>Ga0208586_1000004_pt1 | contig 83512 bp, 76 predicted proteins | sample NGESurshal072012_6_FD_184471 | JGI IMG/M metagenome (GOLD analysis project Ga0208586, IMG submission 184471) | Arctic peat soil microbial communities from Barrow, Alaska - NGEE Surface sample 53-3 shallow-072012 (SPAdes) | ecosystem: Environmental > Terrestrial > Soil > Wetlands > Peat ... | reverse complement strand
CGCACACTGGCCCGTCAAGTGCTCGTCGGGATGATCGTGCGAGTCGGTGACCTGTCCGTCGGTCACCCAAATCACGGGTTCACTCCCCATTCGCTGTCGAAGCACCCACTCGAGGACCGGTCCGTCGACGCCGTTACCGACGTTGCCCGTGGGACAGTGTGCGGCGACCACTCCACGCTTCGCGAGCAACCACACGTTGGGGGTACTTCCCCCGTCACCGGGTCGGTGACTGTAGCCAACGACCAGCGCGTCGGGCGCGCGAACGAGCAGTGACGTCAATGCGCTGGCGTCAATGTCCATGGAACCGGACTGATCGATCACCACGACGCCCCCGTGGCGAGATGTCCGTCGGGCGAAGGCCCGTTGGAGATCGTCGGTGAGCAGGCGACTCGGATAGCGCATCGTGAGACCGATCGAACTTGGTTGTGTGGCGCGCACGCCACTGCTTCGCGAACGCATCGACATCACGAGTGTGTCGTCGAAGAGCAAAGGGGCGAATCGACCCGTTGGTGGGCGGCGACCGCCCGGTTCGAGCGAGCGACGAAAGGCGCGAAGTTCGTCGGGCGTTCGTGGCGCACGAGCATTCATTGACTGCGTCAGCATTCGGGCCAGCACTACCGTCGTCTCCGCGTAACCACTGGGTAGTCCGTCCTCATTGAGTCGCGTGGCCCCCAACGCCTGGCTGCTCTGCGCGTCCACGCACGTGAGGGCTCGCTTTCGCACTGCGCGAAGTCCGGCCATCCATTCCGGTCGTTCGCGGCGCACCCCGGCGAGGAACTCCTTCTCGGCGCCGGTCGCCAGTACCGCCAGGAGGAAGCACAGCGCCTCGGACCAATCGCCTGCAGCGCCAAGTCGGCGACCGCCGTTCTTCTCCGAACCGTCGTGTAGAAGCGCCACGTCGAAACCAAGTCGCGCGATGAGCGCGTTCACTCGCAGTTCCTCCGCGCATTCGAGCGCACGCGGCGAAACCTCGTCGAGACCGCCGTAGTGCTCGCGTAGGTGCGGACTGACGCGCGCGTGCATCAACTCGTGGGCCTGAACGACCCGCGACGTGGCGTCGCTACCGAGTGGAACCTTCAGTACTCGGTCCGTCAGGTTGCAGCTGGCGTCGCCTCGCCGGGTCGAGCCCGCTTCGACGGTCCACGGTCCACTTCGAAAGCCATCCTCTCGTCCGGTGATCAGTTCCGGGTGGACCGAGCTCACGAAAGGGAGCTAATGGCGAGTGCGTCGAGCACACTCGTGGCGACATCGTCGCCGAATACCAAGTGGGCCGCGCGGGTGGCGCCGCACTGTCGACGGAGTTCGTCAAAGGCGTAGAAACTCCGCAGTGAGATCCGTCGCGTTGCCGGACCGAGCGAGCCCGCAAGTGCGGGGGCCTGCAAGTCGCTGCTCAGACGGGCGACCGCGGCCGGATGGGGCCGGTCGATGCGAATCCTCACGGGAAATCGGTCGAGCAGTGACGCGGGAATGTCATCGAGGTCGTCGACGTTGGACGTCATGACGACTGAGAAATGCGGACCGGGTCGGACCCACTCGGAGGTTTCGGGGTTACGCCAGCGGGCCGACTCCGGCGAATCGGTCATGGCGAGCAGGGTGCTGAGCGCGTCGCCCGATGCCCGGTCCACTTCGTCGACGACGAGTCGACCACCCAGGCCACTCATTCCGCGCCACGCTCGGATGCCCGGACCCTCGCGCCACTCCCACCGATTTTCGCCAACCGGCATCCAGGTGCCGGTGATCTCGCCCGACGTCAAGTCCTCCGTACAGACGAGCCGTTCGGCCGGACCGCTGCCGACGCCGTGGTGCAGCGCGGCGTAGGTCTTTCCAGTTCCCGACGGTCCATAGAGGAGGACGCGCGATATGCCGGTCACGACGACGTCATCGAGGTCACGCCAACACGAACCGACTTCATCAAAACTCTCGAGCAGAACCACCGTGTCTCCTTTGAAGGGGGCACAATTGGTCGCCCACTCGGTCAACCTGGGGGAATTGTTTTTGGTTAGCCATCTGACTGACGATCTCCACTCTTCGTAGAGGCAGTTACTCTCGCAGTCGGGCGAAGGAAAAGACCAACGAAAAGACCCCTGCGACCGCGACAGCGGCGAGTCCATAGAAAAGCCTTGCCGTCGATGATGCAATGGATGCGATCGCAGAGGAGCACGTCGCCACGGAGTAGGCGACCATAGCAATCGACGCCTTCAAGAAGACGCGGCGCATCAACTCGTTCCTCTCCGCGGCACGCGCACGTCTCGCGATGATGTAATCGAAGTACGCGACGTAGGCCGAGGCAACGGCGACGAGTGCGGCGATGAGGTCCACGGCGCCACGTTACCGAGGGCGCGCGTGTCAGCCTGATAGTCACACCACGTTCCGAACAGTGAGTGCCACGAACCCCGTCCCCGCGCCGACGACTGGTCGACGCGGGGACGGGGTTTACACAATCAGACGGTGAGCTCTCGCTCGATCGCGGCCAGTTCTTCGGCAGAGCCTTGAACCTTTGGACCCTTGAACCATTTGCGTGCACTCACGAGCCAGTAGATGCCGGCGAAACCTATGACGACCAACACGGCGATCGGTGCGTAGTTGAAGTCCGATCTCGTCACGGGATTGAGTTGCGGCAACATGAGAAGGAGGCAGATGAAGATCACCCAGATGGTTGCGATGGTGCCGTTGAGGACCCCCCAACGACCGAGGTTCCAAGGACCTTTCTGGAAGTCGTCGCCCGCTCGCACGCGCAAGAACACGGGAATGATGTACGCCACGTAGAGGCCGATGACGGCAATTGACGTGACGGCGGCGTAGGCGGCGTAGTTGAACCAGTACGGGAAGGCGAGAATGAAGGCGCCGGCGCAGGCGAGCCAGATCGCGTTCGTCGGTGTTCGCGTGCGGGGGTTGATCTTGTGCCAGATCCGGTGTCCCGGCACGGCACCGTCACGCGAGAAGGCGTAGATCATGCGTGAGTTCGCGGTGACGCTCGACATGCCGCAGAAGAACTGCGCCACGATCGCAATGAGTAACAAGAACTCGCCGCCGCCCTTACCGAGTGCGTCGACGAAGATCTGTCCCGGCGCCACGAGCGCACCGGCCTCCGTTGCGTACTTGTCGGGCTGAATCGCGAAGCTCACACCTATCAAGAGAACCCAGCCAGCGGCCAGCGACACGAGAATGGACATCACGATGCCCTTCGGTCCCGCCACCGCAGCGTTGTGGGTCTCTTCGGTCATGTGCGCTGACGCGTCATAACCGGTCAAGGTGTACTGCGCGTTCAAGAGCCCGATGAGGAAGACGTAGATCGGAATGCCAAATCCGGTGTTGTTCACGAAGTGCGTAAAGACGAACTTCGCACTCTCGTGGTGCGCCGGCGCGATGGCCAACACGATGACGATGATCAACACGCCAAAGAGGTGCCACCAAACACTCACGTTGGCCAATTTGGCCACCAGGTTGACGCCGAGCGTATTGAGGATGCCGTGGGCCACCAAGATGAGCGCGGTGATGAGCACCACCTCGTGGCGGATCGTTGATGCTCCGACATTGATGTTGAGAATGTTGGAATAGAGTAAGAAGCCCTCAACGAACAAGGCGCAGCCGAAGTCGATGCCCGCCGTGACGGCCACTTGACCCAAGAGGTTGAACCATCCGCAGAACCACGCCCAGAGCGGGGCGTTCTTTTTCGCGAGTTTGGCGGCCCAGTAATACAGTCCCCCGGCCGTTGGATAGCTCGAACAGACTTCGGCCATACCCATGCCGACCAGTACGACGAAGAATCCAACGAGCAGCCAACCCCAGATCATCGTCATCGGACCACCCGTGTTCATGCCGAAGCTGAACAGGGTGAGGCAACCCGAGAGGATCGAGATGATCGTGAAGGAGACCGCGAAGTTGGAGAATCCCGACATCCCGCGTTTCAGCTCTTGGGCGTAACCCAATTTGTGTAATTGCTCCGTGTCACTCAACATGGTTGGTGATGCCGGCGTACTTTCGTCTGACACTTAGTCCCCCTCATAGTGATGCCCCTAAACCAATGCGCGAATACTAGAACGTTGCTCGTCGCGGAGTACGACCGAATATGTCGAGTTAGTGAACTTGAAGGCAAGGACTCTCGGGCCACCGCGTCGGGTTTCCCCCTGACGAACACGTTGAACCGCCCGCGTCGATTGAGCGTCACGAGTCAACGGTCGGTGTAGAAACTCTGCGCGCCGTCGTGGACCCGTCCCTCACCACGAAAAGGCATAAGTCCCTAAGAAGTGCGGTGTGGAATCGGACTTCGCCCGCCAAGATGGAAGTGGCGCTGACACCTGCGATTGATGGCAGCCGGCACCGACTCGAGAGGAGTCCGCTTGTTTGAAAAGGTACCCATTGCCATCGACGAATCTGATCACGCCAAGTCGGTGATCGACCTCGGGGGGTGAACTGGCGACGACGTTCAGATCAGAAGTCCGCGTTCTGCACGTGCTCGGCATCGGCTTCGTCGGTCGCGCCGGCGAATTCGTTGTCGAAGACCGCGCGGTTCCGAAGCTGGTCAATAACGCGGTCAACGCGCTCCGGGCCAAGGGATTACTGGTTACGGGCAATCTCCGCGCTGGTCTGGGGGCGCTTGGCGCTCGAAATAAACTACGGGGCCCACGACTTCGGAGCCAATCTCATCGTCATGGGTTCAAGGGGGCTGACCGACTTCGAGGGCCTCCTTCGTGGGCAGCACCTCACATCGTTTCACGCACGTGGCTGACCTTCCGGTGATGGTCATCCCGTAGCTTCGAAGTTCCGACGCGGCGCAACAGTGGGTCCGGGGAACGTCACGTCCCATTTCAACCTTGATGGGTATTGAGTAGCCTCAACTCCAAGGTTGAAAGGCGCCGTTGTTCGGCGCCAACGGCGTTAAGGAGACAGCGTGACGACACAGATCCCCGGTCGGCTCTCGCGTGACGAGCTCGTTCGAATGGTGAAGTCCGGTGAGATCGATACGGTCATTGTCGCGATCACTGACATGCAGGGCCGGCTCCAGGGCAAGCGCCTCGACGCCTCCTACTTCTTTGACGAATTGGCCGATGGTGTGGTCGAGGGTTGCAGCTACCTCCTTGCGTCGGACGTCGACATGCGCACCGTCGACGGCTTCGCGCTGACGTCGTGGGAGCGCGGCTACGGCGACCTCGCCTTCAAGCCGGACTTCGACTCCACACGCCTCGTGCCGTGGCACGACGAGACGGTGATCATCTTCGCCGACGTCGAAACCGTCGAGGGAGAACCCGTGAAGCCGTCGCCGCGCCAAATCCTCCTGCGCCAGGTCGACCGCCTCGCCGAGCGCGGATGGACCGGCATCACGGGCACCGAGTTGGAGTTCATTGTCTTTGAGGACACCTACGAGCAGGCCTGGGACTCTGGTTACCGCGAACTGACGCCCGTGAATCAGTACAACGTCGACTACTCCATCCAGGGCACCTCGCGCATTGAGCCCTTGCTCGGACGAATCCGTCGATCAATGCGCAGTGCCGGGATGGTCGTCGAGTCCGTGAAGGGTGAGTGCAACTTCGGTCAACACGAGGTGGCCTTCAAGTACGACACGTTGGTCGACAAGTCCGACGAGCACAGCCTCTTCAAACTGGGCGCCAAGGAGATTGCGGCCCAAGAAGGCGTGAGTCTCACCTTCATGGCGAAGTACGACCAGCGCGAGGGCAACTCCTGTCACATCCACCTCTCACTTCGCGACGAGGACAACCAACCGGTCTTCGCGGGCGACCGCGAGCACGGTTTTTCCGAGGTCTTCGAACAGTTCCTCGCGGGACTGCTAGCGCACGCGCGCGAGTTCTCGATGTTGTGGGCGCCCAACATCAACAGCTACAAGCGCTTCGCCGCCGGTTCCTTTGCCCCCACGGCGATCCTCTGGGGCCTCGACAATCGCACGTGCGCCTTCCGGGTAGTCGGTCACGGTCCTTCGCTGCGCTTCGAGTGCCGCATCCCCGGTGGCGACGTGAACCCCTACCTCGCGATTGCCGCACTGGTCGCCGCCGGTCTCCAAGGCATCGACGATGCGTTGACGCTGCAACCGGCCTTCGTGGGTAACGCCTACGAAGCGGACGCGACCCACGTGCCAGTCACGCTGGCCGAGGCGATTGAGCTCTTCGACCACAGTGCGGTTGCGCGCGCGGCCCTCACCGATGAAGTGGTCGATCATTACGTGCACGCCGCGCGCGTCGAAGTCGACGCCTTCAACGCGGCCGTCACCGACTGGGAGCGCTACCGGGGGTTCGAACGACTATGAGTTTCCTCGAAGTCCTGAACCCGGCCAACGAACGGCCCGTCACGTCGATCGAGCTCTACGACCTCGAAGAGACCGACCGCGCGATACTTCGGGCCCAGCATGCGCTGCCCCAATGGAGGGCCGTCACGCCGGCCGACCGGGCCCGGTTACTTCGACGCTTCGCTGAAGTCGTCGACGGCCACAATGAGGAGTTGGCCCAACTCGAAGTGGCCAACTCCGGGCACACGATTGGCAACGCGCGCTGGGAGGCGGGCAATGTTCGAGACGTCCTCGCCTACTACTCCGGCGCGCCGGAGCGTCACAGCGGCAAACAGATCCCCGTCGCCGGCGGCGTCGACCTTACGTTCTACGAACCGCTCGGCGTCGTCGGCATTATCGTGCCGTGGAACTTCCCCATGCCAATCGCCGGGTGGGGATTCGGTCCGGCCCTGGCGGCCGGCAACACGGTCGTCCTGAAGCCGGCCACGCTGACACCCCTTACGGCCGTCCGTCTCGCCGAGCTTGGTCTCGAGGCCGGTCTCCCCGAAGGGGTCTTCCAAGTACTGCCCGGCGACGGCGCGGTCGTTGGCTGGCGCTTCGTGACCCACGAAGCGGTGCGCAAGGTCTGCTTCACCGGTTCGAGTGACATGGGGAAAAAGGTGATGGCCGGTTGCGCCGAGCAGGTGAAGCGCGTCACCCTCGAGCTCGGTGGCAAGAGCGCGAACATCATCTTCGCCGACAGCGATTTGGGAAAGGCCGCCGCGGGCGCGCCCGCCGCCGTCTTCGACAACGCCGGACAGGACTGCTGCGCGCGCAGTCGAATTCTCGTGGAGGCGTCGGCCTACGAACGGTTCATGGAACTTTTCGAACAGGCGGTGAAGAGGTTTCGCGTGGAGGATCCCGTGAACGAGACGGCCGAGATGGGTCCACTCATTTCGGCCGGGCAACGTCGCAGCGTCGACGCCTACGTCCAGGACGCAACCGTCGCCTTTACCGGTGTCGCTCCCGACGGTCCCGGGTACTGGTACCCGCCGACGGTCCTCGAGTCGCCGGACGGCACCGACCGGGCCTTTCGCGAGGAGATCTTTGGCCCCGTCGTCTCGGTGATCCGGTTCGACGGCGAGGAGGAGGCCGTGCGAATCGCCAACGACTCCCCCTACGGACTCTCTGGATCGATCTGGACGCGCAACGTAGGTCGGGCGCTACGAGTGGCGCGTGGCGTGGAGACCGGCGCGCTGTCGGTGAACTCGAACTCCTCGGTGCGCTATTCGACCCCCTTTGGTGGTTACAAGCAGTCGGGCATCGGACGCGAACTCGGTCCGGACGCGCTTCGCAGTTTCAGTGAAGAAAAGAACGTATTTATTTCAACGGAGGAATGATGGGACGTCTGGATAACAAGGTTGCGGTCATCACCGGCGCGGCGAGCGGGATCGGTCGCGCCACGGCACGAAGGTTCGCGAGTGAGGGCGCGAGCGTCGTCGTCGCCGACTTCGACGACACCAGCGGACCGACGATCGCCAAGGAGATCAACGGTCTCTTCGTGAAGGTGAACGTCGCCGACGAGGGCAGCGTCGTCGCCATGTACGACAGGACCGCTGAGGTCTTCGGCGGGATCGACATCCTCTTCAACAACGCCGGCATCTCACCGGCCGACGACGACTCCATCCTGACGACCGGTCTCGACGCCTGGAAGCGCGTCCAGGACGTCAACTTGACGTCGGTCTACCTCTGTTGCAAGTACGGCATCCCCCACCTCCAAGCGCGCGGCGGCGGATCGATCATCAACACCGCGTCATTCGTCGCGGTGCTCGGTTCGGCGACCAGCCAGATCTCCTACACGGCGTCCAAGGGCGGGGTGCTCGCCATGAGTCGAGAACTCGCGGTCCAGTTCGCGCGCGAAAGGATCCGCGTCAACGCACTCTGCCCCGGACCGGTCAACACGCCGCTACTCATTGAACTGTTCGCGAAGGATCCCGAGCGTGCGGCCCGTCGACTGGTGCACGTGCCGATGGGCCGTTTTGGTGAGCCCGAGGAGATTGCCAACGCGGTACTCTTCCTCGCGAGCGACGACGCCAGCTTCGTGACCGCGACAACGTTCATGGTCGACGGCGGCATTCACGGCGCCTACGTCACGCCGCTCTAGACCTACTCCGGTTCGGTCGCGCGCCACCACTCGCGCACTATCACTTGGACCGTCGCGGCGATCGGCACGGCCAGCAGGACCGCGACGAATCCCCCCGCGAGCCCCGCGATCCACGATCCGAGGTCGGCGCCGACCAGCACGGAGACGAACACGAGCAGCGGATTGATCTTCACGGTGCGACTCATCACGATTGGGTTGAGCACGTGGTTCTCGACCTGGGTGTAAATGAGGAAGACGACGAGCGTGATGATGCCGGCCGACAAAGAGTGGGCGAAGGCGAAGAGTATCGTCGGGATGCCGGCCAACGCGCCACCGATGGTCGGGAGGAAGTCCACGAGAGCTACCCAGAGTGCCCACAGCAACGCGTAGGGCACGCCGGTCACGAGCAGAGAGATGAAGACGACCACCCCGGCCGCGAGCGACGTCAACATGTCGCCCAGAATGTAACCCGACACCGCCGTGCTGATGATCCTTCCGACGTGCTTGAATCGTTTCGCGCGCTCCGGCGCGATCATCTTCATGAGCGAACGACGGATCTTCGGAGCCTCGATGAGCAGTAGAACGACGAACGAGAAGATCGCGACGAGCGAGAGCAACGCCGACGCCGCGCCCTTGCCGAGCGCCAACGCCGGCTTACTCAGTCCCGTGGCGAGCGAGGTCAGGTGACTCGCGTTGTTGGTCACCCACCGTTCAACGTGGTACCGACGAAAGAGATGACCGATCCAACCCCTCCCGTGTTCGGCCTGTCGAATGTAGCCCGGTAGGGCGTTCGCGAAGTGGGTCATGCCGTTGATCAGTGGATAGCCGAACAGCACCGCCAACCCCAGGAAGATGAGGAGCGCCGCGAAGGTCACGATCGCGACAGCCCCACCGCGACGCTTCACTCGCCAATGTTGGAGAGAAACCACGAGGGGATTGAGAATGAGCGCAATGAACCCGCCGATGAGACCGAGCATCAGAAGAACACGAAGGTGGTAGACGACTTGGCCACCCAAGTAGACGAACGCCACCGTAAAAACCGCAAAGAGAATCGTGAGAACGGGCACCGAGTGGAGGTCGGCGGTATCCAACATCTTCCGTCGACGAGTCTCCGGTACCTCCTCGTCCTCCTCGGGCTCGGATGATCGGACCCGAGGCGTCCGAGTGCGCCTTACCGGCACGGTGACGACCGATTTATCACTCGTCGACCGACGAGTGCGGTCTCGTTCCTCTCTAACATGCAGTCATGCTAACCAATTGCAGTTCACCGGCTCGCGAGGTTCACCAAAGGTCCGTCGGGTTGTCGAATCGCCGGTAGCGACCTCCTAGGGTCAAGAGCAGACTTAGTACCGAGGAGGTCATGATGAGCGACGTTGCATTCACGTACGTGATCTACATCGACACCACCCCGAAGAAGCTCTGGCGAGCGCTGACCCAACCGGCCAAGACCAAGGAGTGGTGGCACGTGGCGTTCGTCACCGACTGGAACGTCGGCTCCACGATGGACGTGAAGCAAAGTGGAATCACGATTGCCGACCGCGAACAAGTCGTGCTCGAAGCCAATCCCCACTCTCGCCTCGCCTACACCTGGCACACTTTTTCGCCCGAATGGGGCGCGATCAATAACTTCAGCGACGAGATCGTGATGAAGTACGCCAGTGAGCGGCGCTCCAAGGTGAGTTTCACCATTGAAAAGACTGACGGTGTCGTGCGTCTCACCATGGTGCACGACGGCTTCGAGCCGGGCAGTGCAGTTCTCGAGGCGGTCTCGGCCGGATGGCCGCCTCTGCTCTCGAGCCTCAAGACCTTTCTCGAAACCGGTACGGCTCTCGACTTCCACTAGCCGTCACCTCGGCGACGTTCCACTCGGCGCTATGAGTTTGGTGCCCCTATCGGTTCGTGACGATGACGATCACTTGGAAGAGGTGTGTCGGCGGGAGACAGGTCGGTGAGCAGTTCGGATTTTCCACTGCCATCACCGACGCGCGTCCGGGCGCGGTCGCCACGAACTGCGCCACCGCCTGATGTCCCGTCGAACCGGCCGTACGCTCCAACACCGACTGGTGCGACGACGTTGGTTCGGTCCACCAATACATGGGGAGTCCCGCGAGTGCCAGGTTGACGTGGTCGCCGACGTGCAGCGTGTAGCGCCGACCGCTGTCGGTATTGTTCATCGCCACCGAGGCTGATGCGGCCGTCGTTCCCGTGACGATGACCTTGAGTGCCCAATAGAGCGCGAGGTCGGGACAGGCCCGTCCCGCGGCACAGACAATCACGCCACTCGAACTGATAAGGGCCGTTCCCGCGTGGACCGCCTTCACTCGGGCCACGAGCGATCGTCGTCCCGTCCGCGCGAGCGAGATGGCCGAGACGCGGACGGCGTTGGAAGTACTGACGGGAAGGTGCCACCGGAAACCGGCTCGCAATTCGACGTTAAAAGTCCCACCGACGTGCGTGGTCACCACGCACGGCTCACTCTTCGACATGATGCGCACCGAACTCGACGGTATGATGCCACACGTGGGCGTCAGTACGGTCGCTGGCGCAGTCGTCGTCACCGACGCCGCTGCACTGACCGTCACTGGCGAGAACGCGCTGCCGACGCAGAGAACCGCTGCGGCCAACATCGCAAGTCCCCGAAAGGTTCCGAAGGCTCCCTTCACTGGACAAGTCTCCCATCAATTGCGCGCATCGTGTCCTCGTACTGGTTAGTAAATGATGAGATCGCGGGCGGCGAACTACAGCGTCCGACGTGCCCGCTTCGCGTGACGAGCGACTCCTCGAAGAGTCAAATCCCGCTCAGAGTTGGCGAGACGACCACAAGATAGCGGCGAGCAGTACCGACACGAGACCAATCGCGAGACCACTGATCCAGCCTTGCACGTGGTTGGCGCCGAGGATGGCACCGAGTGCGACGTCGAGGCCGATGATCCCTCCCGTCGCGAGCGCGCGCATCGAGATTCTCTCGAATGACGTACGTCGTCGCCGTCGACCGGGAATCATTCCTTGCGTGCCGAGTGCCTCGCCGTCGGCCACGTCGCCGTTGGCTTCCCTCTCGTCCGAGGTTTCCCCGTGCGATTTGTGCACGCGGCCACCAACACCGTCAGCGTCATCAACGTCAGTCAACTCGTCACCCCTGAGCTATTCCTTGGAATGAAGCGTATCCTTCGCTTTGTCAATGAGCTCTTCGGCGGCCTTCGCCGCCTGTTGGACCTTTTCCTTGGCACCTTCGGCCATGGAATCGATCTTGCTGTCCTTCGCGTCCTTCGCGTCGTCGAACTTCTCATTCGCCTTTTCCTTGGCGTCGTTCAACTTTTCTTGGGCCTTGTCCTTCACCTCATCAATCTTGGCCTGCGCCTTGATCTTGGCGTCGTTTGCCTTCTCCTGCGCCTTGTCCTTGGCATCGACCGCGACGATCTTGGCGACGTCCTGGACGTTCTTCTTGGCGTCCTTCACGCTCTTCTTGGCGTCCTTCACGCTCTTCTTGGCGTTCTTCACACTCCGCTTGGAGTCTTTGACGTTCTTCTTGGCCTCTTTGATCTTTTTCCGGTCCTTCTTCACTGTCCGCTCCAATCACCGAACGAGCGCCACAACGGCAACGTCCTCGTTATTCCACTGTATGGCCAATACGAATTAGTTGCTCCCGAACGGAAATGTGACGATCTGAACCATTTGCCCCCGTCGCGCGTAGAACTAGGGAAGTGAATTGCGGTCAGCAACCATACTGAGAGAGGAGAGTGATGGGAATGGCATCGACCAACGAACAGACGCCGTCCGACGAAGCTCTCCTCGCGGGAATGGCGTCGGGTGACGAGTCCTCCACGGTCGCGTTCGTTCGTCGTTACCAGCGTCGAGTGTTCGGACTGGCGGTCGGGATTCTGAGCGACCGCGGGGCCGCCGAAGACGTCGCGCAGGAGGCGCTCTTTCGAGCGTGGAAGCACGCCCCCATCTTCGACACTCGACGCGGCTCCGTCGAGAATTGGGTGCTCACCATCACGAGGAATCTCTCAATCGACGCCCTGCGCAAGCAGCGTTCCGTTCCCACCGATCCCGACCAACTCGTGGCACTCGCGAAAGCCTCCCAGGGGACCCCGATGGAGGACGCCGTCGCCATGAAGTCGCTCAGCGCCGTTATTCTGAGCGCACTCGACGACATACCCGAAGAGCAACGTCGCGCCGTGGTACTCGCCTCCCTTTACGGACGCACCGCGCAGGAGGTCAGCGTAATCGAGTCAATCCCCTTGGGCACCTCCAAGACCCGAATCCGCGCCGGACTGTTGAAGCTGCGCGCAATCCTCGCGAGTGACGTGGAGGAGTTCCGATGACCGATTTCCTGCAGCACTCCCACGACGACTATCGAAACGATCTGCCCGAATTCGCACTGGGCATCCTGGACGGCCGCCAACGTGCCGCCCTACTCGCCCACCTCGAAACGTGCCCCGAGTGCACGCAAATGGTGCAGGAGTTAACCGACGCCTCCGACGCGCTGCTGCACGTGCCCTCGGGCGCGGAGCCGCCCCTCGGCTTCGAATCCAGGATCATTGACCGCATCCGCAGTTCGCAACCGACTCCGAGTCGCTGGGCGCTTCGCAGTTGGTCGTCGCTCGCCGCGGCTGCCGCACTGGTGCTCGTGTCCTTCGGTCTCGGTTGGGTGGTCGATCGCGGGGTCAGTCACTCCCCAGCGGCCAATTCGGTGGCGCTTTCCAATATGGACCAGCGCAATCTGGAGCTGAACGGACACAACGTCGGCTCGGTCGTCGCCTACCGTGGTTCGCCGCCATGGATGTTCGTGACGCTCGACGCACCCGCGACGGTCTCGAGTGTTCGTTGCACCGTGGTCACCACGACCGGGGCGCGACAGTTCGTTGGAACGTTCGCGTTGAAGAACGGCGAGGGTTCGTGGGGAACCTCGCTTCCCGTCGCATTCACCTCGGTGCGCAACGTGCAACTGACCTCATCGAGCGGCGCCGTCGTTGCGAATCTCGCCGCGTCCACCTGGAGCTATCCACCCTCTACCCACTAGCGCCACCCGTCGTCGCACCCGAGTGCGACGGCAAACGGCGCTCGCGATCACTGACGAAGGTAATTCGCGCAATCCCTCGCGACAGAGTCGCCGTACTACTAGAAGGAACGACCACTTCTAGGAGACGCCATGCCCATCATCCCCGCCAGACCTGGGAGGCCAACGAACGGAACCACAAAGCTCGTTCGACGGGCGGCCAGTGTGCTGCTCGTTGCCTCCATCGGTGTCGCCGGCGTCGTCGCACTCGCTGGCGCATCGTCGCCGCGGATTGTGAAGGGCAACATCGCCGGCTTCAACGGCGTCCTCGAGAATCCCCAGCACCGGGCCTACTACCTCCTTACGTCAGAACGAGGCGGCACGCTGCACTGCACCACGTCGTGCGAGTCCGCGTGGTTCCCCCTGCTCGTCGGTTCGAAAATGAAGTCGGTCTCGTTGGGATCGGGCGTTGAGGGAAAGATCGGTTTCGTGAAGCGCACGGCGTCGCTGAAGCAGGTGACCTACAACGGCTATCCGCTGTACGTGTTCTCCGAGGACCGCGCCAACCAGTCGAAGGGTGAAGGCATCAACGCCTTCGGTGGTACGTGGTACCTCGTGAACGCCGCCGCACGCTCCCGTGCCACGACCAAAGTGACGAAGCCACTCAGTGGCACGCCCACGACCACGAGGCCGGTGACGACCTCGACGAAACCGGCGACCACGACGACCAAGCCCGTCACGACCACCACCAAGCCCGCAACGACGACGACCAAACCGGCGACCACGACGACCATGCCCGCCACGACCACTTCCGCACCGGCGGGCGGCGGCACCGGGTTCTAGCTGGCGGTCACCGTTCGGCGACTGAGCATCGCGGCAGCGACGACTCCCGCGAGGGTGAAAAAGCCGATAATCAGCATCACGCCGTGTTGGAACGTGACGAGTGGATTGGTCGCATTGAGATTCGTGAGAATCGCAATGAGTCCCGCGACGCCGAGCACGGTGCCGATTTGGCGCGCCATGTTGAGGACCCCACTTCCGGTACCGAAGCGCGCCGGCGGTATTGACGCGGACCCGGCACCGAGGAGCGATGGAATGGTGAGTCCGACGCCGATACCACCGAGCAACTGTGCCGGGAGCAGATGCGTGGCGTACGCCGAATGGATTTGAATCTGTGAGAGCCAGAGGACCTGAGCCGCGACGTTGACGGCGCATCCGAGCACCGCCACGCGGCCGGCCGAGCCCCACTTTGTGATCAGGCGCGGACCGACGATGCGCGCGAACGGGAGGACCATGAGAGGTCCGGGCGCAATGGCCAAACCGGCTTCGAGGGCGCTGAAGTGCCAGACGCCGGTCAAGAACTCCACCGTGTTCAACACGAAGGCCCCAAATCCGGCGTAGTAGAGCACCGAGGCGATCGTCGCCCCGTTGAAGGAACGCGACTGGAGCAGGACCAGATCGACGACGGGTGCCGCGTGACGGGCCGAACGAGTGAAGACGCCCACGGCCGACGCCACGCTCACGAGAAGGAGTCCAATGAAGTCTCGCGATCCCCAACCCCACTCCGGGGCCCTCACGAGCGCGAAGGCCAGTGCACCAACCGACAGCGCGACGAAGGAGGCGCCGAGCATGTCGGGTCGGGCGGTCACCGACTCATCCCTACTCTCGGGCAGCACCTTGAAGGCGAGCAGTACCGCAACGACACCGATCGGGATGTTGATCCAAAAGACCCAGCGCCACGACAGCTCCACGAGAAATCCGCCGATCACCGGTCCGAGCGCTGCTCCCAGCGCCGCGAACGCGGACCACGTGCCGATCGCTTGCGCGCGCTGGGGCCCGGGAACCGCTGCGAGCAGCAATGAGAGTGACGCCGGCACCATCATGCCGGCACCGATGGCCTGGAAGGCGCGTGCCGCAATGAGTTCGCCAACGCCCGGTGCCAGTGCGCAGAGCACGGAGCCAAGGGTGAAGACCACGAGACCGGCAACGAACATGCGACGTCGCCCAATGCGGTCGGCCCAACGACCGGCCGGGACGAGCACCGCCGCGAACATGATCGAGTAGCCGTTGAGGATCCACGACAGAGAACCGATGTTCGCACCGTGGAAGTCCTTGCTGATGTACGGGAAGGCGAGATTGACGATGAAGAGGTCGAGGCTCGACATGAAGATGGCGAGTGACAGCACTCCGACAATCATCGAAACCCTGCGCTTCGAGTAGCCCTGACCCGGCGCATTCGCTGTCGACACCGTCTCTACGCTCATTCCTGCCTCCTAGTAAGTTCGATATCTGGACGTACCCTAACATGCGTGGGTAGTGTACGTCCAGTATTCAAACTCACTGCTACGATTGCTCTATGACTACTTCCTCCACGCAACCTCGCAACTGTTCGGTGGCGCGCACCCTCGAGATCGTCGGCGAAAAGTGGGCGCTGCTGGCCGTGCGCGAGGTCTTCCTCGGCAATCGCCGCTTCGATGAAATGGTGCGAAAGACCGGGGCGCCGAGGGACACGATGACGGCTCGCCTGAAAACCCTCGTCGCCGCAGGCGTCCTCGAACGTCGACCGATTTCGGAGCACCCGCCACGTTTTGAGTACCGTCTGACGCAGGCCGGCCTTGATCTCTACCCGGTCATTGTGTCCCTCATGCAGTGGGGTGACACCTACTTGAGTGGGGGCGGCGAGCGTCCGATGACCCTCACCCACCACTGCGGACATCCGCTCGGTTCGGTGACGGTGTGTGCCACGTGCGGCGAAGTGGTGAAGGCCCGCGACGTACGGGCCACTCCCCTCAGCGAACGAGAGGCCGTTCCTTCGACGTAGCGGACGAACGACCTTCGTCTCATGACGCCGTTAGTCAGCGAGTCCAAAGACTTCGCTCTTGGGCACGCCGTTGGCGCTCCAGTGAAAGGTTGCTCGCGAGTACAACGGGCCGTATTTCTTCGTGAGCACGACCTTGCTGAGCGAGACCGACGCCGCGTAGCGGATCCACTTACCCGACACGCAGTTCGGCGTGCAGTCATTCTGGCGAAGAATGCCGTGGCCGGTCGCCGACGTCGAGGTCCAGGTGGACCATTGCATCGCCACAAATCCGGCGTTCGCGTCACCGCAGCTAAGCAGGTAGTTCGACGGCCTCGTCGCCACGTGCATGCTGCACGTGAGTAGATGAGTTGAGAGAGCTGGCGTCGCGGCGCCGGCCGGTGCGGCCGAAGTGGCGACGACCGAGAGCGGCGCCATTAGAAGTGCGACGCTCAAAAGTGCGGTTGCTCGAGAATTTCTATGCTTCATGACGATCCTTCATTCTTCCGTTGTTGAGCCTCCGCCCTGAAACTCTATGTCCGGCCCGTCGCAATTCTTTCGAACACTTTCGGTCGCCGTTACGAGCGACGGTGTGGCCGCGCTCACGTCGTGTTTCGCACGTTCTAGGGTGACGACGCGTGACGCAGTGCGCCCACGCCTTCCTTCACGCCGTACACCACGATCACCATGCCGGCGAGTGGGTCGGCCCACCACCAACCAAGTCCGGCATTCAGCACGAGTCCAATGAGGACGGCGGTCGCGAGGACTCCGTCGACGAACGTGACCCGGCCTTCGGTCACGAGCACTTCGTTGCCGAGTTCGGCCCCCGTTCGCGCTTTGCCTCTCGCGAGAACGAACATCACCGCGGCGCTCAACGCCGTCCACACGATGCCCAGAACACTGTGGCGAGGGTGATATCCATTCGCCAGCACGATCACGCTTTGGACACCTAAATAGCACGCGAGCACCAGGAATGCAACACCGATGAGTCGCAATGCGCGTATCCGACGTGCACCCGCAACGTCACGAAGTTCCCAGAGAACGACAGTGCTGGCACCAATCTCGATCAGTGAATCAAGTCCGAATCCGGCGAGAGCCACTGAACGCGCCGCGAGCGCCGCCCACGTCAATATGGCGACACCAGTGACATTCCACGTCAGCGTGATGACCTCTAAGATGAACCCGGTGCGAATCGAGCGCTGATGCGTTGATCGACTGTTTGACATAGCAACACGATAAGTCGAAGTAGAAAACAAGGCGACCTCTTACCAATAAGAGATCGTGACGAAAGACAACGGGAGGACGTACACAATGAGACGATTCATGACGAGTATTGCTATCGGGGCATTGGCCCTGGGGGGCCTCGCTTCCCTCGGTGCCGCCACTGCGTCCGCCGCGGGACCGGCCATTACGGTGACACCGAACACGGCGTTGACCGCGGGCCAAACAGTCTCGGTCGCCGGCACCGGCTACACACCGGGCCTCACGTTGTTCGCGATCGAATGTCTGGCGACCGCTACGAGCATCACGGGTTGTGACACCTCCACGGCAACCCCCGTGACCGAGAGCGCCACGGGCACCTTCACGACACCGTTCATTGTCGTCACCGGAACAGTAGGTAGCGGAACGTGCGGCACGACGTCGGCTGACCTCACCTGCATTATTGAAGTCGCCGACCAGGCTCAAACCAATACGGCCGCTGCACCAATCACGTTTAACTTGCCCGTGGCAACGACGACGACGACGACCGCCCCACCAACCAAGAAGCCTCGTAAATTCCACGCCGCTCCGATCACCAACTTGAGGAACGGTTCGAGCGTCCGGCTCTCCGGTACTGGATTCAAGGCGAACGAGCAGCTATACGCGATTGAATGCCTCTGGACGTCCAAGGGCCAGGCCGGTTGCGACCTGAAGACACTGCACCCCGTCAAGACGACCGCCAGTGGAGCAATTCCCGCCTTCAAGTTCAAGGTCGTCAACGGCAAGATCGGTAACGGCACCTGCGGCACGAAGAAGTCGAATTTGAAGTCCTGCGACATTTCGATTGCGACCGCCTCGAAGGGCGACGCGGCGAAGATTCGAATTGCCTTTAAATAAGTAGTCGTACAGCCTCAAGAAACCGGGCCGCCCTTTTGGGTGGCCCGGTTTCTTCATGGGTGACGATCCCGGATCGCACAAGTCGCAGAATGGACATCCCGTGATCCGTGCCCCGTCTCAACGTCGAACGGGACGGCTCAGTTCTTCACTTTTCCGAACGGTGGCGTTGCGTAGTTGAACTCGAGTGAGAAAGTGCCGAGTCTCACTGACCGAGGTAGGCGCGACGGATTCGGTCGTCGCTTAGCAACGCGGGAGCCGTGTCTTCGTAGAGGACGTGACCGTTCTCCAATACGTAGCCGCGGTCCGCGATTCGAAGGGCCTGGTTCGCGTTCTGCTCCACGAGAAGAATCGTCACGCCCTCGGAGCGGATCTGCACGATGATCTCGAAGATGGACGAGATGATCTTGGGCGCGAGTCCGAGCGACGGCTCGTCGAGCAACAACAGCCGGGGCTTCGCCATGAGGGCGCGTCCGATGGCGAGCATCTGTTGCTCACCGCCGGAGAGGGTGCCGCCAAGCTGCTTGCGACGCTCGCCGAGCACGGGAAAGAGTGTGAAGATGTGGTCGAACTCCTCGCTGTAACTGCCCTTTCGACGGTAGGCACCCATTTCGAGGTTCTCGATAACTGACATTGTCCCGAAGATGCGACGACCTTCGGGAATGTGGCTGAGGCCCATGTCCACGAGGTTGTGCGCGGGCGTGTTGTTGATGAGGTGGCCCTCCAGTTCCACGGTGCCGGCGTAGGGACGATGGAGACCGGAGATCATTCGAAGCGTCGTCGTCTTGCCCGCGCCGTTGGCCCCGAGCAGCGTCACGATCTCGCCCTTGTCGACCTTCATCGTAAGGTCACGGATTGCGGGCACGGCCCCGTAACGAACTTCGACGTTTTTGATACTGAGCATGTTCTCGGACATCAGACGCCAGCCTCCGTCGCGTCGGGTGTGTCGGTGATGATCGGGGCGCCCGGCGCACTCTGAGCGACGGGCGCACTCGGCTCGTCGTCGGTCTCCGCCGCGCCGAGGTAGGCCGCAATGACGTCGGGATTCTGTTGAATGTCCGCCGGTGCGCCCGAGGCAATCACTTGACCGAAGTTGAGAACGTAGAGGCGCTGCGCCAGGGACATTACGAGCTTCATGTCGTGCTCGATTAAGAGGATTGACGTGCCCGTTTCCTTATTGATCGTGCGAATCAGTTCGGCGAGCGCCAACTTCTCCGACGGGTTCGTTCCCGCCGCGGGCTCGTCGAGCAACAACACCTCGGGATTCGTGCCGAGCGCGCGGGCGATCTCGAGGCGGCGGCGGTCTCCGTAGGGCAGGGAGTCGGCCATGGTATTGAGGCGATGCGTGAGGCCGACCAGTTCCAGAAGATCAAGCGTCCGGTGATCCGACTCACGCTCTTCACGGCGCGTGCGCGGCAAGTGCAGCATGGCCCCGATCGGTCCGGTCTTCTGGCTGGCTTCGACACCGATCTTGATGTTCTCGAACGTCGTCAGCGCGTTGAACATACGACTCGTTTGGAACGTTCGAGCGACGCCCATGTGGTTCACCTTGTGCGGCGGCTTGCCGACGAGATTGACGGTACCCTTACGTTCGGCGTGGAAGTTGATAACGCCCTCTTGGGGTTTATAGACGCCCGTCAGACAGTTGAAGAGCGATGTCTTGCCGGCGCCGTTGGGTCCAATCACCGCGAGGATCTCACCTCGTCGCTGCTCAATAGAGACATTGTTGAGGCTCGTCACGCCGCCGAATCGCAAAGTGACGTTCTGTACTTCGAAGATGTTGTCGACGGCCTTGGAGGACGCCTCATTGACTTGGGTCACGTCGGTCACGCGAGTGGTCCTTCCACGGCGCTACCCATTGCGTCGGCGGACCCGAGTCCGGCTTCGGAATCTTGAAACTCTCTCAGTCTCCGTTTCGCGGGGAACATGCCCTGGGGACGGAAGATCATCGTGAGAACCAAGAGCGCTCCCAAGTACATGTACTTGTCGGCGTCCTGGTAGTCAATGAACGAGTGGAACACGAGGTACTGAAGAATCCATCCCACCAGTGCCGCACCGATCAAGACACCGGTGATGGACGCCATGCCACCGAAGATGACGAGCACCAAGACCGTGATGGACACCTGGAGCGCGAAGTCCGACGGAAAGAGCGAGCCGAGTTTGGCGGACGACAACACGCCGGCGACCCCCGAGGTGGAGGCACCGATCGCGAAGGCCATGACCTTGTACTTCAAGCTGTTGATGCCCAGCGACGCGGCAGCTACTTCGTCTTCACGAATTGCGGCCCACGATCTACCGACCTTCGAGTGATTGAGCGAGTTGAAGAAGAAGAGGATGGGGATCATGAACGCCAATAAGAGGTAGTAGAAGTTCAGGTCGTCGCCCAACGCGAAGCCGTTGAGTGCGAAGTGGATGAAGGGCAGATTCATGGAGAAACTGCCCGCAGGTCCGGTTCCTCCGGCACCGTCCGTCAGGTTGGTGAGGTTGCTCGCCAGGACGTAGATGATCTCACCGAAGCCCAACGTGACGATGGCTAAATAGTCGCCGCGCAGTCGCAGCGTCGGTAGACCCAACAACACGCCCGACGTCATGGCGACGAGAATCGCTATTGGTACCACGAAGAACGTATTGATCTCGAACGGTGGGTGGATGGGCAGCGCACCGCTGAAGTAGGCGTTGGTGTAGGCGCCCAACGCGTAGAAGGCGACGTAGCCGAGGTCCAGCAGGCCAGCGAAGCCCACGACCACGTTGAGGCCAACGGCCAAGAGGCAGAAGATGCCGATCTGTTGGAAGATCGTGACCTGCCAGAACGCCGACAGGAACTTTGGGGCCTCGACTGCGATGAAGAGCCCGCCGCCGTAGAGGGCGAACCTCGTGTTCGCACTGACCTTGATGTGACGCGTGCGCCATCGACTCGCCACGACCGCCCGCGACCTCGCTCGGTCCATGAGGGCGGCGCGAATGCCGACGAGCAGGCCGCATCCCGTCCAGAGATAGGTCGTCCAGTGGTGGAAGAAGTTGTCGTCACTCGAGCCCTTGAACTCGAAGTACTTGAGACTGAAGCGCACCGGCAGCCACGGGTCGGCGCACGCAGCGAAGACCAGTCCGCCCACCACTCCGCCAACGATCTTCACCCACTTGGCGTCGAAGAAGCTTGGCGGCTGAGGTTCGTCGGGGTTGTAACGCGCGGCGACGCGCACCGTGTTGAGCAACCAGATGAGGATCGCGATGTACCCGTAGGTCCGCGTGTGCAGCAGCTGGCCAATCATCTGGTTCCAGGAAAGCTTGTGGGCAACGGGTGGTCCGGTGACGTCGGCGATGAAGAGCGCCACGATAAGTGCAATAAGACCAATGATCAACTGTCGAGCGACGCCGGCGAAAGCCACGAACTCCTTCAGCGACTTCGGGAAGCGCTTCACCGCCCTAATCCACGCACCTTCGAAGATGCCCATACGAACTTTTCGCCCGTAGACCATCGCGAGTCCCAGAAGAATGCCGAAAATCAAGAAGCCCCACACGTGACTCGAGAAGAGCGAGTGGGTGAACGAATAGGTCGGCGTCGAGAGGTCGCCTTCGGGACCGGTCATGATCGCCAGCAGCAGACCCCCCGCGAAACAGGTCGCGAACAGCCGCGTATCGAAGTTGTCGAACTTCCACTTCTTCAAGAGTTCGTCGCGGTTCACGCCGACCTCCCCAAGCTCTCACCGAACAAACCGGTGGGCCGAATCAGCAAGACGAGTACCAAGATAACGAAACCGATGACGGGCTCGTAGAACGGTTGGTGGATCCAATAAATGGGAACGTACATGAAGAGACCGAGGACCACTCCCCCGACCATCGCTCCTCGGATATTGCCAATGCCTCCAAGGACGGCGGCCGTGAACGCCAATAACGCCGGGGTGAAGCCCATGTTGTAGTCGACGGTCGTGCTCATTGCAATAAAGAGTCCGGCGACCCCGCCCATGAATCCACCAATTGCGAACGTCGAGGCGATGGTGGAGTTGACGTTGACACCCATGAGACTCGCAGTCTCGGCATCCTGAGCGACGGCTCGAATGCTTCGACCAATTTTGGTCCGATTGACCAGGGTGTCGACGACCACGAAAAGGAACAGCGTGACGACGAGCAACACCAGGTCGAAGGCGGTGATGTTCGCGCCGCCAACCTTCCACGCAAAATTGGCGGTGATGGGCTGGGCCGTCGCCGACGGGTTCCGTCCAAATTCCTTACCGGCGAGGTTGAGGAGGAAATAGGACGCACCAATGGCTGAAATGAGATATGTGAGTTTCGGAGCGTTACGGCGTCGGAGCGGACGATAGGCGAATCGCTCGATGCCGATCGCAATCACGGCGCCCACGATGCCACTCGCGAGAATCGCTCCAACGAGAATCAGCACTCTCATTGGGGTCGAAACGGTGAGCGACTTCATCGTGTAGTGCAAAAAATAGTAACCAGCGAATCCACCACTCATCAAGACTTCACTGTGGGCGAAGTTAATGAGGCGAAGGACGCCGTAGACGAGGGTGTACCCGAGAGCGACCAGGGAGTAGATGAGACCAGTAAAGATTCCCAGCGCAAAAAATTGAAGCATTCGTTCCCCTCAGTGAGCAATCACCTCACGCCAAACTATCTGAGTTCGCGTCGTCGATAGTGCGGATTGTAGAAGACCGGCTGCTCGGAAGCAGCCGGTCTTCTACAACTCTCGGAAAACTAGTGGTTACTCAAGGCCCAACTGAACGATCTTGCCGCCTTCAACCTTGTTAACGAAGATTGCGGTTCCCTTTACGTCACCGGCAGCGTTGAACTGAATCGTCTTGGTGATGCCCTTGAAGGTAATCACCTTGACCTGCGCGAGCACCTTCGCGCGCGTCATCGTACCCTTGACCTTGGCCATTGCGGCCAGAACCAAGTTGGCGGAGTCGTACGACTCAGCCGCGTACGGACCAGGAGCTTCGTGAGCAACGGCCGTGTACTGAGCAGTCCAGGAAGCGGTCTGCTTGTTGGAGCACGCGCATGTCAAAAGCACACCGTTACCGTCAGCAGCGGTTGACAGCGAGGTGATGAACTGAGGTTCGTCACTTCCGTCTCCACTCATGATGGCGCCACCGAAGTGCTGGGTTCCCACGAGGTTGTCAGTGACCTGAGCGAAGTCACAGTAGTAACCGGCGTAGAAGACCGCCGCCACGCCCGTGAGGCTTGCCGTTACTGCGTCACTGGTTCCGGTACCACCGGCCGTGCAAGCATTCGAGTACGGAAGACCAAGAATCTGGCCACCGTTCGCAAGCGAGCCGCCAGCGGCGGTGACCGCAGTCGCAACCTGGGTGGCGAGACCGGCACCGTAGGTGCTGGTGTCGGAGATCACGAGGATCTTACCCTTGCTGCCGTAGGTCTTCTGGAGGTACGAACCGTCTGCAGGACCCTGAACACCGTCATTCGCAACGACTCGGAAGAAGTTGTGGTACGTGTTGAGTGGACCCGCTGGGCTGGCCGTTGGGTCATTCTGCGTGATGGACACGCGGGTAGCCGAAGGGCTAACCATGGCCACGTGGTTGGCACCGTAGATCGGCAGCGACGCCACGGTGGCACCGGAGAACGCCGGTCCAACGATTGCGTACAAGTTCTTGTTCAGAACGAATCCAGTGGCTACGGACGGGGCGATTGTTGGGTCACCCTGGTCGTCACCCGATACGAGCTTGACGTTGAACTTGCGCTTCTTGTTCGCGTTCCACTGCTTCACAGCGAGCTGTACGCCGTGCAGTTCGAACAGACCTGTAGCAGCGTTACCACCGGAAAGCGGACCCTGGTAGCCAATTGAGTACGTCTTCAGCTTCGGAGCCTTCTTCGCCGCAGCTGAGGCACCGGTCGCGGCGAATGTTGCCACTCCCGATAAGACCAGAGCCGCGGTCGCGGAGACCACGCCAATCTTTCTCATCCCTAATTTCATTCATTCCCCTCTCGGAACTGTTCGGCATTCGCCATCCGTGAAACCTAGCATTGGGTGAACGAAAAATAACGTCGGGGTAAGGGCTCGGTCAACAACTTCATCAACGTGAAGCAAGTCGGAAACGTGCTCGCAACGCGTCGATCACCACGTTCGGCAATGCCGACTACTCAGATCAGTTCATTCGGAACGTGCGAAACTCGTTTATTACCAAACGAAATCCGACGCTCCAGAAAAGCGAACAGGTGTTTGATTTCACTGAGAATCTGGGATAAAGTGCGAACAACTGTTCGTACTTGAAAGGAACTCCATGGCCGAAGTCCTCACCCCCATGCGCCGCCAGATCCTGGAATACATCATCACGTGCCAGAGGGAGCGAAACTTTCCACCGACCATTCGTGAGATCGGCGACCACGTTGGTTTGAAGTCGCCAGCGACCGTCGCCAACCACATTGAGGTGTTGAAGCGGGCCGGTTACATCGAGAAGAACCCGCAACAGCCGCGCACGTTGACCGTGAGGTTGGACGTCGAGAATCCCGCGCCCGATCAGAAGATTCGCTACATTCCATTCGTCGGTGACGTCGCAGCCGGCACCGGCGTGTTGGCGCAAGAGATCAAGCATGAACTCATGTCGATTCCCGAGCAGTTCGCCGGTCGAGGCGACAGCTTCGTCCTGGAAGTCCGCGGTGAGTCGATGATCGACGCGGGTATCCTGCCTGGTGACTACCTCGTCGTGCAGCGCCAAGTCACTGCGAATAAGGGTGAAATTGTGGTCGCAGAGATCCCCGGTGGTGAGGCGACGGTCAAGCGCTACTTTCCCCAAGGTTCGCGCATCGTGCTGAAGCCGGAGAACGCAACAATGGAACCGATGGAATTCGACGCCCGCGAGGTCTTCCTCTTTGGCAAGGTCATCTCGGTCCTTCGCAGTTACTAGGCACACCTTCGGACCTAATTATTTCGGCAACGCAGAATACGGTACGACGGGCGCCTGCCCGGTGCTACGGCGAATTCGTTTAGGTCAGCCAGGCCCTAAGCACCCTCGCGAATTCGTCCAATTGCGACACCGTTATGAACTCATCACTTCGGTGCGCGAGCATCGGATCGCCGGCACCAAAGTTCGTCGCCGGTATGCCTAATTCGCTGAACGTCGCCACGTCGGTCCAACCCAACTTGCCGAGAGCACCTTTGCCCGTCAGGGTCACCAGTTGGGCCAGTCGGTCGTTGGTGAGCGACGGAACTGCCGGGGGCGCCCAATCCGTAACCGTGATGGTGTCGCCTTCTTCAACGAGATCGCCGAGGAACGCCACCAGTGACGCCGTGGCCTCGTCTCGGTTGCGGTCGGGAGCGACTCGGTGATTGAGTGCGCAGCTCGCAAAGTCGGGCACAACGTTGGCCGCTACTCCCCCCTTCACGTCGACGACCTGCAACTGCTCGACGAAAGAAATCCCGTCCAGCGTCGCCGTGCGAGGTTCGTAACTGGCGACCCGGCCGATGACGTCGCCGAGGCGGTGAATCGCGTTCCGCCCGGTGAACGGCCGCGCCGTGTGCGCCCGAGCGCCCGTCATCTCGACGAGCACTCGCAGAACTCCCTGACAGCCCGCCTCGACTCGACCGTCCGTCGGCTCCGCCAGTAGCGCCGCCTCGGCGTCGAGCAACTCCGGGCGCAGCTGGGCGATTTCCAGCAGTCCCGACTCACTGCGCGCGATCTCCTCGCGGGCGTAGAAGACCCACGTCACTTCAACCGAACGCGGTGTGGGGTCGGTGGCCAGTTCCAACATCACCGCCAGGGAACCCTTCATGTCGCACGCGCCCACGCCACGGAGTTCGTCGTCAACGATCACGGCGTCGTCGGCGTTGCCGGGCACCGTATCGAGGTGGCCGGCAACGAGCAGTCGCGTGGCGTGGTGTCCCGTGGTACGAGCCACGACGTTGTCCCCAATGCGTTCCACGTCGAGTGCCTCGTTGCGCGAGAGCACGACCGCGACGTGGTGGGCCAAGGTCGCCTCGTTGCGACTGACCGAGTCAATGGCGACGAGCGCGAACGCCTCGTCGAGTCGACTCACGTCGCCACACCGTGCTCGCGCAGGACTGCGTTGAGCGTCGTCTTGTCGTGACGTTCACCTTCGCTCAGACGCCGGATAATAAGGACACACGGCAAGAAGAACTCGCCGCCCTCGAACTCCCGTCGCCGACTGGCCGAAATGGCGACGCAGTAGTCGGGCACGCGCCCGCGCGATACCTCGTCGCCCGTCACGGCATCAATCACCGGAATGGAGGGGTTGAGGATGGTCCCCGCTCCAAGGACCGAACCGCGTCCGACGCGGGCACCCTCCACGACCATGCACCGACTGCCAATGAAGGCGTCGTCCTCGATGACGACCGGGACCGCGTTGGGCGGTTCCAATACACCACCGATACCCACGCCACCCGAGAGGTGCACGTTGGAGCCGATCTGGGCGCAACTTCCGACCGTCGCCCACGTGTCGACCATCGTGTGGGGGCCGACCCACGCGCCGATATTGACGTAACTGGGCATCAAGATGACCCCGGGGCTGAGGAAACTCCCCCGGCGCGCCGAGGCGCCGGGCACCACACGGACGCCGCGGCGCTCGTAGTCGCTCTTTAACTCGAGCTTGTCGAGGTATTCGAACGGTCCCACCTCACTCTTCTCAAGACCTCGGAGGCGAAAGAGCATCAGGATTGCCTTTTTCACCCATTCGTGCACCACGACGTCGCCCTGGGCGTCGATCTCGGCAACGCGGAGTTGTCCGTCATCGAGTTTGGTGATGACCAATTCGACGTCGCGGCGCGCTTCGAGGTCGTCGGGCGTCAGTTCGCCAACGTCGTCGTACCACTGGTTGATGCGTGCTTCGAGATCACTCATGCATCAAGCGTACCGGCGGTAATCAGGTTCCTCGGAGTCGCGACGCCGCCAACGCCAGACGCTCGTCGGGTTGCACCACGGCGATGCGCACGAAGTCCTTGCCGGCGTCACCGTAGAGTTCGCCGGGACTGACCACGAGTCCGGACTGTTCGGCGAGCAGCGACGCCAACGCCCACCCGTCCAGTCCTTCCTTAGAGCACCAGAGGTAGAAGGCACCGTCGGGCATGGGCGCGTGCACGCCGAAGGCCTGCAGCGCCTCGGACATGTGCTCCAACCGGCGACGGTAACGATTCCGTTGCACGTTCACGTGTTCGTCGTCGCGGTAGGCAACGGCCACCGCCGCCTGCACCGGACCGGGGACCATAAAGCCGGCGTGTTGACGCACGGAGCGTAGAAACGAAAGCACGTCGTCGTCGCCGGCGTAGAAGCCGCAACGGATACCGGCGAGGTTGGAGCGTTTGGAGATTGAATGCACCGCCAGCACGCCGTCGGTGCCCTGTTCGAGAATCGAGCGCGGTCGTCCGGCCCAGGTGAACTCGGCGTAGCACTCGTCACTCGCTACGAGCACACCGTGACGACGACCCCACGACGCGACATCCTCGAGGTCGTCGAGCGCCCCGGTCGGATTGGACGGCGAGTTCGACCAGAGCAGGAGCGCTCGATCACTATCGGCACGACTTATTGAGTCAAGGTCGAGTCGACCGTCGACCATGGCGACCGGTACCGAGCGAAGACCGGCCAGTGTTGCCCCCATGGCGTAGGTCGGATAACTAATCGAGGGAAAGAGCACCGTGTCGCGCTCGGGAGTGCGAAGGTGCAGGTACCCGGCGGTCGTGCCTACGAACTCCTTCGTGCCAATGCAGGCCACCACCCCTTCGGGTGCGAGGTCCAATCCAAAGCGTCGATTCATCCATGACGACGCGGCGCTTCGAAGATCCAACGAACCCTGCGACGTGGGATAGCCCCGCGCGCCGACGGCCCTGGCGAGTTCCTCGATCACCGCGTCGGGCGGCGGGTCAACGGGCGTGCCGATCGAGCAGTCGATGGGACCGCCCTCGTGGGTCTCGGCCAGTTTTTTTAGGACGTCGAGTCGTTCGTAGGGATAGGGCGGCGGAGTGAAGCTCACGCCGGCACGCGCCACTCATTGAAATGCGCGGCCCCCACCGAATCGAGCATCACGCGCAACACGACGCTGTCGTCGGTGATGGAGGTGTCGATCACTTCACCCTCGCGGTGCGCCGCGGCGATGAGATCGCCCCTGTCGAGCGGCAGGTGCAACGTCACGATGCGGTCGTTCGTTCGCAGTCGGTCGGCAATCTTCGTGACGGCCGCCTCCAGATGTTCGCCGGTCACGGCCGAGACCCACACGCTGCCCTCGTGCAGAGCGGCCAATTCACGGGCCCTCGATCCGGGCACGTCGGCCTTATTGAAGACCAGCAGTTCGGGCACCTGGTCGGCGTCAATCTCGCGCAGCACGTCACGCACGGCGGCGATCTGTTCCTCAGCGTGGTCGTTGGATCCGTCGACGACGTGGACCAGAAGATCGGCCAGTTGCACCGACTTGAGTGTGCTCATGAAGGCCTCGACGAGGTCGTGGGGCAAGTTGGAGATGAAGCCCACCGTGTCGGTGAAGAGAATCGTTTCACCGCCCGGCAGTTGTCGCTGACGAGTCCTCGGGTCGAGGGTGACGAACAGTCGGTCCTCGACGTCGACCCCGGCGTCGGTGATGGCGTTCAGCATCGACGACTTCCCGGCGTTCGTGTAGCCGACCAACGTCACTTCGCGGTGTCGCCCGCGCGCTCGACCCTGTCGCTGCACCGACCTCGTGCGGTCAATGTCCTTCAGTTCGCGTCGAATGGCGTGGATGCGATTCACGAGACGTCGTCGGTCGGTCTCCAACTGCGTTTCACCGGGTCCCCTCGTCCCGATGCCACCGGCCTGCTGGGAGAGTGATCCCCCCGCCCGTCGCAGTCTCGGGAGTCGGTACTGCAAGAGCGCGAGCTCGACCTGCGCCTTACCTTCGGGCGTACGGGCGTTCTGGGCGAAGATGTCGAGAATGACGGCCGTCCGGTCGATCGCCGTTCGCCCGAGGATCTTCTCGAGGTTGCGCTGCTGGGCCGGTGAGAGGTTATGTTCGAAGACCACAGTGTCGGAATCCAGCGCGAGGCAGATCTCTCGAAGCTCTTGCACCTTCCCCGAGCCAAGGAACGTCGCCGGATCGGGCGAGTCGCGGCGCTGCACGATGCGCGCCACGACGTCGGCACCGGCCGTGTCGACGAGCAGCGCGAGTTCATCGAGCTGGTAGTCGAGCTCATCCTCGCTCACGCCGGGGAACTGAACACCTACCAGTACGATTTTCTCTCGAATCGTGCGATCGATGAGGGTGTTGGGTATATAGGTCAAGCTTCGAGCCACTCCACGTTCGCCACAAACTGCACCGGTCCACTGAGCGTTGCCGCGTCGTCGTCCAAGGTCACGTGGAGATCGCCGCCGCGGTTGGCGACGGTGACGTCGGTGCCGCACATCTCTTCACGGTGGGCGACGGCGACAACGGCACACGAACCGGTGCCGCAGGCCCGTGTCCAGCCGACTCCACGCTCCACCACTTGGATGGTGACGTGGTCGTCGCTCTCCACGGTCACGAACTCCACGTTGGCGCCGTCCATCTGTCCCGAGAGATCATCGGCCAACTCTTCGCGCATCGTCTCGGTCCACTTGGGGTCGTCTCGCACCACGACGTGCGGGTTACCCACGTAGGCGACGCCGAGCGTGCCCGGGAGCGTCTCGCCGAAGGTCACGTTACCCATGGCGACACTGCCGTAGCCCGACGTGTCCTCCATCTTGAGCGTCACCGTTCGGGTGCCGGTGACCGTCTCGATGTCGATCGTGTCCCAACTCCCATTGGTTGTTCGCCGCACGGCCGCCGCGAGACAGCGAATGCCGTTGCCCGACATCTCGGCGATTGAGCCGTCAGCGTTATAGAGGATCATGGCGACCTCGGAACCGAGCGTGGCGAGCAACAGTCCGTCAGCTCCGATGCCGGTCGTTCGATTGCAGATCGAGCGGGCACGTTCTTCGTCCCACCACGGCGCCGAGCCGTGTTCGCTCACTTCGACGAGGAAGTCATTCCCCGCGCCGTGCCACTTTTGGAGAGACCGTAGAGCCATAGTGCCACCTAGTCTCGCACGAACCCGTCCGGGCCGTTCAGCACGTCGACCATTCGCGCACGGGCGTCCGCGGGGTCGGCGAACCACTCGATTCGCGGGTCGCGAAGGAACCACGAACGTTGTCGTCGCGCCAATCGGCGGCACTGGATGATGGCATCCTCGACGCACGCGTCCAAGTCCGCGCCCTCTTCGATGTGACGAAGTAGTTCGCGGTAGCCGACCGCTTGTCGCGCGGTGCGACTCATGCCGCCCGGCGCGCTCGCGAGCTTCGTCACTTCGTCGAGGAGACCCTGGTCCATCCACGTTCGAAAGCGTGTCGCGATGCGGACGTCGAGCTGCTCAAAGTCGCTCTGGATCGCCACCTGGGTCACGCGCGCCGGACCGTACGTCAAGAGTCCTTCGCCGTAGGACGAGAACGGTCGGCCCGCTCCGAGGGTCACTTCGAGGGCGCGAATGACCCGTCGCGCGTTGGTCGGCTCCATTCGACTGGCGGCCAAGGGATCGAGCACGCTCAGTTCCTCAAAGAGCGCGGGCAACTCGTCGACGGCTCGCGCCTCTAACACGGACTTCACCGCGGGGTACTGACCGGGTATCGCGAGGTTGTCGAGGACGGCGCGACCGTAGAGTCCGGTACCCCCGACGTAGAGCACGCTGCGACCCGACTCCCACACGTCACTCGCGGCCTCGCGAGCGGCCCGCTGATACTGCGCCACCGTGAACTCTTCGCTGGCGGCAACGAGGTCGAGCAAGTGATAGCTGACCTCGGCTCGCTCCACACGGGTCGGTTTTGCGGTCGCCAAATCCATACCGCGATAGACCGTCATGGCGTCGACGGCGAGGATCTCGATTCGGTCGTTGCTCGCGAAGGCGAGTGCGTGCGCCAGCGCCGACTTGCCCGAGGCCGTCGGGCCGACGAGGGCGACGGCCGGGCCGCTCGTCCTCACGAGCTGAGCAGTGGAATGCGGACCTTGTGTCGTGGGGGGCGAACCGTCGACACGTACTCCCCGAGCAGGTGGTACGGCGCACCGTGGGTGACGTCAACCAGAGCGAGCGACCCGGCGCGCAACGCTTCGTCGCCCACGGGGAAATGGATCAACTTGCCCTGACGGGTACGACCGGACAGGACGTCGTCATTTCGTCGCGACGGTCCTTCGACGAGGACTTCCTCGCGACGACCGACGCGCGCCTCGTGCTTGCGCAGCGCCGAGCGATCGAGGACTTGCTTCAGGCGTTCGAAGCGGGCCCTGATGACGTCGTCGGGGATGAACTGCGAGGTCATCAACGCGCCGCGCGTCCCCTCACGAGGCGAGAAGATGAACGTGTACGCCGAGTCGAATTCGCACGCCGCGACCACTGCCAACGTCTCGTCGAATTCGGCGTCGGTCTCGCCGGGAAAACCGACGATCAGGTCGGTCGTGACCGCGAGGTCGTCAATCGCACCGCGAGCGCGTTGCAACTTCTCCACGTAACGCTCGACGGTGTAGCCACGGCGCATCCCCTTCAGGACGCGATTGGATCCCGATTGCAGTGGCAGGTGTAACTGGGGACAGACCGTCGCCGTCTCGGCCATCGCGGCGACGGTGTCGTCGCGCAGGTCCTTCGGGTGCGGACTGGTGAAGCGAATCCGCTCGATGCCCGGCACGGTACCCAACGCTCGCAAGAGATTGGCGAAGAGCGGGCCGCGACGGGTGATGTCGCGACCGTAGGAGTTGACGTTTTGTCCGAGGACCGTGATCTCGGTGACGCCGGTCGCGGCGAGCATCGCCGCCTCCTCGAGGAGATCGTCGAAGGGACGGCTGATCTCGCCGCCGCGAACGGACGGGACGATGCAGTAGGCGCAGGTGTTGTCGCAACCAGTTTGAATGGTGATCCACGCCGCGAAGGCCAGTTCGCGCACCGCGTACAGGGCCGGCGCCATTTCGCGATTGACCTCGGGGTCGGGGGCGTCGAGAATCTCAACGAGCGGTCCTTCGGTGCGCGCACGCGCCAACAGTTTGGGCGCCGAGGCGAGATTGTGCGTGCCAAAGACCACGTCCACCCAGCCGGCACGCACGAGGATCTGACCGCGATCCTTTTGGGCCATGCAACCCCCCACGGCGATCTGCATGTCGGGGTTTTGTTCCTTCAACGCCTTCATCTGGCCCAGTGCGCTGTAGAGCTTGAGGTCGGCATTCTCGCGGATCGTGCAGGTGTTGAAGATGACCACGTCCGCAACGTCGTCCCGGGCGGCCGCCACCATGCCGTCGGCAATCATCAGGCCGGCCAAACGTTCCGAGTCGTGTTCGTTCATCTGGCATCCGAAGGTCCGGATGGCGAAGGTTTTGGGCGCTGCCACGCCATCAATGCTACTGAACGAGGGTCGGTTTCGAATTGGCCGCGTCGTAGGTGACGCCCACGCCGGCAATCACCACACAGGCCATTCCGACGAGGTCCCACGGGTGGATGGACTGACGAAGCACGACCAGACCGATCGCGAACGCCACGGCGGGATCGAGTGCGAACAGGACCCCCGCGGTCGATGGCTTCAGTCGTCGAAGGGCCTGGAGCTCGCACCCGAAACCCAACACGATGGCCATCACCGCAACGATGGCCAGTCTCGCGAGGACCGTTGGATGGCCGAAGACGTAGTTCGTGGCCCCGAGGGAGAGCGGCAGCGTGACCACCGCGGCAATGGACATCGAGACGGCCAGTCCGCCAAACCCTTCGGCCTGTCCCCCGACCCGGTGCGCCGCGTAGACGTACGACGCCCAACCAAGTCCCGACCCCGCGGCGAAGAGTATTCCTTCGGCGTCGAGTCCGGCCCCCGGTCGCGCAATGGCGAGTACGCCAAGTCCAGCGAGGACGACGAACGCAATGTGTCGGGCCGAACGCTTACCGAGCGCGGAGACCATGAACGGTCCGAGGTATTCGATCGCGACGGCCGCACCGAGGGGAATACGCGCGATCGCTTGATAGAAGCACTGGTTCATGAAGGCCACACTCACGCCGAGCGCGAGCGCACCGAACCACTGCTGTTTCGTCCAACTGCGCAATTGAGGTCGAGTGAAGATCAGCAACACCACGGCACCGAGCAGGAAGCGCCACGCACTCGTGGCCGACGGTCCGATGTCGCCGAAGACTCTCGTTACCAGTGCGGCCGACCATTGGATGAGTGACGCGCCGAGCAACATGTAGCCGGCGCCGCCGAAGACCCGCGCTTTCGAACTCGAACTGCCGTCGCTCAATTCGTCACCAGGCCGTTGCGGTCCGCCTCGAGGACATGCACGGTGCCGGCAACGCTCTGGTCACGGAGAAAGGAAGTTGCCGCCTGCGCGACCGCGTCGACTTTGTCACTCGTCGTCAGACCGAGCATGGTCGAACCGGCCCCCGACCAACACGAACCCGACGCGCCGCTTTCGCGCAGCGTCTTGAGCAGCGGCGCGGCGAACGGCAAGAGTCCCATCCGGTAGGGCTGGTGTAGGTAGTCGTCCATCGCACCCGAGACGAATGCACGGTGGTCGGCGAACCCCGCGAGCAACAGACCAAACGCATTGAGATTGCGTACCGCGTCGTTAAAGGGAACCTGTTGGGGCAGTACGTGACGGGCGTCGGCCGTTGACAACTCTTCGTCGGGCACGACGACCACGAAGCGCCACTCACCGTCAAGAGGCATGGCTCGAACGACAATGCCGTCACGCTCATGCACGCTCGCGACCACGAGTCCGCCGAGCACCGACGCGGCGGCGTTCTCCGCGTGACCGTCGATCTCCGTGCCGACCGCTAAAGGATCTTTCGAACCGGCCACGACCGCGGCGGCCACGGCCAACGCCGAGGACGAACCGAGTCCGCGCGAGAGCGGAATCTCGGACTTGACGTGCAGGGCGAAGTTGGAGTGACCAAGAATGCTCGCGGCGACGCTCGCTCCGAGGTGACGTTCGTCGTCAAAGAGACCGGCTCCGCACCCTTCACTCGTGATCGAGAAGGAGTCGGCCGGTTCGAGGGTCACTTCAAGATAGAGATTGAGCGCCACGGCCAACGTGTCGAATCCGGGACCCAGGTTGGCCGAACTAGCGGGAACGCGCGCAAACATGGTTTTACAGTAGGCGGTGCCACAACGTGGGGGCCGCGACCGACCGCAGTGCCACGAGCGGGAGCGGGCGTCGCACGCCGTCGACGTGCACCCAACCGACGATATCGCCACGACGAATGTCCGTCGTGATTCGTCGAATTCGCATGGTGTAGGAGGGGATGCTCTTGGGACCCCAGTGATAGACGGTCGTCGCGTACTTGAATGCGAAGGGAACGAGTTCGTGTCCCCAACCAATGTGACCGACGACGCCATTCTTCTGGAAGGTCTGCGTAAAACGGTTCGCCACTGCGCTCGTGGCCAGCGCGTACGCGGCGTCGCCGGCCGGCGTCAGCAGGTCACCACCTCGTTGTCCGAGTACGACGACGTAGGCAATACGTGTGCGGCCCCCTTGACGGAAGTCGAGGGCCATCACGTCACAACCGCCCGCCAAATCCGTGCGCCCGGATTTCACGCCGACGACGTTGTCGGTCCCCACGTAGGGCGTGAAGGAGTTGACGATGCCCGCAACCGGGAGGTCCACGCTCGACTGTTGGACGATGGAGCGCACGAGTGGGGACCTCATCAAGAGCACGGCGAGCTTCGCTTGATCGAGTGCCGTCGACACCGAATTGTCCGAAATACCGGCGTCATCGCCGTAGTGCGTTGAAGAGAGTCCCAACGACGCAGCGGTCTCGTTCATCAACGCGACGAATTTTCCGGTGGAACCCGAGACCATGGTCGCCAGCAGGTCGGCGTAGTTGCCGGCCGAGTGGACGAGCATCCCGTTCAACAAGACCGACTCGCAGAGCTGTTCGCCGACTTGGACAATGACGCTCGATTCGTCGTTCGCCTTCTCGGCCAGCCACGTGGTGACGTCAGCCGCGCTCACCGTGACGCACGGGCCGGTTTCGCCAATACCGAGTGGGAACTTCTTCAACGTGACGTAGGCCGTCATCAATTTGGCGAGGCTGGCGATGGGTACGACGGCGTTACGGTGACTCTCGAGCACGCCGAGTGCCGGTATATCAATGGCGGCACTGCCAATGGTCGGCCACGCAACGGCGGGTGAGACCGGCCGGACCGCCGAGGTGGGCGCAGCGATGACGACCGTCGCCGGTTTGTGGAGAAATGGCAACTGCATGCCGACGATGACGGCGCCCGCGACGATCAGTCCGAGCACCATGGAGAAGAAACGAGTGAGGAGACCGCGACGGCGACGGGTGGGACGACGGGCGCGCTTCGTCACGGACTACAGCGAAGTCTGTTCGTCGTACTCTTCGGGCGTAACCAACACCTTGCGGGCCTTGGACCCGTCGCCGGGAGCAACAATGCCCTCCTGCTCCAACTGGTCCATCAACCGACCGGCGCGGGCGAAGCCGACGCGAAGTTTGCGCTGGAGCATCGACGTCGAACCGGACTGGGTACGGATGATGAGTTCGCGAGCCTGAGCCAGTATTTCGTCATCGTCGTCACTGCCTCCTCCGCCCGATGATCCGCCACGACCGGACGGTACGTCGAGGGCGACCACGTTCTCGCGACGCCCGCCCTGACGACGCCACGCTTCAACGACGCGTGACACCTCGTCCTCGGAGACCCACGGAGCCTGGAGACGGCGCGCGACGTTGGACGACGCGGTCACGAGCAACATGTCGCCCTTGCCAATGAGCCGTTCGGCACCGGCCTGGTCGAGGATGACGCGACTGTCGGCCAACGAGGACACCGCGAAGGCAATTCGGCTCGGAATGTTCGCCTTGATGACGCCGGTGATGACGTCAACACTCGGGCGCTGGGTCGCCAACACCAGGTGGATGCCGACGGCTCGCGCCATCTGGGCAATGCGCACGACCGACTCTTCGACGTCGCGCGCGGCGACCATCATGAGGTCGTTCAACTCGTCGACGACAATCACGATGTAGGGGAAGACTTCGGGGCCGGGCAGTGGCGCAAGATCCGATTCGAGTCCGACCGAACGTTCAAAGACCTCGGCCACCATCTGGTGGTCGCTCTGGCCCGGTTCCAGTTCACCGCGCGCGATCATCTGCTGGTAACTCGTGATGTCGCGTGCGCCGCTCTCGGCGAGAATGTGGTAGCGGCGCTCCATCTCCTTCACGGCCCACGCCAACATGCCGGCCGCTTTTTTCGGATCGACGACCACGGGAGCGAGTAGGTGCGGCAGGTCGTTGTACTGTCCCATTTCGACCCGCTTGGGGTCGACGAGCATGAGTCGCAACTGATCGGGCGTTGCGCGCATCACGAGCGACGTCACGATGGAGTTGATAAGCGAACTCTTACCGGCCCCCGTCGCACCGGAAATCAGTACGTGGGGGAATTCGCCCAGATTGGCGAACATTGTCTTGCCCGAAATATCGCGTCCAATCGGCACGTCGAGGGGATGCATGTGATCGGCCGCCTCGGGCGAGGCCAGGAGGTCACCGAGCGCGACGAGGGTGCGCTGTCGATTGGGAACCTCGATGCCGATGGCGGAGCGTCCCGGTATGGGCGCCAGAATTCGCACTTCGGGTGAGGCCATGGCGTAGGCAATGTCCTTATTGAGAGAGGTCACGCTGTTAACGCGCACGCCCGGTCCCAGTTCAAGTTCGTAACGCGTGACGGTGGGACCGACGGTGAACCCGACCAGGGTCGTGTCAACGCCGTGCGCGGCAATCGCTTCAACGAGTTCGCCACCGAGATCTTCAATGGCCCCGCGGTCCTGCTTGAGTTCCTTGGTTCGAAGCAGGAGCGACGGCGGAGGAAGTTCCCAGTCGCTGTTCATGAGAGGCACGACGACCGGTCGTCGTTTCGTGACCGGTTCCTCTTCCTCCTCCTCTTCTTCGTACTCCTCGTACTCCTCGTACTCCTCGTCGTCGACTTCGTCCTCGTCCTCAGGTTCTTCTGGTTCAGGCACACTCACCCTTCGACGCGAACGTGCCGGCGGCGCTTCCTCTTCTTCTATCTCGGCGGTGTCGCGGTCGCGGGCCGACCACCACTTGGCGAATCCCGATCCGAACCAGCGAAGAAAGGTGACGGTCACTTCGTAGAGCGCGCGTAGTCCGATACCAGTGCTGATGATGAGGGCGACGACGAGGACAGCCAAGAGCACGACGACCGCTCCGGCGATACCGATCCATTTGTCGAGCGCGCCACCAATGACGGCGCCGAGCCAACCGCCGCCGTGGGCGAAAGCCTTCGTGGTGGCGTGAACCCCCGGCCGCCCCCCGGCAACGTCGCCGAGGCCGCAGATGCTGATCAACCCCAGCGCGATACCCCACAACACGCGATTGCGGTCGACTTCGATGCGACCAATGACGAGGGCCACACCCAGACCGAGCAGCATGATGGGGAGCGCGAAACGGCCAACGCCGAGGGACACGGCCAGTCCCCGAGAGATTGCGCGACCGACCGGACCAAGGGCGCCGGCCTCGGCGAGAATCGCGAAACAGCCAATAACGATAAGGAGCACGATCCAGAGATCGCGGGCGTGGCGCTCCCAAACACTGGGTTCGCTGGACGATGCCCGCGAACCCCTGGCCGTCTTCTTTACCGGCTTATTCTTGTGTCGCGCTTGTGCCACAACCATCCACGCTACCGAACCTTCGTTCGTATTCGGTGCCAATCGCCGTAGGCTGCACGGGTGACGACTGCGCCCGACAACTCCTCAATTGAACTGGCTGCTCGCCTCGGCGCGACGGCCGCCGTGTGCGACGTGGTGTCGACGACTCAACTCAGTTCTTCCGTCCACGAGGTCGTTCTCGCAGGTCAGGCGGGGCTACTGGCCGGCCGGCCCGGCAACGACGTGATGATCAAACTCAACAGCGACACGGGCAAGTTGGTCCGTCGTCGTTACAGCGTACGAAGCGTTGACGAAAGAACAGACCAGTTCACGCTCTGGATCACCGGCGCGCACGAAGGTCCGGGGAGCCAGTGGGCCCGACGAGCACGACCGGGCGAAGCGGTCGACGTCATCGGGCCGCGGGGCAAAATTCTCCTCGATCCACTCGCCGATTGGCACCTCTTCCTCGGCGACGTCACCTGTCTCGGGGCCGCCTACCGGATGGCCGAGAGCATCGAGTCACCGGGACGCGCGATCTTCATCGTCGAAATTGATGAACCGGACGACGCCTTGACCGCCGAATTCGACGAGGGCGTTGCCGTCACGGGCATCTTCGTTGACCGCATGGGACGACAAAAGGATGATCCGGCCGGCCTCCTCGGTGGGCTGGCAGCGTTCGCCCTCCCACCCGACGCCGGGCACGCCTACCTCTTCGGTGAATTCCACGCCATGAAGGTCGCGAACGTGGCACTGCTCGACCGTGGCCTCGATGAGAGTGCGATCAGCCTGAAGCACTTTTGGCGCGCCGGTCGCGGGAACGCCGATCACGGCGAACCGGACAAGTCGGACGACTAGAGGACCACGACGGCCGCCAGCAACACGGGCTGGCGTCGATATTTCTGGCCGAGCAGTCGACCGGCAGCGCGCTGGGCCGCCTTGTTGAGCGCGTCGGCGTCACGTACTCCGTCGCGCAACGCCGTTTCGAGAGCACCGCGAACTTCATTCGTCACCGCATCGAGGACGCTTCGGTCCCCATCGCCTTCGAACCAACCGCGGGCGCTCACCCGCACCGGTTGGATGATCGTGCCGTGGTCCTGGTCAATACCGGCGGAGATCTGCAGCACCCCGAACTCGGCCAACATTCGACGTTCCTCCAAGGGACGCTCGTCGAGGTCCCCGACGCTGCCGTCGATGTAGTGGAATCCGGCCGGTACCTGGCCGGCACGTTTGATGCCGGTCTTGTTGACTTCGATCTGGTCGCCGTCTTCACAAATCAGTACGTGCTTCGGACTGAGACCCATGGAGTGTGCCAGTTCGGCGTGATGCACCATGTGGCGATATTCGCCGTGGACCGGCACGAAGTTCTTGGGGCGAAGGAGTTGGTGGTAGGTGCGCAGTTCACCCTGACGGGCGTGACCGGAGGCGTGGACCGGCTCGTGGCCGGAGTGGATGACCTCGGCGGCCGCGCGGTGCAAGTCGTCGATGACGCGCCCGACGGTCCACTCGTTACCGGGGATTGGGTGCGAGCTGAGGATCACGGTGTCGTCGGCGCCCACTTTGAGGAACCTCGCGTCACCGCGCGACAGTTTGGAGAGTGCGGCGAGCGGTTCGCCTTGACTTCCAGTGCAAATCACACAGACTTCACCGGGCTGGTAGCGATCGATGTTCTCAATGTCGACGAGGTCGGCCGCGTCGACGTGCAGCAGGTTCAGCTTGCGGGCCAGCTTCACGTTGGATTCCATGGAACGGCCCATGAGCACGATCTTGCGCTTCTGCTCGAGGGCGACGTCGATGATCTGTTGCACGCGGTGGATGTGGCTGGCGAAGCAGGCGACGACCATTCGACGTTCCGGGCGCTCCAGGAAGAGACGGCGAAGTGCTCCCCCGACCGAACGCTCCGACGCCGTGAAGCCAGGTTCTTCGGCGTTGGTCGAGTCGGCGAGGAGGAGGGCGACGCCCTCGTCGCCGAGGGCGGCCAGTCGTGAAATGTCGGTGCGGCGCCCGTCAATCGGCGTGAGGTCGAGTTTGAAGTCACCCGAGTGCACGACGATGCCGGCGTTGGTGAAGAAGGCCAGCGCGTGCGCGCTGGGCACGGAGTGCGTGACGGGGATGAACTCGACGTCGAAGGGACCGATTTTCCTGCGCTCGCCGTCACTCACTTCAATGAACGTGAGGTCCTTGGCGACCTTGGCCTCGGTGAGACGGTGCCGCGCGAATCCGAGCGTCAACGCCGAACCGTAGATCGGGACGTTGATGTCCTTCACGAGGTAGCGCAACGCCCCCGTGTGGTCTTCGTGTCCGTGCGTGAGCACGATCGCGTCGACGCGGTCCCGTCGTTCGATGAGCCACCGGAAATCCGGGAGGATGATGTCGACGCCGTACATGTTGGGCTCGGGGAACATGAGACCGGCGTCCACGATGACGATGCGCCCGTCTTGCTCAATGGCGGCGCAGTTCCTCCCGATCTCTCCGAGACCGCCGAGGAAGGTGACGCGAACGGTGTCCTTAGGCACGCGTTGCTCGAAGTGCGGCCATCAACTCTGCCGCTTGCGCGTCCAGTACGACGTCGCTCGCCGGGTGCGGCAGACGGCACTGTCCCACGTTGAAGCCGAGGGCGCGAAGAGCGGCCTTCGACGGCATCGGGTTCGGGTAGTTCTCGGAGGACTCGAAGGAGCAACTGACCGCCAACCTCTCGTTGAAGACCCTCGCCTTCACCCAGTCGCCCTTCTCCACGCTCGCGACGAGTCCGGCGAAATCGCGCGCGGCCCAGTGCGCTGCAACTGAGACAATGCCGACGGCGCCCACGGCCATGAAGGGCAACAGCACCGCGTCATCGCCGCAATAGAGATCGATCGCGTCACCGAGGACCGACTTGTAGTGAGCGGCCGTGACGGTATCGCCGGAGGCGTCCTTGATGGCCACGATGTTGGCGTGCTCCTGGACGAGTTCGATGGTCGTCGAGCCCGCGATCTTTCGTCCGGTGCGAACGGGAACGTCGTAGAGCATGATTGGCAGTTCAGTCGACGCGGCGATCGCGGCGAAGTGCTCCTTGATGCCGCGCTGACTCGGACGGGCGTAGGCCGGCGTGGTCGCGAGAATGCCGCTGACGCCAGTGTCGATGACCTGGCTCGTGAGCTCCACCGACCGGGCCGTATCGGCGAAGGTCGAGCCGGCGAGGACGGGTACGCTCACCGCGCCGGCGATGCACGCGAACAGTTCGAGCTTCTCCTTATCGGAGAGTGACGAACCCTCGCCCGTTGATCCCCCGATGACGAGTCCGTCCACACCCTCGTTCACGAGGTGTTCGGCGAGCTGGATGGCGACGTCGAAATTGATAGCGCCGTCCGGTCGAAATGGCGTCACCATGGCGGTGAGCACGCGACCGAAACGAGGAGTGGTCATAGAACGAAGTTACCAGCCCCTGCTCGTCGACCATCTGAACTCACCGAAAGCTCACTCAACGGATGAAGGGCGAAGGACCTCGGGATCGCGAACATCGGGAAACACCAAGATGAGCGTGGTCACGCACGTGATTACGGCACTCAGCAACAAGGTGACGCGAATACCCAGCACCGTCGCCACGACACCGGCCACGAGCGTGCCGAGCGGCATGAGTCCCACCGCCATGAGGTAGAGGACCGACGAGACCCGACCGAGCACGTTGTGGGGAACGAGCTGCTGGAGCATCGAGAAGAACAGCACGTCGCCGTAGACAATGAGTCCCACTTCGACGACGACGCACACGCCGACGAGCCAGACCGTTCGACTGAGCGCCATGGCGCAGACGGGAACCACCGCCGCGCCGTAGGCACTCCACATGATGACGATCATTCGCTTAGGCGATCCCAGTCGCGCAACGATGAGCGACGCCAGGACTCCCCCGATTCCCCCGGCGGCGAAAATCATGCCAAGACCGAACGGCGACGAGTGAAGCGTCTCGCGAACGAGTAACGGCACGAGGACGCCGAGGGGCGCTAATCCGGTCAAATTGGCAATGCCGGCGGCGATCAACGTCAGCCACAACCATCGCTCGGATTTCACGTAGCGAATACCTTCTCGCGCATCGTCGATGAACGTCGAGGGCTCCGACACCGGTCGCGGTCGTCGATGCATCAACGCCAGTGAAAGGGCGCTCACGCAGAAACTCGCGGCGTCGATGCCGAACGCCCACGCGGTTCCAATCGCGCCGACGATCGTTCCACCAATGGCGGGGCCAAGAAATCCGTTGGCCATCTGACTGCTGGTCGAATTGAGCGCGTTGCCCTGCACCAACTGTTCGGACTCGAGCAGTTCCGGTACCACCGCGTAGGAAGCGGGGCCGAAGAAGGAGTCCGCGACGCCAAACACGACCGACATCGCGACCAACTCCCACAATCGAATGTGCCCCGTCGCGGTGAGCACCGCCACGGTCGTCACCGATGCGCCTCGAGCCACATCCGACACGAGCATTGCGCCTTGGCGGCTCACGCGGTCAACCACCACGCCACTGACCAGCGCCAAGAGGATCGTCGGAATCATTCGCGCGGCGATGACCAACGCGAACCCCGAAGGACGATGGGTCAGGTCGAGGGCCTCGAGTGCGAGTGCGACCGTGAAGATACCGTCGCCGACTTGGGACACGCTCTGTCCCCACCACAGCAGTGCGAAGTCACGATGGCGAAGCACGCCGAACGTTGACGTCCGGGCTTTGGCGGGCTGCGGTCGCGACGTCACCGCACGAGCCTAGGCAGCGCCATTTCGTGACCACGACCGGTCCGGTGCGACCATGTTCGGTCGATCGCAACTGCCAGTCGCATTTAGATGAGCGAGTCGATACCGTCGATGAGTTGCGGATTCGCGTTCACCGCGTGAGCGGCCAACGCCACGCCCTTCACGAAACTCACGCGATCAAACGAGTCGTGACGGATGGTGAGGCCCTCGCCCGGTCCGCCGAACAGGATCTCTTGGTGCGAGACGAGTCCGGGGAGTCGTACGGAGTGAATCTTGATGCCGCCGACTGTTTCCGCGCCGCGCGCGCCGGCGTGCGTGTGGCGCACAGTCGGGTCAACGATTGGTTCCATGTGCGCGACTTCGCGCGCGTTAGCGATCGCCAGGGCGGCGGCGATTGACGTTCCCGAGGGGGCGTCGGCCTTCTTGTCGTGGTGCATCTCAATGATCTCGACGCGATCGAAGTACGGCGCCGCCATCGCGGCGAACTTCTCCGAGAGGACGGCTCCAATCGAGTAGTTCGAGGCAATGACCACGCCGACGGTGGTACTCGCTTGCTCGACTTCACCACGCTGTTCGACCGTCAGCCCCGTCGTGCCGACGACCAACGCGACACCGTTCGCCGAGCACCACTGCGCGGCGCTGACCACGCCGTCGGGCGCGGAAAAGTCGACGACGACGTCCACCGTTGAGGCGTCGACCGTCTCCCACGACGCGGCGTAGGTCGCACCGAACAACTGGCTCGGCTCGTGGACGTCGACGAGGTAGCGAATCGTGAAGCCGACGCCGAGGAGCCCCTCGGCGAGCATCTGGCCCATCCGTCCGGCGCCACCGTTGATCGCGAGAGATTTCATGCTGCGACCTTATCCTCGCGTCTGCGGCGATCTTCGACGATGAGGAATCCGCCGACACCGAAGAGCAGGAGGAAGGCAACGACGGTCGACGTGAGACTGAGTTCGATGTACGGCGCGTGGTAGTGGAAGTGGATCTGCCAGGTTCCCGGCGGAACCGTCACTTGCTGGATCAGGCCGTTTCGCGTCACCGTCAGCGACTGACTCGCGCCAGTTATAAGATTGAGCGCCGTCGCTCGCCAACCGGGCAGGTAGGCCGTCGAGCGAACGAGCGTCACGGAACTCACCGCACGAACGTTCACCCAGGTGTCGCCCCAGGCGGCGCTGCGGATCGTGGACACGTTGGCGTTCGTCGAACCCGAAGCGAGCCAGACGGGCCGCTGCACGGTCGTTGCTTTGAAGACTGACACCGTGCCCACCGTGTCGGCGAGACGCCAGGCGGGACGGTCGAGCGCCTCCTGGTACGGCGAGTCCAATCGGTACGTGGGCAGTGAAGGATCGGTCTCACTGACTCGCGCGTCACCAATCGCGATAGGCCCCTTCGAGGAGAGTTCGAAGCCGGCGGCCTTTGGACTCGGTCCCTTAATGGTGAAGGTCATCTGGTTGGAGCCGATTGCACGCTGCACCGCGCCCACGCCTCGACCGTTCCAGTCGAGCAGGGTGAAGTACACGGTGCCGTGGGCAATAGGTTGACCGCCGCGTCCGTGCAGCGAGATGGTGCGCACGTGCAGGATCTGTCCGAAGTACCGGTCGGCGCGGGGACCGGGTGGCGCCGACTTGCAGTTGGGCACCGCGGGCACGTGCACCAACGTGCTCTGGGCGAGTTGTCCGGACGAGATCGCAATGACGCTCAGTCGAAGCTGCGTGAACGTCCCATCGGCCAGTCGACAGGGGTCGAGCGACGACTGCGGGTGAGTACCCGTCGAGTCGTCGTAGATCGTGGAAATCAGCGAACCGTAACCTTGCACGCTCGGGAGTTTCGTGAACACGTTCATGTTAGGCAGGCCGAGCGAGTGGAAGTAGTTGCTGTGGCCGCCGCCCTGGTCGACCATGGCCGTTCGACCAACGTTGCCCAGGAGGTCCAGCGCGGCGGTCCGCGACGGCTCGGTCGGACCGGTTCCACCGAAGACGGCCGTGGCGCTGAGCGCGAGAAACACGACGAGGTCGATGGTGAGCACACCGAGGAGGAGTCGAAGAACGTTCGTCGAACGGCGCCAGAAGAGGACCGCCAGCAGGGCCACGAGCGCGACGCCGAAGTGCAGTCCGTAGGAGAGGCGCATGTCCATCGCGAGACTCACCTGTTGGGGGAAGACCCCGAAGTAGTGGACGATTCGTGAACCCCAGAGGACGACCGCGGCACAAAGGACCAGGACCGCGGCCGGCGGCGCCACCGTCACCCAACGCCGGGCACCGACGAATCCCGCTTCGTCCATCTTCTTTTGCTGGAGCCGATTGAGCCACCACCCGAGCAGCACGGCCATGGCGACGTCGACGATGATCACGTTGCGGCTCTGCAAGCGGGTGCTGCCGTATTCGGGGATGTGGCGAAAGAGGTGGCCGAGCGGGGTGTACGAGCCCCACGTCGCGAAGAGTCCCACGACGAGGATGACGACGTAGAGCACGTAGTCGCGATCGTCGTTCTTCCAACCCCGTCGGGTGACGCGCGTGAAGTACGCGAACGTCGCCATGAGTGCGAGCAGTCCGGCGTAGCCGGTCACCTCGGGCAGGTTGTAGTGCGCGAAGAAACTGGGCTGACCCAGTGAGCCGTTGCCGCCGAAAAGGTCCGGCACGAAGAGGAGCGACGTCCAGCGAACGACGAGGGACCCGGCGCCGAAGAACCAGTACGTCACGTCGGAACGCTGCGAGAAACCAATGAACGACCAACCGGGTAGCAGTTGGACGAGCCCAATGGCTATCCCCCAGACCAGACCGACGCCCAGCGCGACCACGTAGGTCCAGCGCGCGCGCCACGTCACAATCCAGTACGACGAACGAAGCAGGAGGATCGCCGGTCCGACGACGAGCGTCACGAGTTCGACGTCGGCGATGCCGCGCGGTTCGCCAGTGAGGAAGGTCATGCCCCAGAGCAGGGCGTAGCCGAGGACCCACGGCACCGAGACGCGCGCGAAGTGGCGCCACGACGCCGCAGCCGGTTCCAGGCTCAGTCGCCTCGAGAGCGAGACGAGGATCAAGATCTCCCACGGGAGGAAGGCGAAGCCCTGGACCACGCCCAGGTGCACCAGCTGCCCGATCATGGCGCCCGAGTAGGAGAAGCTCATCGCCGCGGCGAACGACGCCAGCGTGCGCATTCCGTGCCAGCGCAACAGTGCGAACATGCCGCTCGCCGCGATCACGTAGACGACGATCAGATTGACGACCCACGCCACGATTGGTGGCAGAAAGGCGAAGAGGAACGTGAAGGGATAGAGGGCGCCGGCGTTGAGGCCCCCGAGTAACGGCGTTCCGGAGTGCGCGAGCGGATTGAACAACGGCAGGTGGCCCGAGGCGATGTCGCGACCGCTGAGGACGCGCAACGGGAAATTCTGGATCAAGTTGTCGCCGTCGATGGCGGTATGCCCGAGTAGCGCGGGAACTGCGAAGAGCAGCGTCGGCACGATGAACATGACGAGGAGAGCCAGTCGGTCGGCTCGCTCGAGAGGTCGCCACCACCTTTTGCGGTGCGACGCGGTGATCAGGCTCATTGGCTCCACGCTACGAAATACAACGAAGCCCGTGCTACACGGTCAGTATCGACCATGCAGCACGGGCTTCGTAGGACTAACGACGACGCGGTCGTGGGCTGCGACGCCCACCACTTTCACCATCGGAGAACGACGGGCTACCGGGACCGAGGTCACCGATCTCGTCGGCGAGTTCGGCCTCGAAGGCCGCTTCGAACGACGAGGCGGCCGGCGGACGAGCGCTGCCCGCGTTGTCACGCGGAGCTTGATCTCGAGGGGCACGGTCACGGTCGCGCGGTGCGCGGTCGCGGTCGCGCGGTGCGCGGTCGCGGTCACTGCCACCTTCGCGCGAGCGAGGTGGACGCGAGTCACCGTCATCAACGGCGTCGGGGAAATCGCCGACGAGTGACAACGAGACCTTGCCCTGGGGATCGATGTCGTCGACCTTCACTTCGATCGCTTGACCGAGTTCGACGACGTCTTCGACCTGACCGATTCGCTTGCCACCGTTGAGCGGCGCCATTTTGGAGATGTGCAGCAGTCCGTCACGTCCGGGCATGATGCTGATGAAGGCACCGAACTTGGCGAGATTGACCACGCGACCCTGATAGGTGGCGCCGACTTCGGGCGTGGGCGGGTCGAGGATCATCGCGATGCGGCGACGAGCTTCCTCGACGGCGCGGCCGTCCTTGGCTCCAATGGTGACCGTACCGACGACACCGTCGTCGTCGACGGCAATGTCCGCACCGGTCTCCTGCTGAAGGGTGTTGATGACCTTGCCCTTCGGTCCAATGACCTCACCGATCTTGTCGATCGGGATCTGCAGCGACACGATCTTCGGCGCCACGTCGGCGACCGCGGGACGCGGTTCGGCGATGGTGCTGGTAATCACGTCGAGGATGAGTAGTCGAGCAACCTTCGCCTGCTGCAACGCGTTCGACAGGACCTCGGCCGGAAGGCCGTCGATCTTCGTGTCGAGCTGCAAGGCAGTGACTGCGTCGGCGGTACCGGCAACCTTGAAGTCCATGTCACCGAAGGCGTCCTCGGCTCCAAGGATGTCGGTCAACGTCACGTACTTGCCGTCGTCGTAGACGAGGCCCATCGCAATACCGGCGACGGGTGCCTTGATCGGCACACCGGCGGCCATAAGCGACAATGTCGAGCCACAGACTGAGGCCATGGACGTCGAACCGTTGGACTGCAGGACGTCGGACACCACGCGCAGCGTGTACGCGAAGTCCTCCTCGCTCGGCAGGACGGGAATCAGTGCCCGCTCGGCCAACATGCCGTGACCAATCTCGCGACGCTTCGGCATGCCCACGCGACCGGTCTCGCCTACGGAGTAGGGAGGGAAGTTGTAGTGGTGCATGTAGCGACGGAACTCGTCGGGTCCGATCGTGTCGAGCTGTTGGCGCATGCGCGGCATGCCCAACGTCGTCACGTTGACGACCTGGGTCTCACCGCGCTGGAACAGTGCTGATCCGTGCGTCATCGGGAAGAGGTCAAGTTCGGCCGAGAGCGGTCGGATGTCGGTGACGGTTCGCCCGTCGATGCGAAGACCTTCGTCCACGATCCGACGTCGAACGATCTTCTTGGTGACCGAACGAACGGCCGCCTTGATCTCGCCGAGACGGTTCGGGAACTCGTCCTTCAGGTGCTCGATGATCGACGCGGTCGCGGCGTCGAGCGCCTCGTTGCGTGCGGTCTTGGTCGTGAGCTTGTTCGCCTCGGAGAGCGAGGTCATGCCCATCCTCTCAACCGACTCATAGACGTCGTCTTGGTAGTCGGCGATCACCGAGTACTCCATGGGCGACAGCGGACCACGAGCGGCGACGAAGTTCTTCACGAGTTCGCGCTGCAGGTTGATCGACTCACGGATCCAGAGCTTGGAGGCTTCGAGTCCGGCGGAGAGCACGTCCTCGGAGACCTTGGGGGCGCCGTCGACGTACTTCTCGAACGAACCTTCGGTGCCGCCGGCCTCGACCATCATGATGGCGATGTCGGCGTCCGAGGAGTCGCTCAGTGCTCGACCGGCCACCACTAGTTCGAACGTGGCGGCGTCGCCCTCTTGGTACGTCGGGTGCGGCGCCCACTCACCGTCAACGGTGTAGGCCATGCGCACGGCGCCAATCGGTCCCTCGAAGGGGATGCCCGAGATCATGAGAGCGGCCGACGCAGCGTTGATCGCCAAGACGTCGTACGGGTTCTCCTGGTCGGCACTGAAGATCGTGCCGACGACTTGGACCTCGTTGCGAAAGCCCTTCGGGAAGGACGGACGAAGCGGTCGGTCGATGAGACGACAGGTGAGGACTGCGTTGTCGGAGGGCTTACCCTCGCGACGGAAGAAGGCGCCGGGAATCTTTCCCGCGGCGTAAGCCCGCTCTTCGATGTCGACCGTGAGCGGGAAGAAGTCAATCCCCTCGCGCACGCTCTTGGCTGCGGCGACAGTCGCCAACAAGATGGTGTCGCCGAGACGCGCCACTACGGCTCCGTCGGCGAGTTGGGCTAATTTGCCCGCTTCAAAACTCAAGGTTTTGTCGGTGCCCGTTACCGGGCTACTTACGCGAATTGCGTCAGTCATGGAAATGCTCCTATTTAGTTAGCAACACTCCGACCGGATCCCAGTGGGCAACCTTCGCGTACACGCGACTGTTCTCCACTGGCCTCCGATAGTTCGGATGTGTTGAGCACGTCGACGGTGTCGGCGTGCATTTCGGCTAGCGACGAATGCCGAGTCGGCCGATCAAAGCGCGGTAGCGCTCGACATTTCCGCGCTGCACATAGTCGAGCAGGCGGCGACGTTGGCCAATGAGCTTCATGAGTCCGCGGCGCGTGTGATGATCGCCCTTGTGAACCTTGAGGTGCTCGGTGAGGTGCGCAATCCGGTCTGTCAGAATCGCCACCTGGACCTCGGGCGAGCCCGTGTCCGTCGCGTGAGCCTGATAGTCCTTGATGATTTGCTGCTTCTCAGCCATAACGTTTTATTTGCCTTATGAGTCGGATGTCTCGTAGCAAGTCGCCTACATGACGACCCACAAAGTCAGCGTCGCTGACCGAACATCTATCTTAGCAGTCGAGAGTCCTGATGCGTGAATTTCTTGAATATCGCAACGGTTTCAGCGACGTCACGACCGATTTGAGCGACCAATTCGGCGACACCGTCGAACTTCTGTTCTCCGCGAAGACGGGTCAGGAACGCCACGTCGAGGACCTGGTCGTAGAGGTTCGCGTCGAAGCCCGGTAAGTGGACTTCGACGAGCATGGGCCCGTCCTCGTAGAACTGCGGCCGGGTGCCGACCGATATGGCCGCGGCGCGCCACTGGCCGTCAGGCGTGCGCGCCGCACCGGCGTAGATGCCGAGTTCGGGAATCAGTTGGTGCCGCGCGCCGAGTACGTTCGCGGTTGGAAAGCCCAACTCTCCCCCGCGCGCGTCGCCGTGTTCCACGACGCCTCGCAGGACGAAGGGGCGACCGAGCATTTCGTTGGCCGCGACCACGTCGCCAAAGCCCAACGCACTTCGAACCGCCGTGGAACTCCACCGCGGCGTGCCGTAGGTCGAACTAGGGTGCGGTGCTCCGAATGAGGGTACGGCCTCCACCTCGAAGCCGTACTTCGTACCGATCGCACCGAGCGTGTCGACGTCACCCGTGCGATTGTGGCCGAAGCGAAAGTCCCGTCCGATCAGCACGCCACTCACGCGCAACTCGTCCACCAACACTTGCGTGGCGAAGGCTTCGGGGGTCAGCTCTGCGAGATCGTGACTGAAGGTGAGCACGCGGACCTGCTCGACGCCCAGCGCTGCGAGTCCCTCGAGACGCTGCTCGATGGTGCCAATCAGTTTGGGCGCGTGATCGGGCGCCAGGACCTGAGCCGGGTGTGGATCGAACGTCACCACCGTCGCGATTTCGTTCCTCTCTCGGGCGTTGGTGAACTCCAGGAGAAGCTCCAGCACGCGCTGATGACCGCGGTGCAGTCCGTCGAAGACTCCGATCGCGACGCACGATCGACGATCGCTGACGGTGGACGTCTCTCCGTCTCGTACGACTAGCACGCTGGCAACCTACCGGCTCATCGTTTCACCAATGGCGGACAACACCACTTCCGGCTTCCACGAATCGTTGCGCCGTTTGAGCACGCCCACGAGTGCACCGTCCGAGTCCATCGCGGCGATCTCCTCGTTGGCGTACTCCCCCGTGAGCGTCACGCGCTGACCCATGCGGACCGCGCGAATTTGCTCGTCGCTCAACGTGACGTGTTCGAGTGCGGTGACGAACGCGGCCGGAGGAAGCAGCACGGTCTCGCCGTTCGCGACGTCCTCGGTGAGTTGTTCGATCGTGCGAGCATCGTCGACGCGGTGGCTCCCGCTCGAGAGTCGTCGAAGGGCCACGAGGTGGCCAACGGTCCCGACACGCTGTGCGAGATCGCTGAGTAGTACGCGTACGTACGTACCGACCGAACACGCAACCTCGAACTGCCACACCAACGGGTCGTCCGTCGGCGACAACGTGAAGTCGCTCACCGTGATCTCGCGAGGGGCCCGATCGACTTCGACACCCTGGCGCGCAAGTTTGTGCAGTCGCTGACCGTCGATCTTGATCGCCGAGACCATCGGGGGCGTCTGTTGCTGTGTGCCGAGCATTTCGGCCGCCGCAGCGGTCATCGTTTCGGGAGTGAGTGCGGGCACCGGCTGTTCGTCGGTCACCTCACCGTCGGCGTCGAGTGAGTCGGTGGCGATGCCCAACATGACGCTGCCGCCGTAACGCTTCACTTCGGACTGGGCGAAGCGCAGTAGCCGTGTGGAGGTACCGACGCCCAGGATCAGTAGGCCGGTCGCCAGTGGATCGAGCGTGCCGGCGTGGCCAACTCGGCGTTCATTGAAGAGTTTGCGCACCAGCGCCACGCAGTCGTGGCTCGTGAGTCCCGGGCCCTTGTCGAGGAGTAGGAGACCGCTACTGGTCGTCATCAGTGTTCTGGCGACGGATAATCTCCTCCACGGCCTCGCCACTCGCGACGGCCGGGTCGGCCTTGAACGTCAACTTGGGCGTGCGCTTAAAGCGCGTCTGCACGTTGACGGCCGACTGGATCTGCGCTCGACGTTCCTCGAGGGCGGCCAGCGCCTCGGGGTTGAGGGAGTCGAAGAAGACGAGGGCCTGACGAAGGTCCTGCGTGGTCTCCACGCCAGTGACGGTGAGGATGCCGATGCGGTCGTCGACGTCCGAGATTCGTGTTAACTCGTCGGAGATGACTTCGCGAAGGATTTGGTTGACCCGCGCCGAGCGCGGGTAGGGATGGTGACTGCCAGACGAACGGGCCATGCGTTAGGCCGTTCTGGGAATCTCGCGCTCTTCGAAGGTCTCGATGATGTCGCCCGACTTCAAGTCCTGGTAGTCGGAAAGCCCGATACCGCACTCGAATCCTGACGCCACTTCACGCGCGTCGTCCTTGAAGCGGCGCAACGACGTGATCGAACCCTTCCAGATGATTGTTCCCTCTCGAAGGAAGCGAACCTTCGATCCCCTGGTAATGACGCCGTCGCGCACGAAGCAACCAGCGATCGCACCGATCCTCGGCACGCGGAACACTTCGCGCACTTCGGCCTCGCCGGTGACGATCTCCTCGAAGACCGGTGAGAGAAGACCGAGCATCGCGGCCTCGATCTCTTCGATCAACTTGTAGATGATTTCGTAGGTGCGGATCTGCACACCTTCGGCCTCGGAGAGGTCGCGGCTGCGCTTGTCCGGGCGAACGTTGAAGCCAATGATGGTCGCGTTGGAGGCCTTCGCCAACTGCACGTCGTTCTCGGTGATCCCACCGACGCCGCGGTGCACGATCACGAGCTTCACGTCGTCGCGCTCGAGTTTCTTCAAGGACTCGGTGCAGGCTTCCAGGGAACCTTGGACGTCAGCCTTCAAGACAATGTTGAGCGTGGCCGTCTCGCCGCGTTGGATCTGCTCGAAGAGGTCCTCCAGTCGCGCACCACTCGTGGAGGCAACGGGCTGGTGGCCAATGAGTCGTGCGCGCTGGGCACGGGCTTCGGCCAGTGAACGGGCGTGAGCGAGGTCGTGCGCGACGCGCATCTCGTCGCCGGCGAACGGCGGCTCGCTGAAACCGAGTATCTGCACCGGTGTTGACGGTCCGGCCGACTTCACCTGCTTGCCCTGGTCGTTGATGAGGGCCTTCACTTTGCCGAAGGCCGCTCCGGCGACCACGGGGTCGCCCACTTGCAAGAGGCCCTTTTGCACCATCACGGTCGCGACGGGGCCACGGCCGACTTCGAGGTTGGCTTCGAGCACGGTGCCGACCGCTCGTCCCGTGGGACGGGCCGCCAGTTCGGCGATTTCGGCAACGAGGAGGACCTGCTCCAGCAGCTCGTCGATGCCGGTCCCCTGAAGTGCGGAGATCTCGACGACGATCGTGTCGCCGCCCCACTTCTCGGGGACGAGTCCGTACTCACTGATCTGTTGGAGGACGCGGTCGGGGTTGGCGTCGGCCTTGTCCATCTTGTTGACCGCGACAATGAGCGGCACGTTGGCGAGCTTGGCGTGATTGATCGCTTCGACCGTCTGGGGCATCACGCCGTCGTCGGCCGCCACGACCAAGATGATGATGTCGGTCACTTTGGCGCCGCGCGCGCGCATGGCCGTGAAGGCTTCGTGGCCGGGCGTGTCAATGAAGGCAATCGCCTTACCCTTCCACTGGACCTTGTAGGCACCGATGTGCTGAGTGATGCCACCGGCCTCGCCGGCGACGACGTCGGTGTGACGAATCTTGTCGAGCAGCAGCGTCTTGCCGTGGTCGACGTGGCCCATGACGGTGACGACCGGTGGACGCGGTTCGGCCGCGATCTCGTCGTCCTGGTCGTCCTCGTCGAAGAACTTGGCGAGCAGGGCCGCCTCTTGTTGTTCACCGGGATCGACGAGGTGGACTACGGCGCCCACTTCGGCGGCGTAGAGCTCAATCATGTCGTCGGTGAGGCTCTGCACGGCGGTGACGATCTCGCCCTGCAAGAAGAGGAAGCGGATGATGTCGGCGGCGCTGCGGTTGAGCTTTGGTCCGACGTCCTTCGCGGTCGAGCCGCGCTCGATAATGACTTCACCGTCGGGAACGGGCAGACTGCTCGGCTGCCACGTCGTCATCTGGGTCGGCTCGAGCTCCTCGACGTTGCGACGGCGTCGACGAGTGGCCTTGCGCTGGGAGCCGCGCGGGCCACCGGTTCCGCGACTGGGCGGTCCGCCCCGGTTCGGTCCACCTGGTGCACCACCGGGTGCCGTCGTCGGACGAGCGCCTGAGAATCCACCACTCGGTCCACCGGGGCGTGAGGGCGCACCACTGCGACCGGGTCCGCCCGACGCGCCCATGGGACGCGCGCCCATCGTGCGTGCACCGCCGGGGCCACCGGTCGGTCGTGCACCGGGGCCACCGGGTGAGGGACGACGAGCACCGGGCGGCGGCGGAATGGGACGGCCGGTGGAACTGAGCGGACGTCCGGGTGGCGGCGGAATGGGGCGACCGGTAGAGCTGAGCGGCGGACGGGTCGACGGCGAGCCACCCTCGCCTGCTTCGCCCGATACGGAGCGCTGCGTCGGACGAATGGTCGTGGGACCATCGGGCGACGCGGTGCGCGTCGGCGCGGGCTTCACCACGGCGGGACGACTGCGCACGACTTTGGGAGCGGGCTCTGCGGGAGCGGCCGGTGCCACGGCAGTGACCTCGACCGGTGCGTCGCTCACCGGCGCGTCAGGTGCCACGCCCCTCGTGACGCGGCTCACGCGCTGGGGAGCCGGTGTTTCGACGTTTTCAGACGGTGGCGCGGCGGCGGCCTTCGCCGGACTCGTGGCCTTTACGGCTTTGGTCGCTTTGGTTGCCTTGGCCGCTTTGGCGGCCTCTTCGGGCTGTACCTCGCGACGAAGCCCGTCCGCGTCGGCGCGGCGACGGATTCGGTCGGCCTGGGCGTCCTCGATCGACGCAGAGGGGCTGGACGCTCCAATGCCGAGTTTTTGGGCGAGTGTAAGCAACTCTTTGCTCGTGAGACCGAGTTCCTTCGAGAGCTCGTGCACACGGATCTTCTTCTGAGCCAAAACCTTCCCTTGCTTCTCGTGCGCGCACTTCGGCGGGCACAGTTATCTATTCTTCCACAATCACCGCTGTTGTTGAACGCGCTTCGTTTCTAAAGCCCTTAAAGCGTACGCGTCCGATTCGTTCGCCGGTCCGCGCAGTGCTCGAGACAGATGTCCCGCGTGGAGGGTCGAAAGACAGTCGGCCGCTCGACACCACCAGATTCCGCGACCGGGACCCCTCCCGAGGTACCACGAACCATCTCGGTCGCGTCCGGCCCGGTCCATTTCCGTATCGTCTCGCCTCGTTCGACAGACAACACAGGTCCTCTCCGGAGCTATGCCTCGTCCTCCACGACGTCGGTGGCGACATCTTCGCCCGAGGCGCCCGCTTCGACCTCTTCCACGATGATGATCTCCTCGGCGTTGCCGTCGCCATCAAGAATCACTTCGTCAATGATGACGGCGGCCACGTCGCCGTTTTCGTCGGTCTCAATCGCCACCGTCTCTTCGACCACGACGTCACCATCGGTCCAGACCTCTTCGACGACTTCCTCTTCGACTCCCTCGTTCTCCGAACGGATGTCAATGCGCCATCCCGTCAAACGGGCGGCCAGTCGGGCGTTCTGTCCCTCTTTACCAATAGCCAGCGAGAGCTGCTGATCGTGGACGATGACCGTCGCAATGCCTTCGACCTCGTCGAGACGGACTTCGCGCACGCGCGCCGGTTGCAGCGCGGCCTGAATGAACTCAATCGGGTCGTCGCTGTAGGGCACGACGTCAATTCGCTCACTGCGAAGTTCGTTGGTGATGTTGCGCACGCGCGAACCCCTCGCACCAACGCACGCGCCGACGGGGTCGATCATGTGGTCGTTCGAGGCGACCGCGATCTTGCTGCGGTGTCCCGGTTCGCGGGCCAGCGCCTTGATCTCGACGATGCCGTTGGCGATCTCGGGCACTTCGATCTCGAAGAGCTTGGCGACGAGGGCGGGGTGCGTGCGGCTGACGACGATCTGGGGACCCTTGTTGGTCTTACGGACTTCAACGATGTAGACCTTGATCCGCGCACCGTGTTCGTAGCGCTCGAAAGCGATCTGCTCGGCCTGGGGCAACAGGGCCTCCACGCGACCAAGGTCGAGCAAGGTGTAGCGGTTGTCGTTCTGTTGGACGGTGCCCGAGACAATGTCGCCTTCGCGGTTGGCGAACTCTTCGTACATCTGGCGACGCTGGATGTCGCGAATGAGTTGCATCAAGACCTGCTTGGCCGTTTGGGCGGCGATGCGACCGAAGTCCTCGGGCGTGGCGTCCCACTCGCGCGTGACGTTGCCCTCGAGGTCGAGTTCGAGGCCCCACACCTTGATCTCGCCGGTCTCGGGGTTGATCTCGACCTCGGCGTCTTCGGCGGAGTCGGGACGGCGCTTGTACGCCGCGAGCAGCGCGTTCGCCAAGGCGATCAGCAACTCCCCCTCGTCGATGTTCTGGTCACGCGCAATCTGACCCAAAGCTTCCAGGAATTCGAAGTTCGCCATGTCTACCCTTCCTTCCTCGTCGATGAAGCGACTGACTTGGCACGTGACGGCGAAGGCTTGGCCTCGGCCCCCCACGCAAAGACCGTGCGGGCGCGTTCGATTGACGCAATCGGCACCGTGACGCGACCGTGTTCGGCGTCCTCGAGCGTGACTGATTTTTCGTCCGCGGCGACGACCGTGCCCTCAAGACGGCGGGTCGGCTCGGAACCGCGAAGTTCGCGCAACGTCACGACTTCGCCAACCGTTGAGATGAAGTGGGTGGGTGTGCGCAGTTTGCGCTCCAAACCGGGGCTCGAGACGTCGAGGGTGAATCGTCCGGCAATCGGGTCGTTGACGTCCAACCACTCAGAAATCTGGCGATTGGCCTTCGTCAGGGCTTCGAGGTCGACCCCGCCCGGCTTGGTGACGACCACGTTGAGGGTCCCCTTCACCATTTCCAGGTCGTAAAGGTCCAATCCGAGGTCAGATAGCAGGGAACGAAAGGGTGTCTCCAGATCCATGGCCATCTCCTCTCAATTGTCGTCAGGACGTTCGGACAAAGAAAAAGCGCGGGCCCGAGGCCCGCGCTTAAACGAGTCCATACGTCCTGAGCGGACTGTAGGCAGCAATTGTAGCATTTCTAGGCCCTGATGACAATCGGAATTCGCTGACGCGAACCCCCAAAAATTCACGAAAACGTAGTACTTGGCCCGTCCTCAATAGGACTTGGCGACGATGCAGTCGAGTTCGGCTTCGGCGTCGTTCTGCGGCATCGACCCGTCGGGACGCTGGAGGCAACGCACGGTAACGGCTTGGGTCTTCAACTTCGCCTCGCCAATTTCCCCCACCGCCGACCACTTCAACCGGGCAAAGCCGGTCTCGGCCGCTTCCAGTGCCTCCTCGACGGTCGCGACGTCGGCAGTGGCGTCGCCGAGGCGCCGCTTGGCGTCGGCGAACATTCCCGTCTGGATCACTTCCAGCAGGTCGAAGGCGGCACTGGCGACCGCGTCGAGCGTGAGTGTGCTCTTTTCCCCGTTATCGCGTCGTACGAGTGAGACCACACCCTCCTTGAGGTCACGCGGTCCCACTTCAACGCGAAGTGGCACTCCCTTGATCTCCCAGTCAGTGACCCGGCGTCCGAAGCTGCCGCGGCCGCGGTCGACCTGCACGCGCACACCGGCGCTCTTCAGGGACGCGGCCACTCGCTCGCACGCCTCGTTGACGTCCGGTTCGTCACGAACGGCAATCACCACGGCCTGAATTGGCGCGAGGCGCGGTGGCACGACGAGCCCCCGGTCGTCGCCGTGGAGCATGATGAGCCCCCCGACCATGCGCGTGGAGGCACCCCACGACGTGGTGTGACAGAGTTCGGCCTGACCGGCCTCGCTCTGAAAGTAAATGTCGAAGGCTCGTGCGAAGTTCTGACCGAGTTCGTGGGTGGTGGCCATCTGCAGCGCCTTGCCGTCGCGCATCATGCCTTCGGCCGTGATCGAGTTGATCGCGCCGGCGAATCGTTCGCTCGCCGGTTTGATGCCGAGATACGTGGGAGCGGCGAGCACGTTCTCCAAGAAGTCGTTGTAGACCTCCAGGTGAATCTTGTGGGCGTAGGCGTTGGCGTCCTCGTAACTCGCGTGCGCGGTATGGCCCTCCTGCCAGAGGAACTCGCTCGAGCGCAGGAAGAGGCGTGGGCGAAGTTCCCAGCGCACGACGTTGCTCCACTGGTTCAAGAGCAACGGCAGGTCGCGGTAACTCTGCACCCACTTAGCCATGTACTCGCCAATGACCGTTTCGGATGTTGGCCGCACGACGATGGGCTCGGCGAGCTCTTCACCACCGGCGTGGGTGACGATTGCCAATTCGGGACTGAAGCCCTCGACGTGCTCGGCCTCACGTTGAAAGTAGCTGAGTGGGATGAACAGGGGGAAGTAGGCGTTCTGGGCGCCGGCCTCCTTGATCCGTTCGTCCATGGCCGCCTGCATCCGTTCCCAGATGGCCCAGCCGTAGGGTCGGATGACCATGGTGCCGCGGACCGGTCCGTTGTCGGCCATCTCGGCCTTGGCGACAACGTCTTGATACCAGCGTGGGAAGTCGTCGGCCTGAGGGGTCAAGACGCTCTGGGTTGCCACTTTGCTCCTCTGATTAAGGAGAGAGCCTACTAAAAGTGAGTTCTAACTCTCGGTCCGTCGTCGAATCGTGGCAATGCGTTCGCCGTCGCGATTGGCGTCGGCGCCGCGGTCGTCGAGCAGCAGTGCCCGGTCGGCTTCCGCTTCGGCGGCGGCCGAGGCGTCGCGAGCGGCGAGGCGTGCTTCGACGCCCTCGGAGGCAATCAGCTTCGCCTCGTCGACCAACGCGTCGACCATCTCGTCCTCTTTCACGACGCGAACGATCTCGCCCTTGATGAAGAGGTGTCCGCGATGCTTGCCGGCCGCGATGCCGAGGTCGGCGTGACGGGCCTCACCTGGTCCGTTGACGACGCACCCCATGACGGCCACCTGGATGGGAATGTTCAGCGCGCCCAGAGCGCTTTGCGCTTCGTTGGCGATCTTGATGACGTCCACCTCGGCCCGTCCACAGCTGGGACAGGCAATGAGGTCGAGTCCCTTTCGTTCGCGCAGACCGAGGACCTCGAGCAGTTGGCGCCCGGCCCGGGCCTCTTCGACGGGGTCGGCGGTCAGCGAGTAACGGAAGGTATCGCCAATGCCCTCGGCGAGCAGCGTCGCAATGCCGGCGGTGCCCTTCAACAGCCCCCCGGGCAGTGGACCGGCTTCGGTGACGCCGAGGTGAAGCGGGTGATCGAAGGTTTCCGAAGCCAATCGGTAGGCGGCGATCATCGTCGCCACCGACGACGCCTTCACCGAGATCTTCACGTCGTCGAAGTCGACCTCTTGGAAGTAGGCCAGTTCAATGCGCGCCGACTCAACGAGTGCTTCGGGCGTCGCGCCGCCGAAGCGTGCGTAGAGGTCCTTGTCGAGGCTGCCGGCGTTCACGCCGATGCGAATGGGCACGCCCCGATCCTTGGCCTCGCGGGCCACGAGTTTGATCTCTTCGGGCTTGCGCAGGTTGCCGGGATTGAGTCGAAGTCCCATCACGCCCGCCTCCAACGCGGCGAGCGCCATCTCCACGTGAAAGTGAATATCGGCGACAATCGGCACCGGCGAGCGCGGCACGATCTGAGCCAACCCCTCGGCCGCCGCTACCTCGTTGCAGGTGCAGCGCACGATGTCGGCGCCTTCGGCGGCGAGCGCGTAGATCTGTTGGAGTGTTCCTTCGACGTCGGCCGTCTTCGTCGTGGTCATCGACTGGACCGAGATCGGCGCGTCACCACCGACCAGGACTTTGCCAACGGCAATCTGACGGGTCTTCTTTCGGGGACTGAGGGAACTAGCGGTTACATCCACGGAACCATTCTGCCCGCTGGGGACCCTCCCCCAAGCGCCTACTGGAACTGGTTGGCAATTGGGTGGGCAATGTCCAAGAACACCGTGCAGGCGAACAAAACCAGTAACACGGTCATAAAGGCGTAGGCGAAGGGAATCATTTTGTTCACGTCAGCGTGGTAGCGAAGTCCCCGTCGAGAGCGAATCCGTTCGTACGTGGCAATCGCCACGTACCCGCCGTCGAGGGGCAGCATCGGGAGAATGTTGAGAAGACCCACGAAAATGTTGAGGGCCATGAAAAGGATGAGGAGAAATCCGAGCCCCGTGCTCGTGCTCTGCACCGCAATGCGCGCGACGCCAACGATTGACGACGGTCTCGTCAGTTGATTGTGCGGATTGGACGCGGCCGCTGGCGAGGCAATTTGGTGGAAGAGACTCGAAAAATCGCCCGGTGAGAAGACGTGCACCATGGCACGCGCCGCCGTGCCGATGAGTGACGTGACCTCGGTGAAGGACCTGGGTATTGCGCCGTACCACGTGGCCTTTACTTTCGGATTATTCAGTTCGACACCGAGGTATCCGTGGGCCTTCTTGCCTGTCGCGACTGGTTGACCGCCCGATTTCAACGTGCGACCATCAATGGGTGTCGCGTGCAGGGTCACGTCGCGACCGGCGCGGTCCACCAGCAGTGTCACGGTCTTGCCGGAACTCTCCGATACGGCTTTGGAGAGTTGTGTGTCGCTCGTCACCTGGTGGCCGTTGATCGCGACGATCTGATCGCCGCGCTTCAGGCCGGCCATTTGCGCCGCGTTCTGCGTGCGACCCTGCCACTTGGTGAAGCCACTGACGTCGACGTGATTGGACGGCGAACCGACCAACGTCAGTGCTGCGTACGCGAGCACCAACGCCATGATGACGTGCATCAATGAACCGGCCGAAGCGAAGAGGGCCTTGCGGGGATACGACGCCGAACGGTACGTGCGCTTCTCGTCCTCGGGCGCAACTGTTTCACTCCACATCATGCCGGGCACCTTCACGTACCCGCCGGCGAGGATGGCGCGCACGCCGTAGCGCGTCTCACCGATCGTCGTCGACCACAGGACCGGACCGAAACCGACGAAGAAGTCCGTCACCTTCATGCCGGCACGCTTCGCAGTGATGAAGTGACCGAACTCGTGTGCCATCACCATGAAGATGATCGCGAAGATGACGAGCGGCAAGGCGTAGCCGACCCACCAGGTGAGGATCGCCACGAATCCCACGATGCCGGCGAAGAGCACCAAAAGGGAACGACGAGTCGAGGTGGGGGTTTCCATGACTATTTGAGGAGAATACCGTGCGCCAGACGCCGTGCGGTCGCATCGTTTTCGACCAGGTCCTCGAGGGAGTTCAACGGATCAGCGACGTAGGCGTCCATCACGCCCGCGACCACATTCACAATTTCGCACCAACGAATCTCGTCCTTGAGGAATGCCGCGACCGCCACTTCGTTGGCCGCACTGAGCCACGCCGGCGCCGCGCCACCGAGTCGCGCCGCTTCGTAGGCGAGAGTGATCGCCGGAAAGGCGCCGGTGTCGGGCACCTCGAAGGTCAACTCGACACTCTTCGTGAAGTCAATCGCTCCGTAGCCGTGATCGAGTCGAACGGGCAGCCCGAGGCAGTACGCGATCGGCAGGCGCATGTCCGGTGTCGAGAGTTGCGCCAGGACCGAGCCGTCGACGTACTCGACCATTGAATGGACGATCGACTGCGGATGGACCACGATGTCAACCCGTGACGCGTCGATGCCGAAGAGCGCGGAGGCCTCGAGGACTTCGAGACCCTTATTCATCAACGTCGAGGAGTCAATCGTGATCTTCGCGCCCATTGACCACGTCGGATGATTGAGGGCGTCCTGCTTCGTCGCGCGCTGTAGTTCATCGCGCGTCCAACCGCGAAACGGTCCGCCGGAGGCCGTGAGCAGTAACCGTCGCACGTCCGGGTAGCCCGTCGCACCCGGCGAGCTTGCGAGGCACTGGTGAATGGCGCAGTGTTCCGAGTCAACGGGAAGAATGACGGCGCCCGGCGTGCTGCGAACTCGTTCGACCAGTGGCGCGGCCGCGATGAGTGACTCCTTGTTCGCCAGCGCGAGTCGCTTACCGGCTCCGAGCGCCGCGAGCGTGATGGGCAGACCGGCGAAGCCGAGGACGGCGTTCACGACGATGTCCGAGCTCGACGCCAACTCGCGAAGTCCTTCGTCGCCGACCACGATGTCGACCGACTTCCCGACGAGATCGGCCAGGGTGTCGCGGTGCGAGTCACTAATGACTCCAACGCGGGGAACGGCGAACTCCCTCACCATCGCGGCCAGTTCGCTCAGTTGCTCACCACCGGCGAGGGCGCTCACTTCAAACCGATCTGGTTCCTGGCGAAGCACGTCGAGCGCCTGCGTGCCGATTGAGCCGGTGGCGCCGAGGAGCGCAACGCTGCGCCGCGACGAGGACATCGTTATCCCAGTTTGAGAACGTGGCAGAGGTAGTACATCGTCGGCAGCGCGAACAAAAGTCCGTCAATTCGGTCGAGCAGTCCCCCGTGGCCCGGCAGCAGTCGGCCGAGGTCCTTCACGCCGATCGTCCGCTTCACCATCGATTCGAAGAGGTCGCCGAGCGGTACGACGATGGAAAGTGCCACCGCCGCCTCGAGGCCGGCCTTGCGCGTCCAGACGCTCATGATCGGCACGACCAGTCCCCCCACGATGATCGTCAGCAACGTGCCACCGATCGTGCCTTCGAGCGTCTTATTCGGTGAGAGCAGTTTGTTGAGCGGTCGCTTGCCGTACTGGCGGCCAATGATGAAGGCCCCCGAATCGTTCGCGACCGTGAGGACCATTGCGCCGAAGAGGTACGAGAGACCGTGGCCATTCGCGAAGTTGTTGGGCGCGACGAACATCACGGCGTACGCACCGAAGACGCCGATCCACGCGAAGACGAACATCGTGGCACCGAGTCCGTCGAGCACGTCGACGGTCCGCCCGGCGTTCAAGTACCAGACGAACCCGAATATGAGCAGCAGGACGGTGATGGCCCCGACCGAACCGAGGCCCTTGTTGTAGACCGCGACGCAGAGCGTGAGGATGGCGACGATGCCGAGCACGGTCGCAGGATGGGCACCGGCCGCGCGAAAACCGGCGAAGGCCTCGGCGCCCGCGAGGCCGAGCACCAGTAACACCATGACAAAGACGGGCTTGGCGCCGAGGAGGAACACCACGGAGACGGCGGCGGCCAACAAAATGCCCGTCAACGTCGCGCGTCCGAAGTTGCGGTCGTTGCTCTGGCGAACGGCGCGCCCCGCCAGCGGGTTCGAAGAGATGGAACGACGAGTTCGCTGGATACGGTCCGGCTCGGGACGCGGCGCCTCGGTCAGTGGCTCCTCTTCGGCGATCAAATCATCGGGCAGTGAGAACTCCCACGGGCGAGCCGTGTCCTCGCGCTGCTCACCGGCCAGTATCGAGGTGTCGAACTGGTCCTCGTGGGCCACCCAGTCGGCTTCGCCTTCGCGCCACGCTGGCGCGGGAATGGCCGACCACGGGTCGTCGCTGTCGGCGGCCTCGCGCGCAACGACGATCGGCACCTGACCGGTCGGCGCGTCGGTCCAATGGGGCAACAACGTGTTGGGGTCGATGAGGACGGTGTCGTCGTAGGCGTCGGCGGCGATTTCGGCGCCGGTGATGGTCACTCGCGAGTCGGTGGGACTCACGACGGGGAATTCGCCCGTTGGTTCGTTGAAGAGAGTGCCGTCGTCGTCAGACATCGAGAAGCTCCTGCTCCTTCTGCTCGAGCAAGGCGTCCACAATGGACACTTCCTCTTGGGTCATCTTGTCAAGAATCTTCTCGAGATGCTCGATGTCGTCTTTGGAGAGCCCCTCGGACTTCTCGAGGTTCTCCAACTCCTGTCGGGCGTGGCGTCGACATCCCCGTAGCCCGACCTTGCCCTCTTCGGCTTTGGTGCGCACGATCTTCACGAAGGCCTTGCGCCGCTCTTCGGTGAGAGCGGGAAAGGTGAGGCGGATGACCACACCGTCGTTCGATGGGGTGAGCCCGAGATCGGCGTTGCTGATGGCCTTCTCAATGGCGGCCATCGCTCCCTTGTCAAAGGGTGACACGACGAGGAGTCGCGGCTCGGGCACCGAGAAGTTGGCGAGGGCCTTCAGCTGGGTTTCGGCCCCGTAGTAGTCGACCATCAGATTTTCAATCAACGACGAGGAGGCCCGTCCGGTGCGCACGGTGGCGAACTCGGCCTTGGCGTGCTCAATGACCTTCGCCATGCGCTCACGGGTGTCCTGCATGACGAGTTCGACGAGTTCGTTTTCCATTACCTCACCAGCGTACCGACGGCGTGACCGTCGAGCGCGCGACCCAAGTTTCCATCGGCCATCAGGTCGAAGACGCGAAGCGGCAGATGATTGTCCTTGCAGAACGTGATGGCCGTCATGTCCATCACCCGCAGGTCCTTGGCGATCACTTCGTCAAAGGAGATCTCGTCGAACTTGGTGGCGTTCGGGTTGATGCGGGGGTCCTCGGTGTAGACGCCGTCGACGCCACCGTGGGTACCCTTCAGCACAATCTCCGCCTCAATTTCGGCGGCGCGCTGCGCGGCCGGGGTGTCGGTCGTGAAGTAGGGATTGCCCATGCCCGCGGCAAAAATGACCACGCGACCCTTTTCGAGGTGGCGTACCGCACGGCGTCGAATGTAGGGCTCGGCGACTTGGTCCATCCCGATGGCCGACATCACCCTCGTCGGTCGTCCGTGACTCTCGATGGCGTCCTGGAGAGCCAACGCGTTGATGACCGTGCCCAGCATGCCCATTAAGTCCGAGTTCGCCCGGTTCATGCCGGCCATGGCTCCCGTGGCTCCGCGCCAGATGTTCCCGCCGCCCACGACGACGGCCAGTTCCAAACCACCGCGCTCCATGGCGCTGGCGATCTCGCGCGCGAGAAAATCAACCGTGGATGCGTCAATGGTTTCATCACTGGCCGCTGAGGCGAGAGCCTCACCCGACAGCTTCAGGACCACGCGGCGCACGGAGATGTCCTAGCCCCCAATAACCACTTGGGCGTATGCCGTAATGGTGGCTGAGCCCAAGAACTGAGCGATGGTCTGTTTCTCGTCCTTCACGTAGGGCTGTTCGACGAGGACTCGGTCCTTGAACCATCCGTTGAGACGGCCCTCGATGATCTTGGGCAGCGCCGCTTCGGGCTTGCCCTCGTTGCGCGAGATCTCCTCGACGGTCTTTCGCTCGGCGTCAACGTCGGACGTCGGTACGTCATCACGGTGGAGGTACTGGGGCTTCGTGAAGGCAATGTGTACGGCGATCTCGTGGGCGACCTCTTCCGAGGCACCCTTCACGACGACGATGACGCCATTGACGCCGCGGCCGGCCTGGTGGTGAATGTAGGTGTCGACGACCTCGTCGTCGCCCGCTTCGAGTCGGTAGACCCGACCGATTGAGATGTTCTCTTTCAACGTCGTGAGCATCTTCTCGATGTGCTCGCTGAACTGCGCCACCGCCTCGGTGCCGTCGGCGCACACCTTCGCGGCGATCTCGTCGACGAGCGACACGAACTCATCGGACTTGGCGACGAAGTCGGTCTCGCACCGCATCTCGACCATGGCCGCCACGGAGCCATTGCGCACCACGGCGACGGCCCCCTCACCGGCTTCGCGGTCGGCGCGCTTCGCCGCCGACGCCTTTCCCTGGACGCGAAGCCACTTGGTGGCCTCCTCCATGTTCCCGCCGTTCTCCTCGAGGGCCTTTTTGGCGTCGAGAATCCCGACACCCGTTGCTTGGCGCAGCGCTTGTACGTCTTTTGCGGTGATAGCCACCTTGATCTCCTCTTTGAATCTCTGCTGAAAAAATTACGCGATGGTTGCGGCGTCGTCCGGCTCTACGGCCGACTCGGGTGCAGCCTCGGCTTCGGACGCCTCGACGTCGGGCGCCTCCTCGACTGCGGCGGCCTCGACGGGCGGTGCCGCGTCGACCACGGCGGCGGGCGCCGGTGCGACGTCGACGGCCGCGTCGGGCGCCGGTACCGCGTCGGGCTCGGTTGAGGTCGGTGCCGCGGCTTCGGGGGCCGGCGTCACCTCGGGCTCAGATGGTGCCGGTGCGGCCGCCGCGTCGACGGCCATCTTCACGTTGGACTTCGGAGCGATGACCGGACGGTTCTGTCGGATGAAGCGACCCTCGGTGACCGCGTCAGCCATAAGACGACAGAGCAGCGCGCCGGAGCGGATGGCGTCGTCATTACCGGGAATCACGTAGTCAATGACGTCGGGGTCACAGTTGGTGTCGACCACGGCGACGACCGGGAGGCCGAGCTTGCGCGCTTCGGTCACCGCGATGTGTTCTTTCTTGGTGTCGATGACGAAAATCGCGTCGGGGACGCGGTCGAGGTTGGCAATACCGCTCAAGTTGCGGTCGAGCTTCTCGAGCTCGCGACTGTGGCGAAGCGCCTCGCGCTTGGGCATGTTCTCGAAGTCACCGGCGCGCTGCATTGAACGCAGCTCCACCATGCGCTTCACGCGTCCGGCCACGGTGGCGAAGTTGGTGAGCATGCCGCCCAACCAGCGCTGGTTCACGAAGGGCATGCCGCAGGCCTTGGCGTAGTCCTCGATGGGGCCCTGGGTCTGCTTCTTGGTACCGACGAAGAGGATGACGCCACCGTCGGCGACGAGGTCGCGGACGTAGGCGTAACTCGTCTCGATGCCCAAAAGGGTCTTGCGCAGATCGATGAGGTAAATGCCGTTGCGCTCGCCCAGGATGAACCTGCGCATTTTGGGATTCCAACGGCGGGTCTGGTGCCCGAAGTGCACTCCCGAGTCAAGTAGTTCCTGCAGAGTGACAAGTGCCACGTTCTTTTTCCTTCCGTTCGGTTGCTCGATCCCCGTAGTGCACCCGAAGGCGACCGTACGAAACTACGGGGACGTATCATCAACTCCCCCACGTTGGGAGAGCCAAACAATCATACTCGCTAGTGAGAACTAACCCCTCGGGTGGGTGTCGTGATGAACCTTTTGGAGGCGTGATTTGGAGACGTGCGTGTAGATCTGGGTCGTCGTCAGACTCTCGTGACCGAGCAGTTCCTGCACGACGCGCAGATCGGCGCCCCCCTCGAGGAGGTGCGTGGCGTAGGTGTGGCGGAGGGCGTGGGGGTGAATGTGACCCCGCGCAATCCGGTTGTCGAGGATCCGTCGAACATCGCGAGGGCCGAGACGGCTCCCGCGACGGTTGTAGAAGAGCGCGAGGGGCGGCGAGTCGTTGCGCACGACGTCCTCGCGGGCATCATCCATCCAGAGTCGTACGGCCTCGAGTCCCCTCCGGTGCAGCGGCACGATGCGCTCCTTTCGCCCTTTACCGAGCACGCGCAGGAGGCCCTGCTTGAAGTCGACGCTGCCGATGTTCAGTCCACAGAGTTCACTGACGCGAAGTCCGGCGCCGTAGAGCACCTCGCAGACGGCGCGGTCGAGCGTCGCCCAGGCATCGTCACCCCAGTCATCGTCGAGCAGCGCTTCGAGTTGTTCGCGCACCACGATCTTTGGCAGGTGGTGATTGGGCTTGGGCGCGGACAGTCGTGCCGCCGGACTCTCGTCCAGGTGACCGCGCTGCACCATCCAGGAGAAATAGCTGCGCAACGACGCACGACGGCGAATGATCGACGACCGCTCGTCACCACGCTCGGTCATGAATGCCAGGTAGTCGCGCAACACGCGCATCGTGACGTCGTCCGGTCGAGTGACGGCCACCTCGCCGGCCCAGGTCACGAAGGCGTGCAAATCGGCGAGGTAGGCCAGTTGCGTCGCGTCAGCACGGTTGGTGGCGCGAAGGGTCGCACCGTACTCCTTCACTCGCCACGCACTGGCCGTCTCGTTAGTAGCGTTCGTTACGGGCACGTAACAAGGCTACAGACGGCCTCAACGCGTACTGACCACCTCATAGAGTTGACTAGTACCGCAAAGGGGGCAGCGTGTCACGCATCTTGATTGTTGAAGACGACGACCACATCCGCACCGCTCTTCGCCTCATGTTCGAAGGCGAGGGCTACATCGTTGACGACGCCCCGACGGGCGAAGTCGGCATTGCGCTCTTCAACCGCATGGCGTCGGACATGGCGATTGTCGACATCATGTTGCCGGGCATGTCGGGCTTCGAGACCTGTCTCGCACTTCGTAACGCCAGCGACTGTCCCATCGTCATTGTCTCGGCCCGCGACGACACCGCCGATGTGGTACTCGGACTCGAGTCCGGTGCTGACGACTACGTCACCAAGCCGTTCGTGCCTGAGGAGTTGCTCGCGCGCGTGAAGGCTCACCTTCGTCGACGACCGGAGAAGAGCACCGGGGCCTTTCAACTCGGCACGTTGCACGTCATTCCCGATGAGGGCGTCGTGCGTCAGCACGACGGCGCCGAACTCCACCTCACGTCAACGGAGTTCCGACTGCTCACCGACTTGGCGAGCAACAACGGCAAGGCGCTGTCGCGCGAGGACCTGTTGGAGCGAGTCTGGGGGTACGACTACTTTGGCGACAGCCGTCTCGTCGACGTACACATTCGTCGGCTGCGAATGAAGATCGAGCCCGATCCCGCGAACCCCTGCTTTCTCGTGACCGTTCGAGGCACCGGATACAAGCTGGTCATCTAATGCGCCGACGGAGCCTGCGACTTCGGCTCCTCGTCACCTTCGGGCTGGGCGCGTTCATCCTCTCCACGCTCATCGCGTCGCTCACGTACGTCGGCGTCCAGCGGATCCTCGTCAGCAATCAACAACAGACCGACCTGCAGCAGAGTTACGTCAACGCGGCGCTGGTGCGCGCCACACTGTACTCGTCGCCTCCCGAACTCTCGAACCTGCTCAACTCCATCGAACAGGCAACGGCGGCCAACGTGCTCGTGCGTACGCACGGTCAGTGGCTCGCGCGAAGCAACAACGCCTCTTTCGTCGACGTGTCGCTCAAGACCATCAACTCGGTCGACCGAGGTCACGCCACGGAACAGACCCTCGAAGTGGACGGCAAAACCATCTTCGTCGTGGGTGTCCCGATCCCCTCGGTGGAGACCCAGGACTTCGAGATCTTCAAACTCGACCACTTGGAACACACCCTGCACGAACTCCTCTTGGCCCTCGGTCTCGGAGCGCTCGTCACGACCATCATTGGCATGCTGGGCGGACTTTGGGTGACGCGCCGCACCGTGCGCCCACTCGAAGAGGTTTCGTTGGCGGCGGCGCTCATCGCCGACGGGGCGCTTACCACCCGACTGCAGGTGAACCAGGCTGACCGGGAAGTGGAGCAGCTGACCGAATCGTTCAACCAGATGGTGAGCCAACTCGTTGAACGACTCGAACGAGACGCCCGCTTCGCCAGTGACGTCAGTCACGAACTGCGCTCTCCCCTCACGACGCTCGCCACGACCGCGTCGGTACTCCAACAGCACCGAAGTGACCTGTCACCGGCCGGTCAGGAGAGTCTCGACCTCCTCCTGGCCGACCTATCGATCTTCCAGTCGCTCGTCGAGGACCTCTTGGAGATGGCGAGGAGCGACGCGGGGGCCGGTGCACTCGTGATGGAGACCATGCCAGCCGTCGAACTGGTTCGCCAGTCTGTGCGTTCGGCCTCCGCTCGTCACGCCATCAGCGAACCGCCCACTGAAGTCGCTGACGGCACCGGCGAGCCCTTCGTGCGCGTCGATCGAAAGCGCTTCGAGCGCGTCATCACCAACCTCGTCGACAACGCCCACCGCTACGCCGGTGGCGCCGTGGCCGTGCGCATCGACGTCGAAGGACCGCTGCTCGCCGTCAACGTCGACGACGCGGGGGCGGGCATTCCGCGCGACGAGTCGGACCACGTCTTCGAACGTTTCTACCGCGGTCTGGCGGCACACGACCGCGGCATCGCCCGCGGCACCGGCCTCGGTCTGGCGCTCGTGCGCGACCACGTACGGGCCTTCGGTGGCACGATCGCCGTCGCCGAGAGTCCCGAGGGTGGCGCTCGATTCCAGATCCTTCTGCCCCTCGTGGAAGCGGACGAGCTATGAGAAGCCCTCGCGTCCTCCTCGGTCTCGTGGCGAGCGCCGTGCTCTTGAGTGGCTGCTCTCTCGTGGCGACCACGTCCAGTCCCCAAAAGGTCAACAAGAAGAACGTTCCCTTCGGCTTGCTCGGCAAGACGATTCCCGGCACCGATCAGGGTCGGGTGGCCTTCAAGACCCAACCGGTATACATCGTTGACGTGAGTGGTCACCTGTCGGCCTCGAGCCGAATCGTCCCCTCTCCTCCGGTCCTCGCCTCCGTGCTTCGTCAACTGATCCTCGGCCCGACCCGGTTGGAATCGAAGTTGGGCTACACCTCGGCCCTCCCGAGGACCCTGGAGCTGCTCTCGGCCAGTCTGCGCAACGGCATTGGCTACGTCGACCTCTCCACGTCGCTCGGCCGGATGTCGCGGGCCGAGGAGGTGTTGGCCGTCGGCCAACTCGTCCTCACCGCCCACGACGTCGGGGCGACCCGCGGACTGGAAATCTCGGTCGCCGGCGTGGCGGAGAGTTCGCCACTCCCCAACGGGCAGAGTCAGACTCTGGTGCGGCCCAGCTACTTCCAGAGCCTCTTGAACAACTAAACGACGGGAATCGGTCGAGAGGCCGGAGCCGCGTTCCAAAGATGTTCGAGGTCGTAGTACTCGCGCGCCGCCTCATCGAAGACGTGGACGATGACGTCGCCGTAATCGAGGGCGATCCACTCGGCGCCGGTCCATCCCTCAACGTGAATCGGCTTCAGGTCGAGGGCCAGTTCAACGAGTCGTTCGACCTCTTCGGCAATGGCGCGGACCTGGCGGTCGTTGCGTCCCGAGGCGACGACGAGGGCGTCGAAGGAGTCCACGAGGTCACGCAGATCGAGCGCCACGGTGTCGCGACCGAGCTTGTCCTCGGCAGCCATGACGGCCGCGTTTACGAGAGCGGTAACGAAATCGGAGTGCGGGCCGCGAGCGTTCTCGCCGCTGGTCACGAAGTCACTCAGTGGGACACCCCGAGCACGACCAACGCAGCAACAAAGGGAACGGTGAGCGACACAACTCCGATGACTGCGTATCGATGCTTCAAGCGACGTAACTCTCTGCGCCGCAGTGGCGCCGCCTCCAAACCCCGCAGCCTCGCGGGCTGGGATTCAGTTGCGTCAAAGAGTCGAACTGCCATTCCTTCGACTTTAGCCTCGCGCACCCTGCAAGAGCGGAATAACGAGTTCGGGCACGAACCGTCGCAGGTCGTCGTCGGTCGCCACCATGTTGCGTATGAACGAACTCGAAAGATCAACCGGGTCCATCGAAATCTCGTAGTGCACCCATCCATCAGGGACAACCGTTCGAGCGCCCGGTCGGGGCACCACGCCAACACGAACCAATGTTCGCAGCGTCGTCGACTCGTGCCACTCGTCAAGTTGTTGTGCGAGATCGGCGCCGATGATGAGATCAACGTGCTGTGCGACGTCCAACAACTCACGAACGGTATCGATCGAGTAGGACGGACCGTCACGGAGAATTTCTCGATCGGACACCGTGACGAGGTCGAGCGTGTCGAAGGCGGCGTGAGCCATTTCCAGTCGCACGCTCGCCGGACGGATGGCCGACGCGCTCTTTAAGTAGGGGTCGCCGGCGACGGTGACCTCAATCTCATCGAAGAGTCCGGTCGCCGCGGCGGCGCGCAGTGCGGCGACGTGACCGAAGTGCGGCGGGTCGAATGTCCCACCGAAGAGACCAATTCGCCGTGCTTTCACGCTTCGACACTAGGTCGCGACGATGGAAGCCTTCAGATTCCACTTATCATTGCGTGATGGAAGTCTCGACCAACGACTGGACGCAAGGTTCGTGGCGAACGCGTCACGCGTCGCAGAGTCCGACGTGGCCCGACCTCGATCACCTCGCGCGCGTTGAGGCAGAACTCGCAACGAAGCCGCCGCTGGTCTTCGCCGGTGAGGCGCGTACCCTCCAAAATCACCTCAGCCAGGTCGCTAGTGGCAAGGCGTTCCTCCTCCAGGCCGGTGACTGCGCGGAGTCCTTCGATGAGGGCTCGGCCGACTCAATCCGCGACAAACTAAAGGTCATCTTGCAGATGGCTGTGGCGTTGACGTACGCGTCGGGCGTTCCGGTCATCAAGGTCGGTCGAATCGCCGGCCAGTTCGCCAAGCCCCGCAGCGACGAATTCGAGGAACGCGACGGCGTGCGCCTCCACGCCTTTCGCGGTCACATCGTGAACGGCGACGACTTCAACGCCGAGGCCCGTCGCCCCGACCCCGAACGACTCCTCGCCGCCTATCACCAGAGCGTGGCGACCCTCAACCTGCTTCGGGCCTTCACCACGGGCGGCTTCGCGGCCCTCAGCCGCGTCCACGCGTGGAACCAGGAGTTCGTCGCGAACTCGTTGGAGGGTAAGCGCTACGAAGTGGTCGCCGACGAGATCGAGCGCGCGCTGCAGTTCATGAAGGCCTGCGGCATTGACCTGCACGATGACGGCGCGCTGCAGGGCGTTGACTTCTACACGAGTCACGAGGCTCTCATCCTCCCCTACGAGCAAGCGCTCACCCGTCAGGACTCGCTTACCGGTGACTGGTACGACTGTTCGGCGCACATGCTCTGGATTGGCGACCGCACCCGTCAACTCGACGGCGCGCACGTCGAGTTCCTGCGTGGCGTCGCCAATCCCATTGGACTGAAAGTCGGACCGACCATGGCTGTCGACGAGTTGCGGCGACTAGTTGACGTACTCAGTCCCGACAACGCACCCGGTCGCCTCACGTTGATCGCGCGCATGGGCCATTCCCTCATCGAAGAGAAGTTGCCCCCGCTCGTCGAAACGATGCGCGACGACGGTCGAATCGTCGTGTGGGCCTGTGACCCGATGCACGGCAACACGTTCGTAGCGTCCGGCGGACAAAAGACCCGGCACTTCGACGACGTACTATCCGAGACGTCCAAATTCTTCGAACTGCACCAGGCGATGGGCACGTGGCCCGGCGGACTCCACATCGAACTGACCGGTGACAACGTCACTGAATGTCTCGGTGGCGGATCACGACTCGACGAAGGTGACCTCGAGTTGAACTACACCTCGATCTGCGACCCGCGCCTCAACGCGACCCAGAGTCTCGACATGGCGTTCCACGTCGCCGAGTTTCTCCAGCGCTACTCCGCCGGGAGTGGCGCCCGGTCGTTGTAACGAAGCAGACGGCGCCAATGCTCCTTGAATTCAATCTCGGTCATTGAACAGTTCTCAATGCGCGGACGAAGTCGGACTTCGGGCCCGACGCCCTGATAGATCTTCATCGCCTGCTCGATGAAGCCGCCGTGGGTCACCACGACCACCAACTCGCCGGGGTGGCGGGCGACGAGTGCGTCCATGGCCTCGCGGCACCGCTCAAAGAAACCGAGCAATGACTCGCCGCCCGGTGCCGTCACGGCGCCGGGGTCGACGTCCCAATCCGGTGTCGGGTAGCGCTCGACGTACTGCGCCCAGGGCAGACCATCACCTTCGCCGACGTTGATTTCGCAGAGCGTGTCGTCGGCGACGGCCACGAGCGTGCTCGGCAACGCCGCCGCCACGATGGCGCCGGTCTCGACCGCCCGAGGGAGCGTTGACGTGTAGAACGCGGTCGCCGAGTTCAGTTCGCGGCTCATGAGGAGACGATCACGAAGGGCGACGGCTTGGCGTTGGCCGAGCGGAGTGAGTCCCCCATCACCGAGTGGTCCGCCCGCGAGGCCGTCCGCGTTGGCGAAACTTTCGCCGTGACGGATGAGCAACAGACGGGTGCCCGACGGCTTCGGCCCGCGTTGACGAAATCCCGATGGCGGCAGTAGCGCGTCCTCGTTCACGAGAGTTCCCCCACGAACGCTTCGAGTTGACGCAACGTGCGACACTCGATGACCCGCTCGCAGTACGGCGCGTACTGGTTCACGATGGAGTCGCCACTGTTCCAGTAGGCGGTCGGCTCGGGATTCAACCAGTACACGGCCTTGGCGCGGTACTTGAGGTCGGCGACGACCTCGGCGTGAGCTTGGTGGTAGTTGTTGCGTGCGTCGCCGAGGATGAGGATCGTCGAACGTCGGGTCACGTCCTTCGCGAATCGCTCGTGGAACGTGAGGAGCGCTCGGCCGTAATCGGAGTGTCCGTCGAAGGCGATCACGTCGGCCTCGGCGTTGATTCGAGCGACCGCCTCGGCCGGATCGTCGACGCCGTCGAAGAGTCTGGTCACCTCGTCCAATCCGTCGACGAAGACGAAACTCCGGACTTTGGAGAACTGCGAACTGATGGCGTGCACGAGGTGCAGCGTGAAGCGCGCGAAGGAGGCCACCGATCCCGAGATGTCGGCGATGACGAAGATCTCGGGCTTGGCCGGGTGGGGCGGCTTGAAACGCAGGTCAATGGGTACGCCACCGGTCGAAAGACTTCGCCGAACGGTGTGGCGAAGGTCGACCGGTCCTCGACGGCGCCGTTTGCGCCGACGAGCGAGCCGGACAGCCAGTTTGCGACTGAGGGGGCGAAGGGCCCGTTCGAGTTGGGCCATCTCGTCGCGGTTGGCGTGCATGACGTCGAGATCCTCGGGAAGAGGTTTGCGTACCGACTTGGCGAGGGCCTCGGAGCCACGGTCCTCGACCAGTCGTTCGCGGATCACGCGCTCGATCTCGGCCTTCAACTGTTCGATACGGGCCTTTGCCTCTTCGCGCGCCAGTCGCTCGGCCAAGTGGTCGTCGCCCCCACCGCCACCCCGAGTGAGACGCTGCTCCAGATTCTCCAGGTCGAGGTTTCGAAGAGTTCGGTAGAGGTAGTAGGTCCCACCGACTGGACGGCCCGGCTCCATGCCGGCGTAGCGCGTCACTGATTCACTGGCGGCTTGGCGCAGCGCGTTCATGTCACTGTCACGAAGGGCCCGAAAGAGCAGCTCGGCCAACTCTTGTGCACTGAGCGACGAGGAGGAACCGCCGCCCTCACCACGAGACTGTCCCGGACCGCTCGTGCCGGCGGCGCCTTCGCGGTCCATCTCGCTCGTGTCGGCGTCGTCCATGAACTCGGCGGCGCTCTCCCACGAGCGCGTCGAGAAGAAGACCTCGAACGCGGTGTTGAAGACGGCCAGGTGGTCGCCGTCCTTCACGAGCGTCGCCGCCAGCGAATTGCGTACGAGTGCGCGATCCGAAAGGTCGATGACCTCCATGGCCTTCGCCGAATCAACGTGTTCGCTCATCGACACGGGAATCCCGGCCGAGCGAAGTTCGCCGATGAAGTCGCCGAGGAGGTTAAGCACCGGTCTTCGAGCGGCCGAGTAGTTCCTTGGTCGCCCGTTCGATGTCGGTCTGGTACTTCAAGAGAATGTGGAGCGTCGCGGCGGCGTCCTCTTCGCCAATCTCCTCGCGTCCGAGCACCACCAGCGTGCGCGCCCAGTCGAGCGTTTCGGCAACGGAGGGGGCCTTCTTCAAATCGAGTGATCGAAGCGAACGAACGACCTGGGCGATCTGTTCGGCCAGGGCCGTCGTAATGCCGGGCACGCGCGAGACAATGATGTCGCGCTCGCGCTCGACCGTGGGGTAGCCAATGTAGAGATAGAGGCAGCGTCGCTTCAACGCTTCGGAGAGTTCGCGCGTGTTGTTGGACGTGAGAAAGACCATCGGAATCTGCTTGGCCCTGACGGTGCCCAACTCGGGAATGGAGACCTGGTACTCGGAGAGGATCTCCAAGAGGAGGGCCTCGGTTTCCAGTTCCACTCGGTCGACCTCGTCGATGAGAAGGACCACGGGATCGGTCGCCGAGATCGCCTCGAGTAGGGGCCGGGTGAGTAAGAACTCTTCGCCGAAGATGTCCTCTTCAAGCTGGTCCCAATCCTCGGTCCCCTCACCGTCGGGACGGCCGGCCTGGATTCGCAGCAACTGCTTGCGATAGTTCCATTCGTAGAGGGCCTTCGAGTCGTCGAGCCCCTCGTAACACTGCAGTCGGATGAGTCGCGCACCGACGGCGTCGGCGACGGCCTTGGCGAGCGCCGTCTTCCCCGTTCCGGCTGGTCCTTCGACGAGCACGGGCTTGGCCAGTCGGTCGGCGAGGAAGCAGACCGAGGCAATGGCGTCGTCACTCAAGTAGTCGTTCTCGGCGAGGCGACTAAGTACGTCCTTCGCCGAATCGAAGCGCACCGGCGGCACTTCGGCGAGGCCCAGTCGCAGGGCCAACTCCTCGCGGGGGTCTAATGCGCTCATCGAATCTGTCCTTCTCCTCGTACGACCCACTTCAAACAGGTCAGTTCTCTCAGTCCCATGGGGCCGCGCGCGTGCAACTTTTGGGTCGAGATGCCGACCTCGCCGCCGAGTCCCAACTCTCCCCCGTCGACGAAGCGCGTCGACGCGTTCACGACCACGGCCGCCGCGTCCACGCGACGTACCCAGGCGTCAGCGTTCGCGGCGTCGTTCGTGAGAATCGCCTCACTGTGGCCCGTCCCGTACTTCGCCACGTGCGCAATGGCCTCGTCGAGTGACGACACGACCTTGACGGCCAGAATCAAATCGAGGAACTCGTTCTCGTAGTCCTCCGCGCTCGCCGTGCTGGCCATGGGCAGCACCGCCCGCGTGGCCTCGTCACCGCGTAGTTCCACCTCGGGCATCGCGGTCGACAACGCCGGCAGGAACGCGTTGGCGATGTCCTCGTGGACGAGCACCGTCTCGGCGGCGTTACAGACGCCCGGTCGAGAAGTCTTGGCGTTGCGCACGATGGCGACGGCGCCCAGTAGGTCGGCCGACTCGTCGACGAAGACGTGGCAGTTGCCGTCGCCGTCCAAGACGTAGGGCACGCGGGCGTGTTCGCGCATGGCGGCGATCAAACTCGGTCCGCCGCGCGGAATGAGACAGTCCAGGACGTCCGTCAGTTGCATGAACTGGGCCGCCGTCTCGTGCGAGGGGTCCTGCACCAGGGCCACGCAGTTCTTCGGCAGGTCTTCCTTCTCGAGGGCTTCGTGCCAGAGCTCGACGATGAACTGATTGCTCTTCATGGCGGTGGAGGAACCGCGAAGGAACGCGGCGTTGCCGCTTCGAATACAGAGACCGGCGACGTCGCTCGTCACGTTCGGTCGATTTTCGTATACGACGCCGATCACGCCGAGCGGCACCCGCAGGCGCTCGATCCGCAGTCCGTTCGGACGCACGCTCTGGTCGACGACCTCGAAGAGCGGGTCGGCGTGGTCGGCGATTTCACGCAGCGCACTGGCCATTGACGAGATGCGCTCGGGCGTCAGCGTCAAGCGGTCGCGCCCGGCACCGGACTCGTCGTAGGCGGCGACCTCGAGGGCGTTCACGGCGAGCAGTTCACCGCTCGTTGCTTCCAGACGCTCGGCCACGTGGCGAAGCACGGCGCAGCGTTGTTCGTCGCTCGCCTGCGCGAGGATCGACGCGGCCTCCTTCACGGCGCGGCCCTGCACCGCCAAAGCGCTCATCGTCATGGTGCCAGCGTAACTGTTCGCATTACGACCTTCGAAGGAGGACCATGTCGTCGCGGTGCACGACCACGTCATCACTTTCATTGAGCGACTCGGCGCTCACGCGCACCAGACCCTTCGCCACGATCTGACCGTCCGGACCCACTATCTCGACGGCATCACCGTCGGCGAACGAGCCGTCGTGGGACACGACGCCGACGCGCAAGAGACTTCGCCCGCCGCTTTCGAGCGCCTGTCGCGCCCCTTCGTTGATGTGGAGCGATCCGTGACTGGCGACGGCGAAGGCAATCCACGACTTACGCGCCGAGAGCCGTGCGGGACGGGGGTGGAACGTCGTGCCAAAGCCCGGCGTCGCACTGAGCGCGTGCAGGAGTGCGTTGTGCGCGTGCGCCGGCGCGATGACCGTGGTGATCCCCGACCACGACGCCATCCGCGCGGCCGCCAATTTTGACGCCATGCCGCCACTGCCCACGCCGGAACGACTGGCGCCCGCCACGTCCACCAGTTCGGTGTCAAAGGCCGTCACCTCTTCGATGAGCGTCGCGTTCGGATCGACACTCGGGTCGGCCGTCAACAGTCCGTCGGTGTCCGTGAGCAGAACGAGGTGCGACGCCCGTACGAGATTGGCGACCAGTGCCGCGAGTCGGTCGTTGTCACCGAAGCGGATCTCTTCGTCGGCGACCGCGTCGTTCTCGTTCACGATCGGAATCACGTGCAGCGTGCGCAACGCTTCGAGCGTGCCGCGCGCGTGCAAGTACTGACCGCGGTGCGAGAAGTCGAGTGGCGCGAGCAGCACTTGGCCGACCGTGGCACCGACTTCGGCGAAGGCGTTTCGCCACGCGTGCATGAGGAGGGGTTGACCAACGGCCGACACGGCCTGCAACGTCACGCTGTCGGTCGGCCGAGTGCGACCCTTCCCCACTTCGGCCCAACCAGCGGTGATGGCGCCCGAGGTGACGACCGTCACGTTCCAGCCCTTCTCTCGAAGGTCGACGACGTCAAGGGCGATGTTCACGAGGACGCCGTACGCGACGTCACCGTTGTCGTCGGTGACCGAGGAGGTGCCGATCTTCACGACGACGTTACGACTCGTCATCAACCGGTCCGAGGTCGAGTCGTCCGTGTCGGGCCAATCGTTCGCGTCGCGTGGCGCGGTGATGGTCGCCACGGTCGAGGCCGGCACTGACCTCGTCGCGCCACCATTCGAAGGAGAGGGGTCCGATGTTTACGAGGTCGCCGTCACGGACGCCGGCCCGCGTGAGCATGCGGTCGACGCCGAGCGCGCGAAGTCGGCGAACGATTTCGGCCAGGGCCTCGTCGTCAGTGAGATCTTGAAAGCGCACCGCACGGATCGCCGGTCGTCCGTCAACGATCCACTCGTGTTCGCCCGACTTGGTCACGGTGATCTCGTCGGGCAGTGGTTTGTGGACGACGACTTCGTGTTCGAGTTCTTCCAGTTCGCCTTTTCGCACCGCGGCCACGAGACCGGCCAGTTGCGCGACGAGGTGATCGATGCCCTCGCCGGTTATGGAGGAGATCGTCGCCACGCCCGCCATCTCGTAGGCGGCGACGTCGCCCTTCGATCCAACGACGACGCGTGGTCGCTCCAGCAGATCGGCCTGGTAGTCGCCCAGTTCGCCGAGCAGGATGTCGAGCTGTTCTTGAGGTGGCAACGGCGCGAACTCCGAAAGGTCCAACAAGACGCAGAGGACACGCGCGCGCTCCACGTGACGCAGGAAGTCGTGCCCGAGGCCCCGGCCCTCGGCCGCGCCCTCAATGAGTCCGGGAATATCGGCCATGACGAATTCGGTGGCGTCGTTCGGTCGACCACTCCTCGCACCCACGCGCACGACGCCGAGATTCGGCACCAAGGTCGTGAAGGGATAGTTGGCGATCTTCGGGCGGGCCGCCGACACGCGAGCAATCAACGTTGATTTGCCCACATTGGGGAACCCAATCAGTGCCACGTCAGCCTGCAACTTCAACTCGAGGTTGAGCCAATTCTCCTGACCGACTTCGCCCTGTTCGGCGAAGGCCGGCGCCCGGCGATTGTTGGAGAGGAAGCGGGCGTTGCCCTGGCCGCCGAGTCCACCTTCGGCCGCGAGCCACTTGTCACCGGGACCGCTGAGGTCAACGAGCTGTTCGCCGTCCTGACTGTAGACAATGGTGCCCACGGGCACGATGACGACTTGGTCCTTGCCCCGTGAACCGTGCATGCGTTTGGACGTGCCGTGCTGGCCGTCGGTGGCACGCCGGAAGGGATGGTCACGAAAACCAAGCAGCGAGGCCTGATTGTGGTCGGCGACGATCCACACGTCGCCGCCCTTACCGCCGTCGCCGCCGTCGGGACCGCCCTTGGCGACGTGGGCCTCGCGGCGAAAACTGACGCAACCGGCCCCGCCGTCGCCCGCTTTGGCGTGTAATTGGGCAGCATCGACGAACGAGGACACACCTCTATCCTACGGTGCCCCATTTCAAGGGCCTTTTCGAGACGTCAACCGGTCGAACTAGGACGACCAGCCCGTTCGACCACTCCGTGCACTCGCCACCGCGTCGCCCTTACGTTCGAAGCCGCAGATCGACGTGACGAGACCGTCGGCGAGACCGAGCACCTGCCAACGAACGTGCACCTGATCCTTCTTCTTCGCTCGCGGTGCGCCCGTGACCTGGAGCCCTACGACCAGGTTGCCACCGTGGGTTTCCACGTCCGTCACCGTGGCGCGAGCGCCCGCGTCGTAGGCCAATTGGTACCAGTCGAGAATCTGTTGTCGGTTCTGACAGGTCGGCACCGTTTGCTCCGGTGCGCCCCACTGGGCGTGAGGCGCGAGCAACGCGCCAAACGCTTGGAGATCTCCCGATTCGAAGGCGCGGCGCACTCGACTCGCCACATCAGGTGCGTGCACGGGCGTCGAACTGCAACAACACGTCAGATTGGCGCACGGCTCGAGCCGAACTTCGCCTCGTCCCACGCATCCGCACTCGGCGCAGTTGCACTCCATTGCCAAACTGTACGTTGAAACCGAGAAAAACGCTCGAGCGACGATCCGGGTGAGGTCTTCGAGTTGGTCGTCGCGGCTGCGCGTGGTGCCCGCGGACTGAGCGTGTGACGGTCGGCGTCACCCGCGCGCACGGGCGGTGCCCACTACCCACGAATCCGCACCGTTTCAGGCGTTTGGGCCGATTTGCGGTCCGAGATCGCTGCCCCAGAGTTACGATTCGTTAACACATAAATTTTCGAAACCTAGCCTGACCTGCGCTTTTGGTTTCACAAGCTCGTCTAAACGGCCGAAATCTTATGAGAAATCCCATTATTTGGGCAGTTCTGCGTAAAGATGGCTCCGGTTGCTGGGAACACTCCCAGTCCGATTCAACGAAGAGTAAGGAGTCGACCGGTGAACAAGGCCGAGTTGGTAGATGCAATTGTTGCCGAGAGTGGCGCTTCCAAGAACACGGTAGCTGAGGTCCTCAAGGCCCTGGAAGATGTCGTCGTTAGCAATGTTTCAAAGGGTGAGAAGATTGTTCTGTCGGGATTCCTTTCATTCGAGCGAGTTGCCCGTAAGGCCCGCACGGCCCGTAACCCCCAAACAGGCGAGGCCATTCAGGTAAAGGCATCGAATGCTCCAAAGGTTTCGATTGGCTCCACCTTCAAGAAGGCAGTCAAGAGCGCGTAGTTCTCTCTAATTGCAAGAAACCCCCGGGCCAAAGCCCGGGGGTTTCTTGATTTAGGAGGAAAACTCAGTCAACGAGAACGTCAACTAGTTTTCGGCCGCCGCGGTATCCGAATTTCACGGTTCCCTCAGCGAGCGCGAACAGGGTGTCATCTTTGCCAATGCCGACGTTGCGGCCCGGGTGGAACAGAGTTCCGCGCTGGCGAATGATGATGCTCCCCGTCTTTACAGCAGTTCCGTCGAAGGTCTTCACGCCAAGACGCTGTGCGTTGGAATCGCGGCCGTTTCGGGTGGAACCGCCGCCCTTGGTCTTTGACATTGTTGCTCCTTAGGCTTTGGGCGAGATCTTGGTGATCTCAACGGTCGAATAGTGCTGACGGTGGCCCCAGCGCTTGCGCTGGATGGACTTCGCCTTATAGGTGAGCGCCCTGATCTTCGGGCCCTTCTCCTCGCCGATAATCGTGGCGGTGACGGAGGCACCCTTCAGTGCCGGACCGGCGGTGACTGAGTCCCCGTCGACCAATAACACTGGTTCGAACTTGATTTCGGCACCATTTTCCTCGGAGCGCAGGTCAACGCGGACGACTTGGCCCTCGGTGACGCGCTCTTGAGATGTGCCTACACGGATAACGGCGTACATAGGGATTCAATAGTAGCCGAAAGCGGAGGTCGCTCGCGACGTCTAGAGCCCGGTCTCGACGACGAAACCACGTCCGTCACAGACCGTGCAGATCTTGGAGACCGATTCCAAGAGGCCTTCGTTGACCCTCTTTCGGGTCATTTCCACGAGACCTAGTTCCGAGATGTCAAAGACCTGGGTGCGAGTCTTGTCGCGAGAGAGCGCTTGACGCAACGCCGACGCGACCGCTTCACGGTTGACCTTGGACTCCATGTCGATGAAGTCAATGACGATGATGCCGCCGATGTCACGAAGTCGCAGCTGGCGGGCCACTTCCTCGGCCGCTTCGAGGTTGTTTCGAAAGACGGTCTCCTCGAGGTTCGTGGTACCGACGTTCTTTCCCGTGTTGACGTCGACGACGGTGAGTGCCTCGGTGCGCTCAATGATCAGTGATCCGCCCGACGGCAGGAAGACCTTGCGGTCGAGCGCGCGGTGGAGCTGCTCGTGGACGAAGTAGCGCTCGAAGAGCGGTAGCTCTTCGGTTGCGCGGTCGTAGAACTCAATGCGGTCGGCCAACTCGGGATTGACCGCGAGGACGTACTCGCGAACCTTCTCGTAGAGGTCGCGGTCGTCGATCAAGACGCCGCGGTAGTCGTCGTTCAGTTCCTCGCGCAGCACTCGCACCGCGAGGTCGAGGTCACGGTAGACGAGCCGGGGTTGATTGGACTTCGCCACTTCGGCCTCGATCGCGGCCCACTTCTCCGCGAGCGACGTGACGTCGCGCGCGAGGTCGTCGGCGGTAACGCCTTCGGCGGCCGTTCGAATGATGATGCCATGGCGATCGGGCTTCACGTCGTCAATGATCTTGCGCAGTCGACGGCGCTCGCCGTCGGGCAGACGCTTGGAGATACCGATCGTCGAGCTATTGGGCACGAGTACGGCGAAGCGACCGGGCAACGAGACCTCTTGGGTCAGGCGGGCGCCCTTGGCGCCGATGGCGTTCTTGGTGACCTGACAGATGACCGTCTGTCCGGACTTGATCATCTGCTCGATGCGCTTGTCGTTCGGTGAGGTCCCCTCGACGTCGTCCATGTCGAAGGAGATGTCCCCGCGATAGAGCACCGCGTTCTTCGGGATTCCGATGTCGACGAAGGCCAGTTCCATCCCCGGGAGCACGTTCTGGATTCGGCCGACGTAGATGTTGCCGTCGATCTGGTTGGTCTCGTCGGCGGCCTTCGCCACCGTGTACTCGACCATGGTGCGGCCCTCGAGGGTCGCGATGTGCGTCGCGTCGGGCGTGGAGTGCACGCACATGAGGTAGCGGCCCTGCGCGCGGGTCCGACGCTCGCCGCCGCGACGACGCTTGTTCTTACCCCGTCCGGCCGCGCTCTCTGATCCGGCCGCTTCGGGTGCGGACGCCTCGACGGGCGCGTCCATGTTGCGCGGCTGGTTTCGATTTTGTCCCGGTGCGCCGCCTTGACCATTTTGCCCGCCAGCCTGGCCGCCACCGCCCTGGCCGCGACCACGGCCGCCGCGACGGCGCTTATTGCCACCGCCGCCCTGGCCGTTTTGGGAGGAACTGCCTGGCGACGGTGCGCCACTGGGCGCGCCCGCGGGTGACGACGACCCCGGTCGAGTGTCGCCAATCTGTGGAGCTGGTCGGGTGTCGCCTATCCGTGGACTAGACGTTGATGCGGATTGAGTGTTGGTTTCGTCGCTCACGACGGGTACTCCTTGAGTTCTTCTGGATGGGGGCGTAGTGCGCCGCACTACGAGTTAAAACGGGCACGCGGAGCGGTGTGCTCGATGCGTGATTGTTGGAAGAGGTGGTGAAGCGTGACGAGCTCACGAGAAGTGCGATGAACCATGTGCCCAGAAGGGCCACTACCAATCCGTGTACCACGTTACGTCCTCAGTGTGCGCACCCACGGGGTTTCCACCGCGCAGGTACTGCGATCTATCCGCGCTCCGAGCAGTTTGCACGGCAACGCCCAACCTCTCCAGGTTACTCGCCGAGGGGCCGGCAACTCACGTAGTGGGCTATTTGCCCGTCGTTGTCGTGGAGTTGACGGCCGTCGTCGTGGTCGTCGACACGGTCAACTGGGGCTTCAGCTTGACCGGGCCAATCGGATGGGCCACGAGGTAGTTGAAGGTCCGCGCGACGACCGGAGCGGCAGCCGAGGCGCCGTAACCACCCTGGGCGATGATGCACACGACCACGTACTTGGGGTGGCCGACCGGGCCGAAGCCCACGAACAAGGAGTTCGGCTCCTGGCCGTGCTGGTTGCTCGCGGTGCCGGTCTTGCCGGCGATCGGGAAGGAGGCCAACGAGAAGTTGATGATGCTGTGGAACGTGGAGTAGGCGGTGCCTTGCGGACTCTCGACGACGCCGGTGAGACCCTGCAGGATGGGGTTGCGCACGCTCGCGGGAAGGCGAACCTGGTTGAGCACCCTCGGGCGGTACCGAATAAGGGTCTGTCCGTGCGCGTTCACAATCGCCGCCGCCACCTCAGGTTCGTAGCGCGTACCGCCGTTGGCGAAGGTCGCGTAGGCGTTCGCGAGCCCGATGGGCGTGATGGCGGTCGCGCCCTGACCGAAGGCCATCTCGATGTTGTCGCCCGTGTACCACGACACGTTCGGGAAAGCCTGGGGCGCCTCCTTGTGCAAGAGCTGTCGCACGGTTGGCGAGTCGACTCGACCCTGGACTTCGTTGGGCAGGTCGATATT
>Ga0208586_1000003_pt1 | contig 89046 bp, 77 predicted proteins | sample NGESurshal072012_6_FD_184471 | JGI IMG/M metagenome (GOLD analysis project Ga0208586, IMG submission 184471) | Arctic peat soil microbial communities from Barrow, Alaska - NGEE Surface sample 53-3 shallow-072012 (SPAdes) | ecosystem: Environmental > Terrestrial > Soil > Wetlands > Peat ... | reverse complement strand
GGGTCCTCCCTTGCGGGTGCCCGTGGCCCGACGACCGCGACGCTGTGGCTGTCCGTCTCGTTGTGGCGCTCCAGTTCCGCTCATAAGAAGCTGCCGTAGAAGACCGTAGGGCACGACTGGGAATGCGATTGAGACCGTCTCGTGGCGAGGCTTGTTGTCTGCGACGGCTCGTTTTTATGTGAGGCTCCTGTTCTGCGAAGCCTTGAAGCGGAGTCCCTCTCCTTGGGGACACGCGAAGGCAGCGAGAACGTCGAAGCGTCGATCAAGTGCGGACCTTTGTTGTCCAGTTTTCTCGTTCGTCGTCGGAGTAAGCGAGATGGGCTGTTTACCTATCTGTTCGAGAGAACCGGTTTGAAGGCATGCGGATGGCTGGCACTGGCGTTGAGAGCGCTGTTGTGAGTCGTCGCGATCTGGATGCGTTGCGCTGGATCGGTGAGCAGTACGCGGTGCGTGCCGACCAGCTCGTGGCGTGGCTGGATTGCAATCCGAGGACGGTGCAGCGCCTCCTCGCTCGTCTGCGCGAGCAGCGCCTGGCCGATGTCCGCCGGTTGCTGGTAGGCGAGCCGGCGTGGGTGATACCGACGGTCAAGGGTTTGCGCGCTTGTGGTTTGCAGTTCGGTGCGTGGCGACCACGCCTCGGATCGCTTGAGCATGTGGCGGGCGTCACAGAGGTCAGGTTGCACGTGCAGGCGCGCGCCAGCGATAGCGAATGGGTGTGCGAGCGTGTATTGGCGCGCGAGAAGCAGACCCCACAAGAGCATCTCGCCGACGGGCTCGTGCTGCTTGATGGTCGGCGGATCGCGATCGAGGTGGAGTTGACGGTCAAGAGCAAGCGGCGTGTGCGCTCGATCGTCGATGAGCTGAGCGGACGCTATGACGCGGTCCTCTACTACTGTGCGCCAGGCCCTCTCCGGTTGGTTTCAGAGCTTGCCGCGGATGGAGCGTGGCCATCGCTCGGCATCCGCCAGTTGCCGGTCCGCGAGCAAAGCCCCGAGCGATGAGCGGTCCTCTGATGACCCGGGCCGAGGGTGAGCAAGGGTTCGTGCTGGCCAAGCGTGTCGGTGGCGAGCGTGCGCTACCGACGAGCGAAGGATTTGTGGCGCTCTCGCCGGAGCGCTTGTGTCGGCACGTGCTCGTGTGTGGCGCGACCGGGTCTGGCAAGACTGAGACGCTGCTGCGGCTGGCTTGGACGATAGCCAAGACTTCAACCACGCCCGTGTTCTATCTGGACGGGAAGGGTGATCGCAAGACAGCGCAGCGGTTCTGCGGACTTATGGCTGACGCGGACCGCCAGTGCCAAGTGTTCCCCAACGAACCGTTCGATGGGTGGCGCGGAGAGGCGCACGAGATCCATGGGCGGCTGATGGAGATCGTCGATTACGCAAGCGATGGTCCAGCGGCCTGGTATCGCGATATCGCCAAGACCGTGGTCGGTCTGGTTTGTGAGCATCCCGACGGACCACCACGCTCAAGTATCCAGGCGTTGAAGCGAATGGATCTCGAGGCTCTGCGCACAGCACACGCAGGATCCAGTGCGTTTGCGGCGTTGAGCAAGGATCAAGTGCGCCAGGTCAGGTTGCGCTATCAGGCGTTCTTCGCTCAGACGCGTGGGATGCTGGACGGAATGTGGGCATGGGAGGACGCCGCGGCCGCCTACCTGCTGCTCGACACGCTCACGCTACGCGAAGAGGCGGAGGGTCTTTCGAGGTTCCTCTTCGAGGACTTCGCGCACTACTTCACTACGCGCAAGCCACACGACCAGTTCTGTGTTCTGATCGTCGATGAGTTCTCATCTCTGGCTTCGGGCACGAGCATGGCCGGCAGGGTCGAGCAAGCCCGGGGATTCCACACGAGCCTGATACTCGCACCGCAAGTCGTCGCCGGTATGGGCGATGAGCAGCAGGCCGAGCGGATACTCGGCTCGGTCGAGACCGTGATCTGCCATCGCGTGAACACGCCCGAGCGCATCGCCGCGCTCGCGGGTACCCGCCAACGCCCCGAGTATTCGATGCACTACGACCAGGAAGGCGCAAACGGCGAAGGCTCAGTACGAATCCAACACCAGTTCAAGGTCGAGCCGAACACCGTCAGATCGCTTAAGCCCGGCGAGGCGTACCTGATCAGTCGGGGGCGCGCGATGCGCGCGAACATCCTCACAGCGCCAGAGCTACACGCACCACTACCAGCCCGCGTCCAGGCGGCGAGTACGGCACAGACACAGGCGAATAAGAAGATCCCGCCGTCAACGGTCGCGCCTGGAGTTCATGGGTCGGGTGTCCCGGTTGGGGGCGCTTTGTCGGAGAAGGAAGTGGCAGAACTGCCCTTCTAACGCCGCAAGGAGGCGATCACATGCAACAAGAAAGACTTCTCAGGCGAACTATCGCGATCCTCAGGGAGACCTTCTCATGGTTCTCGCTCGACTCGTTGGGGATGTATGCGCTGGCGCTCGCCAGCGAAATACCCGTGATCCTCGCTCGGGCAATGTTCGTTCTCATACTGGTGTCGATCGGGCTCCTGATAGATGGTCACTCGACCGCTGACACGACGGTATGGCTCGAAATCGCGCTCATACCTACGTTCTGGTCGATCTTCGCGCTCGCGAGCCCGTTCGGGACGGGCTGGTGGTGGAAGCAACGCGCGGGGGGACGCAAGCCCTCCGAGCGCGAGAAGCGCGCCTACTACGACGCGACAAACCTGCTGCATTCCCATACACGAGAACTGTTGCCACGTCCAGCGAGCTGGTTTGTGATCGACACACCGACACCGGACGCGGCGGTCTGTGGCGAAACGCTGATGCTCTCCAGAGGCCTCCTGGAAAGCGATCATCTTCCCGCGGTACTCGCGCACGAGCTCGGACACCTCGCCACCCCCGACGGCAGACTCACCGCCGCGATCAACCGACTCGTGCTGTTCGCGCCGCGACCATCCCGACAACCACAAGCCGGCAACTCCCAAAAGGACACTGCACCCCAAGTCCAGGCCACATTCCTCAACGAGCGAATCCTACTCACGATCCTCGGCATACGCCTACTCATCTGGCTCATCAAGAAAACACTCAAACTCGTAAACGGCGGGGTCGGTCTACGGCTCGTAGGACCACTCTTCGGTACCTACTGGCGCGGAAGAGAGTATAAGGCCGACAAATACGCAGCCAGCCTCGGACAAGCAGACGACCTCGCCGATTTCCTCGAAAACCACGCACTCATACACGACCACCCCATCCCATACATCTGGCTCACCCAACACACACACCCACCCACCGAGCTACGCATAGACAAACTCAGAAACACCGAAACAGCCAGCCTCCTTCCAGCACCCGCCAGCTAACCGGCAGGCGTCGACGAAAAGAAGGTAGATAAGAAGTTACTGACACCAAAAAAAGGTCCGTCTCAGGCGAGACCTTTTTTTGGTTTTTGTCAATAGAAAGGAAGGGACCATGCAGCGAATCTCGACATTGGAGCCGAGGAAGGACGACGGGGTCGAGGGATGCGGGTGTGCGCAGCCGCGAGAGCACGAGACGGAGAGCGTGGTCGCCAACGCTCAAGTAGCGCTGAAGCTCATCAAACGGCGAGCCCGCCGTCTGCGGAGCGCCGAAGCGCAGGTCGCGGACCTGCGGCTGGCGCTCGGTCAGGAGATCTCCAGGACCATCGACACAACAGGGGCAACGCTCTCTGACATCGCACATGCGGGGGGGCTGTCGGTCCAGGCAGTGCACGGTGCGATCGAGCGCGGGGACGCCTGCCATCAGGAGCAACGGGCCGCAGAGCGTGGCCGCTAACGACAGGTCAGAAACGCGAATCAAGCCTGACCTGTCGGTCATGCCGGCGCTGGCGAGACACTGAGCAGGGCGTCCTGTCCCGCTGTCTCGCTGGCGTCGGATTAAGAGGAGATGGCCTGCGCCTCTAGCACACGATCGATTTCCCCGATGCCGCCCGCTGCGGCGCGGGCCGCGCTTGAGACGTTCGCTCGCATCGCGCGTGAGCGTCATCCGGGCGTTGTGCTTGTCCCGCTAGGGGGTGTAGGGGCGGACGGGGCCGTTGTCTCGACCTCGGCGGGGCAGGTCGTCCGGCCCTTCGCCGCGCCACAGGATGGTGACGCGTCCATCGATTGGGGCTCGCGCGTCGCCGCGCTTGACGATCACCGTGTCGATCGAGCTGGAGAGGATGCGCCTGCGGTCCTCGGTGGGTAGTTCGTCGTAGGTCTCGATCGTCTCTGCGTCGGGCGCCGAGGCGCTTGCTTGTTGCAGCTCGGTGCGGGCTTCGTCTACGGCGGTCGAGCGTGCTTCGAGCGCTGCGTGATATCCGGCGCCGAGTACGCGTCGAGCGGTGATGTCTGAGGCGAATGCGGCCAGCTCCTCCTCTGTCTCCTGGAGCTTTTGGGCGGCGGCTTGGAGGGTCTGTGTGTCCCGTTTGACGGCGAGGGCCTGGCCCTCCATCTGTTCGCGCCAAACGCTCTCCACGTAGTTATCCAAGACGTCTCGGGGGATGTTCGCGGGCTCGGGGCAGGCGCCAGCGCTGTGGACCGCGCGGCAGCGGTAGGCGCGGGTCGGTGTGCGTCTTCCCCAACCGTAGACCTGGGGTGCGAGCACGTAGCGGCAGCCGGCGCAGCGCACGATCCCGCCGAGCAGGCTCGGCGTCTTGGAGCGGTGGGCGGCGCGTACGGGTGCGTGGTTGGCTGCTTGCCACTCGCCAAGGTTGACGATGGCCTCGTGCGCGTCGGGGTTGACGGCGTCGCCTCGGTAGGCCTCGCCGAGGTAGACGCGATTTTTGATGATGCGCTCGACGTTTGAGGTCGTCCAGCGCCCGCCTTTGGGGCGGGGCGCGATCTGGTCGAGCTTGCGGGCGATCTCGGTGCGTGTCTGGTGGGCTGCCCGCATGAGGAACGCTTCTCGGATGGCGGGGGCGTCGGCGTTGGGGAGGAGGCGCTTGTCGGGGCCCTTGTCGTAGCCGACCGGCGTGAACTTGGCGACGTGTACTCCGCGGGCGATCGCGTTGGTGGTAGCCGTGTCCCAGTTCTCTGAGATGCGGTCGCGCTCGAGCTCGGCGAATACGAGCAGGATGCGCAGGAAGGCCTTGCCCATCGGTGTCGAGAGATCAAGGTTCTCGGTCACGCTGACGAGCACGGCGCCGTGGCGCTCGAACTCTTCGAGGGTGGAGAGCGCGCCGACGAGCGTGCGGGCGAAGCGGTCGAGCTTGGCAACGATCACTCCGTCGGTCTGGCCGTCCCTGATCCGCTGCATGATCTGGTCGAAGACGGGCCGGCGCATCGTCCCGCCGGAGACATCGAGCTCGGGTTCGTGCCAAGTGAGCGTGTGCTCGTGTGCGTGTGCCCAGCGCTCGATTTGGGCCCTCTGGACCTCGGGTGAGATGAAGCTCTCGCCACTTCGGCCGCCCACTTTTGAGACGCGAATATAGGCGTCGAGCCTTATTTCATCGGGGTTCATGTGGCCGCAATATAACATCGATATTCGACGAGGGATGGCGGCTACTCGGGGATCCGGTCGGTCGCACCCTGCTTGCGTCTCTGCAGCGCATGGGCCGATCGGAGCTGGCGGTGCCGATCATCAGCACACAATTGGTCACCGACGCGTTGGTGGGGGAGCGCGAGTCGCTGGAGAACCTGCTCGGGGCTACGTTCGTGTTTGGGATGCGCTCGGAGGCGGAGGCCTCGCGGGCGCTGAGCTTGCTGGGCCTGGACCCCGAGGATCGGCGCGCGCGCGAGCGCCTACTCGAATTCGAGGCGGGGCGTTGTCTGTTTCGCGACCACCGTGGGCGAGTCGAGGCAATTCAGGTTGAGGTGGTCGTTCCCTCCTTGCTGCGTGCCTTCTCAACGACCCCGCAAGCACCCGGACGGGAAGCGTCTTGAGGGCCTTCAGCGCAGGGCGCGCCTCATTTGCACGGGGGGTTGCACTCTCGCTTGCAACCGGGGTCGCGGTTGCATTCGCTCTGCTCTCGGGGCCCGGTCACGCTCTTGCCGCCGAGCGTCATGGGACGACGCCGAACCGGGGAACCCCACGCGCGCCGAGCGGACCCGTTCTCGGCTCTGGAGGTCTCCTCGGTGCAGAAGCCTCCGCGTCTGCGCCGTCCAGCGGAGGCGATCCGCTTGCCGGCAATGGCCTTGACAGTCCTCTCTGTCGTAACCCAGGGGGTCTCTCCCCGGCGCAGCGGCGCAGTTGTGAAACGGACAGCTTCGTGGCGGCTCCGGACCCCACCAACGATTACGCGTTCGACGTGAACATCAACACTGGTATCGGCAAGTGGGGCAATGACATGTCGGCGACAATCGACGATTTCGCCCAGTACGGCTGGCTGGCCCTTGTGTCCGCGACGCATGGCCTGGTGGTCATGTTCGAGTGGTGCTATTCGCTTGATCTGCTGAGTGGCGCGCTGTTGAGCCAGGTAACCGGAGCGTTGCGCAACGCTCGCCTTACCTTCACCGAACCGTGGTTGGCGATCGTGCTTGCGATTGCGTCGATCATGGTTGTGTATAACGGCCTGGTAAGGCGTCAGGTTGCCGAGACGATGGGCCAGGCCTTGGCGATGCTCGCGATGATGGCCGGTGGTTTGTGGGTGATGGCCGACCCGGCCGGCACGGTCGGCGCAGTCGAGCAGTGGACGAATCAGGCCGGTCTTGGCACGATGGCGGCCGTTGCCAGCGGCACCCCCGGCCACGCGGAGCGCACGCTGGCCGACAACATGCAGGTGATCTTTGGCAGTGTGGTCACCACGCCTTGGTGTTACCTGGAGTTCGGCGACGTTGGATGGTGCGACGGCAGCGGCCAGCTCAATGGCGCATTGCGCAACGCGGGCCTGGCAATCGCCAAGAACGAGGAAGTGAAGAGTGGATGTCGAGGCACCTGCTTGGCAGGCGCGGGGCCGGGGTCGCGAACGCTGTTCGCGAGCGCTGCTCTGTTGCGCGAAGCGCAGACCAATGGGGAGCTATTTCTGGCGTTGCCTGCCAACGAATCGGGGCGTAACTCGGTTACCAAGAAAGGCACGTTGCTCAATGTGCTCTGTGGAGGCGCAAAATCGGCCGATGAATGCAAAGGTCCAACTTCCGCGCAGGCGGAATTCCGCTCACAGAAGGGCACCACTTCGCGTGTAATCGGCCTGTTTGCGATTTGGTTGGGCGCCTTGGGCATGTTGTTGCTGTTGGGCTACCTGGCCCTGCGGCTATTGGGTGCCGCATTGGTCGGCCTGTTCTTCCTGCTACTGGCGCCCGCCGCAGTACTCGCTCCGGCGCTTGGCGATGGGGGCCGCTCCGCTTTTCGTGGTTGGGCGCTGAAGCTGATGGAGGCGGTGATCGCGAAGCTCACTTATTCGTTTCTGCTGGGCATCGTCTTGATGATGATGAAGTTGCTGTTGAGCCTCACGATCCTGGGGTGGTGGGAGCAGTGGCTTCTGACGCGCAGGGCAGCAAAGCTGGGCTTTCGAGAACAGCGGATCGAAGGAGAGCAGGCGCGCCACCAGATGATTGCCCTCGCGATGCTCGATCCGGAGATGGAGGCGGTCGAGGTCGCGTCGGTTGCGAGCATGGCCAAACGCGCGGGTGGATCCTCTCCACGATCGGGGTCAGTCCCACAAACCGGACATGCTCCCCAAACCAGACAGGGCGCAAAGACTGGGCGGAGCGCGCCAAGCGGCCAGACCCCGACGATGCCTCCCGTGGGCGCCCCGGGGAGCCCAAACGTTCAGGCCCCGACCAAGCCTTCCGCGGGCGCCCCGAAGATACCGACCGTGGAGCATCGGCCCGACGGCGGGCAGCGGGCGCCGCAGCGCTCGAGTGTGATGGACGACGCCCGTGAGGTCGCGGCTCGGCGTAAGCGTCAGCTGGGCTGGGGGCCTGAGCAGCCGGGACCGGGAAGGACGGCGTGAGTACCGGGTCGTTTGCCGAAACCCCGGGATCGGCTCGTTGGCGGGGTGGACCGCTGCGTCGAGCAGGACGTCATGCGACTCTGCCTGTGCGAGCGCTTGTGGCCCTGATGCTTTTGGTTGGGGCAAGTCTCGTGGTCCTTGTGGCTTGCGTGGCTCTGCTCGGTGTCACGGTGGGTCTGTCGAGGAGCTCAGCCACCGGGGTTGGCGAACGGTACGCCGCGTCGGCAAGGGCACGCGCGGAAATCCCACCGGAATACCTCAGGCTGTATACCGAAGCTGCCGCGCGCTACGGCTTGGACTGGGCGATTCTGGCGGGCATCGGCAGGGTGGAGTGCGATCATGGGCGCGACCCCGACCCCTCCTGTACGCGCGAAGGCGCTGTCAACTCCGCTGGCGCAGGGGGTCCGGCTCAGTTCTTGGCGTCGACCTGGCAGCAGTATGGGGTGGACGGCGACGGCGATGGACGCGCGGACCGGTGGGATCCGGCGGATGCGATTTTCTCGATGGCCAACTATCTACGCGCTTCGGGGGCGCCCGGAGATTATCGGAGGGCGATATTCGCCTATAACCACGCCAATTGGTATGTGGACGAGGTGGAGCACTGGGCCTCGCTCTACCGCGGGCCGGCGCAAGCAAGCGCGGTGGGTGGCGCGGAAGCCTCGATCGCCGAATGGCCGGGTGTGGGCAAGGTCGAATTCACGCCCGGCATCCGAGCCTTGCTCTCACCCAACGACGGTCATGTGGCGCTCCTGCCTGAACAGGCGCCGAGCGTTGTGCAGGCAATGGTGATAGCCGGCAACGAGCTGCAGGACCTCCCGTATGGGCCCGATGGGCACCCAGATCCGAGGGGTGCCCTGGACGAGGATTGCTCGAGCACCGTCAACTACGTGCTCTACCGCTCCGGGGTGCGTCCGATCGGGGAAATCGTGCACGAGAACCCGCTCGCCCAAGACTATGTGCACTGGGGCGCGCCTGGACCTGGGCGATGGGTCACGATCTATGCCACCGATACTCCCACCGCTCACGTGTTCATGGTGATTGCCGGACTGCGCTTGGACACCTCCCACAATGGCACCGACGTGGGGCCCAATCGTGACGAAGACGGCCCGCGCTGGCGCATTCTCGATCACATCCCTACATGGGCTCAATGGTCGGTGAGGCACCCGCCGGGGTTGTAATGTGGCGAGGATGAGTGCGCGCGAAGTGGAGTTCCTGCTAATCGGCGGTGGCCTCGCTTCGGCCAACTGTGCGCGCTGGCTGCGAGAGTCCGGCGCCGTGGGAGAGATTGTGCTGGTGGGGCGCGAGCCCGACTCGCCATATAACCGTCCGGAGTGTTCGAAGGGCTACTTGCGCGGCGAGGAGAGTCGCGAGGAGCCGCTGTTTCGGCCACAGGAGTGGTGGGTGCAGCAGAAAGTCGAGCTGCTGAGGCGTACCAGCGTGATGTCCTTGGACTTGGAGGAGCGCACTGCCAAGCTTTCTGACAAGCAGGAGCTGCGCTTTGACAAGGCCTTGATTGCGACCGGTGCGAATGTGCGTCGCCTCAACGTCCCCGGTTGCGAGCTGGAGCAGATCCACTATCTGCGCACGCTCGGCAACGCCGACGCTATCCGCGAAGGCGTGGCGGACGCCGAGAGGGTTGTTCTGATCGGCGGCTCCTACATCGGTTGCGAGGTGGCTGCTTCGCTCACCTTGATGGGAAAGCAGGCCACGATCGTGATGCAAGAGGAGGCGACGTTGGAACGCGGCTTCGGCAAGCGGGCCGGGCGCTTCTTTCAGGGACTGCTCGAAGCGCACGGGATCGAGGTATATGCCTCCGACGAGCTGGAGCGCTTCGAGGGTGACGAGCGCCCCGGTCGGGAGGGCCGTGTCGGCAAGGTTGTCACGATCAAAGGTCTTGAATTGGCGGCCGAAGCCGTGGTCGTGGGCGCCGGGGTCACGCCGGACATCGCTCTGGCCAAGCGCGCCGGCCTTCAGATCGGCGAGCGGGGCGGGGTTGTGTGCTCCTCGCGTTTGGAGAGTTCCGTGCCGGGCGTTTTCGTGGCCGGGGATATTGCCGAGTACGACTCGCCTCTGCACGACACGCACATACGCATCGAGCATTGGGACGTGGCCTTCAACCACGGCAAGACGGCCGCTTTGAACATGCTTGGCGGGAACGTAGCGCACGAGGTCGTGCCCTACTTCTACTCGGTGCTCGGCGACTGGGGTGAGCTTGAGTACGTCGGTCCCGCCTATGAGTGGGACGAGGAGGTCGTGCGGGGCTCCTACGAGGAGGGCAAGTTCACGACCTTCTATTTGCAGGAGGGGCGTGTGCGGGCGGCGCTCACGTTTGGGCGCTCGGACGACCTGGACCATGCACGTCGTCTGATCGCCGCGCGAACGTCGTTTGACCAGGGGGAGCGAGCCACGCTTGCCAGCCTCGACGGAGACCTGGCGACGCTGTAAGGAGTTCTCGCGGCGAGCCTTTGCGTGCGTTGCGCCCGGGTGCGGGGTCGTTGCGAGCCTTTGCGTGCGTTGCGCCCGGGTGCGGGGTCGTTGCGGGCCTTTGCGTGCGTTGCGGCCGGGGCGGGGTCTCGTTGCGGGCCTTGCGAGCGGGGTGGCCGGGCGCGGGTGTAGGATCCAGATGTCCATAAGGTCGGTGGAAAGGGAAGCCGGTGCGAATCCGGCGCGGACCCGCCACTGTGATCGGGGATGCCAGACGCGGCGCGCAAGCGCAGCCACTGATCGGCCGCTCGGCGGATCGGGAAGGCGCGGAGGGTAGGCCCGGGAGCCAGGAGACCTGCCTCCGACCACAAGCCCACAAAGCCCTCGTGGAAAGGGGTTGGCTCCATGCCTCAAACGCGTATCTCCTCGCGCTCGGCGCTTCTCGCCGTCGCACTTTTTTGCCTGTTCGTGCCGGCGTCCGCCGTAGCAGCCGGCGCGCCCGCTCAAGTCACCGTAAGGGTTGAGGGTCTCAGCGAAACTAAGCTTCCCTCGACCGTCGTCACGACTGCGACAAACCCGGTCGTCAAGGACGGCAACCAGGCCGACTCGTGTCCCGGCACCAGTGCACTTGGTGCTCTCGATCTGGCCACCGCCGGTAATTGGAGCGGACCGTGGGAAGCCAAATACAACCAGTACTCGATCTTCGCGATCGAGGGCGAGACTCACGAATTCGAAGAATCGGCTTCGGCGAATTACTTCTGGTCGTTTTGGCTCAACGACAAGGAGTCGGAACTGGGCGCTTGCGAAACAGAACTGCAGCCGGGCGATCGTGTTTTGCTGTTTCCGGCTTGCTATGGCGCCGCTTGTCCCACGCCCGAACCGACTCCGCTTGAGATCGAAGCTCCCACGACAGCCAACGTCGGCGAAGCGACGGCGGTGAGCGTCAAGCAGTACAACGTCAAGGGCGAAGCCTCGCCCGCGGTTGGCGCGAGCGTGATCGGGGGCGGCGCCGGTGCGACCACCGACGCTCAAGGTCATGCGACACTGAAGTTTGGCGGCGCTGGGACCTACACCCTGCAGGTGAACGGTGCCGCAGCCGGACCACCGGCGGTGCGCACTGAGACGACGATTTGTGTCCACAACGGCCCCGACGGGACCTGCGGTACCCAGCTTCTAACGGCCTGCGCGACTGCGTCGGTTCCTGCGGGCGGATGCGGCGGGCCGGGATTCGTGCCGCCTCCACCGGCCATTGTGACAACCGTTGCCGCGGGGGTGAAGCCCGGGCATGTGTACTCCAAGCGCAAAGCGCCAAGGATCCTGAAGGGCGTCGTCAAGGTTCCGGCGGGTGCTGCGCTCAAGGACGTGCGGATCAGCTTGGTGCGGCGTGCGGGAAAGCGCTGTTTCACCTTCAATGGCGCCAAGGAGCGCTTCGTAAAGAGTCGCTGCGGAGCTGCGAAGTTCTTCTCGGTGGGCGACACGGAGTCGTTCAGCTACCTGCTGCCCGCGGCTCTGCCGGCCGGACACTACGTGTACGACATCGAGGCGGTGGATGCCTCAGGCCACGCGACCAAGCTCGTCGCCGGCGTGAGCCATGTCGTCTTTTATGTCAAGTAAAAGACCGATCCACTCGCTGGGTGAGGGAGGGCGCGTTGGGCGTCCTCCCTCCTGCGCTCTGCGCGGTCTGTTGGTCTGGTTGGGTCTGATCGGCCTGTTTGCGGCGGCTCTTACCGGCTGCGGCCTGGGCGCGGGAGCCACACCGACCGCGATCCACCTGACCGTAACCGAAGGCTTTGGCGCCAAACCGATCGGTGGGCAGGGGCAGCCGAAGGTGCGCGGGCAGGAGACAATTCTGAGCTTGCTGATGCGTAACCACTCGGTCGCGACCCGCTTTGGGGGCGGCTTCGTACAGAGCATCGACGGCCATGCGGGCACGACGCAAGGCGGCGAGCCGGTGGACTGGTTCTATTACGTCAACGGCATCGAGGCCCCCAAGGGCGGGGCGAGCACGCAGGTGCATGCGGGCGACCACATCTGGTGGGACCTGCACGATTGGAGTCAAACCGAGGACGTGCCGGCGGTCGTGGGCTCGTTCCCGGAGCCGTTTCTGAACGGCAGCGAAGGCAAGCGTTTGCCGGTACGGGTGGAATGTGCGCAAGTGGGTGGCCAGGCCTGCGGGACGGTCGTGTCGCGCTTGCGCGCCGAGGGCGTGCCGGCCGCGATTGCCGGCATCGGCCCCGGCGATGAGCCGGAAACGTTGCGGGTGCTGGTCGGGCCGTGGCCCGCGGTCAGGGGAACCCCCGCCAGCGAGGCGATCGAGCGGGGCCCGCAGGCCAGCGGCGTCTATGCCCGCTTCGCGGGCGACGGGCGGTCGCTGGGACTGCTCGATGCGAGTGGACGCACAACCAAGACGTTGACGTCGGGCGCCGGCCTGGTGGCTGCCACTCGCTATGCCCAAGAGGAGCCCCTGTGGGTGATCACGGGTACCGACGCGAGCGGTGTGCAGCGGGCGGCGGGAGCGTTCTCTGAGGCGGCGCTGCACGACCATTTCGCGCTGGCGCTGGAAGCGAATGGCGCTGCGCGCCCATTGCCGACGCCATGATGGGGGACACCCTCTTCTACCGGCGCTTGGCGAGTCCTTTGCATGCAACGCGCGCGAGCGTGGGCGCGGCGTGGACGGTCGCCTTGATCGCGGCTGCTCTGGCTTGCGAAAGCCCGTTCGTGCTGGCCGCCTTGGTGGGGGCGATCGTGGCGGCGGGCGTGGCAGTGGGGGTGGGGCGCCAGGTTATACGGTCGCTGCGGATGGCTGCGATCGTGGCCCTCCCGATCGTGGTGGTGAACGTGCTCGTCTCCAGGGACGGCTTGACCGTGTTCTTGAGGCTTGGCGACCTGGGACCTTTCGGCCAGGGCGACCTGACGGTCGAGGCGCTCCTCTACGGCGTGGTGATCGCCTTGAAGGTTTCGTTGCTCATGCTTGCCACGACCTTGGGAAGCCTTGCCGTCGATCCGGACGAGCTGCTGCGGGGCGTGCGCAGGCTTTCGTTTCGCTCGGCCTTGACGGCGTCGCTGGCAACTCGCATGATCCCGGTCTTGGCCGGCGACGCTCGCCGGCTGGCCGAGGCTCTTCGCACGCGTGACTCGCGCGCGCGCGAAGGAAACCCTCTTACGCGCGCGACGCGCACGCGCACGCAAGTCACCCTTGTGAGCGCAATCTTGTCCTCCTCCCTGGACCGCTCCTTGGACGTGGCCGCCACGCTGGAGTTGCGCGGCTTCGCGGAAGCCAGACGCGCCCAGCGCCGGGTGATCCCGTGGTCCCGCCACGATCTGATGTTCGCGATCTCGGCCGCGTCGATCGCGACGCTCGCGATCGGGGCGCGCGCGGCGGGGATAGCCGCGTTCGACGCCTATCCCGAAATCAAAGCGGCCGGCGCGACCGAGACGCTCACGCTAGCCCTCGTGCTTGTGCTCGCGACGCTGGCACCGTTCGCGGACCGAAAGGGGATCGAGCCGTGAGCGCCGCCCCGAGTCCTCGATCCAAACGAGCGATCCCGTGAGCGCGGTCGTATTCGAGCGCGTCACTTACACCTACCCGGAGGCGGGCGCTCCCGCTCTACGCGACGTGAGCATGGCGATCGAGCCGGGAGAGCTGTGCGTGCTGGCCGGGCTGTCGGGTCACGGCAAGTCGACGCTGCTGCGTGCCGCTTGCGGTCTGGTCCCACACTTCTATGGCGGCTCGTTCGAGGGCAGGGTGACCGTCGAAGGACTCGATACGCGCGAGCATCCCCCGGCTCGCCTGGGGGCGCTGACGGGCGCCCTGTTCCAGGACCCGGAGACCCAGTTGGTGATGGGCTCGGTGCGGGCGGAGCTGGCGCTTGCGCTGGAAAACAGGGGCCACAGCCCGGCTATGGTGGCGCGGGGGGTCGAGGAGGTGGCGCTCGCGCTTGGGATCGATCGTCTGCTGGAGCGCTCCACCCAAGAGCTCTCAGGTGGCGAGCAACAACGGGTGGCGCTCGGTGCGGCCTTGGCGGGACGACCCAAGGTGGTCCTGCTCGACGAGCCGACCTCGCAGCTGGACCCGGTTGCGGGCGACGAGCTGATCGGCTTGCTGCGGCGTCTGAACCAGGAGTGGGATACGACGATCCTGCTTTGCGAGCATCGGTTGGAGCGTTGTCTGGCGGCGGCCGACCGGGTGATCGCGATGCATGAGGGTCGGGTCGCGCACGACGGTCTGCCTGAGGGCTTTTTGGAATGGGCGCGAGTGCGGGCACCTGCGCTGCAGACTCCAGGCGCCAAGCTGTTTGCTCTGTCGGGGCTGGGCCCGGCTCCGGTGGGCGTCAAGCAGGCTCGTGCGGGCTTGCGAGCCTGCGGCCTGCTGACAGACGCGAACGCGCCTCCTTCCACAACAGCCTCCGGTTTGTTGGCCGAGTCGGGCGCCGGAAGCGGTCGCGACGAAGCGAAGTCGCGTCGTCGCCGTGGCTCACGGTTTGGGGGAGGGAAGGGCGTGCCCCTCGCGGTGCGGGGGCTTTGGTATGAGATTCCGCGCGGCCCGGCGGTTCTGCGCGGGGTCGATCTGGTCGTGCATGCCGGCGAAAGCATCGCCTTGATGGGGCGCAACGGTGCGGGCAAGTCGACGCTGTTGCGCCACGCTGCGGGTCTACTGGGCCCGACGAGGGGCAGGGTCGAGACCGCGGGACGGGTGGCGCTGTTGCTGCAGAACCCCAACGACTACTTCCTGCGCGAGCGGGTGGGGCAGGAGGTCTCGCGACAGGCGCTCGTGGCGGCGGGGCTTGGGGATCTGGCTGAGCGCAACCCCCGAGACCTGTCTGGCGGGGAGCGTCAGCGCTTGGCCCTGGCGATCGTGGCACCCGAAGGGCACCCCGACGAGGATGGGGAGCAGGCGGTTGTGCTCGCTTTGGACGAGCCCACGCGCGGCATGGATCGAGAGGCCAAAGCGACGCTCGCGGCCGAGCTGCGCGGTCGCGCGGATAGGGGACAGGCGGTGATCGTTGCCACGCACGACCCCGAGTTCGCGGCGGCCTGTGCCGATCGTGCGGTGCTGTTGGCCGACGGGCGCGTGATCGCCGACGGGCCGGTCGCCGAGCTGCTCGCGGGAGGCTGGTACTTCTCCACCGAAACCGCTCGTATCCTGGGCGGCGAGGGGGAGGCGCTCGAGCCCGAGGCGGGCGCGCGCCTGTTGGCCGAGCGTGCCACGGCAGCGGTCCCGGCGAGCCGGGACCACGTAGAACCCCAGCGCACGGTCGTCCACGGAGGACTTCAGTGAGCTGGCCCCTGTCGAGCTTTGCGATCGTGCTCGGCGTGTTGATAGCCGGCTGGTTGGCCTACGAGCGCTCGCGGCCCTCGGCGCGCATGACGGCAGTGGTGGGCACGCTCGCGGCGGTCGCGGCGCTCGGGCGCGACGCGTTCGTGGCGTTGCCCGACGTCAAGCCGATCACTGCGATGACGCTGGTGGTGGGCTATGCGCTCGGCCCGATTCCGGGCTTCGCGGTCGGCGCGATCGGGATGCTCACCTCGAATATCGTGCTCGGCCAGGGGCCCTACACGCCCTGGCAGATGGCTGCCTGGGGGCTCGTGGGTCTCGCGGGCGCCGGGCTCGGGCGGCTCAGCAAGCGGCGCTTGGGGCGTTTCGGGATTGCGCTCGCTTGTGCGGTCATGGCATTGGTGGCGAAGGAGATCATGAACGTGTACACGTGGACACTCGGGGCCAGTCACACGCCGGCTGCCTTCCTTTTGACGGCGGGCCAAGCCTTGCCTTACGACATCACCGACACCGTGGCGAGCTTCTTGTTCGGTTTCGCGTTCGGCCCTGAGCTGGCGCGGCTGCTAGGCCGCGTAAGGGCACGCATGACGGTGGAGTGGAAGCCCGCCCGCCCGCCCGTCGCGACGGCGCTGGTTGTGGTTGCACTCGCCGGTGGAGGTCTCTACGCGATCGGTAGCCCTGCGCGCGCGCGTGGGGCAGTCATTTTGCGGACACAGAGACCGGAACGCTCCACGCCGAACTTCGCTCGGGCTGGACATGTGGTTGGCTGGACACGAGCTGCTACCGCGTCCTCGGGCGCCGTCTCTCGCGGCGTGGCTTACTTGGAAGGTGCGCAAAACAGCGACGGTGGCTTTGGTGGGGCCAAGGGACAGCGCAGCAGTGAGCTCTACTCCTCCTGGGCGGCGATGGGTCTTGCCGCCGCCGGTCGCGATCCACTCGCTCTGAAGCGTGCCGGCCGCTCGGTGCTCGATGCTTTGCGGGGCGAGGCCTCGACGCTGGAAGGAGCGGGCGACTATGAGCGCACGATTCTTGCCCTGCATGCCTGTGGCCTGCCGGCGTCGTCCTTTGGCGGCGCGAGCCTGCTCGGCAAGCTATTGAAGGAACGCTCCAGCGACGGCTCGTTCGAGCATCTGGTGAACATAACGGCGTTCGCGATATTCGCTTTGCGCGTGGCCGGCAGCTCGGCCGCTAACCAGGTCGTCGACTCGGCCGGGCGATGGTTGGCGGCCCAGCAGAACAGGGATGGCGGCTTCGGCTTCGCGAGTCGCGGAGGCAGCGAGGACGTGGACGATACGGCTGCGGCCCTCCAGGGCGCGATTGCGGCAACCGGGCAGCGGAGTGGCGCGCTCACCGCGCGCGCGGTGGCATATCTGCGCCGCGCCCAGAATCCAGACGGCGGCTTTCCTCAACAGCCTGGCGGCGAATCGAACGCCCAGTCGACCGCCTGGGCGGTGCAGGGCCTGACTGCGGCCGGCGTGAACGTGGGCTCGGTGAAACGGAGCGGTAGCCGCTCGCCGACCGGCTACCTGGAGAGCTTGGCTGCCCCCGATGGGAGTGTGCGCTACTCGCGCACCAGCGCACAGACGCCGGTGTGGGTGACGGCGGAGGCGCTTGCGGCGCTGGCGGGCAAGCCGTTTCCGATAGCGCCGGCTTGAGCGGCCTTTAAGCGACTCTCCTACTCTGCATAGATGTCCACGATCGCGAGTGCTCCCCTGAGCGACCGTCGTCTCGCGCGTCTGGCGCTGCTCGTCGCCGCGCTTTGTTTGGCCGGATTGGCGCTCACCTGGGTCCTTGCCGAGCTGGTGCCGATCACTCACGTCAAGGACGCGGTCGCCCTGTATGACTTCACGCGTTTGGATCGGCCGTTGGTGGAAGCGCCCGCGAACGCCCTGCTCGATCTGCTCTACCCGCCCTTCTACGCCACTTGGGGGATCGTGCTTGTCGCGATCGCCCTGCGCCGCCGTCTTCTCTGGGTGGCCTTGGTCGTTGCGATCTTGCTCCCATTGGCGCCTTTCACCGCCGAGCTGCTCAAGCCGCTGTTGGCCCACCATCACGATCAGATAGGCCCGAAATACATCGCCAATGCCTCATGGCCAAGCGGCCACGCGACTGCCGCGACGACGCTTGCGTGGTGTGCCTTGCTGGTCTCGCCGCCGACTCACCGTCGGATGGTGGCCTCTCTGGGGGCAGCCTTCGCGCTCGCTGTGGGAGTGGCCTTGCTCGTCCTGGCCTGGCACATGCCGAGCGATGTCGTGGGCGGCTACCTGCTCGCGACCTTCTGGGCGGCGCTGGCGTTTGCTGCGCTGCGCGCGAGCGGCCAGGATGGCGACGCTCTCAGGCCGGCCCGTACCCGGCTAGGCGTCGGGAGACGTCCGTCCGGCGCCGTGCGCGCCTGGAGCCCATAGCGGCTCCGATCCGGGCTCGTGCTCGTTGGCGGCACGGCTGAGAATGAACAGCATGTCCGAGAGGCGGTTCAGATAGCGGATCGTCTCCGGGTTGCAGTCCTCGACGGCGATTGCGCGTCGCTCCGCTCGGCGACACACGGTACGGCACACATGCAGGTGGGCTGAAGCGGGCGTTCCGCCTGGGATCACGAACGAGCGCAGTGGCTCGAGCGTCGCGTTGACCTCGTCGCAGACGTGCTCGAGCCAGGTCGAGTACTCGGCGTCTACGCGTAGGCGCTGCTGGCCCTTGCGCGTCTCGTCGGGCTCCTGCTCGGCTGGTCTGGGCACCGACAGGTCGGCGCCCACGTCGAGCAGGTCGTTCTGCACGCGCTCGAGCCATCCGATGAAGCGCGAGGGCATGGCCGGCGCGAGCAGGGCCAGGCCGATCGTCGCGTTGAGCTCGTCCACGGTCCCGTAGGCCTCCACGCGAGGATGCAGCTTGGAGACGCGGCTCATGTCTCCGAGGTGGGTCTGGCCACCGTCTCCGAGCTTGGTGTAGATGCGTGTCAGGTTGACCGTCATCGAATTCGAGTCTGGCAGATGGCTGGGCCGATCGCCCGTCCGTAGGGCGTTTGGAGGCCTTGCGAGGTGGTTTTGGGCGTCGGGGGAGGCAGTCTGACTGCGTACCGTCCCCAAGATCGGATACTTTCCCGGCCTTCATGCGGGTAGGTGTTCCGAAGGAGACCGCCGCGGGCGAGCACAGAGTTGCGCTCGTTCCGGAGGTCGTCGCCAAGTTGAAGGCCAAGGGCATTGATGTCCTGGTCGAGAATGGCGCGGGCGCGGGCGCCCTGTTGCCCGACGGCGCTTTTGCCGAGGCCGGCGCGCAACTGACGGCCGACACAGGCGAGGTGTGGCGCTCGGAGGTGGTTGTCAAGATCTCTCCGCCCAGCGAGGCGGAAATCGGACTGCTCGGGCAGGGCTCGATCCTGATCGGCTTTTTGGCGCCGCTGACCAGTCCGCAGACCACACGCGCACTGGCCTCGGCCAAAGCGACGGCTTTCGCGATGGAGTCGATTCCGAGGATCTCCCGTGCCCAGTCGATGGATGCCCTCTCGTCGCAGAGCAATATCGCCGGCTACAAGGCTGCATTGCTCGGCGCGGAGAATATGGGACGTTTCTATCCGATGTTGATGACCGCCGCGGGCACGATCCCGCCCGCGAAGGTGCTGGTGCTCGGAGCGGGGGTCGCCGGCCTACAGGCGCTGGCGACCGCCAAGCGCCTTGGCGCCCGGACGACCGGTTATGACGTACGCCCGGAGGTCGCAGAACAGGTGCAATCGCTCGGTGCCCAATGGCTTGACCTGGGCCTCGAGGCAAGCGGAGAGGGTGGCTATGCGCGCGAGTTGACCGAGCAGGAGCGGGCTCGCCAGCAGCAGGCGCTCACCGACGCGATCAAGGGCTTTGACGTGGTCATCACGACCGCGCTCGTGCCGGGGCGCCCGGCGCCGAAGCTGGTCACGGCCGAGGCGGTGCAGGGGATGAAGCCGGGCTCGGTGATTATCGATCTGGCCGGCGAGTCGGGCGGCAACTGCGAGCTGACCGAGCCGGGCCAGACGGTCGTCAAGCACGACGTGAAGATCGTGTCTCCCCTGAACCTGCCGGCGAGCATGGCCGAGCACTCCTCCCAGCTGTTCGCGCGCAACGTGCAGGCCCTGCTCGACCTCCTGGTCGCAAAGATTGAGGATCCCGCTCACCCAGGCGTCGAGGGTGAGGTCGAGCTGAAACTGGACTTCGAGGATGAGATCGTGGCCGGCGCATGCACGGTGCGCGATGGCGAGATCGTCGGTGCCGGCGCCAAGGCGGCCGTGGAGGCAAGCTCGTGATCCTGGCAAGCGTTCTGACGACCAACCTCGCGATCTTGGTGCTCGCCGGCTTTATCGGCTTTGTCGTCATCTCCAAGGTGCCCAACACCTTGCACACCCCTCTGATGAGTGGGACCAACGCGATTCACGGGATCGTGTTGCTCGGCGGTCTGTTGCTGTTCGGTCTGGCCGGCCTCGATGCCTTCAGCAAGGCGCTGCTTGTGATCGCGGTCGCTTTCGGCACGATCAACGTTGTCGGCGGCTTCCTCGTCACCGACAGGATGCTCGACATGTTCAAGTCGCGTCCCAAGCCCAAGGTCGAGGAGGACTCTGCCGGTGAGGGGACCTCCGGTACCGATGGGAAGGCCGGGTCATGATCGCCCTGCCGCTCGCCACCAGCTTCGTGCAGAGCGAAAGCTTTATTTACGTCCTCTACATCATCGCCTTTGCCCTGTTCATTCAGGGCTTGCGTGGCCTGTCAGGGCCCACCACGGCGGTGCGCGGCAATCGCATCGCGGCGGTGGGCATGGCGATTGCCGTGATCGCTACGTTCCTGAGCCCCGGTGAGGGCAATTGGGGCCTGATTGCGCTTGGCATCGCGCTCGGCGTCGCCGTCGGGGTGCCCGCGGCACGCCAGGTGAAGATGACCGCGATGCCCCAGATGGTGGCGCTCTTCAACGGCGTCGGTGGCGGCGCGGTGGCGATCATCTCGTGGGTCGAGTTCCGCAGCCTCGGCTCCACCTATGGTGGGCGCACGTTCGAGATCGCTGGGGAAACGATCCGACTCGGGGGCGGCGTGCCGACGTATGTGGCGATCTTCTCGGTGTTCGCGGCGATCGTCGGCTCTGTCTCTTTCTGGGGCTCGAACATCGCCTTTGGCAAGCTCCAGGAAATCATTCCGGGGCGCCCGATTTCCTTGGGTCCGGCCCAGCAGATCGTCAACCTCGTTCTCCTGATCCTGGCCGTGGCTGCCGGCATCGACTTGATCGCCGGCGCGCATTCTGAAGCCCTCTTCATTGGCATGCTGGTAGTGGCCGCCCTGCTCGGCAACGCCGTGGTGTTGCCGATCGGCGGCGCCGACATGCCGGTCGTGATCTCACTTCTGAACGCGTTCACCGGCCTCTCGGCGGCTGCGACGGGCATGGCGCTCAACAACCCGGCGCTGATCGTCGCGGGCATGATCGTGGGAGCTTCGGGCTCGATCCTGACCAACCTGATGGCGGTCGCCATGAACCGCTCGATCCCCTCGATCGTCGCCGGAGGCTTCGGCGGCGGCGGAGCGGTCGAGGGCGCCGAAGGGGCGGGCGACCATGACGGCACGGTGCGCTCCACGAGCGCCGCCGACGCCGCGATCCAGCTGGCCTACGCCAACCGAGTGGTGGTCGTGCCGGGCTATGGCATGGCGGTCGCCCAGGCCCAGCACGCGGTGCGCGAGCTGACCAAGGAGCTCGAGTCGCGAGGGGTGGAGGTCAGCTACGCGATCCATCCGGTCGCGGGACGCATGCCCGGCCACATGAATGTGCTGCTGGCAGAGGCGGATGTTCCGTATGACCAGCTCAAGGAGATGGACGACGCCAACCCCGAGTTTCAGCGCACCGACGTGTCTCTGGTGATCGGCGCCAACGACGTCACCAATCCGGCCGCCAAGAACACGCCCTCTTCGCCGATCTACGGTATGCCGATCCTCGAGGTCGCCGACTCGCGCTCGGTGATCGTGATCAAGCGCTCCATGAACCCCGGCTTTGCCGGCATTGAGAACGAACTGTACTTCGACCCGAAGACCTCGATGCTGTTCGGCGACGCCAAGTCGGCCGTGAGCGAGATCACGGCCGAGCTGTCGGCTCTCTGAGCGAGATCGCCGCCAAGCTGTCGGCGGCTTGACCGAGTAGTGCGCGGGCGGGTGCGGTGAACCGCGTCCTGATACCCGAGGGCACGAACGACGATCCAATATTCGAAGCTGTGGCCGACGACTGGTTTCGGTCAGAACGGACTGCTGTAGAGCTTGCGACTCGCACGCCCGAACGGCCTTTCGGCGCACATGTCCTCGCACGTGCCAAATTGGTACGCAACTCAGACAAATGACGCATTGCCAATGAAGTACATCGTATCTTAGACTCAACTGAGGGGAGGAAACGCAGCCATCTGAGGGGTCAGTATTTCGCTGCAGCGCTTCATAGCCTCGGGTCAAACGCGGTGCACGTTTGTGCTGGTGGGTGGCTTGGCGTGCCTCGTGGGGATCTCCGGGGTGGCTCGTCCCTTTGGCGGTGGGGCCGAGTCACCCCGGGGCGGCGCGCGTCCCTCGCTCGTGCGCGCGGCCGAGTCGAGGGGTCGCGCGCAGGTGGCCACCGGCAGCTCGTGGCCCTTTGCGCGCACGGGCAGCGCCGCGGGGCTGCGCGCGAAAGCAAGCATCGTCGGCGGCGAAGCGGCCTCGATCGCAAGCTTTCCGTTCCAGGTAGCTCTATATGACCCGCGCGCCGGCTCACCCGCAGCGGGGTTCTTCTGTGGCGGGGTCATCCTCGACGCGACCCACGTGGTGACTGCCGCCCACTGCGTGACCAGCGCCGGTCAGAGCGAAAGCGCAGCCGATGTGGAGGTGCTCGCCGGCTCGACCTCGCTCACCGCCTCCGAACCCACGAGTGTGCGTGACCCGGTGGCGTCGAGCACATTCGACTCGCACTACAACCCGATCACCAGCGACTATGACATCGCGCTGCTCACCTTGGCGCGGCCGCTGTGGTCAGGCACGACGCCATCAATCGACGGCGTCGACCCGATCGCCCCTCTGCCGCTTGAACCCGAAGATAGCTCCGGTACGGCCAACCCTGACCGTAGCCCCGCGATCCTTGCCACCTCGAGCGGTTGGGGAGACGTCAACCCGTCTCCAGGGCATCTCGCCAGCTACCCAACCGATCTGCGCTCGGTGCATCTGCCGCTCGTGTCCGACCCTGTGTGCGAAGAACAGTACGCCACGATCGAACAGACGATCACCCCGCGCATGATCTGCGCGGGTGGAGGACGATCGCGCGTGGATACCTGTTACGGAGACTCCGGCGGTCCCTTGGTGGTTGACGGCGGCAGGCCACCGCACCCGCCCTACGACTACGTCTTGGCCGGCCTCGTGGACTTCGGCAACGGCTGTGCCCAGCCCGGCTACGCCGGCGTATACACGCGGATCGCGAACCCCCAGATCATGAGCTTTCTGAGCTCAGGCATAGGCCACGCGATCGGCCCGGTCGGCACTTTGGCCAAGCACCGCAAGCACAAGAAGCGCAAGCGCCACAGCCATAAGGCCCACTAGCGACCTCCGGCGCGAGGCAGGTCCCATGCGAGGGCTGCGCGCCCCCCAGTCCGGGGCAGACTCGAGATCGTGGGTACTGCTCCGCATCCTCTGGAAGACTGGGAGCGTGATCTCCCGCTCCCAAGCACTCGCCGCCCTATCGGCCGAGGAGTTCGATCTTGTGGTCGTCGGCGGTGGGATCACCGGCGCCGGCGTCGCCTTGGACGCTGCCGCGCGCGGCTACAGCGTCGCCCTGGTGGAGCGCGCCGACTACGCGTCGGGCACCTCCAGTCGCTCCTCCAAGCTGGTCCACGGCGGCCTGCGCTACCTGCAGCACTTCGATCTGGGCTTGGTGCGCGAGGCGTTGCTGGAGCGCCAGCTGATGGTGGCCTTGGCCCCCCACCTGGTGCGTCCGCTGCCCTTGGTCGTGCCCGCGTTTGAAGGAGCCCGGCCGGACCGCCTGATGGGAATGGGGCTGAACCTGTATGACGTGATGTCGGTCGACCGCGATCGCTTGCGCTCGCGCCGCGGCGAAGGGGAGTCGTGGAGCCCCGAGCGCCATCGCGTGATTTCCGGCGAGGCGGTGCTCGAGCTGCTGCCTGCCCTTGCGCGACGCGAGCCGACCAGCGGCTATCTCTTCTATGACTGCCAAACAGACGATGCCCGCCTGGTCCTCACGGTCCTGGGCGAGGCCGAGCGCTTCGGCGCTGTGTGCGCCAACCGCCTCGACGCGACCTCGCTGTTGGAGCGAGACGGCCGCGCCCACGGAATCCAGGTCTGCGACCGCGAGTCCGGCGAGCGCTTTGAGATACGCGCGGCCAACGTCGTCAACGCAACCGGTGTCTGGGCGGACGAGCTACGCCCGCACGAGCTCCACGACGAGGCCGAGCTGCCGCAGATCAGACCCAGCCGCGGCACCCACATAACCTTGCGCCAAGAAGACTTGCCTCTGATCGGCGGAGCGATCGTGCCCGCCGGAGGGGGGCGCACGATCTTCGCTCTGCCCTGGCTCGGGCGTACCTTGGTCGGCACCACCGACAACGACTACGAAGGCTCCTTGGATCACATCGAGCCCTCCGGCGAGGACATCGAGTACCTGCTGGCCGCCGTCAACGAGTTCTTCGCCACCGAGCTCTCGCCCGCCGACATCGCCGGTGCCTACGCGGGCGTAAGGCCCCTGATCTCAACCGGCGACACCAAGAAATCTGTCGACATCTCGCGCAAGGCCGAGCTGTATGAGACCTCAAGCGGCATGATCACGATCACCGGCGGCAAGCTCACCACGTGGCGGCGCATGGCCAAGCTAGCCGTCGACCGTATGGTCGAGCGTGAAGCGCGCGACGCTCCCTGCCGTACAGCCGAGATCCCCTTGGGCCAGGCTGTCCCGGTAGAGGAGTTGCCCTCGGTGGAGGGAGTTTCCGAGGAGACCCGCGCGGCGCTCGCGGCCCGCTACGGTTATGGCGCTCATGAGGCGCTCGCGCTCGCGGCCGAGCGTGAGGAGTTGGCCCAGCCGATCGTCCCCGGCCTGCCTGACCTGATGGCCGAGGTTGCGCTCGCCGCCCGGCGCGAGCAGGCCCTCAGCGTCGGCGACGTGCTGCTACGACGGACCCGCTTGGGCCTCCTGGCAGCGCGCGAGCTAGTCGGAGAGGGGCCCGAGCGAGGGCCTGCCGTGGAGCGCGTGGCGGCGATTCTCGGCCAGGAGCTGGGCTGGAATGCAGAGCGGGTCGCGCTGGAGAGCGAGCGCTTCTTCGAGGAGGCTCGCCTGGAGGGCATCCTCGTGCGGGACGGCTCTCCCTGATGAGCACCGCGCCCGCGTATCGCCTCAGCGCCGCCGGTCGCCTCCTCGAATTGGGAGCCGAGCCTTGCCTGATGGGCGTGGTCAACGCCTCCCCCGACTCCTTCAGCGACGGCGGTCGCTATCCCACCTTGGCCGATCGGGTGGAGCTCGCGGCCGAGCTGCTGCATGCGGGCGCCTCGATCGTCGACGTAGGCGGAGAGTCGGCTTCCACCAACCGTCCTGCCGTCGAGCAGGCAGAGGAGATCGCCCGAGTGGTGCCTCTGATCGAGCGTCTCGTCGGAGATTTCGGAGCGGTAGTCTCGATCGACACCTACAAGCCCGCCGTCGCCCGAGCCGCGGTCGCCGCCGGGGCCGCGATCGTCAACGATGTCAGCGGCTTGCGCGACCCTGATTTGGCCAAGGTGTGCGCCGACAGCGGCGCCGCTCTGGTCGTCATGCACACGCGCGCCGCGCCCAAGCAGCGCTTGCAGGACCCCGACCTCTACGAAGACATCGTCGAGGAGGTGCTCAGCTTCCTTGCCGAGCGCCTCGCCCTGGCTGAGCGGGCGGGTGTGCCGCGCGAGCGCTTGATCGTCGATCCCGGTCCCGATTTCGCCAAGACTCCGGCCCAGACCGTCGAGCTGCTGGCGGGCGTCTCCCGCCTGCACGAGCTCGGCTGCCCGCTCTTGATGGCGATCTCGCGAAAGGACTTCATCGGGGCGCTCACAGGCCGCCCCCCGCGCGAGCGCCTGCCAGGCACCTTGGCGGCCTTGGCCCACGGCGTCGATCGAGGAGCCCACATCTTCCGTGTTCACGACGTCGCGGCCGCCGCCGATTATCTGGCGGTGCGTGCCGCTCTTTCAGGCGAGAGCGCTCCCAGCAGGGATCTGGCGCTCGCCGAGGAACTGCGCTACGACAGGCCTGTCGCGGACGCCCAGCCCTGAGCCAACGCAAAGCCGTAGCGGCCTTTCGGGAGAGTCTTCCGGCTTGCGGCCGAACGGCAGGCTAGGCTATGAGGCGCAAAGGGGTGCCGGCCGCTGTCCAACGCGGCCGGACGCCAACCGCCCGAACCAACACATGAGGAGAATGCAATGACCGTGCTCGACCGTTCCGAGCTTCAAGCAAGCCCGCTGTCCGACCTGCACCTGATCGCCGACCAGATAGGGCTCGAGGGATTCCGTCGCCTGCGCAAGGCCGACTTGATCGACGCGATCCTGGGCGAAAAGAAAGACGATGCTCCCGCCTCCAAGGACGAAGCCGGGGAGGAGCCGGCGCGCCGCGCTCCGGCCCGCCGCTCGCGCGGTACACGCTCCCGACGCGGCTCCGCGAGCAAGGCGGGCGCCGGCGACGAGGATTCCTCAGAGGACGAAGACAGCTCAGCCGGGTCCGCATCCGAGGCGCCGCCCGCCGCGCGCCGCAGCCAGCGGGCCCAGGGCGGGCGCGGACGCGGCGAGCGTGAGAAGTCCGGCGAGCCCGAGCGCAGCGCCGAGGGCGTGGTCGAGGTGCTCGGCAACGGCTCGGCCTTCCTGCGCGTGGACCCGCCCGAGCCATCCGATGAGGATGTCTACATCTCCGCCGCCCAGGTGCGCCGCTGCGAGCTTGTATCCGGCGACAAGGTGAGCGGCCCGGTGCGCACTCCGCGTCGCTCCGAGCGCTACTCGTCCTTGGTCAGGATCGACACGATCAACGGGCAATCGGCAGACACCGTGGCCGAGGGTACACGCTATGAGGATCTGCCGGTCTCATATCCCAGCGAGCGCTTCGCTTTTGACTCTGAGGACCCCACCCTGAAGGCGATCGAGTGGCTGACCCCGCTCGGTCGCGGCTCAAGAGCGGTCATCGCGGGAGGCGCCCGCGCCGGCAAGACCGACACGTTGCGTCGCATCCTGGGAGCTATGGCCGGACGCGAGGGCCTTGAGATCTCTCTGGTGCTTGCCGGAGTGCGTCCCGAGGAGATCGCCGAGTGGCGCGAGGGTCCCGTCCAGCCGGCGGGCGCACTCAGCTTTGCGGCCTCTGCGGACCTTCAGGGCCAGGCGGTCGAGGCCGCTGTCGAGGCGGCCAAGCGCGTCGCTTCGCGTGGCGGCGAGGCCGTCGTGTTGATCGACGGCCTGGATGGCGTGCACCCGCACACCGCCCGCAAGGTCCTGGCGGGCGCACGCAATCTGAGCGAGGCCGGCTCGCTGACCATTATCGCCACCGCCGCCCACCCCTTCGGGGGGGAGACCACGGTCATCGCCTTGGACCCGGCGCGTGCCGGCACCGGCCGCTTCCCGGCCCTGGACCTGGTCGCCAGCGGAACCCTCAAAGCCGAGTTGCTCGTCGGCGAGGAAGGCGCCGAGGCGATCACCCGCGCCCGCGAGAGCGCCGCGGAAGGGTAAGGCCTACCTTCTGTAGGCGACGCGGCCCCACGACGGCTCGGGCGCGAGCTCGATTGGCTCGCCCGTGCGGTCGTGCTGCACGTAGACGAAGCTGCCGCTCTCCTCGACGAAAGCGAACGTCAGCTCGCCCTCGTTGACGCGCTGATCGAGCCAAGCGCCCCTGAACACGAGGCGGCGCAACCAGTGCACGAGCGAGCGCTCGGCTGGTCCGACGATCTCGGGCCAGCACTCGTTGACGTGCTCTCCAAGGGCTGAGGCCGGGTCTTGGATGTCGCCGTTGACCGCCAGGTTGACCAGGTCCTCCAGCTCGTCCTCGCCGAGACGCCCGCCCACGAAACCCAGCTTCAGGGCGGCCTGCTCGCAGCGTTCGCCGAAGTCTCGTTCGTTGAAGGTGAAGCGCAGATCGCCATATTCCAGGACGAAGTCCTCACCTGAGTTGTAGTTGCCGCGTCGGGTCTTGTCCATGACTGAAGGTTGGGGTCGTAATGGCTCTGGATGGCGCCCGCACTCCTTGCGTCGCGCCAGGCGTCGAGATCATAAGCGGGCCTCCTGCCTTCGCGCTGTACTTGCACGCGATATTGCATTCAGGCGATCCGAACTCCGATCGGGTCCTCGAGCACCGGCGCGGTTGAGAGGGCGCCGCTCGGGCGAGGCCGCTCGTTGTGCCAGGCAGGGTGCAGCGGACGCTCGCTATACGCTCCGGTAATGGCACGCCTCAGCGAGCACGGTCTGCGCCGGTCGGTCGGAACCTCCGGCCTGTTTGCGACCGCCTACGGCAACGTCGGCTCCTCGATCTACTACGCGCTCGGGCTCGTCGCCGCCCACGCGCTCGGCTTGACGCCGCTTGTGTTCGTCTTCGCGGGTGGTCTGTTCGCCTTGACGGCCAAGACCTACGCGGAGGGCGCGTCGATGTTCCCCGAGGCCGGTGGCTCCTCGTCCTTTGCGCGTCACGCTTTCAACGAGCTGGTCTCCTTCTTCGCGGGCTGGGCTCTGAGCCTCGACTACATCCTCACGATCGCGATCTCCGCATTCTTCGTTCCCCACTACCTGAGCACTTTTCCGGGGCTGAGCGGTCTCAACCACAACCCCGGCGACATCTTCGGCGGGCTGATCGTGGTCGTCGCCCTGGCGGCCCTGAACATCAGAGGCCTGGGGGAGTCGGCCAAGCTCAACTTCATCCTGGCGATCGTCGATCTCTCGACGCAGGTTCTGCTGGTGGCGATCGGTGCGGTGTTGGTGCTCGACCCCTCGCTCTTGATCCATCAGGTCCATCTGGGCAAGGTGCCGACCTGGCACGAACTGATCTTCGCCCTCTCGCTTGCGATGCTCGCCTATACAGGGATCGAGACAGTCTCCAACATGGCCGAGGAGGCGCGCGACCCAGGTAAGCAGGTGCCCAAGGCGGTCAACCTGGTGGTCCTGGCGGTCTTGGGTGTGTATCTGGGCATCTCGTTGATAGCGCTCTCCGCGCTGCCGGTCACCGCGGTCGCCGGCCATCCCCACCAGTTCCAGACCCTGCTGGGAGTGGAAGGCAACGGTGGCTTTCAAAACGACCCGGTCCTCGGGATCGTCTCGCGCCTGGGCCTGCACGGCACCGTCTTGACCCTGGCCCAGTACTACGTGGGCCTGCTGGCCGCCACGATCCTGTTCATCGCGACCAACGCGGGCATGATCGGCATTTCGCGCCTGTCGTGGTCCCTGGCCGAGCACCGTCAGTTGCCCGGCATCTTCTCGCAGCTGCATCCCCGTTTTCGCACGCCTTGGTTCACGATCGTGTTCTTCTCCGGCTTGGCCGGCCTGCTCGTGCTGTACGGCAACACCAACGTGCTCGGCAACCTCTATTCCTTCGGGGCCTTGCTTTCGTTCACTGTGGCCCACATCTCGGTGATTGCGTTGCGTGTGAAGAAGCCCGATCAGGAGCGGCCCTATCGCATGCCTTGGAACGTTCGCATCCGCGGCGCCTCGATCCCTCTGACCGCCGTGATCGGAGGGATCGGCACGGCCACCGTTTGGATCGTGGTCGTCGCCACCCATCCCGAGGCGCGCCTGGTCGGTATTCCCTGGATGGTGTTCGGGATGGTCGGCTACGTGGTCTACCGGCGCAGTCAAGGTCTCGACCTGCGCGAGACCTCGCGCCTCGCGCGCGCGGAGCGCCCTGCCGACTTCCAGGCGCTCGGCTACCGCACCGCCCTTGTGCCGATCTTCGGCGGCGATGTCAGCGCCAGCGCACTGTCGAGTGCCGCCAAGCTGATCGGCGAAGAGGGCGTCGTGTATGCCGTGTTCGTGTTGCCCGTGCCTTCCCAGCTGTCCTTGGAGGCGGGCCTGGAGGCCGAGGAGGCGCAGGGCCGCTCCGCCTTGGAGACAGCACGCATCAAGGCCCGGCGCTCGAACATCAAGATCCGCACCGGCCTGATCCGCACCCGCAACCCCGGCGCCGCGCTCGTGGAAGAGGCCAAGCGAGTGGATGCGGACGTGATCTACTGGTCCACGATCCACGCCCCCGTAGGCGAGCAGCGGATCGGTCCGACCGCCACGTACCTGCTCGCCAAGCGCCCCTGTCGCGTGATCATCGAGACCGAGAACAGGCCTGAGCGGTCGCGGGAGGGGGAGAAGGCGTTGAGTGGGGCGCCGGTTTGAGTAGCCCTCAGGCCAGCCCAACCACAACCTTGAAGTGCTGCACCCCGCCCTGGCTGCTGGCCCCGGCCGTCAGCGTCCCAAGCGACTTGAAGTAGGGCACCAGATTGGAGACCCCCGGGCTCTGGGTCAACCCAAGCCCTTCAAGAAACCCGAGCATCGTCGGAAATTCGACTAGCAGGCTCGGTTCGATGCCGCCGCCGAGCGCCGATGTGGCGCTTGTATACGCGGGCGAGGTGGAAAGCGTGCTGGATGGGGCGAGCGCGCCCTGGACCGACTGCTGGCCCAGGCCGAGCACGAACTTGGCCTGGCCGCTTGAGCCGACTCCGTTGGCGATGAAGATGACCGCGGGGAAGCCCTGCAGCTTGACGCTCATGGCTGTGTCGGCGCCGGGGATGGTGGCGCTTGAGACTTCGGCGCCGGCGCTCTGCATCAGCTTGGCAAGCTTGCCTACGGCAGCGCTTGAGGCGCTCGCTTCCTTGGAGCCGATCACGAGCGCGGCCTGCAGGTTGAACAGGCCGGTGCCGCTCACGAACATGCTGCCTGTGGTCGCCCACGTGCCGAAGTCCTGTTGCAGGTTCGCCTTCGGCGAGTCGAGCTCCTTGAACAGCTTTTCGATGCTGGGGCCGCCGAACGAGGCGAACACGGTCGAGGTTGCAAACGAGGCGACGCCTCGCAGCAGGGCAAGCGCGCGGGGGAGGTTGGTCCCGACGTTGCCGAGGCCCGCCGCCAGCCAGGCGCCGCTCGGGGCTTCGCCCAGCGCCTTGGCGCCTTCGGAGCCGAACAGCGGCTGAGAGCCGCTCGCCGAGTGGATTTCGCCTTGCAGCGCGATCGAGTTGGAGGTCGGCGTCACCGACAAGGACGCCGATTCGGCGCCCGCGAACAGCTGGCTCAACAGGGAGATGCCCTGGCCGGCGACCCCTCCCGAGCCGTGAACGGCCTTCGTCAGTTCTTCGGGGCGGGCATAGACACTTGCGATTGCGTTCTCCGGCGGCTTGGAGTAGCCGCTTGCGCTCGTGATCGTGGCGCCGCCGAGCGAGGTGTCGATTACGCTCTTGAAGGCCGCTTCGCTGCCGATCACGGCGAAGTCCTTGACGATGCCCTCGGCAGCGCCCTTGGGGGACACCTGGTAGGAGACGCCCTTGTAGCTGGTCGTGTGGGCTCCCTGTTCGTGCGCCCTTTTTTCAAGGAACGAGCGCGCTCCGCCGACGTCTGAGGTTTCCAGCACGATCGCTCCTTGGGTGGCGCTGGAGCCGAAGGCGTCCGCGCCGAGTGAAGAGGCGGCGCCCGCGAGGCCGCCTTCCAACAGCGTCTGCAGCGAGCTGGAGCTCTGCGGGAGTTTGCTCGTGTCCAGTGAGGTCAAGAACAGGCCGGCGTCTTTGCCCACCCAGGACTCGATGTCGCGCTTGAATTCGACGTGGCTGCCTTCGCTTGAGAGCAGTGCTTGGGCGAGGCTCCCATAGGGTTCGGCCAGGTGCGTCAGCTTCTTGGCCGCCGCGGACGCTTCGCCCGAGGACCCTCCGCTCGGCTTGACCGCAAAGCTCGCGTACAGCGGAGCCGCAGACGGCACGAGGCTCGAAGGTTCGCCTTTGGAGCCCGAGGATCCGCAGCCCGCCAGCGCCGCCACCGCAGCGATCAGCGCGGCAGCGCCCGTCGCCCTGCAGACCCCCGATCTCATGAGGAGAACGTTACACGGGTGCGCCCCGCATGTTGCCGTGCGCCGGCGTCCCGCCGGTTCGTCCAAGGGCACGCTTGCACGTTTCCTTGCATATGAGGCTCCTGCAAGTCCACGTGCGCTCAGCCGACTGCTCGCCGGATGAGCCTCCCACCGCCTGGATCCCCGTCGCGTAGGCGTTTTCGCACGATTTTGGGCCTCTGGGAGGGGATTGTGGGAGAAAATGTGCAATTGGGGTTGCATTGTGGGGGGAAGTGGGGTAGCTTCCCGGCAGCGAGCCGTGGTGGAGGAGCTCCTCCCACTCCTCCACCGCGGCTCGATCTACTTGATTGGAGCCTCTCCCGATGGCTTTCCGCGGCACCTTCGACCACACCCTCGACGCAAAGAACCGGCTCACGGTTCCGGCCCGCTATCGCGCGGCGCTGTCCGAGGGGGTGGTCCTGGCGATGCCCGTCGACCTGAAGCCCTACGTGGGCGTGTGGCGCCCGGCAGAGTACGAGCGCTACACAGAGCGCTCCCTGGCCGAGTTGCCGCCGCTGTCCTCGCGCCTGACCGAGCTCGAGCGCTTCTTCTACGGCAGCTCCCACGACGTCGAGCTCGACGCGGCCGGACGGATCATGGTCCCTGGCTTTCTCGGCGAGCACGCCAAGCTGGGCAAGGAGGTCGTCGTCGTCGGGGCCGGCGATCGCCTGGAGCTTTGGGACAAGACGGCTTGGGATGAACATCGACCGGCGCTGCTCGGCAGCGTCGCAGAGATCACAGCGCGCGTTGACCATCCTGCTTGACATGACTGCAACCCACATCCCGGTGCTGGCTGACGAGCTGCTCGAGTTGCTCGACCCTCGGCCCGGGCAAGTCGCGGTCGACTGCACCTTCGGCGGCGGTGGACACGCGCGCCTGGTTGCCGAGCGCCTTGGGCTCGACGGGACGCTCATCGCCATCGACCGCGACCCTCTGGCCGAGGAGCGCTTCCTGGAGCTGGCCGAGGACGCCCCCTGCGCGATGCGCTTCCTGCGCGGTGGCTATGCAGAAGGCCTGCAGATGTTGCTTGATGAAGGCGTGCGCGCCGACATGGTCTATCTCGACCTGGGTATGTCCTCGATGCAGATCGACACGCGCGAGCGGGGCTTCTCTTATTCCTATGACGCGCCACTTGACATGCGCATGGATCCGCGCCAAGAGCTGAGCGCACGCGAGATCGTGGCCGAATGGGACGAGCGTCGCCTGGCAGCGATTCTGCGTGAATTGGGCGAGGAGCGGTATGCCTCCCAGATCGCGCGCGCGATCGTGCGCGAGCGAGCGCGCGGGCCGATCGGCACGACGCACGCGCTCGTCGAGGTGATCTGCGCGGCGATCCCCGCACCGGCGCGGTTCGGCGCCGGTCATCCGGCCAAGCGCACCTTCCAGGCGCTGCGCATTGCCGTCAACGACGAGCTGGGACAACTCGATCGAGCGTTGCCGCTCGCGTGGGATCTTCTGGGCGAGGGTGGAGTCTTGGCCGGCATCTCCTTTCACTCGCTGGAGGACCGTCGCGTCAAGCGCTTCCTGACCGAGCGCGCTCGCGGTTGCATCTGCCCGCCGGACCTCCCAGTCTGCGGCTGTGGCCGCGAGCCGGAGGCGGCCCTATTGACGCGCGGCGCGATCGTGCCCTCACCAGAGGAGATCGTAAGCAACCCGCGTGCCTCCTCGGCCCGTCTGCGCGCAGCCGAAAAGCTTCTCAGCCAGACAATCGACCCACGAGGAGGTGAAGCATGACCCCGCCCGCTTCCGCTGCGGCGCCCCCGGTCGGCCGTGCCGTTCCGATGCCCAGGCGTGCTCCTGCTCCGCGCCGAGCGCCCGCACCGCGGCGAGCGCCGACGCGCCACCCGCGCAGGGTCTCAGGCCCCACCCGCACCGCACGTGCCGCGCGCCCGGTCAGAGCCGCAGCGAACGCCGTACCACGGCCGGCCGGCGCGCTGCTCGACAGATTGATCCGTGGACGCTTGTGGATCGGCCTGCTCGCCTTCTCCTTGATCGGGATCGTGGCGATGCAAATGGTCGTGCTCAAGCTGAACACGGACATCGGGCGCACGCTGACCCGTGAGGCGACGCTCCAGCGCGAAAACGCCCAACTGGGGATCGAAGACTCGATGTACTCGGCCGAAACACGCGTCGCGCCCTTGGCGGCAGCGGCCGGGATGACGCTCGCGCCGCCTGGCTCAGTCCACTTCGTGCAGGCCGCTCCGGCCTACATAGCCCGCGCTGCGAGCACGCTCTCGCAGCCGATTCAACCCCATGTCGAAGTGCCGAGCGCCACTTCGGCGGAAGCGAGTGAAGCTGCAGCTTCGTCCTCGACGAGCGAAGTCTCCGGATCGACCACTCCGGGCGGCGAAGCCACCGCAGCCGCTGCGACGACGGAATCGGCGGGCAGCGAAACGAGCGGCGCCTCCGCAGCGGAAAGCTCCTCCACGAGCGCGGGCGGGTAGCCGGTGGCGGTCGTCCAGCGCCGGGTGGGGATGCTGTTCGCGCTGTTCTTCGCGCTGCTCTTGCTTGCCGCAGCGCGCGCCCTGTACCTGGGTGGTCCCCACGCGGGCGCTCTGCGCAGGGCGGCGCGCACCCAGCAGCTCACCAGCGAAACGGTGCCGGCCGAGCGGGGCACGATCACCGATCGCAACGGTGTTGCCCTCGCCATCTCAGAACCGGCGCAGGAAGTGACGGCCGACCCCTATCTGCTCAAACAGCCGCTTGCCGTCGCCCACCAGCTGGCGCCGCTGCTCGGCCTGACCCAAGCGCAGGTCCTGACCAAGCTCAGCGAGCACACCGGCTTTGTATATCTGGCCCACGCACTGCCATACGAGGCGGCCCACAAGATCCTTGCCCTGCGGCTGCCCGGAGTGCAGGGCGCGCCGATCATGCGTCGTGTCTACCCGCGGGGCACGCTCGCCGCTCAGGTGCTCGGGACTGTGGGCACCGAACACGAAGGCGCCGGACGGTTGGGTCTGGAGTACTCGCTCAACTCGCTGCTGGCCGGGCACGCTGGACAACGACATGTCGTCAGCGACGCGAAGGGCCAGCCCGTCTCGATCGTCGAAACCAGTCATGAGCGCCCAGGCGCGACGGTGTCGTTGACGCTCGACGCCAACATCCAGCAGCGCGCCGAAGACGTGCTCAGCGCCGTCGGCAAGGTCTTCCAGCCCAAAGACTCGACCGCGATCGTGATGGACCCCCGGACGGGCGCAATCCTCGCGATGGCCAACTGGCCGCTGGTCAACGCCAACGATCCCGGGGCCAAAGCGATCGAAGCGCTGCAGAACCGGGCCGTCAACTTCAACTACGAACCGGGGTCCACGTTCAAGTCGGTGGTCGTCTCGGGAGCTTTGCAGGAAGGTCGCATCACGCCCGAGAGCGGCTTTGAAATCCCCGACCAGATCGAACTGGGGGGGCGCACGATCCACGACGACACAGAACACCCCGGTGAGTCCTTGACCACTTCGCAGATCCTTGCCCAGTCGAGCAATGTGGGGGCGATCAAGATCGGGCTGCTGGAGGGGCGTGAAAAATTCAACTCCTGGGTGCACCGTTTTGGTTTCGGCGCTCTCACCGGAAGTGGGCTGCCCGGCGAAGAAAGAGGCGCCACCCTGCCACTCGACAAATACTCGGGTTCCTCGATGGGTAACCTGCCGATCGGCCAAGGCGAGCTGGTCACCCCGATCCAGATGGCCACGGCCTATTCGGCGATCGCCAACGGCGGCGTCCTGCGCCAGCCGCACATCGTCGGTGAAATCGGCGGGCGCCGCGTCGCCGAGCCCGCGGGCAAGCGGATCGTCTCCACGACCACCGCCTCCGAGTTGCGCAGCATGCTCAAGGGGGTGCTTGCGCCAGGAGGCACCGCGAGCGAGGTCTCGATTCCCGGCTACCAGCTGGCAGGCAAGACCGGTACCGCCTCAAAGATCGACCCGCAGACAGGCGAATACTCCAAAAGTGCCTATGTCGCCTCGTTCGTGGGCTTCGCGCCGGCGTCTGACCCGAAGCTGTTGTGCGCGGTGATCATCGACGAACCGCAGACCGGCTCGATCTACGGAGGCGTGGTCGCGGCGCCCGCGTTCGGACAGATCATGGAATTCGCGCTGCCCTACCTCGGCATTGGGCCGGGCTAGGCGCTTCCCTCCTGGGCGCCACACGGGCGAGACGGGGGTGCGGGAGCCGGCCCGCGGGTCCCCTCTGGCCCTAGCCCTAGACTCTCGGTCCTTGCCATCGCGGGGCGCAAAACCATGAGGTTTGACGAGCTGACGGCCGAGATCCCCGGCCTGCGGGCCATATCGCCGACCCCGGATCGGCTGGAGATCTCGGGACTTGCCTATGACAGCCGCAAGGTTGGTCGCGGGAGCCTGTTCTTCTGTGTTCCAGGACACGAGCGCGACGGTCACGACTTCGCGCCGGCCGCTTTGGCCGCCGGCGCGGCGGCGCTCGTGGTCGAGCGTCCGCTCGGCCTGCATGCCCCGGAGATCGTGGTGGACTCCGCGCGCGCGGCGATGGGCCCGCTGGCCGCACGCTTCCATGGCGATCCCACACGCGAGCTGCGGGTCGTTGGTGTGACGGGTACGAACGGCAAGACCACCACTGCGCATCTCCTGCGCGCGCTGCTGGAGGCGGGCGGGGAGCGGTGCGGGCTACTCGGCACGGTCGGCTCGCTGGTCGGCGGCGCCGAGCGGCTCGCCACGCGCACTACGCCCGAGGCGATCGACCTGCAGGCCGACTTCAGGGAGATGCTCGACGGCGGGGAGCGCTATTGCGCTATGGAGGTCTCCTCCCATGCGCTCGCGTTGGGGCGCACCGATGGCACGCGCTTTGCTGCGGCCGTCTTCACCAACCTCACCCAGGACCACCTCGACTTCCATCCCACGATGGAGGACTATTTCCAATCGAAGCGGCGCCTGTTCGAGTCACCCGCCGTGAAGGTCGTCAACCTCGACGATCCCTACGGGAGGCGACTGATGGGCGAACTGGAAGGCGTGGTCACGTTTGCGATAGACACGCCCGCCGACTACCAGGCTCGGGATGTCGTGGTCGATCTCGGCGGCTCCCGTTTCCAGCTGTGCACGCCCGTCGGTGAGCGCTTGCTCTCGCTGCCTCTCCCCGGTCGCTTCAACGTCTCCAACGCGCTCGGAGCTCTCGCTGTGGCGCATTCTCTGGGCATCGAGTTGGACACGCTTGTGGGCGCCTTGGAGCAAGGTGTCCGCGTGCCCGGCCGAGTCGAGCAGGTCGACGAGGGCCAGGGCTTTGCGGTGCTCGTCGATTACGCCCATACACCCGATTCCTTGGCAAATGTCCTCAGCACCGCCCACGAAGTCGGCGAGGGTCGAGTCATCTGCGTCTTTGGCGCCGGAGGCGATCGTGACCGAGGCAAGCGTCCAGTGATGGGTGAGATCGGAGCGCAGCTCGCAGATGTCCTGCTCGTCACTTCTGATAATCCCCGCTCCGAGGACCCGGAAGCGATCATCGCCGAGATCATGCAGGGGGCCAGTGCGGTGCAACGTCCTTCCGGTGCGCCACCGGTCGCGGCCGAGGTCGATCGTCGGGCGGCGATTGAGCGGGCTGTGGCTTTGGCCGAGCAGGGTGACGTGCTCGTGATCGCGGGCAAGGGACACGAGCAGGGTCAGGAGTTCGCGGGAGGCGTGAAGGTGCCCTTTGACGACGTGACGGTAGCCCGCGAAGCTTTGGGCGCACGGACTCGATAATGGGCCGCATCCTGATTGGCGGCACGGCCGCGCTGCTCATTTGCATATTTTTGAGCCCGAAGTTCATCGAGTTTTTGCGCAACCGCGAGTTCGGCCAGCAGATCCGCGAGGACGGGCCCCAGGGTCACCACGAGAAGGCGGGGACGCCGACGATGGGGGGGATCATCATCTTCCTGGCGGTCACGATCCCCTTCCTGATCTTGACCGACTTCGAATGGCGCTCGGTGGGGGTGTTCGGGACCGTGATCGCGTGCGCCCTGTTGGGCTTCGCCGACGACTACACCAAGCTCGTCAAGCGCCGCTCGCTGGGTCTGCGCGGCCGCACCAAGCTGGCGATCACGATCGCGATCTCGCTGGGTCTCTGGTACATCGCCAGGCATGAGGCGGACCTTGCGCCGACGCTGCGCCTGCGCTTCGTGGACTACCAGGTGGATCTGGGCGTCTTCTATCCCGTTCTCATTTACCTGGTGGTGGCCGGCACGACCAACGCCGTCAACTTGACCGACGGGCTGGACGGCCTGGCGGCCGGTTGTGGTGCGATCGTGTTGCTCGCCTATATCGGTATCACCTTCATCGCCGAAGACTTCGACCTGGCGATGCTTGCGGGCGCGATGGTGGGTGGCTGCATCGGGTTTTTGTGGTTCAACGCCTTTCCGGCCACGATCTTCATGGGCGATACAGGCTCTTTGGGGATCGGCGGTGCGATCGCGGGGCTCGCTGTCATGACCAAGACCGAGGTCCTGTTGATCCTGCTCGGCGGGATCTTCGTGATCGAGGCGTTGTCGGTCGTGATCCAGGTGATCTCCTTTCAGATGACGCGAAAGCGCGTGTTCCTGATGGCGCCGATCCACCACCATTTCGAGCTGAAGGGCTGGTCTGAGACGAAGATCATCCTGCGCTTCTGGATCGTCGCGGCGATCTGCTGCGCGATCGGCTTCACGCTCTACCGGCAGAGCCTGCTCCATTGAGGCACCCTCGCGCACGCTCGGTTGCGGTCGGCCGATCGCCGGCGCGGAGAGCGTGAGATGAAGCCGCGTCCCGATCTGCCGTCAGGCCCCTATCTGGTGGTGGGCCTTGCCCGCTCGGGGGTTGCCGCCGCGCTTGCGCTGCGGGCCCTCGGCGAGCGGGTGATCGGCCTGGACTCCGGCCACCCGCCCGGGGCGGATTCGTTGGCCGCTGCAGGCGTCGAGCTGCATTTGGGTGTGGGGGAGGGGGAGGGCGTGCCCCTGGTCGACGATGTCGCAACAGTTATCAAGAGCCCCGGTGTGCCCGCGTGCGTGCCCGCCGTGGGACATGCGCTCGCCACGGGCAAGTGCGTCATCGGGGAGCTGGAGCTGGCTTGGCGGATGTTGCCAAATGAATTCATCGCGGTCACCGGCACCAATGGCAAGACGACCACGGTCGAGCTGATCGGACATATTCATCGTCAGGCGGGCTTGCCGGCGGTCGTGGCCGGCAACGTCGGCCTGGCCCTCAGCGCTCTTGTGGGCGAGATCGAGCAGGGGACGACGATCGTATGTGAGGCCTCCTCGTTTCAGCTGGAGGACACGCTCGCTTTCAGCCCCGAGGCTGCAGTCCTGCTGAACGTGTCCGCCGATCATCTCGACCGCCACCACACGCTCGAGGCCTACGAGGCGGCCAAGCTGCAAGCGTTCGTCAGACAGGAAGATCGGGACGTGGCGGTTGTGCCCTCTGGGTTTCGACCCGGGAGCCTGCCAGGGCGGGCCAGGCGGGTCAGCTTTGGTGTCGAGCGGCAAGCCCAGCTGCTGGAGCGCTCCGACGGAATGCTTTGCTGGGAAGGGCTGCCGCTGATCGCAGCTAGCGAGATCTCGCTGCGTGGGCGCCACAACGTCCAGAACGCGATGGCCGCCGCGGCTGTGTGTCTTGCGCGTGGCGTGGACCCGGATGCTGTTCGAGCTGGATTGCGCAGTTTCGCCGGTGTGCCCCATCGTTTGGAGGAGGTGGCGCGCAAGGATGGCGTGTTGTTCGTGAACGACTCCAAGGCCACCAACGTGGCCAGCACGCTCGTCGCCCTGGCGGCAATGGCCGAACAGGACGGCAGCGAGGAGGCCAGAGTGCACCTGATCCTGGGCGGCCGGGGCAAGGGCCAGGACTTCTCGGCGCTCGCCCCGGCGCTGGTCGGCGGCTGTCGAGCCGTCTATCTGATCGGCGAGGACGCCTCAGCGATAGCCGCCGCAGTGCAGGACGCGGGCGTCGTGATCTGCCGCTGCGGCGATCTCCAGCGCGCCGTTGTGGCGGCGAGCGCGGCGGCAGGGGACGGGGAGATCGTGTTGCTCTCGCCGGGGTGCGCCAGCTTCGATCAGTTCCGCGACTTCGAGGCGCGCGGCGAGCGCTTTCGCGAGCTGGTGCTCGGACTGTAGGCACACTGCCGGGCGCCGACCTGACGCCACATGGAAGGAACATGGAGGCATCTCCGCGCCGGCGTCGAAGTGAGCCCTGATGGCCGCAGCCGCACGGCGCTCAACCGCTACCGCAACCCGCAAAGAGCGGGGCGCGAAGTCCTCCTCTCGTGCGAGTGTCGCCTCCCAGACGCTCGAGCAGCGCATCCTGTTGACCGCCACGCTGTGCCTGCTCGCGTTCGGCGCGGTGATGGTCTACAGCTCCTCCTCGGCCAGCACTCTGCTCGAAGGCCAGGGCACCGGCACCGGCTATCTGATCAAGTTCGTGATCTACGGGGCGCTCGGCCTGGTCGTGATGCAGCTACTCGCCCGCGATGGGGTTGCGCGCGTGCAGAGCCTGGTCGGCCCGATGCTGGCCGTGTCCTTCGCGCTGGTCCTGGCCGTGCACATCCCGCACGTCGGCGTGAGCGTCAACGGCGCGCGGCGCTGGCTCGGCAGCGGTCCGCTCCAGTTCCAGCCCTCGGAGCTGCTCAAGCTCGCGCTCGTGCTGTATTCCGCCGCCCTGCTCGCGCGCCGGCCACAGCGCGTGCTCGACCTGCGCGAGCTGTTCAAACCGCTGCTGTACGTTGCCGCTGCGGCCTGCGTGCTGGTCGCCACCCAGCCCGACCTGGGGACTGCGATGGTGATCGCGTTTACGACGTGCGCCCTGCTGGTGGCGGCCGGTATCCCTGCTCGCAACCTGGCGATCATCGGCGGCTCGACGCTTGCGATCGTCGCGCTGTACGCGATCGCGCGTCCCTACGAGCGTGCGCGGCTGACCTCTTTCCTGGATCCCTGGGCGCACGCTTCAGGCAGCGGTTTCCAAGCCGTGCAGGGACAGATCGCGATCGGCTCCGGCGGCCTGTTCGGCGTCGGACCAGGGCAGTCGGTGCAAAAGATCTTCTATCTACCCGAGGCGCACACCGACTTCATCCTGGCGGTGATCGGCGAGGAGCTCGGCGTCCTCGGCATGTTCGCGGTGCTGTTCCTCTATGGCTTGATCGCCTACGCCGGTTTGCGCGTGGCGAAGGCGGCTCGCAGCCTGCACAGCGCCCTGATCGCGGTGGGGATGACCTGCCTGATCGTCTCCCAAGCGCTGCTCAACGTGTTCGCCGTGCTGGGACTCGCCCCGCTCACTGGGGTGCCCCTACCGCTGGTCTCCTATGGGTCCAGCAGCTTGATCGTGACGCTCGCGGCGATGGGGTTGTTGATGAATGTGGCGGCCGGCGGCAGCGCCCACGTGCGTGTTGTGGAGCCGGCTCGGCGCAAGCCTGCACGGGCCAAGGCGGCAAACGAAGCGGGCGGCTCGACGCGACGCGGGCGAGCCGTGGCCGACGCTGAGGCGCGCGAACAGGCACGATGGGGCCGTGAGCGAAGCAGCCAAGAGGATCGCGATAGCCGCCGGCGGGACGGCCGGGCACGTGATCCCGGCGCTCGCGGTGGCCGACGCGCTGCGCGCTGAGGGCGCAACGGTGACGTTCATAGGCGGCGAGCGCGCCGAGGCGCAGCTTGTGCCGGACGCCGGCTATCCGCTGCGCACGATCTCCGTGGAAGGGCTTTCGCGCGGCAATCCCGTGAAGGCTGCGCGCGGTCTTGCGCGAGCTGCGCGCGCCACACTCGCGGCGCGCGCGCTGCTGGCCGAGCTCTCGCCGGATGTGGTCATGGGGGGCGGAGGCTATGTGGCGGGGCCAGTCGGATTGGCGGCCTTGAGCAGGCGTGTCCCGCTGGTCTTGACCGAGGCCGACAGTCATCTCGGGCTCACCAATCGCGCGCTCGCGCCGTTTGCGCGCTCGGTCTGCCTGTCGTTTCCGATCGAGGGTCGCGAGGGGTCGCGCTATCGGCTCACGGGCAGGCCGGTGCCGCCGGTCAAAGCCGAGCGCGGTAGCGCTCGCGCCCGCTTGGGCATCGCGCCAGACGAGTTGTGCGTGCTTGTCTTCGGTGGCTCTTTGGGCTCGCGCTCGGTCAATCGAGCGGCCTTGAGTGCTTTCTCTTCCGGCGCTTTTCATGTCCTACATGTGTGCGGGCGTCGCGACTATCCCGAGCTTTCCCAGCAGCCGCTGCCGGGCGGCTATGACCTGCGCGAGTATCTCGACATCGAGGAGTTCGGGCAGGCGCTGGCGGCCAGCGACCTGGCGGTGGCGCGCGCAGGTGGCTCGGTGTTCGAGATCGCCGCGCACGGCCTTCCCGCGATCCTCGTCCCCTATCCCCACGCCTCGGCCGACCACCAGAGCGCCAACGCGCGCTGGATGGCCCAAGCAGGCGCGGCGAGCGTGATCGAGGATTCCCAGCTCACGCCCGCGCGCTTGGCGCGCGAAGTCGCGGCTCTGCTTGCCAGCCCGGCTCGTTTGGCGGCGATGGCAAGCGCATCCGCCGGCTTGGCTCGCCCCAACGCGGCGCGCGAGATAGCGGAGCTGGTCTTGGAGGCGGCGCGATGAGCGACCGACCATGGGCGGGCAGGCGCCTTCATTTCGTCGGTGTGGGCGGCGCCGGAATGAGCGGCTACGCGCGCGCCGCCCATGCCCTGGGGGCGAGCGTGTCCGGCTCGGACCGAGCCCCGAGCCCCTACCTGGAGCGATTGCGCGAAGAAGGCGTGCTCGACGCCCACATCGGCCATGCGGCCGAGAACGTTCCGATCGGGGCCGACGTGGAGCTGGTCCATTCGAGCGCCGTGCCCTCGGAGAATCCCGAGCGTAGGGCTGCTGCCGCGCGGGGTTTGGCCGATCGTTCGCGCGCCGAGCTGCTTGGCGAACTGAGCGCCATGCGCCGCACGATCGCTGTGGCGGGTGCGCACGGCAAGACGACGACCTCGGCGATGCTCGTGCACATCCTCGCGGCGGCGGGCTTGGAACCCGGTTGGCTGGTGGGTAGCTCCGTCGGTTCGGGGATGGAGAATTCTCACTGGAGCGAGGGCGAATGGCTGATCGTCGAGGCCGACGAGTCAGACCGCTCGATGCTCAGCTTGCATGTGGAGATTGCGCTACTGACCAACGTCGAGCTCGACCATCATGCGAGCTTCGCAACGCTCGAAGAGCTGCGCGAGGCGTTTCGCGAGTTCCTGGCAGGCGCTCCCCAAGCGGTGATCTGGGATCGGCCGGATCTGCGCTTGTTGCGCGACGGTCCGGCTGTCTTTTATGACCTGGCCGATTGGCGCCCGTACGAGCAGGGTTCTGTCTTCGCTTGGGGCGAGCACGAGGTGAGGTTGGCCGTGCCGGGCGTCCACAACGCGCTCAACGCGGTCGGTGCTCTGGAGGCCGCCGCGCTGGTCGGCGCAGAGGCCCAGCCTTCCATCTCTGGCCTGGCGGGCTTCCGGGGAGCCGGTCGGCGCTTTCAGCCGCTGGGCCGCAGCGCGGCTGGGGCGCTCCTGTACGAGGACTACGCCCATCATCCGACGGAGATCGCGGCGACGTTGGCGGCCGCGCGCACGCTGGGAGCGGAGCGCCTGGTGGCCGTGTTCCAACCGCACCTGTATTCGCGCACGGCGCTGCTCTGCGAGGAGTTCGGCGTGGCGCTCGCGCAGGCCGACGTGGTCGTCGTGCTGGACGTGTACCCCGCACGCGAGCAAGCCGAGGATTATCCGGGGGTGAGCGGGCTCACGCTCGTGCGCTGCACCGAGGTTCACGCCGATGGCCGCGAGGTCCGGTGGGCGCCCGGTTTCGATGAGGCCGAGGCCACCCTGGCCGATGTGCTCAGGGACGGAGATCTGTGCGTGGTGATGGGCGCCGGCGACGTCGATCGACTGGGCCACAGGCTGGTGTGCGCCGATGTCTAGATCTTTGCCGGAGACGTTGCCCTCGATCGTGCAGCGCGATTTTCCCCTGGAGCGGATGGCCACGATCCGAACGGGTGGCCAGGCCGAGTACTTCGCGCGGGCCGGCTCGAACGCGCAGCTGCGCGAGCTGCTCGTGTGGGCGAAGACGATCGAGGCGCCGGTCGCGGTCGTGGGGTCGGGCTCGAATCTCTTGATCGCCGACGACGGCGTACCCGGGCTCGTCCTCAAGCTCGACCGCAAGCTGGCTTTGATCCAGCATCAGGGTGAGCGCATGGTGTGCGGGGGCGGCGCCCGTCTGCCTTCTGTCAGTGCGCGTGCCGCCCAGGCGGGGTTGTCGGGGATCGAGTTCGGGGTAAACATTCCGGGCAGCGTGGGCGGCGCTGTGCGGATGAACGCCAACGCTTATGGGGGTCGGTTGGCAGACACGCTGGAGTGGGTGGAGATCGTCAGCGCAGAGGGCAGCGAGCGTCGTGTGCCCGAGCAACTGGGGTTCGGCTATCGCCGCTCCAACCTGGGGAGCGCGGAGATCGTGTCTCGTGCCTCGTTCCTGCTCGCCCCGGCCGCGGTGGCGGACATCAAGGCCACCCTTGCCCAGATGCGGGCGGCTCGCCACGAAGCCCAACCCCAGGGGATCAAGACGTTCGGCTCTACCTTCAAGAACCCCGAGGATCCCGCCGCGGGCGGGCGCAGCGCCGGCCTGCTGCTCTCAGAGGCCGGCTGCAACGGTATGAGCGTGGGCGGAGCACGCTTCGCGCTCAAGCACGCCAACTTTATCGAGAACACGGGCGGCGCGAGCACGAGCGACGTGATCGCTGTGATGGCCGAGGGCAGGCGCTTGGTGGCCGAGCGTTTTGGCGTCGAGCTGGAGCCCGAGGTTCAGACGCTCGGAGCCGTCCGCTTCCCCTGGGTCTCGTAGCGCTCGGCCGCGTCTTTGAGGATCGAGAGCATCGCCGGCGTGGCGGGACTGAGGCGCGTTCCGGTCGGAGCGGCGGCGACCACCTGGCGCAGCGGTGGGCTGGGGGCCAGTTCGCGGATCGCGATGTCCTCGCGCACTCCGGACAGGGCCAGCTCGGGGATGAGGGCGACCCCGACGCCCGCCGCGACGAGGCCTTGCACGGTCTGGTAATCGTCGCTTTCAAAGGATACGTTCGGCTCGAAGCCGGCTGCGTGGCAACAGCGCACCACGTGGCGCGCGCACGGGCTCTCGTGCGAGGTCTGGATCCAGGCCTCGCCGCGCAGGTCGGTGAGGCGCAGGCCGCTCTTGCGGGCCAGCGGATGGGAGCCCGGCAGCGCCAGGTACATGGGGTCTGAAAGCAACTCCACCCGCTCGAGCGCATCGATCGCTTCGGGCTCCTCGAACTCGAACAGAAGCGCCAGGTCGAACTCACCGGCGCGCAGGCGCGGGACGATTTCCTCTGGCTCACCCTCGGCCAACGTCAGCTCGACTTCGGGGTAGGCACTCCGAAAGGTCGCGATCGCAAGCGGCATCAGGGTCGCTCCGGCGGTGGGGAAGGAGGCCATCCGCAGCCGCCCGGCGCGCAGCCCGGCGATGGCCGAGAGCTCAGTCTCGGCTGCCTCCAGGCGCGCGAGGATGCCTTCGGCGTGCTCTACCAAGGCATGCCCAGCCGGCGTCACGCGCACGCCTCTGGCGTGACGCTCCAACAATGTCATCCCGGTTTCGGCCTCCAGGGTGGCCACCTGCTGGGAGACCGCCGACTGGGTGTATGAGAGGGCCTCCGCCGCGGCCGAGAACGACCCGCGCCGGGCCACCTCGACCAGCACTCTGAGTCGTCCCACGTTCAGCATTAGCTGTCCTTATAGCTCAGATTATGAATTTCACTGGTGCTGATGGCAGGTAGGTGGAACCCTGTAGGAGAAGTCCAAGCTTGGATCGTGCCACACAACACGATCGCCGCAATTCCCAACAGGCGCCGGACATGACACCGTCAGGCGAAAGACACAAGAAGAAAAGAGTCAAAAATGTCCGCCAACATCATCATCTCCTATGACGGAACCAACAACGAGGACGATGCCATAGCGCTTGGCCGTTTGTTCGCGACCGCGGGCGCCGAGGTGGCGCTTGCCTACGTGCGCCACGCCTCAGAGGACGAGGCGTCCCGCGAGATCCTCGCTCAGCACGAGGCAGAAGTGCTGCTGGCGCGCGGCACCGAGCTGCTCGGCCAGGACGTCCCTCGCCACGTCATCACCGACCGCTCCACGCCCGAGGGTCTCAGCAGGCTGGCCGCCCAGAACGGGGCCGACATGGTCGTCTTCTGCTCGGACTCCCACACCGCTCGCGGTCACATCGGGGTCGGCAACTCCGCTCAGCGTTTGCTGAACGGCGGCACGGTCGCCGTGGCGGTCGCTCCGGCCGGCTTTGCCCAGGCGACCGGATCTCAGGTCAGCCGCGTCGGCGTGGTCGGCGACGGCAGCGCACAGGAGACCGCCCAGGCGCTGGCCCGTGCGCTCGACGCCGAGGTGAGTGCGGCCGGCGAGCAGAACGCCGACCTGCTGGTCATCGGTTCGCGTCCTGAGGCCGAGCAGGGGCGCGTGTCGATCAGCGCCGCCAGCGAGAACCTGATCGAGAACGCCGTCGCGCCGGTGCTGGTCGTGCCGCACGGCACGGCGCTGTCCTTCGAGGGCGCAAGCGTCGCCGCAGCGTAGTAGCCATCAAGCAATAGTCATCACGCAAGCCACCTCGCGCGCACATAGCGCGCGAGGGCCTGCGCGAAGTCGAGTGCGCCGCCGACGAAGTGGCCGACCGGCCCAGTCCAAAGCCATCTCTCCAGACGGTCCGTGAGGCGAGGGCGAGCAGGCATTCCCGCGCACGGTATCGTGGCAGCCCGTGTCCCTCGCCTTGAAGACAACCGTCACCGAGCTGCCTGAGTCGCGCGTGCGCGTGCTCGTGGAAGTACCTCCCAACGAGGTGGAGGTGCGTCTCGAGCGAAAGGCGCGCCAGCTGGGCCGCGAAATGAGGATCCCCGGCTTTCGTCGCGGCAAGGTGCCGGCGCCGCTGGTGATCCAGAAGGTGGGTCGCGAGGTGGTGCTCGAGGAGGCGGTGCGCGACACGCTTGGCAACTGGTACTCCGACGCGATCGACACGGCTGGGATCGTGCCCGTCGGCGACCCCCAGCTCGACCTCTCCGATCTGCCCGCCGAGGGAGCGGCCCTGGAGTTCTCGATCGAGATCGGCGTTCTGCCGACGGCCAAGCTCGGCGCCTACAAGGGCCTGGAGGTGGGTCGGCGCGAAGCGGTCGTCGAGAACGAGGCGATCGAGGGCGAGATCGACGGACTGCGCGAGCGCCTGGCTCGCTTGGAGACGGTCGAGCGTCCCGCCGCCTTGAGCGACTTCGTCGTGGTCGACTACGTCGGCTCGGTCGACGGCGAGCGCTTCCAGGGAGGCGAGGGTCGTGATCAGCTCGTGGAACTGGGCTCGGGCAATCTGATCCCCGGTTTCGAGGAGGGACTTGCGGGGGCCGTTGCGGGTGAGACCCGCACGATCGACCTATCCTTCCCTGCCGACTATCCCAACCAGGAGCTTGCGGGCAAGGACTCCTCCTTCGAGGTGACCGTCAAGGAGGTCAAGCACAAGCAGCTGCCGGAGGTAGGCGAGGACTTCGCTGTGGACATGGGCTTCGACTCGGTGGAGGAGCTGCGCGAGGACATCCGCGGGCGGCTGGGCGAGGCCGAGACAGGACGCGTGGACGCGGAGTTCCGCGAGGCAGCGCTCGATGCGGTTGTGGCGCAAGCACAAGTTGAGACCCCGGAGGCGCTCGTGCAGGCCAAGGCTAAGGAGATGTGGGATCGGATGCTGCACACGCTCTCCCACCGTGGCATCTCGCGCGAGGCCTACCTGAAGATCACCGGGCGCGAGGAGGAGGATCTGGTCGCTGAGCTGGAGCCAGAGGCGGCCCAATCGCTGCGTCGTGAAGCTGTGATCGCGGCGATTGTCGTGGCCGAGGGGATCGAGGCGAGCGAGGATGATGTGCTGCAGGCGCTCGCCCCGACCGCGGCGCGTGAGGGGACCGAGCCGAGCGAGCTGCTGGCCGAGCTTGAGAAGTCCGGGCGCTTGGAGGATGTGCGCGAGGATCTTGCGGCGCGTCAGGCTGTGGAGCTGATCGCTGCGGAGGCCAAGCCGATCCCACTCGAGCAGGCCCAGGCGCGCGAGAAGCTGTGGACGCCGGACTCTGAGGAGCAGGACACCGCGAGCGGTGAAGAGGCGGCGGCCCGACTGTGGACTCCGGAGCGCTAGCCTATGTTGCACTCCCACAGGCGCTCCGCGGGGGCACTGCGCGGACGTATTGTGAAGGAATCCGGCCTGTAAAGCGAAACTGAAGCGAGGACCATGAGCCCACTTGTCCCAATGGTGGTTGAGCAGACCTCGCGAGGCGAGCGCGCGTTCGACATCTACAGCCGTCTGCTCAACGAGCGGATCATCTTCCTCGGCACTCCGGTCGACGACCAGATCGCCAACCTAATCGTCGCCCAGTTGCTGCACTTGGAGTCCGAGGATCCCACCAAGGACGTCTCTGTGTACATCAACTCGCCGGGCGGCTCGGTCTATGCGGGCCTGGCGATCTACGACACGATGCAGTTCATCAAGCCCGACGTGCAGACGATCTGCGTGGGTATCGCCATGTCGATGGGCGCGCTTTTGCTCGCCGGCGGGGCGCAGGGCAAGCGCATGGCGCTGCCCAACGCAAAGATCCTGATCCACCAGGTCTCATCCAGCTTCCAAGGTCAGGCCACGGATATCGAGATCCATGCCAAGGAGATCATCGACGTGCGCAAACGTCTCGATGAGATCATCGCCAAGCACACTCACAAGAAGCTCGACCAGGTGAGCAAAGACACCGAGCGCGACTACTTCATGAGCTCCGAGGAGGCCAAGGAGTACGGCATCATCGATCGAGTCATCTCCGAGCATTAGCTCTGAGAACTGGGTCACGGTAGGAGGAGAGGGCACGCGATATGGCCAGACCAACCGATTCCAACGAGCAGCTCCTGTGCAGCTTCTGCGGCAAGTCCCAGCGGCAGGTCAAGAAGCTGATTGCCGGCCCGGGCGTCTACATCTGCGACGAGTGCATCGATCTCTGCAACGAGATCATCGACGAGGAGCTGGCCGCCCCGCCTGCGTTTGACCTGGAGAATCTGCCCAAGCCGCGAGCCATCTACGACGTGCTCGATGAGTATGTGGTTGGCCAGGAGGCCTCTAAGCGCACTCTGTCGGTGGCGGTCTACAACCACTACAAGCGCGTGCAGATGATGCAGTCCGAGGACTCGGACATCGAGCTGCAGAAGTCCAACATCCTGCTGCTCGGCCCGACCGGCTGCGGCAAGACTCTGCTGGCACAGACGCTCGCAAGGATCCTCAACGTGCCGTTCGCGATCGCCGACGCAACTGCCTTGACCGAGGCCGGCTATGTGGGCGAGGATGTCGAGAACATCCTCTTGAAGTTGATCCAAGCCGCCGACTACGACGTCAAGAAGGCCGAGACCGGGATCATCTACATCGATGAGGTCGACAAGATCGCGCGTAAGGCCGACAACCCGTCGATCACGCGTGACGTTTCCGGTGAGGGTGTCCAGCAGGCGCTGTTGAAGATCCTCGAGGGCACCCAAGCATCGGTTCCGCCACAGGGAGGGCGCAAGCACCCCCACCAGGAGTTCCTTACGATCGACACCACGAACATCCTGTTCATATGCGGCGGGGCGTTCGCCCACCTCGACAAGGTGATCGAGCGGCGCATCGGCCACAACGGTCTGGGCTTCGCCGCTTCGATGCAAACCAAACAGGAACGCGACACTGGTGAGATCTTCGAGAGTTGCCTGCCCGAGGATCTGATCGAGTACGGCCTGATCCCCGAGTTCATCGGCCGTCTGCCGGTCATGTCAGCCGTGCACCAGCTCACTTGCGAGGACCTCGTCTCGATTCTGACCGAGCCCCGCAACGCCCTGGTCAAGCAGTTCCAGCGCTTCTTCTCCTTCGACGGGATCGAGCTGGTGTTCGCCGATGACTCTTTGCAGGCAGTCGCCGAGAAGGGGCTTGAGCGAGAAACGGGCGCGCGCGGATTGCGCTCGATCATCGAGGAGATCCTGCTTGAGGTCCAGTTCGAGCTGCCCTCCCGCCGCGACGTCAAGAAGTGCGTCGTCACCCGCGACACCGTCGAGAAAGGCACGACCCCCACTCTCGTCACCGAAGCGGTGGCCGAGGAGCCGGGCGAGCACTCTCTGCGCGAGGAGTCGGCGTAATCGTCGGCTCGTCCTTTCCCACTAGCATCCACATCGTCATGGTCAAGCCGGGAGAGCGCTGAGCAGTGCACGACGACTTTCGTATTCGCGTAGAGGTCTCCCGCGAGCAGGCGCGTGAGCTGTTGCGAGCGCTCCAGACACACGAGCGCGACGGTGCGGCCGGTCTGCCCGGACCCGAGCACGTCGCTGTCAGCCACGAGGACGGGCACGTGTTCCTGTACGCCGACTCTGAGGCGGAAGCGACGCGCGCGCGGACCGCGGTTGAGAAGGTGCTCGCCGAGAAGCAGATCGCCGGGCAGGTCAGCTCGTGGCGCTGGCACTCCGAGGAGGATCGGTGGGAGGACGCTTCGCTGCCACTGCCGAGCACACCGGCCGAGCATGCAGCCGAGCACGAGCGCCTCGAGCGGGAGGAGACCGAAGAATCCGAGCAAGCAGGCTTTCCCGAGTGGGAAGTGCGCGTGACTTTGCCGACCCACCACGACGCCCGCACCTTCGCTGAGCGTCTTGCCGGCGAGGGCATCCCCGTCAAGCGCCACTGGCGCCACCTTACGCTTGGTGCTGCGGATGAGGACGACGCCAACGCGCTTGCAGAGCGTTTGCGCTCCGAGAGCCCGCAGGGCTCGAGTGTCGAGGTGGAGGGCGCCGCATGGCCCATGTGGCAGGCCGTCAACGCGCCCGGGCGTCCGTTCGCCATCTTCGGCGGTTTGGGACAGTAAGAAGGTTCCTTGCGCCGGCGCAAGCTGGCCGAAAGAACCCGCCCCGCGTACACTCACGCTCCCATGAGTGAGCGCATCGGAGAGCTGCAAGAGCGAACCCGCTTCGAGCCCGCGGAGGTCGAGCCGCGGATAACCGAGCGCTGGCTCGACTCCGGGTTGTTTCATCCCGGTGCCGAAGGTGAGGCGGCCGAGAACTATTCGATCGCGATACCGCCTCCGAACGTGACCGGCTCACTGCACATGGGTCACGCGCTCAACGGCTCGGTGCAGGACACCTTGGTGCGCTACCACCGCATGAAGGCTCGCACGCAATCCCCGTCGCCTCAGACCAAGTGGATCCTCGGCACCGATCATGCCGGGATCGCCACGCAGGCCCAGGTCGAGAAGGCGCTGCGCGCAGAAGGGCTCTCGCGCCAGGAGCTCGGCCGCGAGGAATTCGTCAAGCGCGTGTGGGAGTGGCGCGAGCACTATGGCCACACGATCGTCGAGCAGTTCAAGCGTCTCGGCGCCTCCTGCGACTACTCCGAAGAGCGCTTCACATTGGACGAGGACTACGCCCGTGCGGTGGTGGAGGTGTTCGTACGCCTCTACGAGAAGGGCTTGATCTACCGCGACCGCTACATCGTCAACTGGGACCCGGGCAGTCGCTCGGCGATCTCCGACCTGGAGGTTGAGGAGCGGCGTGAGACGGACACGCTCTATTCGATCCGCTACGAGTTGGAGGGTGGCGGCTCAGTTACGATCGCGACGGTTCGCCCCGAGACAATGCTTGGCGATACCGCAGTGGCCGTGCACCCCGAAGACGAGCGCTATCGCGAGCTTGTCGGACGCTCGGCGATTCTGCCCCTCGTGGGGCGTCACCTGCCGATCGTCGCCGACGACTACGTGAAGATGGACTTCGGCACCGGTCAGCTGAAGGTCACTCCGGCGCACGATCCCAACGATTTTGAGATCGGGGTGCGCCACCAGCTAGACCAGGTCTCGGTGATCGGCGAGGACGGGCGTATGACGGGCGAGGCCGGCGAGCGCTTCGCCGGCCTGACGGTGATGGAGGCGCGCGCAGCGGTCGTCGGCGCCCTAGAGCTGGAAGACAGGATCGTCGCGCGTGAGGAGTATGAGCACGAGGTCCCCTACTCGCACCGCTCGGGCGAGCGGATCGAGCCGCTGATCTCCTTGCAGTGGTTTATGAGCATGGAGAGCTTGGCTGAGCCCGCGATCGCCGCGGTGCGCGATGGCCGCGTACGGATCGTGCCCGAGAATCACCGGCGCGTCTACTTGGACTGGATGGAGAACATCCGGCCTTGGTGCATCTCGCGCCAGCTGTGGTGGGGGCACCGTCTGCCTGTCTACTACTGCGAGACGTGTGGCCACGTCAATGTGGCCCGATCCGCGCCCGAGGCTTGCGATGCCTGCGGCGGGCGGGTGCGCCAAGAGGAGGACGTGCTCGACACCTGGTTCTCCTCGGCCCTGTGGCCGTTCGCGACGCTTGGCTGGCCGCGGGACACGCCCGAGCTGAAGGCCTTCTACCCGACCAACGTGCTCTCCACGGCCAGGGACATCCTGTTCCTGTGGGTTGCGCGCATGATCATGATGGGCTTGGAGCTGACCGGGGAAGCGCCCTTCTCCGACGTCTACATCCACTCGGTCATTCAGGCTCCCGACGGGCGGCGTATGTCAAAGTCGCTGGGCACAGGGATCGACCCGTTGGAGGAGATCGAGCGTCACGGCGCCGACGCGGTGCGCTTCGGGCTGCTGGCGATGTCCTCGACTCAGGATGTGCGCTACTCGGCCGAGAAGGTCCAGCAGGGCCAAGCGCTCGCCAACAAGCTGTTCAACGCGGCCCGCTTCGCACTGTTGCGCATCCACGCGAGCATCGGCCCGCGCGCCCTCGCAGAGCTCGAGCCAGAGCCATTGCCGCGCAGTGTCGAGGATCGCTGGATCCTCTCCCGCCTGGCGTGCGTCGAGGCCGATACGGCCGCTCGGATCGAAGACTACGACTTCTCCCATGCCGCGCTCGGGCTGTATGACTTCGTGTATGGGGAGCTGTGCGACTGGTACCTGGAGCTGGTCAAGCATCGATTGACCGACTTCGACCCCAGTGCGCCCCAGGACGCCGAGGCCGAGGGACGCGAAGCGCTGGCCGCGACCCTGCTCCATGTGTTGCGTCAGACCGTGGCCTTGGCGCATCCGATCATCCCGTTTGTGACCGAGGAGCTTTGGGGTTACCTCGATGGCTCCGGGGAGATGCTGGCCGCCTCTGTCTACCCGTGTGCTGAGGAGTCGCTCACCGACCTGCAGGCCGAGGTCGAGCTGGAGCGGGCAATCGAGGCGACCGTCGCTATACGGGGGTGGCGCGACTCGGTGGGAGCGCGCGCGGGTGCCACGATCCCGGCGCGGCTAAATGCCGATGGCTATGAGGCAGTGGGGGCGCTGGTGGAGCGTATGGCTCGGCTCGGCTTTTCCGACGCTGTGGCCGGGCAGGGAGCTGTTCAGAGCGACGGCGCGAGCTCCGAGGCGTCACTTGAATCGCGCGCGGAGCCGGTCGCCTCGATTCCGATTCCCGGCGGCACGGTCGAGGTGCTCTCCGCGGAGGGCCTCGACCTGCAGGCGGCCGAGCGGCGGCGGTCGGCGGCCCGCGAGAAGCTGATCGGGGAGATCGAGCGCGTGCAGGCCAAGCTGGCCAAGCCCGACTTCGTGGAGAAGGCGCCCGCGAGCGTGGTGGCCGGCGAGCGTGAGCGCTTGGAGCGGCTGCGCGGGGAGCTGGAGTCGCTATGAGTCAGGCTTGGAGTCCCGAGCATGCCGAGCGTCATCTGCGCTCGCTCGAGCTGTTCGGCATGCGCTTCGGCCTTGACCGGATGCATCGCATGATGACCGTGCTCGGCTCGCCCGAGCGCAGCTTTCAGACGATCCACGTGGTGGGTACCAACGGCAAGAGCTCGACCACGCGCATGATCGCTGCGATCCTGCAGCGCCATGGGCTGCGCACCGGCTGCTACCTCTCGCCCCACCTCGTTTCCTACACAGAGCGCGTCCAAATAGAGGAGCGCGACATCGAGACCCACGCCTTCGCTGCCGCGATCGCTCAGGCGGCGTGGGCCGCAGAGCGTGTCAACCGCACGCTCGCCGAGGACGACCATGTGACTCAGTTCGAGTTGCTGACCGCCGCCGCCCTGTGGGAGCTGGCGCGTCGCGAAGCGCAGGTCGTTGTCGTCGAGGCTGGGCTCGGAGGACGCTACGACGCCACCAACGTGATCGACTCCACGGTTGCGGTGCTCACGAACGTGGGCTTGGAGCACACGCGCTGGCTGGGCCCGACCGTGGCCGACATCGCAACCGAGAAGCTCGCGGTGCTCGGCGCCGGCTCCAAGCTGGTGCTGGGCGCGCACCTACAGCCCGAGGTTCTGGCCTTGGCGCGCAGGATCGCAGACGAGCAGAGCGCGGAGGTCGCGATCGCCGAGGACGCTCCGGAGGGGTTGCGACTAGGTGCGCGCGGCTCTTTCCAGCGCGCCAACTTCACCCTTGCGCGCTTGGCGGCCCAGTCATACCTGCGAGTCGCCGGGATCCCGTTGAGCGAGAAAGCGGTACAGGCCGCCGCGAGCGCGACCTCGGTTCCGGGTCGCATGCAGGTGGTGGCGCGCTATCCGCTGACAGTGCTCGACGGGGCCCACAACTCCTCTGCGACAGATGCCTTGGTGGAGTCCCTGCCCGAGTTGTTGCAAGGAAGGGCGCTGGGATTGGTGCTCGGGGTGCTCGAGGACAAGGATGCGGCCACGATGCTGGCAAAACTCCTGCCTATGTGCGAGCGCGCCTGGTTCACGGCTCCGCCAAGTCAGCGCGCGTTGCCACCGGCGACGTTGCTCTCCTTGGCCCGCCAACTCGGTTTCGAGGAGGCGGTCTGTGATGCGTCTCCGGCCCGGGCGCTAGCTGCGGCGCAGAGTTGGGCGCGCACACGCGAGGGGGGAGCCGCGGTTCTTGCGACCGGCTCGGTGTACTTGGTCGGAGATCTGCTTGCCCAAGCGCGTGAGCTGGGTTTCGGCGACTGCGTCGAGATTCCCGGAGAGACCTCGGCGCAAGGCGGAGCGGTCGCGGGGCAGGGAGCGCGGTGAACGACGAGGGCCCATCCGTATTGACGATGATCGGGGCGGTTGCCTTGATCGTGGCCTTGGTGATCCTTGTGTTCTTCGCCGCCGGCTACGGGTTTGGGCGGCTATTCCTGTGATACTTGGAGCTTCCTGCCGGACCACGCTCTAAACTCGGCCGCCTAAATGCTCCCTCTAGTATCAATTCGCACAGGTTTGCGTGATCGTGTGCGCAAGCACCACGTCGTGACCTCCTAACGGTTTCTCGATGCCACCAATCGCCTACTTCGGAATCGAAAGCAGCGGCCTGAGCCTGGTCATCGACCTCTTGATCCTGTTCGCGGTCGTCCTGTATCTGTCGCTCATCTACTGGACCTACGCGGACGCTCGCCGGCGGATCGCCGATCCGATGCTGGTCGGCTGCGCAACCCTGGCTTCGCTGTTCCCGTTCGTGGGGACGATCGTCTACATGATCCTGCGCCCGCCTGAGTATTTGGAGGACGTGCGCGAGCGCGAATTGGACCTGCAGGCGGCCGAAGCGAGGCTGCATGAGCTTGACCACGGACTCTGTCCGCACTGCGACTATCGCATCGAGCGCGACTTCGTGCGCTGTCCGAGCTGTCTGCGTAAGCTCAAGGAGCGTTGCACCAACTGCTCGCGCCCGCTCGACCGCGCCTGGACGATCTGTCCTTACTGTGAGACTGAGGTGCCGGCCGCCGCCAAGCCGGCGCGCGCGACGCGACGCGGTCGAGCTTCGAGTGCCCCTCAGGTCGACGCCGAAGCCGAGCGCCAGGGTGAGCCGCTCGAGCTCGACGACACAGCCGCAACTCGCTCCAGGGCGGCTGAACGGGCCGCCGAGAGAGCCGCTGAGCGTGGCGCGGTGAGAGCTCCGGAAGCGGCGACCCTGGTCGGCGAGACGACATCTTTGGCTGCCGAGCCCGACACGATCTCCGAGGGCTCCGAGGAAGGCTCGTCTGAGCCGACCAAGCCGAGCGCCCGCCCTCGCGGTGTGCGGCGGCCTCGAACCTCCTGAAACTCCCAATCCAAAGGACACCATGGACCGTACCTTGATCCTTGTAAAGCCCGACGCCTTCGCGCGCTCGCTGACCGGCGAGATCATCGCCCGCTTCGAGCGCAAGGGTTTGCGCATCGTCGCCCTGCGCCACATGACCGTCTCGCGCGAGTTGGCCGAGCGCCACTACGCCGAGCACGCCGAGAAGCCTTTCTTCGGCGAGCTTGTCGAGTTCATCACCTCCGGGCCGATAGTGGCGATGGTCTTGGAGGGCGTCGATGCCGTCAAGGCCGCCCGTCAGGTGATCGGAGCCACCAACCCGCTCGACGCGGCGCCCGGCTCTATTCGCGGCGACTTCGCGATCGAGATGGGTCAGAACATGGTTCACGGCTCGGATTCGGCCGAGTCCGCGGCGCGCGAGGCCGCGCTGTTCTTCGGAGAGTTGGTCTGAGCGCGAGGCTGGGAGCGGTGGCGTTGAACCCACCGCTCGTGCTGGCCTCGGCCTCACCGCAGCGACGCAAGCTGCTCGAGCGCATCGGCGTGTCCTTCACGGTGCGTCCCACCGGCGTCGCCGAGTCTGAGCACGGCGATCCGGGGGAGGTGGCTGTGGAGAACGCACTGCGCAAGGCTCGCGCGGCCCGCGTCGCCAAGGCGCCCGAGACGATTCTGGGGGTGGACACGCTGGTCGCGCTCGGGCCGCGCATCTTCGGCAAGCCGGCCGACGAGACCCAGGCGCGCGAGACGATATCCGCGCTGGCAGGCGCCACACACGAAGTTTTGAGCGGCGTGGCACTGTTGCGCGGCGAGCGCGAGCAGCTCGCTCTGGCGCGGACAGAAGTGGTCTTCCGCGACTGTGACCGAGCGCTGATCGAGCGCTATGTGGCAAGCGGCGAGTGGCGCGAGAAATCGGGTGGATATGCCATTCAGGGGCTTGGTGCGATGCTCGTTCGGGAGATCCGTGGCGACTATGAGAATGTCGTCGGTCTGCCGATTGCGACGTTGCTGGATTTGGTGCCCGAGCTGCTCTTGCCCGCCTCCTGAGAGTCGCTTTCGCCTGCAAATACGCTGTCAAGCTTGCTGGTGAGGCGATTGTGTTCGCTAGACTCCCCGCCGGGTACGCCCCGGCTGCCCGCCGGGGCTTGACGACCGGCGAGGCCAAGTCGAATCCGAGCGTGCTCCCACCCTCACGATGAGCATTCTCACCTACTTGACCGGATTCGGCGGCCGCGACATGGCGGTCGATCTGGGCACGGCCAACACGCTTGTTTACGTGCGTGGGCGCGGCATCGTGCTGTCCGAGCCGAGCGTCGTCGCGATCGATTCACGCACCGGAGAGGTGCACGCGGTTGGTATCGAGGCCAAGCGGATGCTTGGCCGTACTCCCGGAACGATTCAGGCGATCCGGCCTCTGAAGGACGGCGTGATCGCCGACTTCGACGTGACCGAGGAGATGCTGCGTCACTTCATCCAGAAGGTCCACCAAAACCGCTGGGCCCATCCGCGCGTGGTCGTCTGCGTGCCTTCTGGTGTCACGGGCGTTGAGAAGCGCGCTGTCGAGGAGGCGTGCCTGTCTGCCGGGGCGCGTACCGCCTATCTGATCGAGGAGCCGATGGCCGCCGCGATCGGGGCGGGCCTGCCCGTGGGCGAGCCGACCGGATCGATGGTCGTGGACATCGGCGGGGGCACCTCCGAGGTCGCCGTGATCTCGCTCGGCGGGATCGTCGTCTCGCAGTCGATCAGGGTCGGTGGGGATGAGATGGATGAGGCGATCATCAACTATGCAAAGAAGGAGTACAAGCTCCTGATCGGCCAGCAGACCGCCGAGGAGCTGAAGCTGGAGATCGGCTCGGCCTGTGCGATGGAGGAGGAGCTTCAGGCTGAGATTCGCGGGCGCGACATGGTCGCCGGCCTGCCCAAGACCGTGGTCCTGACAAGCGAGGAGATCCGTCAAGCGCTGGAGGAGCCGCTTTCGCAGATCATCGAGGCGGTCAAGGAGACGCTCGACCGAACCCCGCCGGAGCTTGCCTCGGACATCATGGATCGCGGGATCATGCTCGCGGGCGGCGGTGCCCTCTTGCAAGGTCTCGATCAGCGCCTGCGCGAGGAGACGCAGATGCCTGCCCACCTGGCCGAGTCTCCGCTGACGTGTGTGGCGGTGGGCTCGGGACGCTCGCTTGAGGAGTTCGAGGCGATCCACCGCTCCAACCGCAACTCGCGTAGTCGCCGGCGGCGATGATCGGCTGCAGCTGCCCACGGGGCGCGTGGGTACTCTGTCGATGAACGCTTCGGAAGGTTCCCATTCGTGTATGACAAGACGGTCCGGCGCAGGCGTGCGGTGCTCGCATTGCTCGTCGTGCTCTCCCTGATACTGCTGAGCGCCTACTTCGGCGAGGCACCGAGCGGTGGCTTGCATTCGGTGCAACGCGGCTTTCTCACGGTCGTCGCGCCGATCCAGGATGGCGCCAACAAGGCGCTGAAGCCGGTGCGCGACCTGTTCGGCTGGTTCGGAAGCACCTTGAAAGCAAAGGAACAGAACGCTGAGTTGCGCAAGCAGCTGGCCACCGTGCGCCAGGAGTTGACGACCAAGCAATCGAACGAAGGCAGCTACCGCGAACTGATCAAGCTCTACCACCTGGACACTGCTCTCAGCCTCTCTGACTATCGCCCGCTGACCGCCACGGTCATCTACCAGTCGCCGAACGTCTGGTACTCGACGATCGTGATCGATCATGGGTCCTCGGCCGGGGTGCGGGTCAACGACCCGGTGATCGCCGACGGCGCGCTGATCGGCAAGGTCACCAGAGTGGTCTCAGACGGTGCGCTCGTGAGCCTGATCACCGACAGCGAAGTCGAAGTGAGCGCCAAGATCAGCGCTACCGGCGAGCCCGGCATGGTCCAGCCGGAGGTCGGCGAACCGAGCCGTCTGCTGATGCAGTATCTGCCGTCCACCAGCTCGGTCGTGCCCGGCGACTATGTGGTCACCTCGGGCACCATCTCAAGCAAGGGCGAATCGCTGTTCCCGAAGGGCATCCCGATTGGCCAGGTCACCTCGACGAGCGAACAGAGCGGTTTCAAGTCGGTTGAGGTCAGTCCGCTCGCAGACCTGCATGGGCTGGATGTTGTGCAGGTGCTCACCTATCGCTCAGGATCGCGTCCTGAATCGGTGAACGGCGCGGCGGTGAGCCTCACGCCGGCGCGTCAGCTGGGCCCCGAAGAAGAAGTCCAAGCAGGCCAGGTGGCCCAGGCCGGGGGCGGCGGATGAGACCGGACTCGGCCTGGCTTCCCGGTTCGCTCTTGTGGCGTGTGGCGCTGCTCTCGATCGTGGTCGTGTTCTTGCAGATCAGCATCGTCTCGGAGGTGCCCGTGTTCGGCGTGAGCGTCGATCTATCTCCGCTGCTGGTGGCATTCATCGGGTTGTTGTGTGGCTCCACGGTCGGCGCGGTTGCCGGGTTCTGCGTGGGCCTGCTGATCGACCTGGCCTTGATGCAGATGCTGGGCGTCACGTCTTTGACGTTCACGATCATCGGCTATTGGGCCGGGCGCCTGCGTGAGCTGCGCGACCCCCAGGCGGCGCTCACGCCGCTATTTGTTGGCGCCGCGGCCGCGGCCACGGCGATGGTGGGCTACTCGGTGATCGAGTTCCTGCTCGGCGTCGACGCTCCGGTCAGTCTTGAGCTGCTGCGCGAGATCGTGGTCGGGGTTCTCCTCGACACGGTGGTGGCTTTGCCGATGTGGGCGCTTGTGCGACGCTGTCTGGTGGGCGGGCTGCCCGACGATCCGCGTCGTCGTCGCCGGCGTGCCTACACCACCGGTGGGCTCAGTCCGCTTTCACAGAGCAGGGGAGCCCGGTGAGCAGCATCGAGAGGCTGGGACCGAACGAGTCGCGCGGCGGACTCGTCTCGCCTCAGCTGGCTTTGAGGGTCGCGATCCTTGGCAGTTTCGCGCTCGTGATGTTCGGAATCATCTTCTTCCGGCTGTGGTACCTGCAGGTGCTGACTGGCGAACAGTACGTAAAGCAGGCCCAGGCCAACGATCAGCGCACTCTGCCGATTGCCGCTCCGCGCGGCGAGATAGTCGATCGGTCGGGCACGCCGATCGTGACGAGCACCGTCACCAATGCGGTGCAGATCCTGCCGAGCGCCCTGCCAGCTTCAGTCAAGCTCCAGGCCGCCGAATATCAGAAGGCGGTGGCCACCACGGCCGCCGAATACGCCCAGGCCAAGGAACGCTTGAAAGCCTTCGAGGAGGATCTGCGCGACGCCAAACGCCACACCACGCCCGGCGAGCGCTCCGAGCTGCGTCTCTTGCGCGCTCAAGCGCACCTCAGGCACGTGCCGATCCCACGACTGCCCGCCTCGGCGGTCGGTCTGCGCCATCTCTACGATCGCCTGGCGCCAGTGATCGGCCTGACTCCGAGGCTGATCGACGAACGCGTGATCGCAGGCATCGTCGCGTTGCCCTATGCCCCGGTCACGGTCAAGACCGACGCCGGCCGTGCGGCCCTGACGGTGCTGGGCGAGCGTCACAACGATTTCCCGGGCGTGCGCCAGGAACCGGTCTCGATCAGGCACTACCCGTATGGCGAAATGGCCGCCCAGGTGCTCGGTTATGTCGGCTCGGTGGGCAAAGAACAGCTCAAGCAAGCGGCATTCCGCGGTGTAGGACCCGGCACGATCGTCGGCCAGGAAGGCCTCGAGTTCTACTATGACCGCTACCTTCGCGGTCGCCCCGGCGCCCGGAAGGTGCAGGTCAACGCCTTCGGCGAGCCCGAACCGATCGCCCTGCCGCTGACTCCGCCGGCCGCCGGGCACAACCTCAGGCTCTCGCTCGACCTCGGTTTGGAGCAGGAGGGAGAAAAGGCGCTGCGCGAAGGTATCGAAATCGCTCGTGCGGGCGGCAAGCCGGCTGACGGCGGCGCTTACGTGGCGATGGATCCTCGCAACGGACAGATCCTGGCAATCGGCTCCAACCCGAGCTTCAACCCGAACGTATTCGCCAAACCGCTGACCCCCTCGCAATACGAAACATTGATCGGTGGCAACGAAGCTGGGGGCGGTCCCTTGTTCGACCGGGCCACCGAAGGCGCCTATCCGACCGGCTCCACGTTCAAGCCGATCACAGCGATGGCGGCGCTCGAAGGCGGCGTGATCACGCCGGGAGAAGCTCTCGGGCCTGGTTCGTGCATCGAAGCGGGGAAAGAGCAATTCTGCAACTCTGGGAAAACCGACTACGGCGCGCTGCCTCTTGTCGAAGCGCTGAAGGTGTCCTCGGACACCTACTTCTTCGAAACCGGCGAGCGTGCCAACAGTCACGGCAACGTCATCCAGGACATGGCCCATCGCCTCGGCGTCGGTCAGGAAACCGGCATCGATCTGCCCAAAGAGTTTCAAGGAGTGGTGCCTGATCGCAAATGGCGGGCACAGCGCGACCGCGCAGAGCTCGAATGCGAGCATGCCCATCGCGTTGCTTCGTGTGGACTGGTCGCCGAAGTCAGGCCGTGGAGCGTGGGCGACAACATGCAACTGGCGGTGGGTCAGGGAGACCTGTTGACCGATCCGCTGCAGATGGCAGTCGTCTACTCGACGCTCGCCAACGCCTACATGCACGAAGGTCACGGCACCGTGGTGCGCCCCCACCTGGGTGTTGAGATCGACGAATCCAAAGGCGGCCTGGTTCAGGAACTGGTCTCCCCTCCGGTGCGCCACGTTCACCTGAACTACAGCGACCTCGGCCTCGTGATGCAGGGCATCCACGAGGCCGCAAGCGAGTCCGGCGGGACCTCGGCGGCGGTTTGGACAGGCTGGAATCAATCTCAGCATCCCGTCTATGGCAAGACCGGCACAGCCCAGCACACCGGCAAGGAAGACCAGTCGTGGTACATGTGCTACATCGCCGATCCGGCTCGTCCGATCGTGATCGCGGTGACCGTCGAACAGGGTGGTTTCGGTGCCGAAACGGCCGCTCCGATTGCCCGTTTGATCGCCTCCAAGTGGTTCAACCAGCCGGAGAAGTTCGTCGCCGGCTCATCCAAAACCTATTGACCGGATGAGCCCCGCAAGCACGACAAGCCCGATCGAGGTACCCGACGAGCCGCACGGTCACAACGCGGGCGCGCCCCGCCAGTTGCGCTTGCCGCTGGACCCGCTGCTGACGCTCGCCACGATCGGCCTGGGGATCTGCTCGATCCTCACCCTGGGAGTGGCCACGCGCGAATTCGTGCCCGGCAGCCCTCATTACTACGTGGACCGTCAGGCCGTATACCTGATCGTCGGGTTCGTGCTGATGCTTGTGCTTTCGCGCCTGGACTACTCGCGCCTGCGACATCTCATGTACCCGATCTACGGGGCGCTGATACTGAGCATCCTGTCGGTGCTTGCACTAGGCCACAAGACAGCTCTGGGCGCCCAGCGCGCGATCGAATTCCCGCTCTTCTCCTTCCAGGCATCAGAGCTTGGCAAGGTGCTCTTGATCCTCGCTTTGTCGGCCTTCGTGGTCAGCCGCTCGAGACGCCTGCGCGAGCTCGACACTACCGCCAAGGTCATGCTGGCCGCGCTGGTGCCGACGATGTTCGTCGTGATCCAACCGGATCTCGGATCGGGCCTGGTTTACATGGCGATCGCCTTCATGCTGCTGTTCGTGGCCGGCACGTCCTGGCGGCAGATGGCAGGGCTGGTGGCGCTGGTCGCCGCATCGGGCGCTTTCATGCTCGTGGTCGCTCCCGCGGTGGGGGTGCACGTAATCAAGACCTATCAGGTGGAACGCCTCACGGCTTTCCTGCATCCCTCGACGGACTCCAAAAAGCAGGGCTACCAGCAGGAGGAGTCGAAGGTGGCGATAGGCGCCGGGCAGAAGACCGGCCGCGGCGTGAACTCGACCCAGATCAAGGGCAGCTATGTACCGGAGGACGACACCGACTTCATATTCGCCGCCGTCGGCGAGCAGTACGGCTTCGTCGGAGCGGCCCTCGTGCTTTCCCTCTACGCGCTGCTGATATGGCGGACCCTGCGCATACTCGTGATGTCCAAGGACCTGTTCGGCTCACTTGTTGCGGCCGGGGTTGTGGCTATGCTGATGTTTCAGGTGTTTGTGAACGTGGGGATGTCGGTTGGGATAATGCCCATCACCGGCGTCACGCTACCGCTCATGAGCTACGGCGGATCGTCAGTCATAACGACTTTGCTGGCCATAGGTCTATTGCAGTCGATCTACGTTCAAGCAAGCGCCTCCCAGGCGATGAAGGGCCGCGTTTACCGCTACTAGAAGATGCACACCGATCCTCCACAACCAGCCCAGGCATTGCCGCCGCCCACATCGCTGCGGTGCTCGCCTGCACGGGACTCGGTCAGTACGCGGGTCGCGAGGACTCCGTCCTCGCCTACTACAGCTATCGAAAGACTGGATCAAATTGAGAAAGCAAGTACTTGTCAGCGTCGATCGCGCCGAGACGCGCGTGGCGCTCTTGGAGGCTGCCGGCACCCCCGGCGCCTCACGTCCCGCCGGGCGCTCGCGCAAGCGCTCCAGTGCCCGACCAGGAGCCGGCTATCGCATAGCTGAGCTGTATATCGAGCGCCGCGGAGGGCGCTCGATCGTGGGCAACATCTATAAGGGCAAGGTCGACAACGTCCTCCCCGGCCTGGAGGCGGCGTTCGTCGACATCGGCTTGGAGAAGAACGGGTTTCTGCACGTCGATGAGATCGTGCTCCCCGGCGTGGAGGCGCCCAAGCGCGGGCGTGGCGGGGGTCGCAAGATCGCCGAGCTGCTCCAGCCCGGCCAGGAGATCGTCGTGCAGGTCGTCAAGGACCCTTTGAAAACCAAGGGTGCACGTCTGTCGATGGAGCTGACGATCGCCGGGCGCTACATGGTCTACGCCCCTACCGGCGAGGGTATCGGCGTCTCAAGGCGCCTGGAGGACAAAGAGCGAGAGCGTTTGCGCCGCCAGACGGCCAAGCTTGAGATAGGCCAGGGTGGGGCGATCATCAGAACCGCGGCCCATGGCGCCCAGCGCGAGGACTTCGAGAGAGAGCTGCTTTACCTGCACAAGCTGCACGAGGTCCTGATGAAGCGCGTGCAGGAAACGCAAGCCCCGGCGATGGTCTTCCAGGAGGCCGACCTGTCGGTGCGGGTTGTGCGCGACATCTTCTCCGAGCACTTCGAGCGTGCGATCGTCGACGACGAGCAGCAACATCGTCGTCTCGTCTCCTTCTTTGCTCGCACCGCCCCCGAGCTGGTCGAGCGGGTCGAGTTGTGGGAGGGGCCTGAGCCGCTGCTCGACGCCTACAAGGTGACCGAGGCGATCGACGGAGTCATGTCCCGCCGCGTGGACTTGCCCAGCGGCGGCTACCTGATGATCGACTATGCCGAGGCTTTGACCGTGATCGACGTCAACTCGGGCAGCTTCATCGGGCGTGGCAAGGGAGCAGGCCTTGAGGAAACGATCACCAAGACCAACCTGGAGGCCGCCGAGGAGGTCGTAAACCAGCTGCGCTTGCGCGACATCGGCGGGATCATCGTGATCGACTTCATCGACATGGCGCGCGCGCGCAATCGCGATGCCGTGATGAAGACCTTGCGCAAGGCCCTGGACGAGGACCGCACCAAGACCTTTACCGCTGAGATATCGCGCTTGGGACTGGTCGAGATGACCCGCCAGAATGTGACCGAGGGCGTGCGCGAGATCATGAGCCGACCCTGCCCCACGTGCGACGGGGAGGGCGTGATTCGCTCCGAGGAGACGATCGCGATCGAATTCGAGCGCAAGCTGCGCGACCTGGTGGTCGAACACCCCGACGCAGAGGCGTTTTTGGTGCAGGTCAATCCACGCGTCAGCACCCAATTCACCGGGCAGGGCTCGAGGGTTTTGCATGCTTTGGAGGCCCAAACGGAGCGCTCCTTCCACTTCGAGGGCTCCGAAGGGCTTGCGCTGGATCACTTCGCGATCACTTTCCAAGGCACTCGCGAGGAGGTCGAAGAACGCGCGCTGCCGTTCCGGGAGGGCGACGAGGTGCTCGTGGACATCGTGGAGCCGCACATGTACGACGTGGACGACGCCGTGGCCAAGCTCGACGGCTACATCATTTCGATCGCCGGTGCCGCGCGCCACGTGGGCGAGAAGCGCATGGTGCGCATCGACACGGTCGGGCGTACTGCCGCCACCGCTTTCCTGCTCGACGAGGCCGGCGAGATCATTCGTCCCGCTCCGCGCCCGGCGGCGCGTCCTGCCGCAAAACGCTCACGCAGGCGCAAACCGGCCGAGCGATCGGCTGTGCTTGCAGTGGATTCGGACGGCGCAGAGCAGGCCGAGGCTGACGTTGTCGAGGAGGCCCAGATGAGCGCCCCGGAGTCCGAGCACGGACCCGACTCCGATCCGACTCAGGGCGAAGTAGAGGAGGCTGGGGGCGAGGACGAGCAGGATGACCTACAATCAAAGCCTCGGCGCCGCGGCCGCAGAGGCGGACGGCGCCGTTCGGCTGCAAAGGCCCAGGCAACCTCGGAGTAGACATGTACGCGATCGTCAAGACAGGCGGCAAGCAATACCGCGTCGAGCGGGGTCAGACCCTGCTCGTGGAGCGCCTCGCCGCCGAGCAGGGCGCGAGCGTAGCGCTGGAGCCGATCCTCTACCGCTCCGAGGACGCCGTGTTCGATGCGGCCTCCTTGAAGAAGGTCAAGGTCACGGCGAAGGTTGTGGCGCATGAGCGCGGCGAGAAGCTGCGCGTGTTCAAGTTCAAGCCCAAGCGCGGCTACAAGCGTCGCACCGGTCATCGTCAGGAGCTGACCCGGATCGAGGTCACCGACATACAGATGGGATCCCACCCATCCGCGGCCGCCAAGGTAGCTGCAGCAAAGAGCTCGGCCAAGCCCGTCCCCGCCAAGCCCGCCCCGGCGAAAGAGCCCACGGCGGCCAAGTCCACCCGTTCAAACCCCACCGCCGCGAGTGGTGGCGAGAACCCCACCAAGTCCAACCCTGCCGCCGCCGCAGGCGGCGGAGAGGTGCAGGAGGTGCCCGATGGCGCATAAGAAGGGACTCGGTTCCAGCCGTAACGGTCGCGACTCCAACGCTCAGCGTCTCGGCGTCAAGACCTTCGCCGGCCAGACCGTCACCGGTGGCGAGATCATCGTGCGCCAGCGCGGCACTCGCTTCAAGCCGGGCACCGGGGTTGGGATCGGCAAGGACGACACGCTGTATGCGCGTGCCGCCGGCACCGTCCAGTTCACCGTCGGTCGGCGTGGGCGCGTTGTGAACGTGCTCGCTGACGCCGAGTAAGCCTGAACCCGCGCGTCATGACTTTGCGGCGAGGGGCGTTGCTGCTCGCCGCCGGCCGGACAGGTTTGGGCTTGGCGGTACTGGCCGCACCAGAGAAGGTCACAGGCGGTTGGCTTGGACATGAGAACGCCGCCCAGCCGGTGGTTCGATACCTCGCGCGATCGCTAGGCGCTCGTGACTTCGCCCTTGGTGTCGCAGTGTTGTGCTCGCTCGACGACGCCGTGCTCGGGCCGCGCATACAAGCTTTGTGCGCGTTCGCCGACGGAGTGGACGCGCTGGCCACGATCTGGGCGCGCAAACAACTCCCCAGGCAGGGCGTGCTGGGGACGGTTGCGATCGCGGGCGCATCAGCCGGCGCCGGCCTTTTCTTCTCGCACAAGCTGGCTCATGCGGACGCTTGAGATCTCGAGTCGGTGTCACATAGGCTGGGCAGTGGGACGGATCAGGATCTCGTTGACGTCTACGTGTGAGGGCTGGGAGAGCGCGTAGAGCACCGCCCGCGCAATGTCCTCGTCGAGCAGCGCATCTTTCGGACGCTGCTCGAAGAACGGGGTATCCGTCATGCCCGGCTCAATCAAGGTCACGCGTACGCCGGTACCGTTGAGATCCTGGCGCGCCGCCTCTCCCATAGCCGTTACGGCGTGCTTGGTGCACGAGTACATCGAACCGGGCAGGACACGGCGCCCGGCGACGCTCGAGGTGAGGAGCAGGTGACCGCGCGAGTCGCATAGCGCGGGAATGCTTGCGCGGATCGTCAGGGCGGCGCCGTAGACATTCGTCAAGACCATCTCGCGCCAATGCTCCGTCGTGTCGGAGAGAAAGCCTCGCGGCCCACCGAACCCGGCATTGGCGAAAACGGCGTCGATCTGGCCAAAGGTCTGCAGCGTGGCTGAGACCATTTGCTGTTGATCCTCCCAGCTGGTCACATCGCAGCGAATGGCGAGAGCCCGCTCGTCTCCGCCGAGCTCCTCGGCGAGCGCGTTCAAGCGCTCCTCGGAGCGTGCCGCAAGTGCAACCCGCCAGCCCTGCTCGCCGGCATGACGAGCCGTGGCCGCGCCGATTCCTGAAGAGGCACCGGTGATCAACAGGACTGGTGCGACTGGTTTGGGTGTGCTCATAGCCGGTCTGCTCCTCTGTCGTGGTGGTCGGCTTGCTGCCGGTGAATCGTGATCGATCGGTAAGTGCACCTACCCACATTTGAGCTGCGACCGTCGGTTCGACGTTTGCCTGTCAGGATGCTCGGATGCTCCACGACCGCGCAAGAATCGAAGTCAGGGCCGGGGCCGGCGGCGACGGGTCGGCTGGCTTTCGTCGCGAAGCACACGTGCCACGCGGAGGACCCGACGGCGGCGACGGCGGTCGAGGGGGGGACGTGATCCTGGTATGCGATGACTCTCTGCGCGATCTGCAGAGCTTCAGGCGCACCGCCCACTACCGGGCAGGTCGCGGCGGGCGGGGCGAAGGCTCTCTGCGTCACGGCGCCGACGGAGACACACTGTTCGTAAGGGTGCCGCCGGGCACGCAGGTCGAAGGCGTCGAGGGCGATGTGGGGGGCCGGAGCTGGGATCTGCTTGTCGCGGGTCAACGGGCCTTGGTCGCAAAGGGCGGCTCCGGTGGGAGGGGAAACAAGCGTTTTGCCACCCCCACACGCCAAGCTCCCCGCTTCGCTGAGCGGGGCCTGGTCGGCGAGGAAGGCTGGCTCCAGCTGCAGCTCAAGCTGCTTGCCGACGTGGGCCTCGTCGGTCTGCCCAACGCCGGCAAGTCCTCGTTGCTGGCGCGCCTCACGCGAGCCGCGCCAAAGGTCGCGAGCTACCCGTTCACGACGCTTTCCCCGATCCTGGGCGTGCTCGAAGGCGATGAGCGCCAGCTCGTGATCGCGGACATCCCGGGCCTGATCGAAGGCGCAAGCGACGGAGCTGGGCTCGGTCACGACTTCCTCGCCCATGTCGAGCGCACCAGGCTGCTTGTGCACGTGCTCGATCTCGCTCCCGAGCTGAGCTCCGACGGGCACGCCGACGCGAGCGCCAACCACGCCACGATCGAGCGCGAGCTGCTGGCCCACGACGAGCGCCTGGCGCGGTTGCCGCGTGTACTGGCGCTGTCGAAGGCCGACCTTGTCCCAGCTGAGAGCGTCACTGAGGCAATCGCCTTCTGGTCGGAGAAGCTCGGCGAGGAGGTTCCCGTGATCGCCACCTCCAGCGCCACCGGCACGGGCGTGCGAGAGCTGGGGGCCGAGCTCTTGCGCCGGGTACCGGTGCTTGCCATCGAGGCAGGCAAAGAGCCCGCGCCGGGCGCGCCCGACAGGGCGAGTGTCGACGCGGAGGAGCAGGAACTGGCCGAGCATATGGTCTTCCGCCCGCCCGCCACCAGCGGCTTTGCCGTGGAGTGTGTGGGACCGGGCTCGTTTGCGGTCAAGGGCCGGGGCATCGAGCGTCTGATCGCTCGCTATGACGTCGACAACGAGGACGCGATGGCCTACCTGGAGGGACGCTTGCGCAAGATCGGCGTGCTGCGCGCCTTGGAGGCCGAGGGTTTCCAGGCGGGCGACGATTTGGAGATCGCGGGCATAGCGTTTGAGCTCGATCCCGACGAGGCCCACTAGCGACAAGGCCTCCCGCGAGTTCAGATCGCGCAAGGCGTCGCGCGACGCATAAGCTCCAAGGCATGAAACGGGTGGTCATCAAGCTCGGCTCGAGCATCGTCGCCGACGACAGCGGAGAACTGCGCGAGGACGTGTTGCGGCGCATCTGCGACGCCGTCGCTTCTTTGCATGGTGAAGACAAGGAGGTCGTGATCGTCTCCTCCGGCGCGATCGCGCGCGGGGTTCGCATAATGGGTCTGCCCTCTCGACCGGGCGCCATAGAGGAGTTGCAGGCCGCAAGCGCGGTGGGTCAAGGCAAGCTCTACCGCGTCTACGACGAGCTCTTGCGCGAGCGCGAACTGCTTTCCGCGCAGCTGTTGCTCACGTTCATGGACATGAGTGCGCGCACGCATTACCTGAACGCGCGCCAGACGCTGCGCAAGCTGTTGGATTGGAGGGTGGTTCCGGTCATAAACGAGAACGACACGACCGCCACCGATGAGATCTCCTTCGGCGACAACGATTTTCTGGCAGCCCAGGTGGCGATCCTCGTGTCGGCCGATCTGCTTGTCCTGTTGACGGATATCGACGGTCTGCATACCGCCGATCCGCGCCAAGACCCCGAGGCGCGTCTTGTGCACGAGGTCACCGACTTCGAGGCACTCGAGGGGATCGAGGTGGGCCACAGCACCTCGCCGCTGGGCTCAGGTGGGATGCGCTCAAAGGTCGTCGCGGCCGACATGGCGACCGCGGCCGGCATCCGCGCGGTGATCTGCAACGGCGTGCGTGCGGGTGCCTTGGAGGCTGTCTTGGCCGGGCACTTGGAGGGCACGAACTTCCCACCTCGAGCGGCGCGTCACTCCTCCTTCAAGTTGTGGTTGCGCTACGCCAAGCCCAGTCACGGGACCTTGGTGGTGGATGCCGGCGCCGCGCGTGCCCTGCGCGAGGACGGGACCAGCCTGTTGCCGGTCGGTATCGTCGAGGTGCTCGGCTCATTCGACGCGGGTGACGCCGTGGAGATTGCAGAGCGAGACCTCTCCTTCGAGCGAGCCGATGCGAGTGGCGCCGGTGCGCCGCTGGGCAAGGGCATCTGCAGCTACTCGGCCGAGGAGTTGCGGCGCGTTATGGGCTTGAAGTCAAAGGCCGTCCAGGAGATCTTGCCGAGAGCTACCGAGGAGGCGGTTCACCGCGACTACCTCGTGCTCGCCTGAACTCGGCTGGCGCGAGGACGATAGGCGGTGCTCGGCCGATGAGCAGCCTCACAACTCAACAACCACAGGTTGTCCTTGAGTGCACGGGGCCTGTCGTACCCTGTAGGGCGATGGCAGTGACGCTCTCATCGGTGGCCGACGTCTGTGCGCTCGCGCGCGAGGCATCAAGGACACTTGCCCAGACCGACACCGCCACCAAGAACGCTGCCCTACGCGCCATCGCTGCGGCCCTGCGCGCGCGCACGCCAGAGATCCTGGCGGCCAACGAGCTGGACCTCGCGGCCGGGTGCGAGGCCGACATCGGCGCGGCGCTGCTCGATCGCTTGGCGCTCGACGAGTCTCGCATCGAGGCAATCGCCCTCGCAGTCGAAGCGATCGCTGCGCTCGGCGACCCCGTCGGCGAGACGATCGACGGCCATCGTCTGCCCAACGGGATGGACGTCCGCAAGGTGCGCGTACCCCTGGGTGTGATCGCGGTGGTCTACGAGGCGCGCCCCAACGTAACGATCGACGCGGCGGCCCTGTGCTTGAAGTCCGGCAACGCGATCGTTCTGCGCGGCTCCTCCACGGCCGCCAACTCAAACGCGGTGCTCTGCGCGATGGCCGCCGAGGCCGCGATCGGCGCCGGCCTGCCCGATGGTTCGATCGGTCTGGTGGCGGGCGGTGGGCGCGAGGAGCTGGCAGAGCTCGCCACCCAGGACGACACGATCGATCTGTTGATCCCGCGCGGCGGTGAGGGACTGAAGGCGGCGCTCAAGGATGTTGCCAGCGTGCCCGTCATCTATGCGGCCTCGGGCAACTGTCACGTCTACGTCGACGCCTCGGCCGACATCGAGCAGGCGCTCGCAATCGTGCTGAACGCCAAGACCCAGCGTCCTGGCGTGTGCAATGCCGCCGAGACTTTGCTCGTGCACGAGGGGCTTGCCTCGACGTTCCTGCCCAGGGCACTGGTGGAGTTGAGCGCGGCCGGCGTCGAGCTGCGGGTGGACGAGGGCACTGCCCGCATCGCCGCCGAGGCGGGCATCGCGGTCCAGGCTGCGGTCGAGCAGGATTGGGATGCCGAGTATCTGGCGCTGACCCTGGCGGTGGGGCTGGTCGATTCGACTGAGCACGCGATCGAGCACATTGCTCGCCACGGCTCTGGGCACTCGGAGGCGATCCTCACCAAAGACATGACCAGCGCGCGCGCATTCCAGCTCGCCGTGGATGCGGCCTGCGTGTATGTGAACGCCTCGACGCGCTTCACCGATGGAGGCGAGTTCGGGATGGGCGCTGAGATCGGCAACTCCACCCAGAAGCTCCACGCGCGCGGCCCGATCGGGTTGCGCGAGCTGTGCACGTTCAAGTACCTCATCGAAGGCGCCGGCCACGTCCGCCCTTGAAGCCGTCGAGGCTGTCGGCATCCTCGGTGGGATGTTCAATCCGCCCCACATCGGTCATCTTGCGCTGGCGAGGGCTGCTGCTGAGCAGCTGGGGCTCGGGCGTGTGCTCCTGACGCCCGTCCTGGTGCCCCCGCACAAGCCGGCCAAGTGGGATCCGGGGGCCAATCATCGCCTGGCCATGTGTCGCCTTGCCATAGACGAGGATCCGCTTCTGGAGGTATGTACGCTCGAGCTGGAGCGCCCGGGCCCGTCCTACACGGTCGATACCCTGAGAAGCATCCATGACAGCAATCCAGATGCAGAGCTGACCCTGATCGTCGGTGCAGACATGGCTCGGACGCTTGCCTCGTGGCGCTCGCCGCGCAAGATCCTCAGCCTGGCGCGCGTCGCCGTGGCCGAGCGCGAAGGCTCGACCCGCCACGAGGTCTCAGCGGCTCTCGCCCATCTCGACGGTTCGGCGAGGGTCGCATTCGTGGACATGGCGCCGCTTGACATCTCCTCTTCGCTGGTGCGCCGACGGTTGACCGCCGGCGAGCCGATCGATGGGCTTGTGGGCGCGGAGGTGGCTGGCTATATCGCCGAGCACGAACTCTACGGTCGCCGGCCGGCGGCACGAGCCGGGGGTGGGGGATGAGCTCGGAGGAGTTGCTCGCGGAGATCTGCCGCTACGCGGAGGACAAGAAGGCGGGTGAGCTTGTGCAGCTGGATCTGCGTGAGGTGCTCGGCTACACCGACTGGTTCGTGATCTGCTCAGGTAACACCGAGCGCCAAACCAAGGCGATCCACGACGGGATTCTGGAGGGCCTCAAGCATGAGCACGACCTGCTGCCGGGCCGTGTGGAGGGTCTGGCAAGCGCCGACTGGATCTTGATGGACTACCTTGACGTGGTCGTCCACATCTTCACGCCCGCCACACGCGAGTTCTATCGCCTGGAGCAGCTTTGGGGGGAGGCTCCAACCCGACGGGTCGAAGGAGCGAGAAGCATCTAGCGGTACGGCGGAGCCGCTGCGGACGGGTTGTGCGTTGCTACAAACGCGCACCGGTCGGCCGAGACTTGCTCCAATCGTCGAAGGCAATCGCATGTTAGTGCGGGGAGAATCGTGCGGTGGGCACCTTGACCGACACGCTCGAGGCTGGGCACTACCGTCCGCGCTCCCCGTTTCGCGACGAGCTGTTCGAGCTTGACGGCACGCCCCGGCCGGCGGCCCGGGCACTTGTGGCCGAGCTTGGACGACTCGGTCCGCAAGGTCTCGTGGAGGCGGGTCGTCGTCGTGATGCGATCTTCATGCAGCAGGGCATCACTTTCGAGACGAGCGGGGAGAGTGGCGCTTCGCACGAACGTCCCTTCCCCCTGGATCTTGTCCCCAGAGTGCTCAGCGGAGAGGAATGGCGCGCGATCAAGCGCGGCTTGGCCCAGCGCATCAGGGCGCTCAACCACTTCGTCGATGACATCTATCACGCACGTGAGATCGTGCGCGAGGGGCTCGTGCCGTGGCGTCTGGTCGCGGGCTGTCCGCACTTCGCGCGAGCCGTGCACGGCATCAGGCCGCCCGGTGGGGTCTATTGCCATGTCGCGGGCTGCGACTTGGTGCGCGACAGCGACGGCTCTTGGCGTGTGATCGAGGACAACGTGCGTATCCCTTCGGGGATCTCCTATGTCCTTGAGAACCGCGCGGCGATGGCGCGTCTGGTGCCCGAGCTGTTCGCCTCCTACCGGGTGCGCCCCGTCGATCACTATCCGCAGTTGCTGTTGGGCGCGCTGCGCTCGGTGGCTCCCTCGGCCGAGAGCGAGGCGACCGTAGTGGTGTGGACGCCGGGCCCGCTCAACTCGGCCTACTTCGAGCACGCTTTCCTGGCGCGCCAGATGGGTGTCGAGTTGGTCGAGGCCTCTGACCTGGTGGTGCGCGACGACGTGCTCTACATGCGCACCACGCGCGGCCTGGAGCGAGTGCACGCCGTCTATCGACGGATCGACGATGACTTCGTCGATCCCTTGGAGTTCATGCCCGACTCCCTGCTGGGCGTGCCCGGCTTGGTGCGCGCCTACAGGGCCGGCAGCGTGGCGATTGCCAACGCGTTCGGCACAGGTGTGGCCGACGACAAGGCGATCTATTGCTTTGTGGGAGAGATGATCCGCTTCTACCTGGGAGAGGAGCCGATCCTCGAGAACGTGTGCACCTACCTGCTCTCCGACCGTGAAGTACGCGATCACGTGTTGGGGCGTCTCGGCGAGCTGGTCGTCAAGCCCACCGGCGAGTCGGGCGGCAAAGGGGTGATGATCGGGCCGCATGCGAGCGAGGCTGAGATCGCGCGCATGGATGCCCTGATCAGGGCCCATCCTGAGCGCTGGATCGCCCAGGACGTGGTACGCCTCTCGACCGTTCCGACGGTCGCAGCGGACGGGAGCCTGCATCCGCGCCACGTGGACCTGCGCCCTTTCGCGGTGTTCGGCGAGCGCATCGACATCGTTCCAGGGGGCCTCACACGAGTGGCCCTGGAAGAGGGTTCGATGATCGTGAACTCCTCGCGCGGCGGCGGCTCCAAGGACACCTGGGTCTTGGAGGACGGCGACGACGCCGACCGTGCCGGGCCGCCGATCGCCGACACCCTGCCGCCGGCCCTGCCCGACCTGCGCTATGGCGCCTGGATGGGCCAGCAACAACAGCAGCAGCAAGAACAACCCCAGCAACAAACGGCAAGTGCGATCGCGGGCGCGAGCGGGGCAATTGGGATCGCCGGCGCGGACGGTGAGTCTTGAATGCTCGCGCGAATCGCGCACGACCTGTACTGGCTCGGACGAAACCTGGCGCGCGCCGAGTTCACGGCGCGCGCGGTGGAGGCTGTCTTCCAGGCCGAGATCCAGGGCGCTTCCGATCTGGGGTCAAGCGTCAGCTTCGGCTCACACGGTCTGCTGGCGATGCTCGGAGACGAAGTGGAGCGCGAACGCGCCGACAGCGCCGTCGCGCTGGCCCGGCTCACGCTCGATGCCGGCCGTCCGGGTTCGATGCTCGCAAGCGTGGAGCGTGCGCGCGAGGGCGCGCGCACGGTGCGCGACGTGATCAGCGCGGAGATGTGGGAGGCGATAAACACGACCACGCTCAACTTGCGTGGTGGCGGCCAGGGCGGGTGGGCTCCCGAACGCAGCGCGCCCGCGGGCCCATATATGGCGGCCCAGTACGTCAAGCAGCGCACAGCCCTTATCTGGGGTGTGGCTTCGCGCACGATGCTGCGCGACGAAGCCAAGTGCTTTCTCGACGCGGGCGGCACGATCGAGGTGTCCGACATGGTCCTGCGCATGTTGCGCATCGCCCTGCCGCCAGAAGACGACGCGTCCGCCGATGGGCACGCCCTGATCCTGCTGCAGGCGGTGGGCGGCTTTCACGCTTACCTGCGAGCCGTCACGGCCCCTCCGAACGCGCAGCCGGTCGCGCGCTTTCTCTTGTTCGAGCGCGCCTATCCAGACAGCGTGGCGGCCTGTGCGGACTCCTTGCACGACGCCTTCACGACCGCCGACGCCGGCCCGCGCAACTCCAAGCCCGTGCTGCGCGTCAGCCGTCTGGTGGCCGATCTGGACTTCCAGAGGCGCGCCCTGCCCGAGGGAGCGGAGCTGTCGGGTATCTGTGAGCACACCCAGCAGGAGTTGGCGCGCATCGATGCCGATGTGGCCGAGCGCTATTTTGCGGGTGCCACGGCCGGGCAGGAGAGACGATAAGTGCACTTCGCGATCCGCTACATGACCGAGTACGACTACGAGGGGCCGGTATCGGACAACCTCAACGCTCTGCGTGTGCGTCCCGCCACGACCAGCTCTCAGCGTTGTGACGAGTTCCATACCCGGATCGAGCCAGAGGCTCGGGTGAGCAGGCATTTGGACTATTTCGGCACCGAGGTGCTTGAGTTCGGTGTGCCCACTGCCCATGAAAACCTGACGATCGACGTGCGCGCCCGCGTCGTCACCTCTGAACCGGCCGAGCCTCCACGTGGCTCGTGGGAGAGCGTGGACAGCGACGCCTATATCGACGCTGCCGGCGAGTTTGCGCTGCCGTGGCAGGACCAACCGATGATTGCGGGGCTTGAGGAGATGCAGGCGGAGCTGGCGGGCGTCAGTCCGCTGGTGATGCTCGAACAGTTGTGCGAGCGTATTCCCGAGCGCTTTGAATACCGTCCGGGCGTCACATATGTCGGATCGAGCGTCGAGGACTTGCTTCAGAGCAGAGCGGGCGTGTGCCAGGATTTCGTGCACCTCTCGCTGGTCCTTTTGCGTCGCTTCGGGATCGCGGCGCGCTATGTATCGGGCTACCTGTGGGCGGCGCCGCAGGACGGTGGTACGGACTCTATGGAGCTTGACACGCACGCTTGGCTCGAGGCCCTGTTGCCGGGTACCGATGGCCATGGGGAGCCGATCTGGGTCGGCGCGGACCCCACCAATCGCGGGCTCGCGGGTGAGACCCACGTGAAGATAGGCCACGGTCGCTTCTATGCCGATGTGGCTCCGGTCAAGGGCCTGTACATGGGCGGCGCCGGCGCCGAGCTGAAAGCGGCCGTGACGATGTCGCGCTTGGACCCTCAGGCCGGCGCCCGCGCCTGACTCCCCGGGCTCGCTCTTGGACGAGCAGCCGCGTTCAGGCGCTGGCCCCGTTGCTAGTGTTGCTCGCCAGTGGCCAACTTCGATGAGTGGCAGATCGAGTTGCACGGACGCCGTGCGGTCTACCGGATCGCGGGCGAGGGGCCACCGGTGGTGCTCGTGCACGGGATGCTCAACTCCTCCAGTCATTGGCAGGCGGTCGCCATGGACCTGGCCGCCGAGTACACAGTCATCGCCCCCGACCTGATCGGCCATGGCGACTCGGCGGCGCCGCGCGGGGACTACTCCTTGGGCGCGCATGCGGCCAGCATCCGCGATTTGCTGACCGCCTTGGGCGTCGAGCGCGCCACGATCGTCGGCCATTCCCTGGGTGGAGGGGTCGCGATGCAGTTCTTCTACCAGTTCCCTGCTCGCGTGCAGCGTTTGGTGCTCGTCTCAAGCGGCGGCCTGGGGCACGAGGTCAGCCCAATGCTACGCACCGCGGCGTTGCCGGGAATGTCCGTCGCACTGTCGCTCGCGGCTCACCCAAGGTTGCTCGGTGCCGTGTGGGGCGCCGGCACTCGCTTGCGCCGTGCCGGAGTGCGCCAGGGCGCCTATGTGCAGGCGGTCGCGCGCGCTCTGCGTCCGCTGGAGCGCCCGCAGGCGCGCGAGGCCTTCCTGCAGACGCTGCGTGCAGTGATCGATGTACGCGGCCAGCGTGTCAGCGCCACCGATCGCCTGTACCTGCTCGAGTCGATGCCGACGATGATCGTGTGGGGCGAGCGCGACAACACGATCCCGCTCGAGCACGGTCGTCGCGCGCACGAGGCGACTCCCAACAGTCGTTTTCGCACGCTCCCACGGGCTGCGCATTTCCCGCATCTGGAAGAGCCCGAGGCGCTGGTCGCCGTGCTGCGCGAGTTCCTGGAAGAGGTCGAGCCGTGCGAATTGGATGACGCCGACTGGGGCTTGCTGCTCTCCAGAAGCGCGCTGCCCAAGCGACGTTTGGTGGATGCCGCGGCATAGGTGTCGCTTGGGTTGGCCCGGTTTGTGGGAAGATCCTTTATGTAGGAGGGTGCCGCTGCCATAGGGAAGCAAGCGATTGCGTCCCACGCATAGAACGGAGGCGGTTCAGATGACCGGGACTCTGGCGTTGCAAACGCCCCAAGTCGACCCAATACAACCGGAGTCGGCGTCAAAGGCGCCGCCGGCAACGCGGGGCTCTGTTCTGTTGGACACCCTCCGCTTCACGCTCGACCCCGAGGGCTACTTCGCGGCTGCGCATCGTCGCTATGGCGACGTGTTCACGCTGAGGGTGTTGGGGCAGCAGTGGGTTGCGATCGCGCACCCTGAGGTGGTCAAGGAGGTGCTTTCGCTTGGTCCCGACGAGGTCGACTCCGGCGAAGCCAACCAAGCACTCAGTCCTGTGCTGGGTATGCGCAATCTGCTGCTGCTCGACGGCGCGGAGCACTTGCATCGTCGTCGCATCGTGCTTCCGCCTTTTCACGGGGAGCGCATGCGCGCTTATGAAGATACGATTCGCGCCGCGGTCGGCCAGCAGATTGCGCGATGGTCGCTGGGTGAGCCGGTGGCGGCGCTGTCGCGCATGCAGGCCCTCACTTTTGCGGTGATCATGAGATGCGTATTCGGGGTCGAGGAAGGCGAGCGCGTGGGGGATCTGGCTGACGCCCTGCAGGCCATGATTGCGTGGGTCACCGACATGCGGCGGGTGCTGTTCTTCTTCCTGGTTGGTCCGGAGCGCCTGAACAGCGTGCCGGCTTTTCGTCGCCAGCTTGCGCGGGTTGACAGGGAGATCCTCGCGGAGATTTCACGCAGGCGCGCTTTGACCGATCTCGACGAGCGCGAGGACATCCTCTCGATGCTCGTTCAGGCCACCGACGAGGACGGAAAGCATCTCAGCGACGAGGAGCTACGCGACGAACTGATGACCTTGTTGATAGCCGGTCATGAGACGACCGCGACTTTGCTTGCCTGGGCGATTCACGATCTCGCCCGCGACCAGGCCAGTCAAGATCGCCTTGCCGGCGGGGACGGCGCGTTCTGCGATGCGGTGGTAACCGAGACGTTGAGGCTGCATCCTCCGACGGGTGGGATTGTGCGTCGTCTACGTAAGCCGCTTACGATCGGGGGCTATCGGTTGCCGACCGGCACCGACGTGCTACCGATCACGCTGCTTGTGCAACGTCGTGCGGATGTCTATCCAGATCCTTGGACGTTCAAGCCGACCCGCTTTCTCGACGTCAGGCCGCCGGCCGGCGGCTGGTTCCCGTTCGGCGGGTCCGTGCGCCGTTGCATCGGCGCCTCATTCGCCCAGTTCGAGGCGAAAATCGTGCTGGAAGAGCTGACCAAAGCGCTCGAGCTGAGCCCGGTCGCGCAACGGCCGGAGCGCACGAGCCGGCGGGCGATCGTGCTGGTCCCCTCGAAGGGGGCGAAGGTGGTGGCGCGGCGGCGCTGATGTGGGGAGGGGCGTGCTCGATGCCGTTGACCGGAATGCAACCATTCGTGTGACTTACGGTAAGATCGCTGCGATGCGTCGGACAATGACCGCACCGGGAACCCGGCGTCTTTCCGTTGGAGGCATTATCCGGTCCATGTGTGGCGTGGATCTGAACTCGGCAAACGGCCTGCGTCTGTTGGTTGGCGTCGGCTTGGCGCTGGGCCTATTCGGGGCTCCGGCTGCTCAAGCTGGCTGGTTTGCTCCGGTCGACATCTCCGATGCTGGGGACCACGTAGGTACTCCTCATGTGGTGCTCGACTCTGGTGGAGACGCCACGGCGGTGTGGGACCGCTGGAACGGTAACGACACGGTGGTCGAAAGCGCCTACCGACCGGCCGGGGAAGCTTGGCAGGCACCGATCGTCATTTCGGATGCTCCCGGCGAATCTTCCAACGAAGGTGCGGAAGGCGCACATGACGCGCAGTCGCCTCGGATAGGGGTCGACGCCGAGGGCGATGTCACAGTCGTATGGGAACGGTATGCGGGCACTAACAAACTGCAAATTCAGACCGTCTACCGGCCTGCGGGCGGGGCCTGGCAGGCACCCGTGACAATCGGTGAAGTTGACACCATGATGGACCCCGAACCTTGGGTAGCGGTTGATGCGCAGGGCGAAGCGACCGCCACGTGGACCGCAGGCGGAACTATCTATGGCGCCTCTAAACCTGTTGGAGAAAGCTGGCAGGCGCCCGTTCAGCTGTCGAGCAGCGAAGCCTACGTGCCGCAGGCGGCCGTCGACGAGCAAGGTGACGCGACCGTTGTTTGGATGCACCACGACGGCTTCACGTTCATTGTGCAAAGTGCCTATAAGCCGGCAGGCGGAAACTGGGAAGTACCCATAGATCTCTCGCAACCGGGAGAAGAAGGCGGCGATCCGCATATAGCGCTCGATGCGACCGGGGACGCGATGGTCACGTGGGACGGTCATCCCAGCGAATACGAAGATGTCGTGCGTGTGGCCTACCGCCCCTCTGGCGGTAGTTGGCAAGCGCCGGTGGACATCTCCAACGAAGGTGAACAGATCGAATCACTGCAGATCGCGCTCGACGCGCAGGGAGACGCGATGGTGGCTTGGGCCGGGTCTGGCAAAGAGCCGGGAGAATATGACATCGCTCATGCCACCTACCGCCCCGCCGGCGGCGCCTGGGAAACACCCACAAGCCTCTCGCAAGAGGGTGGAAACGCCTACCCGGCGGATCTGGTGTTCGATGCTGCCGGCAACGCGGCGATCTTGTGGCAGCGTGATAATGGTACGAACAACATTTTGCAGGGCGATTATCGACCGGCCGGCGGAGGTTGGGAAACCCCGACTGACCTCTCCAAGCCTGGAAGCAACGCCACCGACGCGGTGCTTGTGCTGGATGCGCCTGGGGATGAAACCGTGGCGGATGGGGATGCGACAGCGGTATGGATTGCCGGCAACGACGGAGGTTGTGGCGAACTGCGCCACTGCGTCGGGAGCTATCTGATTCAGGCAGCCGGCTATGACATCAAGGAAGCGCCTGCAGAAGAAGGACTTGAAGTGCCTTCGACTGGGACAGTGGGAATCCCGGTCGACGTTTCAATACCGACGGCTGATATCTGGTCGCCGGTATTGGAATTCGGCGATGGCACGAGCGTTTCCGGCGATACCGATAGGGCGCGAGCCAACAGTCAGGGGAGTATCGCCCAGATCGCGACGGACGGTGCGGCTGCAATACACACATATAGTCAGCCGGGTCGATACGAGGTGAGGTTCAAGGGCACCGAGGTGCTTGGATATCGGATGAGCGCGCAGCGGACTATTGTCATCTCGCCCGCCGAAAGCTCCACAGGCTCTGGGGGGTCGGGCGGATCTGGAGGGTCGGGCTCCGAAGGGAACCCACCGGGCTCCGAAGGGAACCCACCCGGGTCGGAAGGGAACCCACCCGGGTCGGAAGGGGACCCGCCCGGCTCGGGCGGAGAGGAATCAGAAGCAGAAGCCAAACCTCCCGCCCCGCGAACCGAAGACTCAGGCACTCAGGTGGCGGGCAACGGCGCTGCGCTTCACTCTGGCACCGACACCGTGGGATCTGTTGCCGGCGCCTCGGCAAACAGCGTTGCCAAGTCCAGCCAGCTTGCCAGGACGAAATTCCGGCTGGTGCTTACTTGGGGTGCTCAACAGCGACACGCAATTCTGGTTGCTGGTGCGATAAGGGTGATGTGCCAACTGAGTGCGCCTGGTGTATGCGCTGTGAGCGGGAGGGCCGGGCACGGGCGAGGCTCACTGGGCAATCCGGGCAGCACGTTGATCTCGGTCAAGCTGAATCGTGCGACGCTCGAAGCGATACGGATTGGACGCCTTCGAAAGCTTGTATTTTTAGTGACAGCACGTTCGGCTGGTCATCGCATCGTCAAGACGATCGTGGTCGGTCTGCCGAGAGCCTGATCGGCTAAACCTTCCACTTGATCGAGCACCCCACGGGCGTCGTTTCCGCAGGCTCGGGCTCGCGCCCTTCAAGCACTGCGTCGAGCGCGGCCCGCAGGTGGGCCGCGTTCTGGGAGGGGTCTTCGTAGTCGGCGTCGGGGGCGCCTCTGTAGCGCAGGATCCCGCGGGTGTCGAGCACGAACACGTCGGGGGTCGCCTTGGCGTCATAGGCGCGGGCCACCTCCTGGGTCTCGTCGCGCAGGTAAGGCACGCCGTCGAACTCTCCGGCCTGTACACGTGTGCGCATCGCCTCGGGTGAGTCGCGCGGGTAGCGCTCGGCGTCGTTGGAATTGATCGCGAGCATCTTCACTCCTTGGGAGGAATAGTCGCGGGCTGTCGCCCCAAGGCGCTCGTGCCAGGCGAGCGCGTAAGGGCAGTGGTTGCAGGTGAACACTACGACCGTGGCGGGAGCGCCGTCCGGGCCGTGCATGGCGCCGGATGTGTCGGGCAGGCTGAAGCTGGGGGCGGGCTCACCGGTGTGTGGCATGTTCGTCCTTATCGGCTCGGGGATCGGCTGGGGCGCCGGGATCCAGATTTTCTGGGTCGTCCTGCTTGGCCTGGGCGGCGAGCAAGGCCTCGCGTACGTCGGCCGGATCGGGTGTCGCGGAGATGCGCCCGTCGCGACGATGGTAGACGCGGCAGCTCAGGCTGTAGGGCTCGCCCTCGACTGGCTTGATGTCGCTCCCGTCGATGCGGATCGTGGGCGAGCCGACGAAGCGCTCACGCTCGGCGTCTGCATGGTCATGGATCTCTCGTACCAACACGGCGGTCGGGTCGAGGCCGAGCTCGTGCATCGCCTCGCGCAGATTGGCGAGCGCCTGGGGGTGGGAGGGGCATCCCTCCCAGAACAGCAGCTCGACGTTCATTTGGGCGGGCGTGTCATCAAGCGCAAAGGCGGACTGCCGCCGAAGCGGACTTCTCGCTGGGGCTCGAACCCGAGCCGCTCATATAGCGCGGCGTTGCGCTCGCTGGAGGCCTCCAGGTAGGCGGGCAGGCCTTCGGCGTCGCAGCGCTCCAGGGTGGGGGCCATCAGCCGTCTGCCGAGGCCTTGACCTTGGGCGGCGGGGGCCACACCGATGTAGGCGAAGTAGTAGTGCGGCTCGCGCAGGTGGAGCCGCTCGATCTGGGCCAGCAGACCGGCGGGGCGGTCAACGCGCGCTCCGAAGCAGAGCCCTTGCAGCATCACCAGGCGCGGTGGGGAGCTCCACGCTTTGGGCGGCAGCACCAGGGCCGCGCCGTTCAGGCCCTCGAGGGTCCAGGCGCTCCCGCGTGGAAGGACCAGATGGCGCAGCTCGAAAGCGAAGAAGCGGCGCAGCCTGCCGTGCCGGCGTCGCTCGTTGGGCATCATCCAGCTGAAGATCGGATCTCCCATGAAGGCTGCGGCGAGCGTCTGGGAGAGATTGCCGAGCTCTTGCCCGGTTGCCTTGCGCGGATTGGTGGGGTGGGGAGGGGAGGGGAGGTTCGTGCGTACTGGCGATGAGTCGGCGAGTTCGGCGTCCCGGGAAGGCATATACCTTTTATACCGCTCCGTCACGGCGCGCCGGTCGAACTTCGAGGGTGCACTCGAAGTGGGTGCCTACCTGGACCTATCCCTGGTAGGCCCTCAAACGGTGATGTCGCAATACCGCCAGACTTTCGCCTCCATGTGAGTCAGACTGGAAGCGTGATTGAGGACTTCGAGCTTTGCTATCAGGCCGCCAGCTCACGCGATCCCCGTTTCGACGGGTGGTTCTTCACGGCGGTCACCTCGACGGGCATCTATTGCCGCCCGAGCTGTCCGGCGATGACGCCCAAGCGCGAGCATGTGCGTTTCTACCCTTCGGCCGCCGCAGCTCAGCAGGCCGGCTTCAGGGCGTGCAAGCGCTGCCGTCCGGACGCTGCGCCCGGCTCCCCGGAGTGGGATGGGCGCGCCGATGTGGTCGCCAGGGCGATGCGGCTGATCGGCGACGGCGTGGTGGACCGCGAAGGTGTGCCGGGTCTGGCCGCGCGAGTGGGCTACAGCGTGCGCCAGCTACAGCGCATGTTGCTGGCCGAGGTGGGCGCCGGGCCGATCGCGATCGCCCGCGCCCAGCGTGCCCAGACGGCTCGAGTCCTGATCGAGACGACTGCACTGAGCATGACCGAAGTCGCCTTCGCGGCCGGCTTCTCCAGCGTGAGGCAGTTCAACGAGACGATCAAGGCGGTGTTTGCCACGGCGCCCTCGGAGCTGCGCAAGCGTGCCCGCCCCCGGACCACAGCGCCACGCTCCGATGGAGAGCTGGGCTCGGGAGGGGCGGTTGGGCGCGACTCGAGCAAAACCGTCTCCGCCGGTGTGGGAGCATCTAGCTCGATCCTGCTGCGACTCCCTTTCCGCAGGCCGTTGTGCCCGGACAACCTGTTCGGGCATCTCGCTGCCACGGCCGTTCCGGGCGTGGAGGAGGTCGTTGGGGACACCTACAGGCGCGCACTGCGCCTGGCGCACGGTCCGGGAATCGTCGAGCTGACCCCGAGTGCCGATCACGTGGCGTGTCGCATGATGCTCTCCGACCTGCGTGACCTCACGGCGGCGATCGCGCGCTGTCGCTGGCTGCTCGACCTGGACGCCGATCCGCAGGCGGTCGATGAGCTGATCGGCTCAGACCCGGCCTTCGCGCCGATGGTCGCGGCGGCCCCCGGCCGGCGCGTGCCGCGCTGTGTCGATGGCTCGGAGATGGCGGTGCGAGCGGTCCTTGGACAGCAGGTCTCCACGGCGGCGGCTCGCACACACGCCGCCCGCATCGTTGCCCAATGCGGGGAGCCACTTGAAGATCCCCGCGGCGGGCTGACTCATCTCTTTCCTGAGCCGCCGGCGCTCGGTGAGGTGCGCTTGGCGATGCCGGCTGCGCGCACGCGCACACTGCAGGCGCTCGTGGGCGCTCTGTCAGATGGTCGCCTGTCGCTTGATCCCGGTTGTGATCGCGCCGAGGCACTCTCGATCCTTTCGGAGTTGCCGGGCTTTGGGCCGTGGACGACCCAAGTGATCGCGATGAGGGCGCTCGGCGACCCTGACGCTTTTCCCGTTACCGACCTCGGTGTGCGCCGTGCAGCCGAAGCCTTGGGCTTGCCTTGGGCGCCGGTGGCGTTGGGCGCGCGCGCAGAGCGCTGGCGGCCCTGGCGGGCCTACGCGGTGCAGTATCTGTGGTCGGTCACGCCGCACCCGATCAACCATTGGCCCTCATCCACCGACACCACTCAACCACTCAAGGAGGCCGCATGACAGCGACCCTTGCATCGCCCTCGACCATATTCGCCACGATCGACAGTCCGGTCGGCTTGTTGACCTTGACCTCTGAGGAGGGTTCGCTCACCGGCATCCAGATGCACGAGCAGCGCCACCGCAGAGAGGTCCCTACCGGCTACCGCCGCGACGATCGGGGGTTTGCCCCTGTAGTGGAGCAATTGAACGCCTACTTCGCCGGCGAGTTGCATGATTTCGATTTGCCGACCACGATGCATGGAACGGAGTTCCAACGCCGCGTTTGGGCGTCCCTGTGTGAGATCCCCTACGGCGAGACGATCAGCTACGGCGAGCTGGCGCGATGGGTGGGCAACCCCAAAGCCTCGCGCGCTGTCGGCCTGGCCAACGGGCGCAACCCGGTCGCGATCGTGGTGCCCTGCCACCGGGTGATCGGAGCCGACGGCTCGCTCACCGGGTATGGGGGAGGCTTGGAGCGCAAGGTGTGGCTGCTCGAGCATGAGGTGTCCAACCGGCAAGGTGGGCAGGGACGCCTGGAGATGCGATGAAGTTCGCCTGCGCCTTGTGAGATTGCTTCTCTAGATGCCCAGCTCGCGCAACGCGGCCTTGGCCGCGCCCACGCCGCACATGCCGTGCACCCCTCCGCCTGGCGGCGTTGAGGAGGAACACAGGTAGACGCCTGGCAGCGGCGTCTTGTAAGGGCGCAAACCGGCGATCGGCCTGAAGATCGTCTGGCGCAAGGTGGCTGCACCCGAGTTTATGTCGCCGCCCACGTAGTTTGGGTTGTGGCGCTCGGTGTCCAGCGCGCTGATGCAGTTGCGAGCGAGCACGAGATCGCGAAAACCGGGGGCGAAGCGCTCGATCTGGGCCTCGATGCGCTCGCTCATGTCCAGGGTCGAGCCATTCGGTACATGACAGTAGGCGTAGAAGGTGTGCTTGCCCTGCGGCGCTCGGGTGGGGTCGAGCACGCAGGGTTGCACCGCGATGCAGAAGGGATGCTCGGAGTGGCGCCCAGCGGCGACTTCGGCCTCGCTGCGCGCGATCTCCTGAAAGCTTCCGCCGATATGGAGTGTTGGCGTCGTCCTGCACTCCTCGGCCTGCCAAGGCACGGGCCCTGCAAGTGCCCAGTCCATCTTGAAGATGCCGGGTCCGTAGTGAAAGCGGCGCATCGCTTTTTCGTAGCGCGCGGGAAGCTGTGTGCCGGCGAGGTCGAGCAGTTGGCGGGGGGTAACGTCGAGTAGCTTGACTCTCGAGGGTGGCAGCTCGTCGAGGCTCTCCACGAAGCGGCCGGTGTGGATCTCCCCGCCGGCAGCTTCGATCTCGGCCACCAAGGCATCGGCGAGGCGCGAACTCCCTCCCTGCACTACGGGCCAGCCGACGGCATGAGCCAGCATTCCCAGCAACAGGGCGAAAGCACCGGTCCCGGGGGCGCCGAGCGGGCGCATCGAATGAGCGCCCAAACCCGCAAGCAGCGCCTTGGCCTGCTCGCTGTGAAAGCGGCGCGCCAACAGCCCGACCGGCTGAAGTCCGCGCAGGCCGAAGCGCGCCATCGCAACCGGATGGGCCGGTGGGGAGAGCAGCGGCGCGAGCACGCTTGGCAGGATCTTCGTGGTGTCTCGCACTGGGACGGAGAACAGGCGCCGATAGGCGGCAGCGTCGGCTCCGAGCATGGTCGCGGTGTTCGCGACTGAGGTCTCGACGATGGCGGCTCGTCCACCGTCGAGCGGATGTGCGAAGGCTACCGGCGGCGTCTTCAATATCACCTCGAGCGGTGTCTGTGTGAAGAAGGGGGAGGCTGCGAGCAGGGGGTGGACGGTCGAGCATACGTCGTGCCTGAAGCCGGGCAGCGTCAGTTCCTCGGTGCGGCAACCGCCACCGGGCACGTCGGCGCCCTCGTAGACGTGTATGGACAGGCCCTTGCGCGCGAGTGTGACCGCGGCCGCCAGCCCGTTTGGACCCGAGCCCAGGACGATCGCATCGGGTGGGTCCTTGCTCGTACTCAACGGCCGCGCCTGGATCGTCGCCTGTGAGTGAAATCCGACGGTGCGTTCACAGTCGCAGTATCGCGTCCTGTGTCGCCGGCATCGTTCCGGGCGTGTCCTCGTAGCGGCGCGCCAGCTCGTCCAAAGCCTTGTCGGTGCGGTCCGGCCGGTGATGAAACAGCACCACCTTGCGCGCGCCCGCACGCCGCCCCAGCTTGACCGCGTAGTCACAAAAAGCGTGTCCGAAGCGCCCTTCGTTGGCGAGCTCCTCGAGAGTGAGCAGTTGCGCGTCGTGGATGAGCACGTCGGCGCCGGCGGCCAGCTCCAGGGCGGCCTCGTGATACTCGCCGCAGCCGTCGGGTCCCGCCCCGAGCGAGGTTGGGCAATGGTCGGGCATGTAGGTCAACGCCGAATGGCCGTCGCTGACCCGGTAGCCGAACGTGCGCCCGCCCTTGTGGGGGATCTCGCGCGCGAGAACCTCAAACCCCTCGCACTCCCAGCTTTCCGGGGTGGCGTCTGCGAACGTCCATGCTCCTCGCAATTGGCTGGGGGTCATCGGAAAATGGGGTGGTGACATGGCGCGCTGAAGCACTGCCTCGGCCGTCGCGCCGTCCTCTTGTGCGGGCAGCACCAGCCTCACGCGTGCCTGCTTGTGGTCGCCGGCGGAGAAGAAAGGCAGACCTTGCACGTGATCCCAGTGCAGATGGCTGAGAAGAATCGTTCCCTCGAAAGGCCGGTCGCCGAGCAGCGCTGTGACGCTCCTGATGCCGGTGCCTGCGTCGAGGATCAGTGTGGGCCTGTCATGGTCGTCGTGGGCGACCGCGACACACGAGGTATGACCTCCGTAGCGCAGGAAGTCGGCTCCCGGCGCTGGGGTGGAGCCCCGCACTCCGCACAGGTGCACCCTCACGAGACGCTAGGCCCGCGCGGACTTCTTCGAGCGCTTGCTCTCTCTGCGATGACCCTTGGACAGCTCGTGCAGCGCTCCACGTTCCAGCTGGCTTGCATCGACCGAGGCCACCCGGCAGGGGGTGACCGCGACGAGGGTGGAGGTTCTCAGCCCGTCCTCCAAGTGGGCTCGCTCACCCAAAAGGGCGCCCGGTCCATACTCGGCCAGGCGCTCCCCGTTGTGCTCCACGCGCAAGACTCCGTCGAGCAGCAGGAATACCTCGGTCCCGTGCTGACCTTGCTCGACGAGCTTGGTGCCGGCCTTGACCTTGGCGATCGTGGGCTTGGCGCCGCCCCGCATCACCTGCTCTGAGAGACGGCGCTCCAAGGCCGTCTCGACCACGGTGACGAGCGCCTTGGAGTCCTCCTCGCCCCAGGGCGTGTGCTTGCCGAAGGACTTGCGATACCAGTCCTTGAAGTCGGCCAAACCGGACTTGTGGGAGAGCTTTCCCTCGCTGTCATATACCCAATGCCTGGGGAAGCGGCTGGCACCCTCCATTGCCCCTTCGACGCGCCCGTCGGCGTGAATCGTCAGGGACAGGGTCGTCCACACCAAGGGCGCCTGCCATTGGATGAACGGCTTGCGCCTGACTCGGCGGGGCGCCGGTACACCCGTGCGACCACCGTTGGTCTGAACGAAGCGCACCCATGCGGCCCGCTTCTCGGGCTTCTTCTGGATCTGGGGCAAGCCGATCGCTTCGAACGTGCGCGCGACTGGACCGACCTTGACGGTGGTGCTGCCCATCATGCCGCCGCCGCTATAGCCGAAGTCGGAGATCTTTCCTCGCTCGTCGACATCCACCCAAGCTTCCAAGAGGTTGGCGAAGCGGAAACGGTCCGCGTCGCGCAGCTCCTCCAGATCGGAGATCCTCTCAGGCGGCGGCGGGTCGTAGTGGGCCATGCCGGCGTCGAAGGGGATGCGCATGCTCCCCTCGATCGCCTCCGAGGGGATCCATGAAAGCGAGGTGATTGAGCTCTTGTGGCGCATCGTGGCTACCCGTCTTGAGGCGAGACCGGCGAGCTTTGCGATTCGACGCCTGTATCGCCCTGCGGGGTGGGCGGGAGCTTACCAGCGCCCGTCACGGTCCACACGGGGACCTTGGCGACCCGTCCGCGCACCTCGAACTCGCCCACCAGCGCCAGATTCTCGGGTGGCGCTTGCATCCGTTCGCGTGTGGTCTCGGCGATGAACAGCATGTGTCCGCTTCCCTTGGTCATGCCCTCCAGGCGCGAGGCCGTATTGGTGGTGTCGCCCAAGGCCGTGTACTCGACGCGCTGCTCTGAGCCGATGTTGCCGGCCATGACGGGGCCGCTGTTGACGCCGACGCCCATCGCGAACTCGTGCTCATGGCCTTGCTCTTTCAGCCACCTGTTGAACTTGGCCAGGCGCGGTCCGATCATCTCGACGGCCGCCTTCAACGCCCGGTCGGCGTGGTCGGGCTGCTCCAGGGGCGCGCCGAACACCGCCATGATCCCGTCGCCCATGTAGGCGATCAGGGTTCCGCCGGCGCCCATGATCGCTTCGGTCATCTCGTTCAGGTAGCAGTTCACGACTTCGATCACCTTGGGTGCGGGCTGGTTCTCGGAGAAGCTCGTGAAGCCGCGCAGGTCCGAGAAGAGGACTGTGCAATCGCGCTCGACTGCGCCCAAGCGCAGGTTCTCGTCGGTGCGGGCCATGACCTGATCGACCACGTCGGCGGGCACGAAGCGCGAGAACACATCATGCGTGCGCTGGCGCTCGATGGCCTCGCTGAGATACAGGATCGCGAGCGTGCCCAGAGTGCCCAGGGCGAGAGCAAGCAGGGGGTAGACGAAACTGATGATCCAGCCGCTGTTGAAGGCGAGCTGGGTGGCGAGCGTGAAGACAACCGCCGCCGCCATGGCATCGGCCAGGGCTCGCCAGGGGCGCACCCTGAGGCTACTCAGAGGCGTCAACGCTCCCATCAAGACGATCAGCAGCAGGTTCAGGGCGCCGCCCACGTCCTTCAAGGGGATGCCTTTCAACAGGGTTGCGGTGGCGTTGGCCCAGATTTCGGGGCCGGGCATGACATGTTTTCCGCTTGTCGCCGAAAGGTGGAGGTCTTGGAAAATCGGTGCCGTCGCGCCAACGATTACGATCTTGTCTGCTACAGCGCTTGCCGAGAACTTGTTTTGCCACACATCCCAATAGGGGATCTCGTCTATCGTGCCGGGCGGTCCGGCAAAGTCGATGGGCAGCGTGCCGCTACCGAAACGCGATGTCGGGATCCGATGCCTGGTCGCGACTTCGACGGCGGCCACCGGGAAACTGTCTAGGCCTTCGGTGGTGTGGGAGAAGCGGCGGATGACTCCGTCGGAGTCCTCGGAAAGAATCACAGCTCCGGCCCTTGCCCCGTATTCGCGGACGCGTTCGTTGCCGCCGAGGACAGGTATGGCGCCCCCTTTGCCAATGTTG
>Ga0208586_1000001_pt1 | contig 159678 bp, 148 predicted proteins | sample NGESurshal072012_6_FD_184471 | JGI IMG/M metagenome (GOLD analysis project Ga0208586, IMG submission 184471) | Arctic peat soil microbial communities from Barrow, Alaska - NGEE Surface sample 53-3 shallow-072012 (SPAdes) | ecosystem: Environmental > Terrestrial > Soil > Wetlands > Peat ... | reverse complement strand
CGGTCACAGTTGGCGCACCACCGCTCCCAGTGCCTCCACCGGAACCAGCGCCCAAGCCGCCGGGCGCTGTCGTCGTGGTCACGGATGACGCACCGCCGCTCCCCGTGCTTCCACCGGAAACGGTGCCGCCCGTGCTGCCGGGGTTGCCGGTGCCAGCACTCCCGCTCGTCGCGGTCAGGGCCATTGGCGGAAACGTTGGAGAAAAGTAGGACACGACTTCCCAGCGCTTCAAGAGTGCAGAGATTTTGCTTTCGATTGACTTGGACGTGAACGACCAGGCAACGTGCGAGGGAACCGAGTTCGCGTATCCACCTCCGATCGACGACGACGCGGAAGCGTCAATATTCACGAACGCCACAAGAAGGCAGGATGAGACAGCCAGCGTTACAATTTTGGAAAGCCGGTGAGTGGTCTTCGCGTGGATGAAGTTTTTAAATGTTCCCTTATACATGAAATACAAATTCGCAGTCTCACAACACACCGACGCCTACCAAAGAGCAACTCTTGCTCAAATCAGCATTCCTCGGTCCCCGAGTAGTTTCAGAATTAGCCGCCCGAACGTTCAATTTTCTTGATTTTCAGCTGTTACCGACGCGTTGGGTTCGAGTAATTGTCCATCATGACTCGTAATTGACCAGAGTCATTCGCCACTGACCAAATCGTTCGGTTGACCGATATCGAGAGCTTCAATGCCGTGTGCAGTGCCACGATTGCAGGATTCAGGCTATGTTTTACGAAAATTGCAGTGTGACCGATTGCGTGATCAACGTAGGTACTAAGGGAAGTCCTCGCCCGACGGGTATAGAGAAAGAGTGGCCGGCTGAAGTGGCGAATCTTGAGCCAAAGGCAAACACTGTCGTCGGGACCGACCTGACGTGGTTGTAGCGTACCGAGCCCACGGCGGCGTGTTTCGCCGTCTTATTGTTGCCGACGGCCTAGGCCTGGCCCTCGCGGCCCTGATCGGCCCGTTGGTGGCCTTGGCCGTGACGGGCGGCCCCCCGCGCTCGTGGGCCGATATTGGCGATGTTTACGCCTTCAACTTTGCGGTCATCCCGATGTACGTCGCGGTGCTCTCTACGTACGGCCTCTACAGGGACGTCAACCGACGCATCTCATTGAACGTTTTCTTCGATCTTCCGAATATATTTCATAGCTTGCTGGTCGGCAGCGCGCTCTACGCGATCGCCACGTACATTGCCGATCGGGACTTCAACTTCCGCTATGTGGGCGCCGCCCAAATTATTGTATTGAGTCTTCTCGCCATGCTATTCGTACCGTTGGCACGTCTCACTTCGATCACCTTCTTCGGCCGTCGGAATATCGCGGGTGCCGTTCCGATTCTGGTGGTGGGTACGGGAAAAGTTGCCCAAACGGTGGCCGGTCACTTGCGCGCGAATTCCAACGTGCGATTCGTGGGTTTCGTCGACGACAAGCCCTTGAGCCAAAACGAAGTCGTCGGCAATCTTGAAGATCTCCCCGAGCTGTGTCGAACGCACCACGTCTCGCGCGTCGTGGTCTGTTTCTCCAAGACGCATCCAGAGCACTTGACCGATATTTTGAAAAGTCTCTCCGGCCAGGTCGCCATTTCCGTTGTTCCGCGCTACTACGAGTTGATAACGAGTCGTTCGGTCGTCGAAGATCTCTCCGGTCTGACCATGCTCGACATTCCGCAAGCCTCCATGAGTGGCGGAGCACTATTTATCAAGCGCACGTTCGACTTCGTCGCTTCGAGTCTCATTCTCCTACTGATTTCTCCCCTTTTCGCGGGCATTACCATCGCCATAAAATTGACGAGTCCGGGGCCAGTCCTCTTTCGCCAGCAACGGGTGGGACGAAATGAAGAGACCTTCTTGGTGCTGAAATTCCGCACCATGAGCCACGGCGCCGAAGACATTCGTCACGATCTGGACCATCTCAACGAAGCGGACGGGCCCCTGTTCAAGATGCGAACCGACCCTCGAGTTACGAGATTGGGCCGCTTCCTTCGCCGATCCAGCCTCGACGAAGTTCCCCAGTTGATCAACGTGTGGAAGGGAGAGATGTCCCTCGTAGGACCTCGACCATTCATCGTGTCCGAATCCTCACTAATCGAGGGTTGGGCCCGTAAGCGCTTCGAAGCCCGCCCCGGGATGACTGGCTTATGGCAGATCTCCGGCCGAAACGAGCTATCGCACCTCGAGCTGGTCCGCCTCGACTACCTATACGTGGCCTCGTGGTCGTTCTGGTGGGACATCTATATCCTCTGGCAAACACCAGCCGCCGTCCTCCGGGGACGGGGCGCCTCCTAATTCAACTGCCGGAGTGGAATTGAGAGCTCTACCGGCTCGACGCAGCATTCGTGAGGCTCCGAGTGACCCGACTAGCGGCAAATCTCGCGCCGAACACAAAACGCTGTACCGGTCCAAAACTATTGGCGGCGGCGGGCCCCACGAAATAGAGGCCCGGTATTGAGCTCTCAAAACTGGAAGAAAGTACAGGTGTCTTCTCCACGGTTTCAATCCGCTTGCGCAACGATTCTCCTAGGAAGTCGATCCGGTCAATGTCGACCGCGTACCCAGTGGCTGTTATTACGTGATCGACTTTCAATTCCTGGCATCGAGCGCCGACTCTCGCAGGTCGCAATAGAAGGAAATCCCCATTGACGCTCACCTCCTCGACCTCTGAGTTATAGAAGACGGGAACGTTACCCTTCACCGCATCCTTGATGAACCATCCGCCGGCCGGAACCAAATGTGACTTTGTCTGTCGAAGCCGCAGGCGCTCTGGAAGATAGTGAAAAAGAAGCGGGCAGCGACAATAAAACACGGAACGCCATCCGGGGCCTATCCCGGAACTGGGAGCACGCAGACGATTTCCCATCCCGCGAGTGCGTTTGGGAGGGTCATGAAAGACGATCGTTGCTCCACGCGTTACCAGGACGGGGCGAGCTCCCGCCCGAAGGAGGAGCGCCGCCAAATCAAGCGCAGACGATCCCGAGCCAATAATGGCGACGTCTTGGTCTGCAAATCCACTCAAGTCGGAGTGTCGTGAACTGTGGGTTGCGAAATCTTCCGACAGCGGGGCGAACACTGGCGGGGTGTGGGCGAAATGACCGACGCCAATGGCGAGAATCAACTTGCGAGTTGTGAACTCTTCTCCGTCATCGAGTCTCACCGAGAAGCCCTCCTCATTCGCCACGACTGATGTAACGAGACGGTGCTCTACATCAGGAACGAGACGCTGTTGAAAGTTGACACCGTAGGAGACGAAGGACTCAAGTGTTACGGGCAATCCGACGTCAGCATAAGGAAGACCCTTGTCGACGCAGTACTGGGAGAGACTAAACGAACCATTTGGATCGTAAATTGACGAGGCGAACCCCTCGGACTTAAGCGACATTCCTTCCGGCATCGCGGATCGCCAAAACTTCATTGGAACGCCAATAATTCGAAATCTGACGTTACGGCCCGCCAAATGTGCAGCGAGCGATAACCCGTACGGCCCCGCGCCGATGATCGTAACTTCGGAATCCAAAAATTTTCCTTCGTTCTTGACCTGTCGAGTCAAACTAGGCGAATGTCGGAGAATTATCCTATTGATTCCGGTCGGGGCGCCACCTATGGCTGAAGTGTTCGCAGTTTCCCGCAGAATGCAGAATGAGAATACCGTGGGGGAGGTGGTCACGATCCTTCACAGAAATGTCCGTTAGTTCGATCCATCCCGGACCCACCGTCGTATTCGTTGATGACGCCCAGTGGGAGTGCTTTTTCCATTTGGCAGCGATACTTCGAAAAGAAGGAATTCGGACGGTTCGGGTCTCGGTGGGGCTAAAGGGCTGGCAAGGCAACAGCCTCCTCTTCGACCGTCACGTCTCCCTTCTTTCGCCGCCAACCCCTGAGCAATTATCAGCAATTCTTTCCAGCGAGCACGTGACGGACGTTCAGCCAACCGAGAGTCTCGCATTGGTCACGTACGCGGCACTCGATCTACTGCCTGCGTCGCAGCGTTCTGACACTTGGCTTGGTCGCCCGGCACTGCTTGACAAGTGGCGCATCGCCAACGACTTGCGCGATCTGGGACTTCATGCGCCCGACACCTTTTTAGTCGAACTCGTCTCACCGGAGCAAGCAGTGGCAAAACTATCGTTACCGATCGTCGTCAAACGACGAGTGAGCACGGGCGGACTCGGAGTGGAAATCTTCGAATGCCTCGAATCGCTCGAAAATTTTGTCAGCAGGATTGAGGAGCCACGCGAGTGGATCTTCCAGCGTTTTGTAGAAGGGCGATCCCTCGTCTGCGCGGGTTGCGCCGCCGGCGACGGGATTGAACTGTTCGCAACCTACGAGATTCTTAAACGTTCCTACGTGCGCGGACCCTCAATCGTGGTGGGAATCGTGAGTGACGAGAGTGTCACTAAGAATGGAAGACTGCTGATCAAAGCGGCGCAGATCCGCGGAATGATTTGTTTTGACATCATTCGCGACACGGATGGCGTCGACTGGATCCACGACGTGAATGCCAGGGTCTTCGGCGGCGCAACGATGTGCTGGTCGGTCGGCATCGACTTTTACAGCCTCTACGTTCAGGGACTGTTAGGTATCAGTCGCTTCGAGGTGTGCGACGTCGATGAGATCGAGGAAAAGGCATATATGTTCCCCTCGGGATGGAAAGAGGTGTTCAAATCCGGTCGCGCCAGCGGAGCGCGGATTCTCGGTTTCGAATGGGCTCGACAGCACGTACGACTCTTGGGCCCCCGATACTTCCTGAACTTGGCGGCTAGGGCGATTTGGAGGGTTGGGAGAAGAGCGCGTCGGTTCTGGCGAGAGACCGGGCCTCGCGCGAAACTCCATTGATTCGTCGGGCGGAAAGTACCCACTGGACGGTCGCTTCCACCACCGAATTCGGTGCAATCTGATGCGGAGATGGTCGAGTCGGCAAAAGGAATATCGGGGCGCCAAAGCCGGTGGCCGCGGGACGAGTCGATTCCGTACGGTCTAGTGAAAATCCTCCCAGGTCGCCCTAGAGGTCATTGCCCGCGTAGGAGAGGTTGAAGCTCTTGTTGACGAGCGGAAAGTCCGGCACGATAGTGTCGGCCAACGCGAGAGGCAAGGCGGGCCACGCGAAGAATGAGGGATCGACAATCTTGACCCGGCACAGCGCCCCGTCCAGGCCGAAGTCGACGCGGTGCACGACCGCTCCCCGCCAACCTTCGGCGATACCCGTGCCGTGACCCTCTCGCGGCTCGACCTCAACCGCGTGAATGTCCAGCGGTCCCTCGCGTGTTACGAGGTCGGCGAGCAGGCGAAGCGACACGTCAACCTCGTCACAGCGCACCTCGAATCGGGCGAGCACGTCCCCGCCTTCGCGTGACACGGAGCGAAAGCTGGCGGGTAACTCGACGTAGGGGTGCGACACCCGGGAGTCTTCATTGAGGCCGGAGGCCCGCGCGACCACGCCGAGCACGCCCAGGTCGCGGGCCTGGTCGTTCGTCAGCACCCCGGTACCCGTGAAGCGGTCCATCACGATGCTGTTCGATCGCGCCAGAGCGACCAACTCGTGGAACTGGTTCCCGATGTCCTCGAGCTCTTCTTTGGTGGGCATCGTGCGCAGCGTGGCGCCGCCGAATTGCACCCCACCGCGAAGGAGGCGATGTCCGGTCACCGAGTCGTTGAGCGTCAGGAGTCGCTCGCGCAACGTCAGGGCGCGCGCGTTGGCCAAGCCGAAGCCGACGTCGTTGCACAGCGCACCGACGTCCGCGACGTGGTTGTAGAGGCGCTCGAGCTCGAGCAGCACCGCCCGCAGTTCGCGGGCACGCTGCCCAACCTCGATGCCGAGGGCCTCTTCGACCGCTTGGGCGAAGGCGAGGCCGTGGCCGACGGCACTGTCGCCGGAGACCTTCTCCGCGAGGTTCAGGGCGAAGGCCAGGTCCCGGCCCTCAAAGAGTCGCTCGATGCCCTTGTGCACGAACCAGAGCCGGGCCTTCATTCGCACGATCGTCTCGCCCAGCACCCAGAAGCGGAAGTGACCGGGTTCGATGACGCCCGCGTGCACGGGGCCGACCGGTATCTCGTACACCCCGTCGCCCTCGACCTGGGCGAAGGGGAAGGAATCGGCGTCTAAGTCCATCGGGGGCTGGGGTCCGGCGTCGTGGCGCATGGGGTGCCACCCCCGCGGCCAGTGCTGATGGAGCACGAGGCGACGAAGCTGGGGATGACCAACGGGTTCCACGCCAAAGAGATCGTGCATCTCGCGTTCGAATCGACTGGCGGCGTAACTCAGGTGAGCGATGGAAGGCAGTCGCGGATGGCGCACGTCAAGGAGCACGCGCAACTCGATGCGTTGGTCGGGCGGACCATCGACGAACAGGTAGATGACCTCGATGGCCGCGCCGTCGTGGCGCGCGCGAACCAGCGCCAGTCGGTAACCGCCCTCGAGTAGTTGACCGGCGGCCCCCGTGAGCTCGTCGCTCGCACAGTCGAGCACCGCGCGACGCGGCCGCTCGCGGAGGAGTTGCGACACGGCCAGCGGGTCGACGCTCATTGCACAACCACCATCGCGGCTGCGTGAAGGAGGCTGTTGAGCGGCCAGGCGAGCACCCCGAGCGCGCCACATCCCACGAGTGCGCCGATCAGGGGGATGGTGACGATGGACGGGCTCTTCTGCACTGTCTCTCCCTCGGGCCGAGCGCCAAAGAGCATGTGGCGACCGTGCGACATCACCGACCCGAAGATCACCGCCATCAACACCAGCGAGATGGCGGCCACCCAGCCCAGGCCCACGTGCACCTCCGCGCGCAACATGTTGAGCTCACTGATGAACAGGCTGAAGGGCGGCAGACCGAGCAGGGCGACCAACCCGAAGGCGAAGACGCCGCCCAGGGCCGGACGACGGGCCAGCAACGCCCTCACCTGGTCGATCTCGGTCGTGCCCTCGACGAGGAGTATCTCGCCGGAGGCGAGGAACAACACGGCCTTCGCCAGCCCGTGGCCGAGCACGTGGAGCAACACTGCGGCGATAGCGAGCGAGGTGCCGGCGGCCGCGCCCAGCGCGATGAGGCCCATGTGCTCGACACTGTGGTACGCGAGCATGCGCTTGTAGTCGCGTTGGCTGAGCAAGAGCGACGCGGCGACCACCAGCGACAGCAGTCCGGCCGTGACGAACAGCGTCCGCGAGAATCCCACGCCCAGAGCACCGTCGGCGATGGCTTTGAAACGCAGCAGCACGTAGAACGCCACCGTCAAGAGCACCCCGGACATCAGGGCCGACACCGGCGCCGGCGCCTGGCTGTGCGCGTCGGGCAGCCAGCTGTGCATGGGAGCGAGGCCGACCTTGGTGCCGTAGCCGAGCACCAGCAACGCCAGCGCGAGACGCATGACTCCCGGGTCGAGATGGTGCGCCGCGCTCATGAGCGAGGTCCACTGCAGGGACGCGTCACCCTGACCGGCGTGCAACGCGGCGAGGTAGACCAGCACGGTGCCGAGGAACGCGAGCGCGATGCCCACCGAGCAGATGATGACGTACTTCCACGACGCCTCGAGGGCTCCCCTGGTGCGTCGGAACCCGACCAGGAACGTGGTGATGATCGTCGTCGCTTCGACGGCGACCCACATGACACCCACGTTGCCGGCGACGACTGCCAGCAACATGGCCGTGATGAATCCCTGGACGAGCACCGCGTAGAGGGTCGCTCGACGCGCGCTCGAGTGACCCGAGGAGATCTCGTGCTCGAGGTAGCGCACGCTCTGACACACGGCCAAGAGGCCGATTGCCCCGATCACGATCACCATGAAGGCGCTGAGGGCGTCGACGCGCAGGACTCCGGAGAACTCCGAGAGCGCCGGGCGGTGGACCACTTCTACGGCGAGCACCACACCCGTGACGAGCACGAAACCCAGCGAGGCCGTGCACAGCCAACCGACCCAGCGCCGCCACGGCACCGCGGCCGCCACGCAGCCCGTCAGGGCCGGGACGAGCAAGAGGACGAGAGCGAGCATCAGTCGTGTAGTCCCTGGAGCTGGTCGAGGTCGAGCACCGCGAACTTGGACCACAGTTGCACCGCCAACACGCGCAGCACCACGACCACCAAGAGGACGTCGAGGGAGGCACCCAACTCGACCAGCAACGGTACGCCGGCCGTCGCGAGGAAGGCGACGAGCGCGATGCCGTTGTCCACCAGCAAGAGGCCCACGATCTGCGACGCGGCCTTGCGGCGAACGACCATCGAGAAGAAACCGATGAGCATCGTCGCCAGACCCAGGGGCACGAGTCGTCCGGCGCTCGTCGCCACGAGCGCGACGACCGGACGCGTCGCGCCGTAGGCGAGGAAGGTGAGGGCCCCGGCGCCCACCAGTGACGCCGGCACGTTCACCAGCGGTGACGTTTCGCGGCTCCGGGGTTCGTTCGCCAGCACGCGTTTGACCAGCGTCGGAATGACCAGGCCCTTGGCCACCACCACGAGGCCTCCGACGACGACGAGCACCACGTCGTGACGGTGAAGTCCGAGCATGAGGGCGACAACGCCGAGGGCCATTCCCTGGACCGCCAGCGCGCGCACGATCGCCAGGAGCGATCGTCGCCACAGGGTGACGAAGGCGCAGAGGATCACCAGTCCGGCCGCGATCTCGAGGAAACTCGAGTAGGTGGCGCTGTTCATCGCACCACCGCGGTCACCGCGCCGAGCAGGGCCAGCACGAAGCCGCCGGCCAACAGTTCGGGCAAGCGAAAGAGACGCATCTTGGCCGTGAAGACTTCAAAGACGGCGATCGCCACGCCGACGACGGCGACCTTGGCGGCGAGCGCGAGAAGCCCTGCGCCGAAAGCCCACGCTCCCGGTCGGTCCGCCACGCCCCATGGGACGAGCAGGTTGACGAGCAGCCCCAGCAAGAACACGAGTCGCATCGACTCGCCCACGACGATCAGGCCCAGATCGGGACCGGAGTACTCGAGGACCAGGGCCTCGTGGATCATCGTGAGCTCGAGATGCGTGCTGGGATTGTCGACCGGCAGCCGTCCGCTCTCGGCGAGGATCACCACCAGGAACGACGCCAGCGCCAGGATGCGCGCCGGACTGGCGATCACCGCCGGATGGGCCAGACCGTCGCGCACCAGTGCGGGCAGGTTCGAGGTGCGAGCGGCAATCGCCATGGCCAGGATCGCCACCAACAACGCCGGTTCGCACAGTGCCCCGATGGTCATGGACCGGCTCGAACCCATGCCGCCAAAGGCCGTACCGGTATCGAGAGCACTGAGCGCCAGCGCGACCGAGCCGAGCAGTAGTACGAAGACCACCGCGAAGAAATCGGTGCTCTGCCCGAGGGGCGGATGAGTCGTCGCCAAGGGCGAGATCGCCGCGACGGCGACGGCGGTCGCGACGAGGACGACCGGACCGGCGCCGAAGACCCAACTCGATTCGCGCGGTCGCATGCGTTGCTTGGCCAAGAGCTTTCGCAGGTCGAGCAGGGGCTGGTGAATCGGCGCCCCGACGCGGCCCTCGAGTCGAGCCCGAACCTTACGCATGAGACCGAGCAGCAGTGGTCCGCCGACGGCCACGGCGGCCACCTGGACGAGCGCCTCCAGCACCTGGGTCAAGACGTGAGCGAGGTTCACGCCACCACCACCAAGACGATGACGAGCGCCACGAATCCGTAGGCGAGGTATCGGTGCACGCTGCCGTTCTGGAACCAGCGCGCTCGCTGACCCCACCATCGCACGCCGGCGATGAAGGGGCGATAGAACTGGCGTTCGATGACGTCGTCGTTCGACGTGCGATAGGCGATGCGCTCGATGTAGTAACGCGACTCGACCAGGTGACTGACGTCGAGGTCGCGCGAAGGCCGGATGACGTCGTCGAAGACCCGCTGCAGCGGTTCGGCGAACGAGGTCGCCGTGTACTGCATGCGCGCCGTCTGCACCTTTCGACCCGAACCCCACGGCTCGACCGGGTTGACCGCGGGCCAGCTCCTTCGATGATGCGCGAGTCGTCGGACCGCGATCACCGCCAACGCCGCCAACGCCATGCCACCGGCGAGCAGCGACGGCGCGAGGACACCGCGCAGTCCCAGCAGGTGCAGCGAGATCCATCCGCGCGTCGCCGACGTGGCGTTGATTCGACCCGCGCCCGCCGCCGCTCGCTCGATCGCCGGCAACACCAGCATCGGTACCAGTCCGAGCACGAGACAGAGCACGGCCAGCGCGCCGGCGCCCAGGCGCATCGTGATCGCGACCTCGTGCGCGTCGGTCGCCTCGTTCGAACGCGGTCGTCCGAGAAACCCGATGCCCGTGGCCTTGACGAAGGCCGCGACCGTGAGTCCCCCGGTCAAGGCGAGGGCGGCGACCGCCACCGACACGCTGATCACGACCGAGGTATTGGACGTGGGCAGGCCGTGCAACAGACCCTGGAAGAGCAACCATTCACCGACGAATCCGTTGAAGGGCGGCAGCGCCGCCACCGAAAGTGCGCCGACCAAGAAGACGGCGCCGGTGACGGGCATCCGTCGCATCAACCCGCCGAGTCGGTCCAAGTCCCTGGTACCAGTGGCGACCTGCACCGCGCCCGCCGCGAGGAAGAGAGCACCCTTGAAGACGGAGTGATTGAGCATCAGCAACAGCGCGGCCACCATCGCCACCGCGGCGGTCATCGGATGACCCGACGCGGCGAACAGGCCCGACGCGCCAATCGCGATCATCACCAATCCCATGTTGTCGGCCGTCGAATAGGCCAGGAGTCTCTTGAGGTCCGAACTGGTCGCCGCGTAGAGGGCGCCGTAGAGGGCCGACACGACGCCCAGGACGCTGACGAGTAACCACCACCAGACAGGCCCGCCCCCGAGTAGTTCGTTTCCCACGAGGAGAATTCCGTAGATGCCGAGGTTGACCATGGCCCCCGACATCAGCGCCGAGGCCGGCCCCGGCGCTTCGGCGTGCGCCTTGGGCAGCCAGACGTGCAACGGGACCGCCCCGGCTTTCGAACCGAAGCCGAGCAGGGCGATCACGAAGATCGTGCCGCGTAGCGCGCCTGACAGGTGCCGGGCGTGCGCCTCGATGTCGGCGAACGTCTGACCACCGGAGTGGGCCGAGAGCAACACGAGCGCCAGAAGAATCGCCGCCGCGCCGGCGTGCGTCATGACCGCGTACCACTGGGCGGCGCTTCGCGCGGCCTCTCGCCTCGACTGGTCGGTCAGTACCAGCACCAGTGAGGTGAGGGCCATCATCTCCCACAGCACGAGGAACGTCGCCACGCTCGCGGCGAAGGGCACGAGGAGCATGCTGGTGACAAAGAGCGGCAGTGCGCTCGACGCACTTCGCGTGGCTAAACCGTGGCTGGCGTAGCCCAGCCAATAGAGCGTCGACGCCATAGCCACCACGGCGATCGCGACGACGAAGAGGGCGCCCAAGGGATTGAGCACCACCGTCACGCCGGTGAGCGGCAGGATGGCAGTGCTAGACAGGGCGATGACGTGGTCGCTAGAGAGCACCGACACCGCGGCCCACAGGGCCGCCGCGCACGAGACCCACGTGAACGTCACGGCCGCGACCACCCGGCTCGACGCCGGTAACGCGCCGCCCAGGAGCGCCGCCACCACGCCGGCGAGACCCACTGTTACGACGCAGACCTCATTCACTGCCCGGTCAGACCCCTCAACGCTTCGACGATCACCTCAGGACGAGGCGGACATCCCGCGATGTGAACGTCCACTTGGACGACGTCACCGACTGATCCTTCGACGCCGTAAGCACCCGTGAAGACTCCACAATCGTGCGCGCAATCACCAAGGGAGATAACGAACCTCGGTTCGGGCATCGCGTCGAGCGTCTTGCGCAACGGATCGGCCATGTTCTTGGTGACCGGTCCGGTCACCAAGAGGGCGTCGGCGTGACGAGGCGACGCGACGAGTCTCACGCCAAATCTTTCCGCGTCATAGACGGGAGCGAAGGCGGAGGTGACTTCCAGCTCACAGCCGTTGCACGAGCCGGCGTCGACGTGACGAATCTGCAGCGATCCATGAAGATTCACCGGAGATTGTGGCAATGATGGCGCGTCGCCCAGGTCTTTAGTGACCTTGGCGGGATGAATCACGGTCTGCACGAGGGAGCGGAACGACATGACTACGATTTCCCTCTTCGTGCACTCGAACGGCCTATCAACAGTACCATCGAATTTTCAACACGATTGTCGTGAGGAATCGACCTCGGAGCGATTCGATGAGGAGTCGAACGAATTGACCTGTCAACTGATTGCGCTTTGTATTGATTCGAATGACCCGCTTCGTCTCGCGAGATTCTGGTCCGGTGTCCTGGGCTGGGAGTTGGTCAGCGACCCCCGAGACGGCCTCGCGCTGCTGCCCAGCGACGACACCGGTTTCCAGATCCGGTTTCTATTGACGCGGGAGATAAAGGTCGGCCCGAATCAGATGCACTTCGATCTGACCAGCACGTCACTCAATGATCAGCGAGAGACGGTGGCGAGATCACTCGGACTCGGCGCCCGGCACATCGACATTGGTCAACGACCGGAAGAGGGTCACGTGGTACTGGCTGACCCCGAAGGCAACGAGTTCTGCGTCATCGGCCCCGACAATGACTTCCTCGCCGACTGTGGTTTCATCGGAGCGCTGGCGTGTGAGGGTTCACAGGAGGTCGGCTATTTCTGGAGCGAAGCACTCGACTGGCCGTTGGTCTGGGATCAGGATCAAGAGACGGCGATTCGCTCCCCGCACGGCGGTCCGAAGATCACCTGGGGCGGTGGGCCGTTGACGCCGAAGACCGCAAAGTATCGACTTCATTTCGACCTGGCGCCGATTGGCGAGGACCAGCGAACGGCGGTCGACCGACTCGTATCCCTGGGAGCTACTCGCGTCGACGTCGGCCACGGCGCAAGTTGGGTTGGCATGGCCGATCCCGACGGCCACGAGTTCTGTGTGTCGACCCCGCGCTAAGTACGAGGCTTCAACGCTTCGAGGGTAGATATCTCGATCAGTCGAGACGACGGTGAAAAGAGATCCAGGCGCCCGCGACCACGAAGCCCAGGGCCCCTAACGGCACGATCGGCGCAATCCGAGGAGCGTGGAGGGCGCACAACGCACCCAGTCCGGCGCCGACGATGAGCGCCAGCAGGATGAAACTCGAACGGATCTGCTTGGGCGCGTCCTTCTTCGTGAAGCCGGCGATGAATTGTGTAAGGGTTCCCGTGAGGTACGTGGTGGACAGCCCGCTGACGCCGAAGCGAAGCACCGCCGCGCTCTGAATGCCCAGCGCCATGGAATTGAGTCCGAGCAGCGCGTAGGCGACATTCGGTGACGGCGCGGCGTGGGCGAACTCCCACCACACCGCGAAGATCGCGATGATGACGAATTCGACCGAAAGCGCCTTGACCACCGACAGCGGCCACAGGTGGGTCTCGTGCTCGGGCGCGTGGCCGGCCACGTGAGCACCGACGAAACTCCCGATGATGTACGCGACGAAAGCGACGCCCGTGTGCAGGGCGATCGAACCGCTCCGATCGCTCGCGGCGATCCCGAGAAAGACCATGTTGCCGGTCATGACGCTGGTGAACACCCCGCCGAGGCGCAAGAGCCCGATCGCGTCGACCGATCCGGTCACGAGGGTGAGCGTGATGACCAATGCGTCGCGCCTCTTCTCGCGGGTCCAGAATCTCGGCGCGGTGCGCATCGTGAGTTCGTCGACCATGGTCGCTACGTTCGGGCCGCGCCGCCGCCGAGGAACGACTCGACGAAGAGTGGATTGTTCTCGAGGTCGCTAGGCGCCCCCGAGAGGACGACGCGCCCGCCACTCAGCACGCACGTCCAGTCCGAGATGCGCAACGCCGCTTTCGCGCGCTGTTCGACGAGCAGCACCGTCGACCCGTGGTCGGCGAAACCGCGGATGTACTCCTCGAGCAGCTGCGTCGCCACGAGCGGCGCCAGGTTCGCGGTCGGTTCGTCGAGCACCAGTACCGACGGTGAGAGCATGAGGACCCGACCCATGGCGAGCATCTTGCGTTCGCCACCCGACAGCTTGCCGGCTTTTCTCGACATCATCGTCTTCAGCCGCGGGAAGAACTCCAGGACGGCCTCGATTCGCGGGGCCACGTCGTGTCGCGGAAGTAGGTAACCGCCGATCTCCAGGTTCTCCTTGACCGACAACGGTGGGAAGACGTCGTCGATCTGGGGCACGTAACCGACGCCGAGCATGGCGATGCGCTCGGGCGCGAGATTCGTGATATCGGTGTCGCCCACCGAGACGGTGCCCGCCAGCACCGGGACCACTCCCACGAGGGACTTCAGCAACGTCGACTTACCCGAACCATTGGGACCGACCACGGAGACGACCTTGCCGGGCATCGCCTCGACGTCGATGTCGTGGACGATGGCGCGTCCGTCGTAGCCGGCCGAGACCGACGTCGCTCGAAGGACCTTGCCCGAAGTCGAGAGCTCAACCGACAAGGTACGCCTCCACCACTTCTTTCTTGGCTCGAAGCTCGGCCATCGTGCCTTGGGCGAGGACCCGTCCTTCGGCGAGCACGATGACCGGGTCGCAGAACGCGTCCATGATGGCGAGCTCGTGCTCGACCATCACGATCGTCATGCCGCTCGCCACGAGGCGCGTGAGCTGATCGCCGATCTTGTGCGCCAGGTTCGGGTGCACGCCGGCCATCGGTTCATCGAGCAGCAGTATCGTCGGCTGGGCCAGCAGGGCTCGCATGATTTCGACCAGACGGCGTTGGCCGCCCGACAATCCTCCGGCGTAACTGTCGGCGTACTGGGTCAGTCCGAAGCCCTCGAGCATCTCGCTGGCGCGTTCGATATTCTCGGCGTCGTCGCGACCCCAAAAACGCCGTCCCCGCAGCGCCCCGACGAAGGAGTCGCCCGACTGGCGCGGGATGGCCGAGACCAGATTCTCCAAGACCGTCAGCTTCTTGAACTCACTGGCCAACTGGAAGGTGCGAATCATGCCGGATTTCGCGCGTTCGTTGGAAGGCATCGAGGTGATGTCGCGTCCCTCGTAGAGGACCTTGCCGCTGGTCGGGGCGAGCGTGCCCGCGAGCATGGCCAGGGTGGTGGATTTGCCGGCGCCGTTGGGTCCGATGAGTCCGGTCAGGCGACCTCGCTGAATCTCGATCGAGACCTCCGAGACCACGGTCACCCCGTGAAAGGCGCGGGTCAGTCGATCGGTCGAGAGGATGATCCCGTGATCGCTCGCGTCGCCTTCGAGCCTCAAGAGCTGTCGAAAATCCATCTGATCAAGGTTGCCGAGATTGATCAGTGAGTCCGACTCAGCGCTGACGGGAGCCGACATCGCAGCGGCGGACTTCCCCGCTCCACTGAGGATCCGACGTCGCTCGGGCAAGATCCCGTCGGGCCGGAACCAGAGGAACCCGATGATGAGCAGCCCGATCGCCACCCACTCGAGCGCCGGCACCAGGGCCGGATTCGACAGCGGCGGAATGAACCGGGTCACCTCTTCGAAACCCAAGGGCACCAAGAGCGCGCCGAGGATCGCCCCTTTGTGGTTGCCCGCCCCGCCGACGATGATGGCGGCGAAGAGCACGATCGTCTCGGCGTAGCCCCAGGCGCCGGGCGCCCAGAGGTTGATGAATCCCACCAGAATCGCCCCGCTCAGCCCGGCGATCATTCCGCCGAGGATCAACATCGACGTGCGCTGGACCCGCACGTTCTTGCCCAACGCGTCGGCCACGATGTCGTTGTCGCGCATGGCGCGCAGTGACCGGCCGTAGGGCGACTCGGTCACGCGACGTAACAAGAAGTAGACCAGCACGGTCAACACGACGGCCACGCCGCCGTAGGCGAACTGGTAGCCGAGACCTTGGGGGTTGAAGTAATGAGTGAAAGGCGCCGGCACGATCGAGATGCCGGCCGCGCCGTTGAAGAGCGGCACGAAGTTGTTCACCAGCTGATTGAGTAGTACCGCCGAGACGAGAAGGCCCACCGCGGCGAAGTCACCCCGTAGGCGCTTGCCCACCAGGAAGACGAAGGGTAGGGCCAGGAGTCCTCCGAAAATTGCCGCTCCGATCCACGGAAGGGGCCACGCCAAGTGCCAACCGAGCACGTACTGCTGAAAGCCCTGGTTGGACTTCTGCCAGTTCCCCATGGAAAGCACGGCCGCGACGTAGGCGCCACCCGCCTGGAAGATGATGAATCCGAAGTTCGACAAGCCCGCGAAGCCGAACTGCACGTTGAGGGCGAGACAGGCCATCGAGTCCACGGCGCCGTAGACGATAATCGTCGCCAGGTAGAAAGCGAATGCACTCGGCATCAGATGGTCTTCTCACTTCCGAAGAGACCGTAGGGACGGAAGGTGAGCATGCCGAGCAGCACCACGAAGGCGATGACCTCTTTGTACTCGGGATTGAAGTAGCCGGCACTGACCTCGGTCGCGACCCCGATAGTGAGGGCGCCGAGCATCGCGCCGTACGCCGAGCCCGGTCCACCCAGGAACATCGCGGCGAGCAACAAGACGATATAGAGCTGGGCGCTCGTCGCCACGAAGACCCCGGTGTTCATGGCGAAGACCGTCCCGGCGAGACCGCAGAGCGCACCCGAGATAAGCCAGGTCGAGGAGATCACCCGCTGGGTGCGAATACCCGAGTTGCGAGCCAGGCTCGCGTTCGCCGACGTCGCGCGCATGGCCTTGCCGAGTCGCGTGTACTTGAGCAGCCAGTGGATGAGTCCCATGACGACCACGCAGATTCCGATGATGATGAGTTGCAAGGTACTGAGATACATGCCCCAAAAGTGGAGCTCGCGACCGAGCGATTGCTTATACGAGAAGTAACTGCCACCGACGATCGCCTGAAGACCGAAGGTACCAACCAGGTCGACGCCCAGCGCCACGATGACGATCGTTATCGGCGGAAGGTTCCGTCGTTGGAAGGGCGTGAAGATGAAGCGGTTCAACAGGTACGACGCGATGGCCCCGGTGAGGACGCCGCCGATCATCGCCACCCACGCGTTCAGATGAGCGTGGTAGTTGAGGTAGTACGTGACGAACGCGCTATTGATCATCACCGAGCCGTAAGCCAGGTTAAGGACGTTGGTGACCGCGAATTGCATCGTGAATCCGACGGTGGCGATCGCGAGGACCGCAGCCGAAATGAGGCCGAAGCCGAGTGACGAGAGGAAGACACTCACGTCAAAACCTTTCGAGAGCGGGTGGGTGGGCGATGGTTCGATTCTGAGAATGCAGCGTGGCCGCGGCAATCATCCGCCGCGGCCACGCTCAAGAAAACTACGGGGTCGACTTGCACACCGTGAGGCTGCAGAACCCGAGGGTCCCACCGACCGCCACGGTCGTACCGTTCGCCAGGAACTGGTCGTCTTCGAACGGACCGAACGCCGTCTGATACGAGTCGAACTGGTACGAGCCACCTACTCCGATGTAGTGAATCTTCTTACCAGCCTTCAGGTCCCTGAGGCCGACGGCGTAGCTCGACACGTTGACCGCACCTTTTACGCCCTCGGCGATCTTTATGACGTCGGCCTTGTACTTCGACCCGGAGGTCGATTTCGCCATGTCCATGGCCAGCGCCGCCAGGTTGATGCCGTCATAGAGGTGGACCGTGCCGTTCGCCGAGAGAAGCCCCGGGAAGCTCGGAACGCCCTTGACCTTGCCGGCCTGCTGCAGAACCAACTTGTGGTACAGCGGGTACGCCGGACCGGATGCGTTGACCGTTTGGTTGTCCGCATCGAAGGCCGAAATGAAGTTCTGAGTACCGATCGGGCCCGACGTCACACCGGAGAAGAAGACCGGGTCGATCATGGCTGACGTTCCAATCGTCGGGATCATCTTGTTCCCGTTGAGTTGGTAGATCTCCGACAAGAGGGCCACGCCCGCCGCTCCCAGCGCCTCCATGAGGATGGCGTCCGGGTGCGATTGGACGATCGCCTGAGCTTCGGTCTGGAACGTCGACGCCGTCATGTCGAGTGTCTGGTTGGAGACCACGTTCATACCGGCCGCCTTGATGGCCGCCTCGGCCGGGGCTACGAAGGTTTGGCTACCCGCGTCGTTGCCGAAGGCCAGGGCGATGTTCTTGAACGAGTGGCGCTTGGCAATCTGCACCATCGCCACCGAGTCGGCCGCGTCCGGCGGCACCAGTCGGAAGAAGTACGGGTAGTGGACCGCGTCGAACTCGGACTGTCCCGTCATGCAGAACGACACCGTCTTGTGAGCACCGAAGATCGGCACGACCGTCGCGGCCTCGTCCGAGGTGCACCCGATTACGAGCACCAGGTTCGACGTCGTCGCGTACATCTGACGAACGGCGGGCACGGCGTCGGCGGGGTCGCCTCGTGTGTCGACCGTCTTGCACTTGACCTGCTTGCTCATCACGCCGCCCGACGCGTTGATCGCCTGGGCCGCGGCGTAGCACGCGGTTTCGTACTTCGGCCCGAGTGCCGCGTCGGCGCCGGTGAAGGGTGCAACCGAGGCAATCGTGATCGACCCCTTGAACGACGTCGCGCCCGAGGTGCCTTCCGCCACCGGCAACGTCACCATGGAAGCGACGAGTGCCAGCACGGAGGCGACGAGAACGAGTCGCTGTCTGCTGTGATCGACGAGTCCCCCTCGTCGTGCCATCTTTGAAAACCGCATCCTGCCCCCTTAGTTAAATTGGTTTATCCCTGCTTGACGCAGTTCTACACCGTTAGAAGTTCGTGGTGTCCACTTCCAACGGGCGCCAGGGCCAATCGGCCGGCGCGTCCTTCTCGGCGACGACGGTGTTGGAGATAGTCCCCACACCTTCGACGAAGACTTCGATCACGTCGCCCGGCGTCAGCCAGACCGGTGGCGTCCGCGCGAAGCCCACGCCCCCCGGCGTGCCGGTCGCGATGACGTCGCCCGGACGCAACGTGGTGAAGCCCGAGAAGTACTCCACGGCGCGCGCGACGTCCACGATCATCATCGAGGTGCGCGCCTCTTGCATGACCTCGCCGTTCAGCGTCGAACGGATGGCCACGTCGGAAATGTCGACCTCGTCGACGGTCACGACTTCGGGACCGATGGGCATCGTGCCCTCAAAGTTCTTGCCCGGCGTCCACTGGGTCGCCTTGCGCTGCCATTCGCGCGCCGAACCATCGTTCATGGCGGCGTACCCGAGGATCGATTCGAAAGCGTCCTTGGCTCGTATGTAACGCCCGCCCTTGCCGATGACGACGGCGACCTCGGCCTCGAAGTCAAAACGCTCGGTGAGAGCTGGGGCAATAAGGTCGTCGTAGGGGCCGATGACGCTGCCCATGCCCCGCACGAAGGACTCGGGCCACTTCGGAACCTCGCGACCGCCTTCGATGGCGTGTTCGGCGTAGTTCACCCCGAGACAGAGAATCCGAGGGGCGTCCGGCGTCGCCGGACCGAACTGATTCTTTTCGACCTGAATCCCGGCCCGCTCCGAGGCCCCGCGCGCCGCGGCCAGTCCGACGGCCCCGGCGTAGGCGAGACCCGCCAGTGTGGAAAGTGTTTCGTTACCGGTCGCGTCGCCGACGTCCACGTAGCCTTCGGTTCCCTTCACGTGGAGCCTGAGGCCCCGATCAGTTCGAACAGTCGCGAAACGCACGCCTACCCCCAAAATTGGTTCCAAAGGTTGTATTGGTACAACTAATTGGAGAGAACCTACTCGTTGCCCCATCACGTGTCAATGTCAGGGGGGCAAGTATCAGGGTAAAATCTTTTCAAAGTTTCAAACATTGGTGGTAGTGGTTGTCATACTTCCCGGCTAGTGTGCTCCCATTCTGAGATATGTTCTCAACGTCACGCTTGTGATGAGGAGAAACAGGTTTTTGGACGAAGGGGCAGTTCCAAGATATTGGTAACATTGGTTGAGTTTGAAACGCATCGAGGAGGGCCGTGCTCACACTCTCAAAGGATCAAATCCACGACGTCGCCGAAGTTGTGCTCCGCGAGGCCGCCCAGCACGGACTCACTACGGGATCCCAGCTGCCCACCGAGCGCGCACTGGCGAATTCGCTGTCGTCGTCACGATCCGCCGTTCGCGGCGCCCTCGCGCTGCTCGAGGCCGTGGACGTCGTCTCGCGCGAGGTGGGACGTGGAACGTACCTCAAGTGCGATCCGCTCTCGGCCATGATCAGCCTCGACAGCTCCGCCGTGACGTCCGTGGCCGTGCTCTACGACATTGGTCCGAGTGACGTGATGGCGGCCCGCCAGGCCTTCGAACCCATGGCGATGTTCATCGCGGTCGTCGAAGCGACCGAAACCGACTTCGAAGAGATCGCCCGGTGTGTCGACGCGTGCGAGCGGGCCAAGGACTATGACGAGTTCGAACATTGGGACCTGGCCTTCCACCGGTCCCTGATGGAGGCGACCCATAATCCGCTCCTCCTTCGCATGTACAGCCTCATCGAGGCGGCGCGCAAAGGCGATCTCTGGGGTTCAATGAAACGCCGCGGCGACACGCACGAACGACGACACTGTTCCTACGTTCAGCACGCCGCGATCTACGAGGCCCTGCGCAATCGCGATGGGCGCGGCGCGCAAGAGGCGATGAGCGCTCACCTCGAGTACGTGTCGAACTTCCTACGGGAGAACTCACGGCGCTAGTCGCGTAGACCCACCCTCAGCCGCACTTCCCTCAACCGACGGTCTTTACGACGTCGCGAAAGCGAGCTTCGGCCTCCGCGCGGTTGTCCGTCGTCGCGAGAGCGAGCGAGAGAGCGACTCGGGCCTTCGCGCCGTCGAGCGCGCCCGCCGCAATGAGACCGCGGTGGCGCAAGTCGATCTCCGAGCCGGCGAATCCGTAGGTCGACTCGAGTACGACGCCGGCGCCGGCGCGCGACGCGAGCACGATCGGCATCGTGAGCAGCAGTTCGGAGAGCGGTTCCACCATCGACTCCGGTACGTGGCCGCCACCAAATCCCTCGACGACGAGGCCGCGATATCCCAGGCCCACCAACGCGGAAACCATCCGCCCGTCATCGGCCAGAGCGCATCGCACCAGTGCGACCGGCGCGACGTCACCCTGGGGACGTGTCATAGACAGTGGCTCGACGCGAGCGTAGAAGTGGACTCGGCCTTCAACGACGACACCGATCGGACCGCACTGGGGTGAGGCGAACGCCGACGGGCTAGAGGCGTTCATCTTTCGCACGAATCGTGCCGCGTGGATCTCGTCGTTCATGACCACGAGGGATCCCAAGCCCCTGGCCAGCGGCGACACGGAGACGGCGACCGCGGCTCGAACGTTCGCCGGACCGTCAGCTCCCGGCAGGGACGGATTGCGCATGGCCCCGGTCACCACGACCGGACGTTCGTCGTCGACGAGCAGGTCGAACGCAAAAGAGGTCTCTTCAATATTGTCCGAGCCCTGCGTCACGACCACCCCGTCAACGCCGTTCGAAAAGGCCTCGCGAATCGCGTCACTGATTTCGATCAAATCGGCAAAGGAGAAATTGGCCGACGCCATCTGACGCAAGGTGCGACTCTCGACACGGGCGACGGATTCGAGTCCGGGGACCGAGCTGACGAGCGTGCTCGCCTCGACGCTCGGAACGACGCCGGCCGTCGTATCGCCGGTCGGCAGCGACGCTATGGTCCCGCCCAGGCCGAAGAGGGCCACTCGACCAATGTCGCCTCGAATCTCACCGCGCTCGTGCTCACTCATACCGCCATCTTCCCCAATGTGCGTCTCTGGACGCAAAAGGTCTTCGACGAGTACTACTGGGCGCACGGGGTGCGAACGCGCGCATCGCGTCGAACGATCGGCGCCAGAATGGGACTGTGACGTTTCGAAGGCTGACGTTCAGTTTCACGGTGATCGTGCTGTTGCTCGCTTCGATCGCCACGGATTCGAACGGAGCCACCTCGAAGATCCCGACCACGTCACCGTGCGGTATCGGAGGGACCGCCCACTACAGCCACGTGGTCTGGATCATGCTGGAGAACGTCGGCTACTCAGTCGTCGGCTCACCGAGCGCCCCGTACTTCAACCAGCTCGCGACGAGGTGCGGACTGGCCACGAATGACGACGCGGTGTCGCACCCCAGCTTGCCGAACTACATCGCCTTGACGTCAGGCTCAACGCAGGGAATCAGTGACGACGGGGAGCCGAGTTCGCATCCCCTCCGCGCGCCCAGCATCTTCTCGGAACTGGGTTCGAACTGGAAATCACTGGTGGAATCCATGCCCTCCGCATGCGATCACGTCACCAGTGGTCAGTACGCGGCGCGGCATAATCCCGCTGTCTATTTCACAACAGTTGCGACGTCGTGTCGGCGACAAGACGTCGCGATGAACCTGCCCTTGAACCTCAGCGCAGGTTTCACCATGATCGTGCCGAATATCTGTGACGACATGCACAGTTGCCCGGTCGCGACTGGCGACGCGTGGCTTCGACGGATCGTCCCTTTGATACTCACGAGCTCCCAGTATCAATCTCGTTCCTTGATCTTGTTCATCACGTTCGACGAGAATGACTCGATGGCGTCTAACCAAATTCCGACGCTCGTCATCGCTCCCTCCACGCCCAAAGGGGACAGGATCGCCATCCGATTTACGCACTACTCGCTACTGAAAACGACCGAGATTCTCCTGCACGTCGGACAGCTGGGTCAAGCGAGAACGGCGCGATCAATGATTGAGCCTTTTCATCTTTAGAGATTGAGTTCGATCACCAACTCATCAGATTCCAGGCCCGCCATTTCCTTCCAGATCCACCACGGCCACGAGGGCCGCGACAACGCCGGCGACCTCTCGGTCTAGCGTGAAGTCAACCCACCACTTCAGGAGCGCTTCATGCCGGGCATGAATCCCAACAAAATCAACCTGAGTAACTCGCTCATCGTCGAGCTCTTCCGTCACGCACTGTTCGTCTCGGGCCTGTTCCGTCTCACGGTGATCGCCGTGGTGTTGATGCTGGTACTGGTGCTCACGAGACGGATACTTCAATTCAATCTTTCGCCCGACGGGATGAATGAGCCGCGAGCGCGCACCTACCTTCGCTGGGGCTTCGGGGCGGTTTGGCTCATCGACGGGATCCTTCAGTTTCAAGTCTCGATGCCCCTCGGTCTGGCCAACAACGTGGTAGCCCCGCTCACCACCAACACTCCGTCGTGGCTCCATTCTCTAATGGAGCACGGCATCTTCATCTGGAACAGTCACCCGATCAACTTGGCCGTCGGCGTGGCGTGGTTGCAGGTCGGCATCGGTCTCGCCCTGCTCGTGTCCAATGGAATCACCGGACGTATTGCGGGGCTGGTTTCCACGGGCTGGGCGTCGCTGGTCTGGCTCATCGGCAACGGCGCCGGCGGGATCTTCGTCACCGGCGCGTCATTCCTCTTCGGATGGCCGGGCGCCACGTTCTTCTACGCCGTGGCCGGCGTGTGGCTGTTCCTCAAACCGGAAACCTTCCGTCGTTGTTTTTCGATCGTCACGTTGCGGATCATCGCGGTCGTCGTAGCCCTCGGGGCGGTGCTACAACTTTTGCCCTCAACGGAGTTCTGGCACGGCGGCAACTCCAATGCCCTCACCGCGATGACGTCGTTCATGACCAAGATCGCCCAGCCCCACTGGTTGGCGTGGTTGTCGCGAGGAGTCGGCACTATCGCCGGATCGATCGGGGGCGGATTCAACATCATCGTCGTCCTGTGGATGGTTGCCTGCGCCAGTGGACTCTGGTTCGCCGCGACGAACAGGTGGCGTTGGCCGATCTGGACCCTTGTCTCGGGTTGTCTTTTTTTCTGGTTGACGGCGCAAGACACTTCACTTTTTGGCGGAGTGTCAACCGATTTCAATTCTCTTTTGCCCTTGGCGGTGCTTGCCTGGTGCGCGTCACCGTCGTTACGCGACGCCCCCGCTCTTCCGCACCGACTTCCTCGAGAGCTCACCGCGAGTACCGGCGCCGTCGTGGCGACCTTCGCTGCCGCGATGATCGTCTATTCCACGGCGCTCATGGCCACCTCTTCGATTGCTAGCGCCGAGACGACGCTCTATCAAGCTCAAAATGGCCCGGCGTCGGCGACGGCAACCAAGGCGGCGAATTTCACGCTCACGGACCAGTTCGATAAGACTTACTCGTTGGGTGAGCACCGGGGCTACGTCACGCTCTTGACCTTCCTCGACCCGCGCTGTTGGACGGACTGCCCGTTGCTCGCCGAACAACTCAAGATTCTTCGCGCCGACCTGCCGGCCACGACGAAGTTGGACATCGTCGCGGTGGCGGCCGATCCCTACCACGAGCAGCTCAGCGACCTTCGCCACTTCATCGCCGTACGCGGACTGTCGCACGTTTCGAACTTCTATTTCGTCACGGGCCAGCTCTCTGCCGTTCGAAAGGTCTGGGCTTCCTACGGGATCGGCGTAACGATGACCAAGTCGGACGTGATGAGCGTCCACTCGGACTACATGTTCATCATCAACCCGAAACACCAGGTCCGGTGGGTGATCCCCGACGATCCCATCGCCAGTTCATCGGGGAGCGCCTCGGCGGTGTCGGAGTTACGGGTCCTGCTCGCCGACGAGGGCGTTCACTAAGGTCGCGGAGTTACTGACCGGGACGGGCCCGACGGCTTCGCAACGCTTCTTTGCGACGCCGCCGCCATATATATGGAGTCGTTGGCGACCAGACTCATCCGGTGCCGAAGGGCCACGAAAAGGGCCTCGCCGGATCGGCTCACCAGAGCGTCGACGCCGTCGAAATGATCTCGTTCACCGCCGGTCAAAACGGGTCGTCCGTATCCCAAGAATTCTCTTATCTTTGGCGAAATCAAGCCTTTCCATTGGTTATGGGTGTGGATAATCTAGGTTCGGAGTCCCATTTGGGACGCCCTGTCGCGAGGAGTTGAGTTATGTCAAAGGGGGGGAGACTGGCAACAGTTCTTGGACTCTTCCTGGTTGCCGTGGGTCTCATTGTGTGGGCCGTTGCCTCTCTTCTGAATCCCGGCGTTCCGGGCGGGGTGGTCAATTTTACGAACACTCAGGCCGCGGGCCAACCAGTGCAATTGAATGTACAGACGGTCGGATCGATCGGCTTTGGCGCACACCCCAGTTGGGTGTCTTACTTGGTTAAGGATCCGAAGACCGGTAAGTGGACTCACGCCACGTCTTGGGAGTTGCCGGCCCACACCGTGATCCAAATGACGATCGATCAGTACGACAGCGGTAGCCCACTGCGCAATCAAGAGTGGGGCCAAGTATTGGGAACCATAGGCAGTACCGCAACACTCAACGGCACGAGCTTCAGCGTCTATAACTCGAACACTGGTAATGGCGTCGGCCACACGTTCGCAATTCCGAACCTCAATATCAGCGTTCCCCTAGTCGGCGTGAGTGGCAACCCGTGCGCGGCGGCACCGTGTCACTTCAATTCACCGCACAACGTCGAGACGTTCAGCTTCAAAACACCTGGTCCGGGCAGCTACAACTGGCAGTGCTTCGTGCCGTGTGCGTTGGGATACTTATTCGGAAACGGGGGGGCGATGTCGACTCAGAACTACATGGGCGGCGAACTGGAAGTGGTGAATTCATAATGTCACCCGAGAGCTCCATGAGTAGCGAAGAGAATCATTTTCGCCAAATCGTCATAATCTGGGTCGTACTTTCGGTAGTAGGCGACCTCCTCTTCTGGTTCCTCGTTGGTCCCCACGTTCCACCGGGTCGGATGACCACTACGGCAAAGGACAATCAGTTCGACTTCAACGTGCTGATGGTTGTCGGTCTGCCGGTCATCATCGGTGTGTGGGAGTGGCTGGGATTCGCCGCGCTCAAATGGAACGTCAAGCGTAAGGACATGCCTGAATCGGTCGGCGGACCTGCCGCCGCCGGCAACAAGAAGGCCGAAGTCTCTTGGATTGTGATTACGACGTTCGTCGTTTTGTGCCTCGCGGTCTTTGGCACGGTTGCGTTGTATGCAGGTAACGGCTCCGGCGGCGGCGAAGGACCCAACCCGATCCAGCAGCCGGCCGGCGCGGTCCAGGCCGAGACGGCCGCCCTCGCGGGCACGGGGTCGTGGTCGCCGAACAGCAACGAAGTCCTACCCGTACAGGTCATCGCTCAGCAGTGGAAGTTCACCTACCGGTACCCCACTTTCGGGGGCTTTGAGTCACCGGACCTCATCCTGCCGGTCAACACGGAGATCGCCTTCAACGTGACCTCACTCGACGTCATTCACAGTTTTTGGGCCTACCAGCTTGAGGTGAAAGCTGACGCGAATGCCATGGAGAACAATGTCGCCTTCACCAAGACGGAGCAACTCGGCAGTTTTGAAGTCCGCTGCAGTGAGCTGTGCGGCATTTGGCACGGCGCCATGTTCAACCCTGGCAAGGTGGTCTCCGAGTCGGCGTTCATGACGTGGGCGTCGTCCACGGAATCAAAGAACGCCGCGAACACGGCGAACCTGCCGCCCTTCGCCTGGACTTACGTACCAGATGCGAACGGCGCCGCTGGTGGCTACTACCCCGACGGCAACGTGACACCGTACAGCACCGTCGAGATCTACGGATCGAAGCAGCCCTCATGAGTGACCGTCGTAACTTAAATCAGAAGTTTGTGAGCGAGGAAACGGAGATCGCGCGATGAGCACCACCGCCGCAGGACCGACGGACGTCAAGGCCGTACCACCAGCGTCCGCGGACGCGCCCAAGAGTACGGGCAACGGCTGGTTAAGCCAGCACGTCGGCACCGCGATCGTTCTTGGCTTCCTGGGCTACCTCCTGGGACACTGGTTCGGAAACTACCTAGGGAATGCGTATCCCTACATCGCCAACAGTGGCCAGAACGCCCTGGCCGATTTGCTGGCGCTGTTGTTCATGGTCATCGGTTGGTTACTCGGCATTGGCGCGCTGAACTACCCGCTCGCCAAGCTCGTCGGTCGAGACGCCAAGGGCGAGCCCGAGTACACCGGCTGGACCAGGTACTTCCGTTACAACCTCGACCACAAAGTCGTCGGCATCCAGTACGTCGTCGGCGTACTGCTGTTCTTCTTCACTGGCGGTCTGCTCGCGATGGCAATCCGCACCGAACTGTTGAATCCGACGGTGCACGTCTTCAGCGCCGATACCTACATCAAGATCGTGAGCGAGCACGGCACGATCATGATGATGATGGCGTCTTCGGTCATCGTGGGTCCGCTCGGTAACTACTTCGTACCCCTGATGATTGGTGCGCGCCGCATGGCCTTCCCGCGCATTGAAGCCTTCAGTCTGTGGACCTTCATCGCCGGATACTTCGTTATCTTCTCGGCCCTCGCCTACGGCGGCTTCCCGACCGGTTGGACGGGCTACGCGCCGCTCCAGACCCAGGCCGGTCCGGGCATGGTGTCCTACCTCTTCGGTTTCGCCGTTATCAGTATCGGCATGATGACCGCCGGTTTCAACCTGCTGGTGACCATCATTAACTACCGCGCGCCGGGAATGACCTGGAGCCGAGTACCGGTCTTCGTGTGGTCCATGATCGCCACGGCGGCGCTTCTCACTCTGGCTTCGCCCGTACTGACTGCGGCCGGCCTCTTCGGACTCCTCGACAAAACGGCGCAAACGGCGTTCTACGTCACCGAGCACGGCGGTAGTTCGTATCTTTGGGAGAACCTGTTCTGGTTCTTCGGTCACCCCGAGGTGTACATAATGGCACTGCCGGGATTTGGCATCGTTGGTGAGATAATCCCGGTGTTCTGCCGAAAGCCCCTCTTCGCGTATCGCATCGCCGCGGCTGGAATGATCGGTGTGGCGTTGTTGTCATTCTTTGTGTGGCAGCACCACATCTTCCAGAGTGGCATCGACCCGGACATGCGGCCGCTCTTCATGCTCACGACCGAACTGATATCGATCCCGACCGGGTTCATATTCCTGGTAGGAATGGGCACGTTGTACAGAGCCAAGATCAGATACGAAGTGCCCATGCTCTTCTGCATGGCCGTGTACTTCAACTTCTTAATCGGCGGCGTCTCGGGCGTGTTCCTCTCGGACGTCCCGGTGAACGTGACGGTGCACGGTGGCTTCTTCGTTCTCTCTCACTTCCATTACACGATCATGGGCGGACTCATCTTCGCGTTCTTTGCCGGACTGTACTTCTGGCTGCCCAAGATGACCGGGCGTACGATGAACAAGAAACTCGGACTGTGGCACTTCTGGACCATGTTCGTGTTCTTCAACTTGACGTTCTTCCCGATGTTCATCATCGGACTGTTGGGCCAACCGCGACGTGTCTTCACGTATGCGAGGAATCTGCAGATCTTGAACGACTTCTCCTCGATTGCGGCGTTCTGCCTCGGGGCATCGTTCCTCATCTTCGTTGCGAACCTGATGTGGTCTCAGTTCATCGCACCGGAGAAGGCGCCGGCCAATCCGTGGGACTCACTCGGTCTCGAATGGCAAACCGCGACGCCGATTCCGGCCTACAACTTTGAGCGGATTCCGGTCATCATGACGGACCCGTATCACTACAGCGAAGTCGGCGCCCCTCAGCTGGCCGACTTCGGCGATGGTCCACCGGTTCACGCGGCGACTGCGTCAACTTCCATTACCGACCCCGATCAATAGCGAGTAGAGAGTAACGACATGACGGACATGATCAAAAACTCACACGGCGTGAGCGAAACTCCCGAAGAGCGGGAGTTCGAACTGCGCGCCCACATCGGTTCAATATGGAGCGGGGGCCGACTGTTCATCGGCATGTACACCTTCCTGTTGGCGTCGCTCGCCTTCGCCTACTTCTATTTGCGCTCGAGCAACAACGGGCTGTTGTGGCGCCCCGATCACGTGACCGCGCCGACCGCCTTTGGATGGGCCATCTACTCCTTGACGCTGCTCGCCACACTGATGGCCATCTTTGGTCAGTCTCGCCTGCGAAAGGGCGGCGTGATGGAGTGGCAGATCGCCATCTGGGTCGGCGTCGTCGCGGCGTTGCTCGCCCTGTTCTTACAGATCTACGAGTTCACCGCGGTGCCGTTCTACCCCGGCTCAAGCGGCTACGCCTCCACGTTCATCGGCTACTCGGTCATGAACATCTTCACGATCTTCATCGTGGCGTACTGGTTGGAGACCACCGTGGCGCGGTCACATCAGATGAACAAAGAACTCGGCGGCGTCAATTCGCCACTCTCGATGCACCCTTCGGCGCAATCGTTTCGCGCGAATGTGGCGTCGATGACGTATTTCCTGGGCTTCGTGGCCCTGGCTAGCACGCTGTTGTTCGCGATGTTCTACCTACTGTAATGACGCAACGACCTAGGAGACATAATGTATGCGACAAGAGACGAAGTGACGGGCGAGAGTCGAGGTGGTCGTGAAGCATGCCGTAGATAGTTTTATCGGCCCACAGGTCGAGACGTTGGTGATTCTCTTGGGCACGTTCTTCGCCGTCGTCATCTGGGGATTCTTCCAGCGTCATCATCCGGAGTGACCGTAGAGCCGGTTCGCCGGACGTTCACACCGCACCGCGCTCTCTACCACGATCTGCTCACGTGCACCGCTTTAGTCCTGTGGGTGATCGTGTTGACGCCGCCCGCGCTCTCGCTGACGGGCGAGTACGAATTCGCCCAGTCGACGCAGTTCTGTCTGTTCGCGGTCGTGATCCCGGCCCTACTCGTGCTCGGTGGTCCGTGGCGGTGGTTCAACCTGACGTCGAACGACGAGCCCATCTTTGACAACGACGGTCAGCAGATCTCCTTCGTGTTCCTACGTCCGCTCGATCGCTGGGCCCACAAGCGATCGTTGGCTAGGGGGTATCGCCGCAGCGTCGTGCTCCTCTTGATCTTCGTGAGTCAGTCGATTCTGTGGCGATCGGCGCCCGTGGTGGACGCCCTGATCCGCCACCCGTGGCTCTCGATCGCCGAATCGATAGCGCTCGTCATTGGCGGCACCTTCTTGTGGCTCGAGTTGGTGGAGTCGACGCCCTTTCGACCGACGACCGCGCGACCGTACCGAATCGGCGTCTCGGCCATCGCCATGTGGACGGTGTGGGTAATCGCGTACCTGATGGCCATGGCCCAGAACACCTGGTACTCGGGCTTTCGTCACGTGACGGGACGGGTCTTCTCACTCGCGGTCGACCAACAGGTCACCACGGCGCTGATGTGGTTCATCTGCGCGTGTGCGTTCCTGCCGATCATCTTCTCGAATCTCAATCGATGGCTGCAGTCCGAGGACGATCCCGACGAAGAGCTCTACCATCTCGTTCGGCGCGACCGCTCCCGCGGATTTTTCGGTACGAATCCTTAGTCGCTTGGGGCTTGGGGCTCCAAGGATGAATCGAACTTGCGGACCCTCAGGTCGGGTCATTATCCCCGGGCAGGGTGGCGAAGCGCAAGATGAGCAGTCCCAGCAGCAAGATCACCACGACGCCGACGCCGACGCCCAGTGAGATCATGGTGTCGCGGAAGTCGCTCGAAGAGAGGGTGCCACTCAACGCGAGGTGGGCCGAGGAACTCAAGATGTCTCGAACTCCCGCCAAGATCCCGATGATCAGGAAGGGCCGCACCGGAAAGACGGACGCCCTCAGGTGCCCGAAAACGGTGTGGGCGATGTCGAGCAGGATGATCACGACCAGGATGCCGTCGATCGCCGACACCACGGACTGAGGGAACTGATTCCAATGGCTCAGGAAGTTGATCAGCGATCGCACCAACACGATGCTCGCGACCAGCATGAGGCTGGCCACGATGGCGTACTCGATGGAGACGATCAGCCAACGAATGACGGTGTTGGCATTGATGTTGGGATGCACGCGCTCGGGATCCGATTGACTCATACGAGCGCACGATAGCGCGAAGTGCGACGTGGTCGATCGTGCGGGACGTTACGTCGCGAATCGTGGATCAGGTGCCACTCAGGTGAGACAACGTCGGGATCTTGATGGCGTACAACTTATGGCCCAGGACTTGCTCCGCTTGAGTCTCGTCTCCGAGCGCCAAAACGCGCTCGGCCGCGAGTTGGACCTCTTGTTTGGTGAGGTGCCGGATCGTCGCCGCGTCACCGGGATGATCGAAGAGATACTGGACGTCCTTGATGGCGGCCAAGGCGTAATCAGTCATCCAGGTCTGGACGGCGTTCTTCATCTGGTCGATGTGCCTGCCCGACGCCGTGTCGTCGACCTGGAGGTTATTCGTGAGGTCGAAGACCGGTTCGCTGGCGAACGAGCACGCGGTTTCGTCACCGGTGAGCAGGGTCGGCACCGCCGCCCGGTCGGACGAGGTCAGTTTGCCGGCGACGTCCAGATTGTAGATATGGAACGTCTCCTTCACCGCGAACGCGCAAGGGGCGAGGTCCGTGTTCATCTCTTTGATCGAGGCGTCCTGCGAGGACACGTCCTGACTTTTGGTGATCGGTCGGGGCAGGTCGATCACCACCGAGATGGCGACGATGAGGAGCAACGACAGCGCCGCCAGTACCCACGGTCGTCGGTACCAGACGGCTTTGGTGATACCCAGCGACGACGTCGACATCGACGCCGGGTCGAACGGGACCTGTTCGAAATCAGAGAGGTCGTCGGTCACGGGACAAGACTATCGGCGGTCTCGGCGATGGCTCGGGCGTAGGTGAGCAGGCTCGGACGATCGAGGGAGTACAGACCGGTCTTACTTTCGGTGCCGAACGGGACGGCGTACGACGCGAGATTCCCATTCGGTCCGATGAAGTACAACACGTTGTTGTGCGACACCTCGTTCTTCTTGGCCCCGACGTTGACGCGGACTCCGTAGGCGGACCAGACGCGATCCAGCGCGTCGACCGGGCCGGACAACAGCGTGACCGACGGATCGTCACTGAGCCCGGGCACCGTGAGAGCGCTGCTGCGCGCAGAGATTTTGGTGGCGTTGGGATCGGTGTTGACGATGACGAAGTCGACCTTGTTCCCGTGCGCGCCCAGCTCGCGTGACGCCAGTCGTATCTCGGCGCCGAGCACCGGACAGATGTCGTTGCAGATCGAGTTATAGAAGGTCAGGACGACCACCTGTCCCTCGTGCGACGAGAGTCGCCAGCGATGCCCGTCCTGGGTGTGGAGCGTGAACTTCGGGGCGATCTCGCTGCCGATGTCCTTCAGTCCGATAAACACCTGGAGCGAGATGAGCGTGGGCAGGTTGGGATTCGTGGTGGGCGTTCCCTTCAGCACGGGGGCCGTCGTAGTGGGCGGCGCTTTGCCGACGGACTGGAAGAAATGCTGGGCGACTTGGCCGCCGAGTCCCAGTACCAACACCGCGACGATGGTCCAGGCGATGAACCTGGTAGAGACCGTGACGCGCCCGGAGCGCATCGCCCCAAGTCGCTTCTTTGGTGCGTTGGCGGCGGCGAAGATCGAGGCGCGCTCCTCTTCGTTCAACTCGCCGGGTTCGCGCGAGGTTTCCCCACTGCCAGTCGTCATCTCGCTGCCCATCGCTCGACGTCATTTTTACCATACGAGTCGTGGGCGCTCGCACGACAGTCGGTCGCAACGCGAATCGACGCCGCGCCGAGCGGGTCGAAATCGCGCGGGTACAGTGGGACGGTGAGCGACACCGAAAAGGTGCCAGAAGAGGCGTCGGCGAAGAAATCCGCCACTCACCTCACGAGCGCGGCGGCGATGAAGACGCACCTCACCTTGGTGGTGGGCCTCGCGCTCTGCACGGCCGCCTTCGTCTTCGAGCTCGGTCGCGCCGAAGGGGGTAACGAACTCAGTTGGGCGTACGTCTTCGAATGGCCGTTGCTCGCACTCTTCGCTATCTACATGTGGTGGAAGTTGCTCCATCCCGGCTTCACGTTCCGGCGGGCGCGCGAAAAACCCGCCATCGCACCCGAATACGAAGGGATGCTCCGGGCGTGGCAGGGCGAAGTGGCCAAACTCGAGATGAATCGTCGGACCGAAGAGGCGGGGAGCGCAGAAACGGACGCCGTGACGCGCGATGAGTGAGAGTTCTTCACCGACGATGACCGTCGTGCACCCCACGCCCTCGACCCTTCGCGTCGCCGTGATCACGGTGCTCTCGGCGCTCGCCTCAATCGTCGTCAACGCCGGGCTGGTGTGGTTCGCCAAGGCCTCCGATCCTTCGCTTCAGCACTACTCCCACTTTCGTCTCTGGGACTACGGCACCCTCACGGCCGTCGCCGTGGTGGCGGCCGGTGCGGCGTGGTACGTCGCCGCTCAAAATCTCCCAACGCCGCGCCGCACATTCTTTCGAGTGGCCGTCATCGTGACGTTGGCGCTGTGGCTACCGGACATCTGGCTCCTTCTCAAGCACGAACCGACTCGTGCCGTGGTCTTTCTCGTGATCATGCACGCGACCGTCGCGCTGATCACCTACAACTTCTTGATATACGGCGCGCCCGTCGGCGTCGGCGAAATGATCGGTGACGGCGCGGTCGCGACACGGGCGCCACGCGCCCTCGAAGGAGACGCGACATTGACCAGGGTGTCGCGCGGCGTGTGGGTCGCGTTGATGATCGCCGTGGTGTTCGAATTCTTAGCCGGGCTGGTGGGCATGGTGTACGTACCGTTCAATCGACCCGACGGATGGCTGTCGCATCGAGGCGAGACGATCTATCTCCTCCACGCCGTGCTCGGAGGGTTGCTCGGCGTGGCGGCCGTCGCTGTCGTCTTTCACCTGTCACGACAGCAGCCGATTCATCGCGTGGACCGCGTCGCGGCGGTGAGCGGGCTCTGCGGCGTACTGGTGGGCGCGGTTGGTGGGGTGCTGTGCGTCAGTCATCCGCTTCGATTGTTGGGCATGGCGTTGATGTTCCTCGGCGTGGCCGTGGCGTTCTTCGGCTACCTGATCCCGATGATCGACGACGCGCACCCTATTTCCGGAGATGCGTCGCCTCCGTCCTAAGCCCACCGTCCGTAGGACTACGTGGAACTAGGTGACGGTCTCGTCCTGGCCGAGACCCCGGAACTCCTCGACCGTCATCGAGCGACGACCACGAAGCACGTGATCCATGGCGCTCGAGTTAGCGTCGCTCTTCGTCGCCAGACGCAGCGCCATCACCAGAGCCGGGTAGCACCAGAAGTCGCCGCACACCCACAAGATCGCCGCGCCGATCTGTTGGTCGGCGAAGGGGTTCAACGTGGTGGGCGTCATGGAGGCCATATTGGCCAAATGGAGCATCGAATTGCCGATGTCGTAGAAAGGTCCCGAAGCCAAGAAGCTCAGCGCCATGGCGACGATAGTCATCACGAGGTTTGTGAACAGCAGGGCACCGACACGCGCGAAAGGCGAGAGCGTCGGTCGCCACGGGCGAGACGGGATGAACTGAGCCCAGAACAAGACTCCCGAGACGAAGAAACTCGTCAACATCAAACCAACGTGGAGCTTGGGGTCACCCATCACGGGGTTGAACACGCTGGGAAGCATCCACACGACCATGACCACGTTGAAGAAGACGATGGCGAACAGCGGCGAGAACACGACCCCGCCGATCCTTCGCAAGAGCGGGCGTCCGGGTCGTAGGAAGACGCGACGAAGGAGCCGTCGTCGCGTCGCCACGGGCAGCGCGAAGACCAGGGGGATCGCCGGCGCCCCGGCCACGTACAGCGCGGGCGCGGCGAGCATGACCGTGACGTGCTGGATCATGTGCACCCAGAAGTACTCCATCGACCAGTACTGCAGCGGCGAAACGACGCTGAGCGTCGCGACGGCGATACCCGCGTAGGCGACCCACATCCGATGCCGGCGCGAACGGGCGTGAGCCCGGGTGGAGCGGGCGTTGAGGGCGCGAAGGCCCCGTTCGTGCACTGCGACGACCACGATGGCAAAGACCGCGATCTCCGGATAGCCCCAGTGGTGGGTGAAGTAGTTCACGGTCGAACCGTCGCCCGGCGCCCGGCGCCAACGTGACACGTCGTTGCGAAACGCTTCATGCGACTGACCACCCCCGGCGACGCTCTCTGTCTATCTCTGGAGCGTACAAGACCATGATGGCCTAGGTCATAGAAAAACGCGGTTCGCGGACACCTCAACGCTGTGCCAACGGCTCACGCCCCGCGAAGTTCAGTTTCGGTACATGGGCCAAGTCTGGCGTTCTCGCAGACCGTCGAGGCGTTCGTCAGCGCGCCGCGGGTATGGGCTCCGCGCAAATCAGCTCCTTGCAAATTAGCCCCATCCAAATCAGCGAAGGAAAGGTTCGCTCGACGAAAATTGTCGGAGGATAAGTCCAGGCCCTTGAGGTCGAAGTGCGCGAGGTCACAGCCCGCGTAGTCCACGTTGGACGCACTTACCGCGCAGTTCTTCGAGGCGACGAAGGGCGAACTCACGTGCGCCGTCGTCCCGCAGGCGCTGAGTCCTACGGCGCTGAGCGCCGCGAGAAGCACCACACGCGCAGTTTTCATCCACCAACGCTATCGCGGTCATCTATCGAGATGCGCTACAGAGCGAGGTTGCTCGGTTCTTTCCTGATCGCCGCTTCGGCCAGCACCGTGAGCGCGAGGAACCATTCGTCGGGATTGACCGAGAGCGCGTGTTCTCCTTCGAGTTCGATCTGACCGAAGAAGAGGGCGTACCAAATGCGCGCAAAGGCGACAGCGCTCATGCCCTCGGCGAGGAGGTTCGCGTCTTGGAGTGGTTGCACTCGACTGACGATGAGATCGGCAATCTCCTTTTTGGCTTCCGCGATCCCCCGAGACGCCGTGGGATTGTGGCGCGCGAATGACATGCTCTCAATTCTTTCCATCCTCGCCTCGGTGCGCGCGGGCACTTGCGCCTCGGCGATGATGACGCGAAGGGCTTGGCGCAAGTCCTCGGTCGTCTTCACCGACATGAGCGGATTGGTGAAGGTTTCGGCGAGGCCGTGCAAAACCTCTCGGAACCGGTGAGAGATCGCGCACGCGATGAGGTCCTCGCGGTCGTCGAAGTAGCTGTACAGCAACGCGACCGAAATTCCCGCCGCGTACGCCACGCGTTTCACCCTGAACTGGGTCATGCCGTTGCGTTCGATCTCTTGGGAAGCGGCCTTGAGAATCATGTCCCGCGTCATAAATCGAGATTACTTCGGGTCTTGAGCGATTTCTATTCGTGAAACCAATCACGACCATTGAGCTGTGCGTCGACGTGTGCAAGGAATCGTGCGGCCGTCGCCCCGTCGATAGCCCGATGATCAAAGGTCAAGGCCAAGAGTCCGACGGAATGAATGGCGATCGATTCGTCGCCGTACGGATCCGTGACGACGACGGGCTTGCGGGTGATGCCGTCGGTCGCCAGAATCGCCACTTGCGGCTGGTTGATGATGGCCCCGGTCATCAGGGTTCCGTACGGTCCGGGATTCGTGATCGTGAAGGTAGCGCCAACTAGATCGTCCACCGTCAGCTTCTTCGCGCGAGCGTCCTGGGCGACCTGTCGGATTCGTCGCGCGATCTCGAAGAGGTCGAGCCGGTTCGCGTGGCGGATGACCGGTACGACGAGTCCGTCACCGTCCAAGTCCACCGCGATGCCCAGGTGGAGGTCGCGGTGGACGACCAGTTCATCGTTTCCCACCGAAGCGTTGAGTTGGGGGAAGGCCCCGAGTGCGTCGAGCACGGCGAGCGAGATGAAGGGTAGATACGTGAGCGTGAATCCTTCGCGCTCCTTGAAGTCGGCGCCGTGAAGGCGTCGATAGCTTTCCACGTGTTCGTAGTCGACCTCTTTTACCATGAGCGTGTGGGCTGACGTGGCCTTGGACTGAACCATGCGTTCGGCCGTCAGGCGACGCAACTTGGTGAAGGGAATGACTTGATCTCCCGTCTCGGTCGCCTCGCCGGTTCGCGCGTTGATCGCCGCCTCGACGTCGTGGCGAGAAAGACGTCCGCTCGGTCCGCTCCCCTTCACGGAGGCCAGGTCGAGATCGTGCGTGTCGATCAGATGTCGCACGATCGGTGAGTTCGTGGCCGACGTCGCGGTCGAGGACTGAGCAATAAAGGCCTCGACGTCGTCGCGCGTTAACCGACCACCGGGACCCGTGGCGACAACGTCGCTCGCTTCGAGTTTGTGATCGTCGAGGAGTCGGCGAACCGCGGGTGAGAGCCGGTTCGCGTTCTCGAGCCCATCGCTCGGCGTAGCCTTCGCCTCGGGCGAGGCGACGACGGGGGACGGTCGTTGAACGCCGTCGTCGAGTTCGTCGTTGTCAATCACGGCAAGTATGGTCCCGACGTCGACCGTTTCACCTTCCTGCACGAGTATCTCGGATAGGACGCCGCTCGTCGGAGACGGTATCTCGGTATCGACTTTGTCGGTCGAGACTTCGAAGAGGGGCTCTCCTTTGTTGATGACGTCGCCCACGGCCTTGAACCATTTCGTCACCGTGCCGTCGGCGACGGTCTCACCGAGTTGGGGCATCGTTACGTTCCTCATTGCCAACTCTCCGGCCCCGGCGCGAGTCGAGTCACGACAAGTCCAGGTCCAAGTGCTGGGCCATCCAATCAGCGCCCAGGGGACGGTGATGATTGATGACGTTGGCACAGCCGTGATTGCCATCGGCCAACAAGACGAACTTGGTTTCCCCGCGCGCTTCGTCCACCAGACGCTCGCCGTCTTGCCAGGGGAAGAGGCGGTCTCGCTTGCCCATGATCACCATCAGCGGTTGGGTGATCTTCTCGGCGAAGCCTTCCAGGGACATGTCCCAGGCTCGACGTTCCGCTTCTTCTGGAGACGAGGAGTACGAACGCACTTCGAAGGCGTGGCGAGTGAGTGGATTGAGGTCCTTCCACGTGGCGCCCAGGTTGTAGGGACCGGCGAGGGCGATTGTCGCGCGAATCGGAAGGTTCGCGCTCGCGAGTCGTGCGGCGTAGAAACCGCCGAGCGAGACGCCCCACACCCCGAGACGATCGGCGTCCACCTCGGGCAATGACTGGAGGTACGGGATGACGGTCGCCCCGACCTCCTCCCACTCTGGTCGTAGGGGCAGGGTCCATTCCGCCTCGCCTTGACCCGGACCATCCAGAGCGAAGGTCGCCATGCCCCGATCATGGAAGGCCCTCTCCACCTCTCGGAACTCCTCCTTGGTCGAGTCGAGACCGGGAATCAACAGAACCGTGGGGTGAGGTCCGTGGTCGTTCGGCCTCCGAAAGAGGCCCACCAGCCTGGAGTCCTCGAAGGGAATCTCGTGACGGCTCGCGGGAGGAACGAAGAGCGGCGTAGCCCGATTGATCGCGTCCACGGCGCGAGCGTGGGCGTCCCTCGCTTGATCCAGGTCGTGCACGAACATGAACTTGCCAAAATGGAAGTAGGTGGCCGCTCGGGCGTAGAACTCCCCCGCGCTTCGGTGGCGGCCCTCTTTCAGGGCTTCGTCGCCCAGGACCAGCTGCTCTTCGGCTCCGGCGCACCAGGCCGCGCACCAGTCGTTCCAGTGTTCGAGTGGTTTGGTGATTCGCGCGTAATCACTGGCGTCCACGCCGTTGGCCGTGAATCGAGGTTCCCAGTTCGCAACGGCCGTCTCTAGTAGTAGGTCAGACATGAGGCCCCCCACGGACGTTGGTTTTGAAGCCGATGGTAATGGATACTGGGCCGCGCTGAACAGGGCTCGGGCGTTGAAATCTTTTCACCACGAATCGGCGTCGCGACCTTGTTTGGCCCACGGGTCATCATTAGGGTTACGAAATCGCCCTTCGGGCGATCGACTCTGGAATAACGCACATTGGGGGATGCCGGGGCCGCGTAAATGCAGGGGGGAAATTATGACAGGGAAAAGGCGACTTTTTCACGCGTTCGGTGTGGTTTCGATCACACTGGCGTCTCTAGCGACGGTATCGACGTCGAGTGGGGCGTCGGGAAGCGGGACAATTGCCAAGGGCCAACCGGTATTGATCGGGGCGTCACTCTCACTTTCGGGTGACTTCTCGGGCGACGGTGATGCCTTTCAACAAGGCTACAAACTGTGGGCCGCGGACCAGAACAAAAAAGGCGGTCTGCTCGGGCACAAGATTGAACTGAAGATCATTTCGGACGCCTCGAGCCCAACGCAGGTCGTCACCAACTATCAAGCGCTGATCTCAAATGACCACGTGAACCTGACCTTCGGTCCGTTCTCGTCGCTCTTGACGCTTCCCGCGGCGACGGCAGTGAACCGATACGGCTACGCCATGGTCGAAGGCGCGGGCGGAGCACCGTCCATCTTCAGTTCCGGTCTACACAACGTCTTTGACGCCGCGTTGCCCGTGGCGAACGGACTCGTACCGTTCGCGAAGTACCTCGCCGCGTTGCCGGCCAGCCAACGACCCAAGACGATCGCCTACGTCACGTCAACCGACCCGTTCACCGAACCACAGATTCCCGTGGCGGAGAAAATCATCAAGGCGGCCGGGATCAAGACGGTGTACTACAAGACGTTCCCCGCCGAAGCGACGGACTACACGCCCATCGCTGACGCCGTCGCCGCCGCGAACGCCCAAGTCGTTATCTTGGGTTCCGTCGACGTTCCGACGGTGTCGGCCTTCATGCAGGCCTTCGAACAGGCGCACTACAACCCCAAGGCCTTCATCGCCACGGCCGGTCCCGACCAGGGCGCGACCTTCTTGAAGGCTGTGGGCGCCGGCAACGCGAACGGCATGATGGTGCCCAACGCCTGGTACGGCGGCTCGAGTAATCCGGAGAGCAAGACGATGGTCGCCGAGTTCATCAAGAAGTACGGTGGCACGGCCTCTGAAGTCAACGCAGACGTGGCCGAGGCCTACGCCGTAGGTCAAGTCATCACCGCGGCGGTCAAAGCGACGAAGGGCTTCAACAACGCCAAGATCATCACCTACCTCCACTCCGGCGTCACGATTCAGAGTGTTCTCGGTGCGGTGAAGTTCAACAGTCTCGGTGAGAACAATCAGCCGACGGCGTACACGTTCCAGTGGCAGGGCTCAAAGTTCGTCGAAGTTAACCCCACGACCGACCCGGGCGCTACCAAGATCCTCTTCCCCAAGCCGGCCTGGAAGAATTAACCCTTGAACGGCACTGCAGTTCTGCATTCGATCATTGACGGCGTCCTGACCGGTTCGGTCTACGCCTTGATGGCCACCGGTCTTACCCTGATATTCGGAGTGATGAACATCATCAACGTGGCTCAAGGGATCTTCGTGATCCTCGGCGCCTACTTGAGTTACGCGCTCTCGGTGCATCTGGGCATCGACCTGTTTGTAGGACTGGCCATCACGATCCCCACCCTGTTTGTGGTGGGGATCGTGGTGGAACGTGTCTTTCTCAGTCGCATCAAAGGACCCGAGCGGGTCGTCATGTCGATTCTGGTGACCTACGCGATCTCGCTGGTGATCGAAGGCGTGCTCAACATGGTGTTCTCGGTCAACTACGTCGAGCTCCACGCGTGGTACGTGAACCGCTCGGTTCGTGTCTTTGGCATCTATCTTCCGTACATCTATCTGTTGGGCTTCGCGATGGCGATCGTCCTGCTCGGAGCCCTGTACTTCATGCTGTACCGAACTCGATTTGGAACCAGTGTGCGAGCGTCCTTGGCCGACCAAACCTCGGCCGCGCTGGTGGGCATCAACGTAAAACGCGTCTCGACCATATGTTTTGGGCTGGGGGTGGCCGTGACGGCCGCCGGTGGAATGATCTACGGCGCCACCAACGCTTTCAATGCCAGTTCCAGTTACGACCTCATCTCGCGACTCCTCGTCATCATCGTGCTGGGCGGGATGGGGAGCATCGGTGGGGCCCTCATCGCGGGCATCATGATGATCACCATCGAAGATTTGGTGGCGGTGGTGTGGGGCCCCGTGTGGTCGAACCTGGCGTTCTTTCTCATCTTGGTCGTCGTGTTGTCCATTCGCCCCCAGGGTCTCTTTGGTAAGCCCTCGGTTCGGGTGGCCTAGTGCTCAGAGCACGCAACGTGTGGTGGATCCTGGCGCTGATTGTCCTGGGGCTCTTCCCGCTGATCGAGACGAATCCGACGTGGACGACGATTGGCGTCTTCGCCCTCATCTTCATGGCGTGCGCGACCTCGTGGAACATGTTCTCGGGTTACTCGGGCTACATCAATCTCGGATCGGCGGTCTCCTACGGCGTCGGGGCCTACACGATGGCCCTTCTGGCGGACCATCTCCACGTCCCGGGCAACGGCGACCTGTTCTGGCTCATCCCGGTCGGCGGGGTCGCGGCGATGATCGTGGCCGTTCCGGTGGGACTCGTGGCCCTTCGCGTGCGACGCCACACGTTCGTCGTGATCACGATCGCCATCTTCTTTGTCTTCCAGTTGTCAGCGATTAATTTCAGTTTCACCGGCGGCACGTCGGGTCTTCAGCTGCCCTTGATTCCTTGGTTGGAGACCAACTACAACAAACCCTTCTACTACTCGGCGTTGGCCATTACGGTCTTCGCGGCCTTACTCTCAGCGGCCGTTCGACGTTCGAGATTCGGTTTGCAACTGCTGGCGATTCGAGACGACGAAGACCGCGCGGCCGGACTCGGCGTCAAGGTCTTCGCGGTGAAACTTACCGGCTTCACGATGTCGGCCTTCGTGGTCGGCATGGGCGGTGCGCTGTACGCCGTGTTCCTGGGCCAGATCTATCCCCAATTCGTCTTCGACCCGATCTTCGATATCTCGATCGCGCTCATGTCCATCCTGGGCGGACTCGGAACGTTGACCGGTCCCCTGCTCGGCGCCCTCGTGCTCGAATCGATGCAGCAGTACTTGACGATTCGCTTCTCCAACGGTTCTCTCTATCTCATCATCTTCGGCGCGCTGTTCTTGGTGATCATCTTGTTCATGCCCCAAGGCGTCGTCGTCGCCTTGAGCGATTTGCGTTCGCGCCGCGCCGCGCGACGAGTCGAGGGCGCTCGAGTCGTAATGGGTAAAGCCTCGTGACGACCTTGCTCAGTGTGGAACGCGTCTCCAAGGCCTTCGGTGGACTGCAGGCGCTCGACGAATGTTCGTTGAGCGTGGAAAAGGGAAGCATCACCGGACTCATTGGCCCCAATGGTTCCGGCAAGACCACGCTCTTCAACGTCATCACCGGTTACGAGAAGCCGGATTCCGGGTCGGTGTCCTTCGAAGGTGCCGAGATAACCCGCGCCGGTCCGAGCAAGGTGTTCGCCCTCGGGGTGGGGCGCACGTTTCAAATAACTCGGATCTTCGTTCGTCTGAGCGTCCTCGAGAACATGCTCGTGGCGACCCAGCGCGACGAGGGCTGGCTGCGCGGCCTCACGCGATCGAAGTCCTCGAAATCCGAGCTCGTCTCGGCGATGGAGTGGCTCGATTTCGTGGGAATCGGTCACCTGGCGTCCCAGCCCGCGGGTTCGCTTTCCTTCGGGCAGCGCAAGCTCTTAGAACTCGCCTACGTCTTAGTCGCCGATCCCGACGTCATCTTGCTCGACGAGCCCGCCGGCGGGGTGAACCTCACCCTCATCAACGAGATCGCCGAGAGGATCCAGTCACTCAACAAGAGTGGAAAGTCGTTCCTGATCGTGGAGCACAACATGGAGTTCGTCATGAATCTCTGTGATCGCGTGACCGTCATGCACCAGGGAACCGATTTGGTGAGCGGCACGCCGAGCGAGATCCGCAACGATCCCCTGGTCCTCGACGCCTACCTAGGCGGCAGCGACGACGATGAGACCGAGGAGGCGTCGTGACCGCGACGGCGTTCTTGACCTTCGACGGCATCGTCGCCGGTTATGGCGGCGGCGACGTCCTCAAGGGCGTCAACTTCATCGTGCACGAAGGCGGCGTGACGTGCATCGTGGGTCCGAACGGTTCGGGAAAGTCCACGCTGCTCAAGACCGTGAGTGGATTGCTCCACCCTCGACTGGGACAGATCGTGTTCAAGGGAACCCCGTTGGTGGGAAAGACGCCGCGTGAGATCTTGAAGCTCGGCATCGTCCAAGTACCCCAACAGCACAGTCTCTTTCGTGAGATGACCGTCGAGGAGAACGTGTCGCTCGGCGCCTTCCTCGTTCGTGATCGCGCCGAGGTGGCGAGACGCCTGAGTTCGGTCCGCGAGATGTTCCCCATCGTCGCCACCCGGGCCAAGGACAAGGCCGGGACTCTCTCCGGAGGCCAGCAGCGCCTCGTCGAGTTCGCTCGATGCTTGATGCTCGAGCCGGAGTTAGTGGTCCTCGACGAACCGTCCATGGGGCTCGACCCGAAGACGCTCCGAGCGATGTTCGACACCGTCAAGTTGATGAACGAGATGGGACGCACGGTGCTGCTGGTTGAACAGAACGCCCGCCAAGCCCTTAAGTTGTCTCACCACGGGGTCGTACTGGAAAACGGGCAGGTACGGCTCTCCGGAACGGGGGAAGAAGTCTTGAACAACCCGGAGATTGGTGCGCTGTACCTCGGCGGCACCATCCAGGCCAGGCCCGAAGCGCCCGAAGATGCGGCGATGAAGGAGTCCGATCAATGACGAAGGACCTGCGCGTGGGATGGATTGGTTGCGGGCGCATGGGAAGCGCGATGGCGAAGCGTCTCATCGCCGGGACGAGTGAAGTACTGGTCACCAATCGCACGCGCGCCAAGGCTGAGGTCCTCGGCGAACTGGGGGCCGGCGTCGTCGACCATCCGGTCGACCTCGCGGACTGTGACGTGGTCTTCGTGATGGTCTCGGCCGACCCGCAACTCCTCGAGGTCATCAGTGGCCCCCAGGGAGTGCTGGCCAGTGGCGATGTCTTGCCGCGGATCATCGTCGACTGCTCCACCGTCTCGACGGGAGCGTCGGCCAGCGCTCGCCAGGCCTGCTCGGCGCGCGGCGTCGAATTCCTGGCCGCCCCGGTGAGCGGCAATCCCAAGGTCGTCGCGTCAGGCAAGTTGACCCTCGCGGTATCGGGTTCCCGAGAGGCCTTCGACGAGGTCCGTCCCCTCCTCGATCAACTCGGACACGGCGTGACCTACGTCGGTGAGGGCGAAGGCGCCCGACTGGTGAAGATCTGTCACAACATGTTCCTCGGCGTGGTCACCCAGGCGATGGCCGAGGTCACCGTGCTCGCCGAACGCGGCGGTATCGAGCGGAGCGCGTTTCTGGAGTTCTTGAACGACTCGGTCATGGGATCCACCTTCACGCGCTACAAGACCCCGGCCTTCGTGAATCTTGACTTCACGCCCACGTTCACGCCGGTATTACTGAAAAAGGACTTCGACCTCGGAATGGCCGAAGCGCAGAACCTGAGCGTGCCGATGCCCTTGTCGGAGTTGTGTACCGAGATCGTCGTGAGCGCGGTGAACGCCGGGCACGTGGACGAGGACTTCGCGGTGCTACTGCTCGAAGAGGCTCGAAAGGCGGGACTCACAATGGAACCGGAAAATAAGGTCATAGACGACGGGCTCGGAGGCAAACGATGAACGAAGATTTCGGACCAATCATCAACACGCCCGGTCACAACGGCGTCGACTTCGAGACCCGCGTTGACTTCGAGCGGTTGCGGGCCTACCGTCTCGCTCGGGCTCGCGAGGCGCTCGAACGCAGCGACCTCGGCGCGATCCTGCTCTTTGACTTCTACAACATCCGCTACGTCTCGCAGACCTGGATCGGTGGCGCACTCGGCGACAAGATGTCGCGCTACTGCCTCTTGACGCGCGGCGGTGAGCCAATGGTCTGGGACTTCGGTTCCGCGGCGCGCCATCACCAGCTCTTCGCTCCGTGGCTCGACCCCGAGAACTGCCGGGCCGGAATGCTCGGCCTCCGCGGCGCCATCGCGCCCCAAGCCGGACTGTTCGAATCGGCGGTCAAAGAGCTTGTCGGAATCTTGAGCGACCACGGACTCTCGGGTCAGCCGGTCGGTATCGACCTCGTCGAACTGCCGTTCCTGTTCGAAATCCAAAAGGCCGGAGTGGAGATTCGCGACGCGCAGCAGTTGATGCTCGACGCGCGCCAAATAAAGAACCAAGACGAGTTGATGCTCCTCTCCCAGGCGGCCGCGATGGTCGACGGTGTCTACCAGGACATCTTCGAAGCCTTGAAGCCCGGCGTACGAGAGAACGAGATCGTCGCGCTGGCGAACAAGCGACTCTACGAGATGGGGTCGGACCAGGTCGAAGCCATCAACGCGGTCTCGGGCGAGCGGTGCAATCCCCATCCCCACAACTTCACCGATCGCATCATTCGCCCCGGTGACCAGGCTTTCTTCGATATCATCCACTCCTTCAACGGCTACCGCACGTGTTACTACCGCACGATGTCGGTCGGTAGTTCGACGGCCCCGCAACGAGAGGCGTACGCCCAGGCGCGTGCCTGGATGGACACGGCGATCGAACTCGCGCGCCCGGGTAGGGGTACCGACGAGATAGCACTCGCCTGGCCGGCCGCGACGGACTTCGGCTTCGCCAACGAGATGGCCGCGTTCGGGTTGCAGTTCGGTCACGGCCTAGGACTCGGTCTGCACGAACGGCCGGTCATCAGTCGTCTCAACAGTCTGCGCGACCCCATCGAGCTGCAAGTCGGCATGGTCTTCGCCCTGGAGACGTACTGCCCCGCGTCCGATGGCGTGTCGGCGGCGCGAATCGAAGAGGAGATCGTCATAACCGAAGATGGTCCAGCGATCCTCACCCACTTCCCGGCCCAAGAACTCATGGTCGCGAACCGGTACTAGGAGGAACATATGACCAGCACCCACGCCGCACCCGAACTCAGTTACCTCGACCACAAGTTGGCGATGTATCGCTGTCAAGTGGCGCTGCGTCAGTTCGAACAACGCGCCTACGACCTCTTCTTGGAGAACTACGTGAAAGGGACGAGCCACCTCTCCATCGGCCAAGAAGCGATCGCCGCCGGGGTGGCCGCGGCGATGCGCCCGACCGACTGGACGTTCGCCACGTACCGGGGCCACGCGCACACGCTCGCGCGGGGCGTGCCGATGACGCCGATCTTCGCCGAACTGATGGGTCGCACCAACGGCCTGATGGCGGGCAAGGGTGGTTCGATGCATTTGACCAGCGTGGAACACGGGATGATGGGTTCGTACGCGATCATCGGGGCGCATCTGCCCATTGCCTGCGGCGCCGCCTGGAGCGCGCAGTATCGAGGAACCGACCAGGTCGCGGTGGCGTTCTTCGGTGACGGCTCGGTCAACATCGGCGCCTTCCACGAAGCGCTCAACTTCGCGGCGATCTGGAAGTTGCCGGTGATCTTCTTCTGCGAGAACAACCTCTGGATGGAGTACACGCGAACCTCGGACGTCACGGCGGTGGCGAACCCCGCGGCCGATCGCGCCGCGGCCTACGGACTCGAGAGCATCATCGTCGACGGCAATGACGCCGACGCCGTCTACGAGGTCACGTCGGTGGCGATCGCGCGCGCCCGAGCCGGCGAGGGACCGAGCATGATCGAGGCCAAGACCTATCGACACGGCGGACACTCGCGCGCCGATCCCGGGAAATACCGACCGGACGAGGAACTGGCCGAGTGGCTCCTCAAGGATCCGATCCCCCTCTATCGGTCCCGACTCTTGGGGATGGGCGTGAGCGAAGACGACCTCCTCGTCCTCGAGGCCGGCGTGGACGCCGAAGTTGAGACGGCCACGAACGAGGCGAAGGCCGGCGACGTGCCGGGCGAAGAGCTCTTGATGAAAGACGTATGGGCGGACGGAGGTGCCTCATGGCGCAACTAACTTTTCGAGAAGCGATCGCTCGCGGGATCGCCCAGGAGATGCGCCGCGACGAATCCGTGGTCATGCTCGGCGAAGACGTGGGGGCGGCCGGCGGTGTCTTCAAGGGCACCGTAGGACTCTTAGAAGAGTTCGGCGATGTTCGTGTTCGTGACACCCCCATCAGCGAGCAGGCCATCTTGGGCGCGGCCATGGGCGCGGCCATGACCGGTCTGCGACCGATCGCCGAGATCATGTTCTCGGACTTCTTCGCGGTGTGTTGGGACATCGTGGCGAACGAGATCGCCAAGAGTCGCTACATGACGAACGGTCAGGTGACGTTCCCGCTGGTCATCCGCTCCGGCAACGGTGGCGGACTGCGTTTCGGCGCACAACACTCCCAGAGCGTCGAGAACTGGGCCATGATGATCCCCGGTCTGAAAGTCGTCGTGCCATCCAACGCGATCGACGTCATCGGACTCATGGCCGCTGCCGTACGTGATCCCGACCCCGTCATCTTCTTAGAGGCGAAGGCGCTCTACGCGTCCAAGATGGACGTGCCCGACGGGGAGATCGTCGACACGCTCGGTTCCGCCAAGGTGCTTCGTCAGGGCTCGAACGCGACGGTCATCGCCCTGGGTTCCATGGTGCCCAAGGCCCTTCAGGCGGCCGATGAACTGGCGTCCGATGGCATCGAATGCACGGTGATCGACGTGCGATCCCTGGTTCCCCTCGACACGGCCACCATCCTTCGGGAGGTCTCGGCCACCGGACGGGTGTTCACCGTCGAAGAGAACCCGCGTCTGTGCGGTTGGGGAGCGGAACTGGCCTCGATCATCGCCGACGAAGTGTTCTACGACCTCGACGGACCGATCGTTCGCATAACAACTCCTCACATTCCCCTGCCCGCGGCCGACGCCCTCGAAGACCTCGCCATTCCCTCGGTCGAACGCATCGTGAGCACGATTCACAAATCAATGAACTCCTGACGACGCACAACCGGTCCAATCGGCGGATCTGAACCCGTCGTTCGCTATTCCTAGCCAACGTAGGTTTTCCAGACCGCGTGCCGACCCGCGGGAGTAACTCCGCGCCCGTCAGCGTCACGCAAGATCCGCCGATCTCGTCGTACGAGAACTGCCCTATCACCCACCCCGAGATCGAAATGGGCCCTTGGTCCCTATTCGACGCCCGTGCATCCGAGGGAGACTTCTTCCAAGATGAGTGGGGAGGGTTGATGTCAAGTTTCGGACTGTTAGCCGCCATATGGCCGTTAACGACGCTTGGTCATTACGTGCACTGGCACATTATCCAGATCAGCGTGGCCAATTTGAGTGTCATCATTTTGATGGTGGTCACGTTCATCGTGGCCCTCTTCGCCCCATTTCCAGGTCGACGTCGCCGGAAGGAAAACCCGTGAGCACCACCGAGATAGATCGCCAGTGGACGACCCGACTTCGTAAGCGCGTCGCCGGCAAGCTCCCACCGGAAAAACTGCTGCCGGATACCCAACCGACCTACGTCTCGTCATGGATCTACGTCTTTGGCGTCACGACGATGGCCGCCCTCGCCGTCGTCATAGTCTCCGGCTGTCTCCTGGCGCTTCGCGGACCGCAGTGGTGGCACACCTCTTCGGTCGGCCTCTTCGTGAATTCGCTCCACCTTTGGAGCGTCGAGATCTTCTTCTTCGCCATGGTCGTACACCTGTGGGGAAAGTACTTCATGGCCGCCTGGCGCGGGGGTCGAGCCCTCACGTGGATGACCGGCGTCTTTACGTTCCTCGTCTCGATCGCCACGGCGTTCACCGGCTACGTGAGCCAATCGAACTTCGACTCACAGTGGATCTCCACCCAGGCGAAGGATGGCATCAACTCCACCGGCGCGGGTGCCTTCTGGAATGTCTTGAATTCGGGACAGATGTTGATGTGGCACATCGTGTTGTTACCCATCGCGGCCGTCGCCTTGACGGCCTTCCACGTCCTGCTCGTTCGCATCAAGGGTGTCGTGCCTCCCTTTGAGAAGACAGCCGAGGTGACCCCATGAAGAAGGCCTTTCGTCCCGACGTGGACGCTCCCGTGTGGAAGGGCGGCTACAGCCCCTACGACATCGTCAAAGAGGGCGTCATCGCCCTAGTGATCGTCTCTATCTTGACCGTACTTCTCGCCGTGGCCTTCGGTTCGCCCGACGATCCGTCGATCACCATCAAGGCGTGGTCCAACCACGCCCCGATGGATTTCGCCACGACGGCGCTCAATGAACTGAACGGTACGTCCACCTCGGCGGGGTATGGTGCGCCGTACAACAACGCCTCCACTGGCCAGCAGCTGGGTCCCCTCACCCTGGCCAAGTGGATCGGTGACCGCGTCCCCGTGAACACGGTGAACGACTTCGTCATCGATCCCTTGAGGTCACTTCCCAAGCAACCGGCGTTGACGGCCGATCTCTCGCAGTGGTCCTCCGCGTCGAGCTCCTCGCGAGCCGGCTGGGTGAAGAGTTATTCGAAAGCGGCGAACCACATGCAGATCGTGAGCGGCCAATTGGTCGTGAACGCGACCGGCGCCGGGCCGCTGCCGGTGATGATGGCGGATCTCTTCCAGATGGCCCGAACCGGAGCCCTCGACCAGGCCCTGGTCACCCAGAACGGCTTCTACACCAGTGACTACACCAAGCCGTTACTGTTCTTGGCCGACGGCACCTACCTGTCCAACATCGCCCAAAAGCAACACCTCACGGGCGACCAATGGGGCATGATGAACGAGACGGGCAACTACCCGGGGCAAGCGTGGCTCTGGTTGTACACGTTCTGGTACCAGGTCTCTCCAATGAATTCGAGCGGCAATGGCGACATACTCGTGTGGGGCATCATGATGGTCCTCTCCGCGGGGCTCTTGCTCACGCCGTTCATCCCGGGACTGCGCAGCATTCCTCGAAAGACCCGGGTCTATCGACTGATTTGGCGCGAGCACTACCACTCACTCCCCTAGTCAGTAACCAACCACGCCGCTGCGTGACGTGCTTCGCGACGTCCGGCAGCGACTCAAACGGGCACGCCCGCCAGAGCCACGACAAGGCCGACCGCGCCCGCCAGTAGGAGGCACGTCACTACACTTCGTCGCCCCACGAGGAGCAGAAGCAGCGCTCCGACCAGAATCGGTATCTGCCACAGGTGCGTGAGACCGCGTCCCAGCGGAATGGCGGCGCCGGCGATGGCCCCGATGACCGCCGGTCCCGCACCGCGAAGAAACGACTGGACCGACGTATTGGCGCGTACCCGGTCGAAATGGGGCGCTCCCACGAGTACGAAGAGGAACGACGGGCTAAAGACGACCAACGCGGCCAGCAGGCCGCCACCGATGCCCCTCGCGGCGTAGCCCACCGCCGCGACTGTCTGCACCACCGGACCGGGCGTCAGTTGCCCGAGGGCCACGGCGCTGAGGAACTGCGTGCTGCTCATCCAGTGATAGGTGCTCACGACGTCGTGTTGCATCAAGGGCACGATGACGAATCCCCCGCCGTAGGAGAGTGCGCCGACTTTGAAGGCCACCCACGCGACCGCGCCGAGACCACCGACCATACCGAAATGACCAATCACCGCGGGCGACATCGCTCGCGCCGTTCCCGATGGTTTCTCGATCCCCCGGTTCCGCGCCGCGATCTCCACTGATCCGCACGCCACCAGCGCCAGAACCAAAAACGAGCCGGCGACCGCCGCCGTCACTCCCCCCACGGCGAGGTAGATGAGCCAGCGCGCTTCCTCCGCTCGTCTGGCGCCGATACCACGGCGACTCGCCGGGACGAGGGTCCACGCCGCCTTCAGCGCGACGGCGGGTATCGCCGCGCCCGCACCGGCCGCGGTCCCCAACACCCACGCCGGCGCGTTTCGGTCGAGAAACACGACCGAAAGGGCCAGTATCAGAATGAGGCCCGGGACGATGAAACACAAACCGCCAATTACGGCGCCGGCGATACCTCGCAATCGCCACGCACACAATATTGCTAGTTGCGTCGATGCGGGACCGGGAAGGAGGTTGGTGGCGGCGATACCGTCATCAAATTCCTTCACTTCGATCCATCGGTTCCTTTCCACGCACAGTCGTCGGAGCAAGATGATGTGAGCCGGCGGGCCGCCGAACCCAATGCAGCCAATCCGCGTCCATTCTCGCGCAATGGTGAAGAGCGAGACTCGAGCCGCGACGCTTCCATCCGTCATTGAGTCACGTTCCAAAGACATTCGACCTCTGCAGCATTCGCCGCACGATCAGTCCATTCGCCCTTCGTGACGACTCGTCGATCACCAGATGTCATGTCGCTCAGCACGTTCACGATGGTCCTTCGACGTGACAGTCTCACGGCTCGTAGCCTACGAATTCTCGGCCGCGAACTTCCAGAGTAACCGTCAGCAATGAAGCGGTGCGCCTGGTTGCGCCTGACAAACCAGTGTCGGACCCAAAGGAACGGCGACCCTCTCGAGTCGTCGCTCACGTAATTGAACCCCGAAGCGTTTTGGGCACGTCACCGTGGTGGGCCGACTTGGACAAGTCGCAGGCGCCTAGTAACTTGAGACTTCGGATGTAACGCAGTGTTCACCTCGTTCGCGGGGCGGACCGAAGAATCCGTCATGAGTACACAGTCAAGGGGAACGGGCTCACGTGTTCACATTGAAGACGACAGCGAAGACGGTCGAGGACGTCGCACGGGACAACCGGGGAGCATCGTGAGCGACTCTCACATTCTCGAAGCCCATCAATTGGTCAAGCGATTCGGCGACTTCGAAGCCGTCCGCGGTATCGACGTGACGATTGACCGAGGCGAGAGTTTCGGCTTCCTGGGACCCAATGGCGCCGGTAAGACCAGCACGATGCGAATGATCTCAGCGGTGTCCCAACCGACCGGCGGGACGATTTCCATTTTCGGTCTCGACCCCCGAACGGACGGACCGGAGATCCGCAGCCGGCTCGGCGTCGTGCCGCAGGAGGACTCACTCGAACTGGAACTCTCAGTACGGCACAACCTCGAAATGTTCGGTCGTTACTTCGACCTGCCTCGTCGAATCGTTCGCGAGCGGGCCACGGAGTTGCTCGAGTTCACCCAGCTCACCGAACGGGCCAACGACAAAGTCGACAACCTGTCTGGCGGGATGAAACGACGCCTCACTATCGCTCGTGGACTAATCAATCGGCCCGAGATCCTCATCCTCGACGAACCGACCACGGGCCTCGACCCCCAGGCCCGACACCTGCTTTGGGATCGCCTCTACCGGCTCAAGCGCGAGGGCGTCACTCTCATCATCACGACGCACTACATGGACGAAGCCGAACAACTCTGTGATCGCTTGGTCGTCATGGATCAAGGTTCGATCGTGGCCGAGGGTGCCCCGCGAACACTCATCGAGCGATTCTCGACTCGCGAGGTAGTGGAGCTGCGCTTCATGACCGACGACCACGAGGAGTACTTCGAAAGGCTGTCGCCCTTCGCCGAGCGACTCGAGGTCTTGCCCGATCGGGTCCTGCTCTACGTGAACAACGGCGACGACACGCTGCGCGAGATTCACGCGGCGAACATCACCCCCTCGAGCGCTCTCGTTCGACGAAGTTCCCTGGAAGACGTCTTCTTGAACCTCACCGGACGGTCGCTGACGGAGTGAGAGTGATGCCGCCGATCAATGCCGACGCCAGTCGCTCGAGGTGGTTTCGAAGTTGGGGTTACCACGCGGAGTTCTACGCCCAGACCTGGCGTGGTTCGGTCGCCAGTTCAGTTCTCTTTCCGATTCTCTATCTCACCGCGCTCGGCGTCGGCGTCGGTCACCTGGTCTCCCACCACACCGGCCTCGTGGACGGACAGACTTACCTGCACTACATCGCGCCAAGTTTGCTCGCCACGACGACGATGCAGTTGGGCGAAGGAGAGTCACTGTGGCCGGTCCTCGCCGCCGTCAAATGGGTTCGCACCTACCACGCCGCGGCGACGACGCCGCTGGAACCGGATGACATTCTCATAGGCAAACTCGCGTGGGTAGCCACGAGAGCGTTCGTCACCGGAGTGTTCTACACGATCGTCATCGGCTGTTTCGGGGCCCTGCAGTCCTGGTGGTGCCTCACCCTTCCTTTGATCGGGACCCTCGTCACGTTGGCCTTCTCCGCTCCGTTAGTGGCCTACGCCGCGCGCTCGCAGTCCGACGCGTCGTTCACCACGCTCTACCGCTTCGCCTTCGTGCCGATGTTCCTCTTTTCGGCCACGTTCTACCCCCTCTCGGCGTATCCCGGTTACCTGCGCCCGGTCGTTCAGTTCTTCCCGCTGTACCACGGCGTGGCGCTGGCCCGAGCGGCCGCCTTCGGCCAAGTAGCCATCGCGGCGCAGTTAGGTCACGTAGCGGTGTTGGTGGCGATGGCCGCCGTCGGGATTGCTTGGGGACGGCGCACGATGCGGCGCCGGTTGACCGACTGATGCTGGCGCGCTCCTTACCGATGATCGGTTCGCGCCGGTCGCTGCGGGTGCTCGAGCGCAACGCCCTGGTGTACCGCGCGCAGTGGGTAATGCTGATCTCGGGCTTCTTCGAGCCCCTTTTCTACCTGCTCTCGATCGGTATCGGACTCAACAAACTGGTGGGCGACCTCCACGTGCACGGTCAGGTCATCAGCTACGCCACGTTCGTCGCCCCGGGAATGCTGGCCACGTCCGCGATGAACGGCGCGATGATCGATTCCATCTTCAACACGTTCTTCAAACTGAAGATCTCGCACGTGTACGACGCCATCCTCGCCACCCCGCTCGACGTGACTGACATCGCGCTCGGCGAAGTCTGGTGGGCGTTGGCGCGCGCCACCCTGTACTCGGCGTCGTTCATCGTCTGCATGGCGGCGCTGGGCGACGCCGGGAGCGCGTGGGTCGTCCTCTGTTGGCCCGGCGCAATCCTCACAAGTCTCACCTTCAGCTGCGTGGGACTGGCGGCCTGCACGTACATGCGCACGTGGCAGGACTTCGACCTCGTGGCGTTGGTCCAACTGCCGCTCTTCTTGTTCTCCGCGACGTTCTTTCCCATCACGCTGTACCCGCAGTGGCTCGGCGCGATTGTCTCCTTCTCCCCCCTGTACCAGTCGGCCGCTCTCTTGCGCGGACTTTCGCTCGGTCAGTTCGACTGGATCATGATCATGCGCGCCGGCTATCTGCTCGCTATCGCGCTCCTCGGTCTGTACGTCGCCGCCCGTCGATTCAGGAGGATTCTCGCGCCGTAGTCGTCGCTTGCTATCGTCCGCGCATGGCTGACAACGAAATTATAGAACACCGCCTCAAGTTGGGCGAACTGACGTTCAACGTGGCCGAGGTCGGCTCCGGTCCCCCGGTGATCTGGCTCCACGGATGGCCCGACTCGTGGCACCTGTGGCGCTCGCAAATGGACGCCCTGGCGCGAAGTGGCCACCGCGTCATCGCCCCCGATCTTCGAGGGTTTGGGCAGAGCGACGCTCCCGACGACGTCGACGCGTACGGACTCCGCCATCTGATCGGCGACGTCGCGGCGGTGATGGACGAATTCCAGATCGAACGAGCCGCCGTCGTCGGTCACGACTGGGGAGCTGCAGTGGCGTGGCTCGTAGCCACGTTCATGCCCGAGCGCGTCGAGCGCTTGGTCGCCGTCTCCGTGGGACATCCGCGGGCCTTCGTCGGTGCGGGATTTATTCAGAAGCAGCTCTCGTGGTACATGTTGTGGTTCCAGTTTCCGGGCGTCGCCGAACGCGGACTCGTCGAGAACGACTGGGAGCTGTTCCGCAACTGGGCTCACGCGGGATCGGCCCGAGGCAGTAACGACTATATGGAGCGTCAAATCACCGACCTGTCGCGCCCCGGGAGATTGAGCTCCGGATTCAATTGGTATCGGGCGAACATATCGCCGGACACCTTCGCGGGCGACGGTCGAGCCTTGGATCTGCCATCGGTCATCTGTCCCACGATGGGCGTGTGGAGCAGCGGCGATATGGCGCTCAGCGAGGTGCAGATGACCGATTCAGAAAAGTTCGTCTCGGGACCGTGGCGCTACGATCGCATCGAAGTGGACAGCCACTGGATTCCGGTGTACGCCAGCGGGCAATTGAATTCGCTGCTGATTGAATTCCTCGCGGTCTGATCGGGCGTCACCGAAGCGCGATTACGAAGCGGTTCGCGGCCGTGCTATGCCGAGTTGATGGAAATGCCATCGGTGAGTGACGCGGCGGGACTGATCCGCGCGGGCCATCTTTCGTCCGAGGAACTGACGCGAGCCTGTCTCCACGCGATCGAGGAACAGAATCCGGCACTGAACGCGTTCGTCTTCGTGGACGCGGAGCGGGCCGTGGCGTCGGCAAAGGAAGTGGACGCCACCATCCGCGACGGACGCGTCGAAGAACTAGGACCGCTCGCGGGAGTGCCATTCGGCGTAAAGGATTTGGAGGACTGTGAGGGAATGCCGACGACGCGCGGGTCGCGGTGGTTCGCCGACGGACCGCCGAAGGCGTCGAACTCGATACACGTCGGTCGACTGAGAAGAGGCGGCGCTATCCCGATCGGCAAGACAGCGACCCCCGAGTTCGGCGCGTGGGCCTACACCGCGAGTCCGCTCCTGGGCGTCACCCGCAATCCTTGGAACCTCGAGCGAACGCCCGGAGGTTCCAGTGGAGGATCGAGCGCGGCGGTAGCGAGTGGCATGGTGCCCTTCGCCACCGCCAGCGACGGCGGGGGTTCGATCCGTACGCCCGCGAGTTTCACCGGACTGGTGGGTCTCAAGTGCACCTACGGTCGCATCCCCACCTTCGGCGACACTCATCTCGCGCAGAACTCGGTCGTCGGAAGCCTCACGACGACTGTTCTCGACACAGCCCTGTTGCTGGACGTGATGGCGGGGCCTGACGACCGTGACCGCACCTCGCTGCCGCCGCCGACTCATTCGTACGTAGCCGCGATCGACGCCGTCGATACCTCAGTGTGTCGCGTCACTTGGTCGAGCGACCTGGGCTTCGCGGTCGTCGATGCCCGCGTCGCCGCGCTGTGTCACGACGCCGCCAAGGATTTCGTGTCGGCGATCGGCGCCACGTTCGTCGAACGACCAATCGCCCTCGATGATTACATCGGAACGTACGTGGCGATTGAGGGGGTCGACAAGTTCGTCGGAGTGGACCGCGACCTCTGGGAGCATCACCTCGACCAGCTCGATCCCCGTAGCGCACCGGGTTGGACGTCACTGCGCGACAAAACGCTTCCGTGGGCCGCCCACGTCGAGTCCACTCGGCGGCGACTCGTCCACGACATGGCCACATTTTTTGAGGAGGTCGACTTAATCGTGACCCCGATGTCGTCGATGCCTCCCTTCGCCGCCGACGGTCCAATGCCCACCGAAATCGAAGGCGTTGCAGTTCACGGCGGGATGTCGGTCGTCCTCGCGATGCTGGCCAATTTGGTCAACCTGCCAGCGATAAGCCTTCCCGCGGGACTCGTCGACGGCGTTCCTGTCGGCTTGCAAGTAATCGCACCTCGATTCCGCGAGGACCTGTTGCTCGCCGCGGCCGCTCGTTACGAGGAGCGTCGACCCTGGCCCCGTCACCGTGCCGCCGAACATTCGAAGATTGGACCGAGCAAGGCATGACGATGCCGCGAGACATGTTCCCGACGATCTGTCCGGAGATCAGTCGCGAGGCCGCGCGTGCATTGGCCGCCTTCGCGACCTTGTAGGCACTCGGCACGGCACGGCCAGTCACCGCGAATCGAATTACTCGACCGGTGTGGCGCGCACGACCTCGTCAATCGACACCCATCGGCGATCGACCACCGAGCGCTCCATCGCCGCGCAGACCGCCGCGACGTCGGCCCCCACCGAGAAGTCGGGACTCCAGGCCCGTGCTTCCCATGTCGAGGCGAGGTCCGCGACTTGGTTGATGAGACTCGCGTCGTAACCCACGCCTTGGCCAATGGGCCACCAACCGGTGGTCTCGGGCTGGGAGGGGTGCTCTGTCCGCACCCGTCGCAGTCCGTACAGTCGAGCATCGTCGTCGGTGTTGCCCACCCACAACTCATTCAATTGGGCGTAGGAGAACATCGCCGTGCCCCTGCTCCCGTTCACTTCCATCGTGAAATCACAAGGGCGACGAGGCGCGGCCCGCGCGACCTCCATCGTGCCCTGAGCTCCTGAGGAGAAACGCACCAGCGCCGATGACGCGTCATCGACCTCGACCGCTCGCGAGCGCCCGTCGTCGTTGCGTTGGCGCACGAACGTCGACGACATGGCCGCGACGTCGTCGATGGGGCCCAGCATCCACGTCGCCAGGTCAATCAAGTGACTACCGAGATCGCCGATCGTGCTGCCACCCATTGACGACTCGAATCGCCAATCGAAATCAATCGCGGGGTCCACGAATTCGTCGGAGAGCCACGTGCCGCGCCATAGGTGGATCTCGCCCAACTCAGCGTTCGCGATCATCTCGGCCATCAGCGAGACGGCCGGCAGTCGGCGGTAGTTGAATCCCACGGCGTGACGAACTCCGCCTTTCATCACGGCGTCGAGGGCCGCACGCGCGTCGGCGTAGTTGGTCGCGAGCGGCTTCTCACAAAAGACGTCCTTGCCCGCTCGGGCGGCAGCTTCAATGATCACCGCGTGTGTGCCCGGCGGCGTGCAGATGTCAACGACGTCGACGTCGCGTCGCTCGATCAGTTGTCGCCAGTCCGTCACCCACGTATTGATGCCGCACTCCTGCGAGACTTTGGCCACCGCGTCGGCATTGCGTCCCGACATGACGACCGGCGTGAAGACGACTGACGACGGACGAATGAGAGGGGCCGCGCGATAGGCGTAGGCGTGGGCGCGACCCATCATGCCGTAACCAACGACGCCGACTTTTAGTTCCTTGGTTGCGACCACCGGTCAACGGCTCTGCGTTAATTGTGCGGCGGCGCGACCGGCGGCCTCGAGCGCCGCGATAGCGTCTTCCACGCTCGCGCCACGACACGGGGCACCATTCGCGAAGTCCGCAAACGCGTGAGCCTGGAGAACGAGCGCCTCGAGTTGGGCCCGTTCGCCATCCTCCGGCGCCAAGAAAAGGGAGTGCACGTGGTCCTTCGATCCGAACACCTCCACGCTCGCCATATCGCCGTCGCGGTAGTGACGACCGAGGGAGACGAACACGGTGGCGCCCGATGCCGTCTGACAGAGCACTTGGGCGCTATCGGGATCATTGGCTAGGCCGGGATCGCTGAGGGCCGGTGAAGCCATGGCGCACATCTGGGTGAAGTCACTGCCCGTGAGCCAGCGCGCCTGATCGAACTCGTGCACGCCCATGTCGATGAAGACACCGCCGCTACGGGATCGAAACGCGGCCGACGGCGGCTCGCCATCCCACTGCAGGCACGAGATCGACAGAACGTCGCCCATGTTTCCGTTAGAAATTCCGTCGCGAATCGCCTGCAGCTGAGGAACGAACCGCCGCCAGTAGCCGATTTGCAGCGCGACGCCCGCGTCGCGCACGATTCGCTGGGCCCGTCGAGTGTCCTCGGCCGTCACGCCACAGGGCTTCTCGCAGAGTATGGGTAGACCGGCGGCGGCCACCAGACTGATCACGTCGACGTGACTGTCACTGGGCGTCACGATAAGAACACCGTCGATGCCGCCGGAGGCGAGCATGTCGGACAGTGACGAATGGCCCGTGACGTCGAAGCTGGCGACCGCTTCGTCACGCAGGGTCTCCAAAGGCTCAGCGACGGCTGTGATTCTCACGTCGAAGGATTCGTCCAGCGCTCGCAGGTGCGTCCGGCCCATTCGGCCGGCGCCCACCAATCCCAATCGGAACATCGCGACCTACACCTGGTGATCAGCGAGGAACCGACGGTTCTTCTTCTGGTCGTCGATGGCTTGGGCGAAGCGATCGGAGGTTTGGGGAAAGATGTCCTGCTCCACGACGAGCCAACCTTCGTAGTCGATGTCCTTGAGGGCCGCGAGCACGCCGGCGACGTTGGCGTCGCCGTCACCGAACGCGGGGAAGGCTTCGCGCGACCAGATGTTCATCGTCGGAACGTGGTCAGCGACGATGCCGTCCATTACCGATTGCAGGGCGTCCTTGACGTGCACGTGGTTGATGCGATCGGCCCATTCGTGAATCGCCACGACCGGGTCACCGCCACCAATGAAGAAGTGCCCGGTGTCCAAACAGAGCCCCACATCCGAGATGTCGAGAATGCGTTGGATCTCCCACGGCGCCTCGACGTTGGTCCCGGTCTCGTGGTGGAACGTCGGCTCGTAACCTCGGTCGCGACAACGCTCGACCACCGACGCCAAACCCAATTTCATGCGGTCCCAACCATCGTCGTCCAATCCCCAGGAACGGTCGGCGTGACTGCGACCGGGGTTGTTGCGTCGGCGCTCGCTGCCCGAGTCGGCGATCGTCGGATGCGGCCCGGGTCCGGGGACAGCAGACCGCACGGCGTCAAAAGTATCGAGCATGGCGTCGAGCTCCGGATAGAGAGCGGGCAGCGCGTCGCGGTCAGTGAAAGGAAACTCCAGGTAGGCCCCGGCCAGTCCGAGTTGACGGCTCGCGAGTCGCTCGGCGAGCACCGGTCCATTACCGAGGTACCCCACCGGTCCGAGGTCGATCCCGGCGTAGCCCGCCGCCCGGACCTCGTTGAGGATCGCCTCGCCGTCGGGGACGTTCGGATCAATTCCTACGGTGAGTTCGAACGCCCCGTAGCTGATCGGCGCATTGGCCACTGTGATTTTCATTTCCGGTCTTCCTTCTTTTCCTTCGTCGTCTTCCTAAAGCGCGTGGCTCGCAACGCTCGCGATCTCCTTTGGGACGGCCGCGAGGCTCTCCGGCCGACGTCCATTATCCCTTGACACCTCCGCCGAGCACGAAACCTTCGCGGAAAAGGCGAGAGGAGACGACATAGAGAATGAACACGGGAACACAAAAGATCAAAGAGTACGCGGCGATATTGCCAAATTCCGGCTTGGGCAACGTGAGAAACGTATAGATGGCAATCGGCGCCGGTTGTTGATTTTGCGGACTGATCAAGATCAGCGGAACCACGAACGATCCCCACGCGTTGACGAAACCGAAGATCGCCGCGGCGGCGATACCCGGCAAAGCCAGAGGTATGACGACTCGACGCAGGACCTGGAACGTGCTGGCGCGTTCCATGCGAGCGGCCTCTTCGAGATCGGTAGGCACGGCGTCAATGAAGTTCTTCATCAGGTACACCTCGAAGGGAAGTGACGTCACTGAAAGGAAAACCGCGGTTGGCAAGATGGAAAGGAACCCGTACCTCGAGAAGATCTCATACACCGGGATCACCATGATCGCAAGCGGCACGCCGGAGGAGAAGATAATGAAGAGGAGCAACGGTCCCTTAAAAGGAATCCTTCGACGAGACAGTGCGTAGGCCGCGAATACCCCAGCCACCGAAGCGATAGCCGTCGATATCACCGCGAGCACGACACTGTTCCACAGCGAGTGCAAAAGGCTTCCGGTGAGCACGTGCTTGAAATTGATCAGCGAGAAGTGGGGCCATTCAACGCCCCACGACGCGTTTTTGTCAAAGGACGCGAGGAACAGCCACAACATTGGTGCGAGGAAGAGAACACCCAACGCTCCGAGGATCAAATGAAGCGTCGCACTCCGGATCTTCGTTCCCTGCGTCTGGAGATTCTCCGGCGGCATGACTGGAGCATTCGATGTTGCCGCGTCGTCGGGTGCGATCATCCTGGTGTCCGTGATCTCACTCATATCCGCCTCGCCGCTATCCGAACGTAGAAGACACCGAAGACCGTGGCGATGACGACCATGACGTTGCCAATCAACGCGCCGTACGCGAGATTGTTGTAGGTGAACGCCTGTTGGTACGAATACAGCGGCAGGATGTTCGTCGCACTACCGGGCCCGCCTTGGGTCATGATGTAAATCAGTGAGAAGTTGGCCAGGGCCAAGAGTCCCGAGAGCAGGACGATCGCGGTCATCGTGGGGCGTAGCAAGGGCAAGATGATCATGCGAAAGCGCTGCCAACTTGAGGAGTTTTCGACGGTGGCCGCCTCAATCGCTTCGCTCGGGATATTTCGTAAGGCGGCGCCCATCACCAACATGGAAAAGCCAGTCATCGACCAGACGCTGGCGACGGTCACAACGAGCAGCGGATAGTCGTCGAGGAAATTCGTATTGGGCGTGCCGAGTAGCGTCGCAAACGCGCCGGTGCCGGTCGTCGACGCGTACCAGGTCATGCCGGCGGTGACCGCGGGCATCATCCACGCCACGACTACGATGCCGCCGACGATCATCCGCATCCAGGGACGTGCGCGCATTAACAATGAGGCCAGCACGTAGCCCACAACTACGACGCCCACGACGGACCCAACAATGAAAATTCCCGTCACCCAGAGCGAGCTCCAGAACGTCGAGTCGGTCTTCAGTCGAATCAGATTCGCCCAGCCGGTGAAGCTCGAGTGGATCGCCGTTGGTCCGACCAAGTCCAGATTGGTGAGCCCTAAGTAGACGGCGAAACCCATAGGGACGAGGAAGAGAAGAATCAGTAAGGCGAAGGTCGGAGCGAGAAGACCCAGGCTGCCCCACTGGTAACGGGCCTTGTCGTGACGGGTTTTCCAAAGTTCGGACATGGAAGGTCCGGTAACGGTGTCAATCATCGGGATCGACGCCATCACCGGACCTTTCTCACGTCATCAATTACCGCTGGCTACTTCGCTATTTCAGCGAAGTGACTGCACTCGCACCTAACTGGTTGGTGACGAAGCCCTTCATTTGAGAGAGAGCCTGCGCCCCGGTGGTACTGGGCTTTTGGGCGAGCGTCCCACTGGCCTCTTCGATGCCTTGCACCCACACTGAGTAGTTCGCACTGGTGGGAAGCTCGGACGAAGACGGCAACAACAGACCGAACTCCTTGTTGAAGGGAGCGGCAAAGTTGGTGTACAGCGGAACGTTCCAGTCGGACTGAACGGGTGGAACCCACCCGGCCCAGTTCCCGGCCTCAATTAGGTTCTTCTGACCCTGCGCGACGTTCATGAAGTTGTCCGCCGCCGTCGCTTGGGCAGCCGTCGCTCCAGAGGAAACGCCGAAGTCCCAGCCGCTCAACGTGGAGGCGTAACCACCTCCGTTGACCTTGGGAAGACCGGCGATACCAATGGCCGTCGAAGCCTGCGGCCAATACGGGAAGCTCACCTGCTTGGTCCAGTTACCGGCCAAGAAGTTCGCGCCCACCGCGATACCCAACGTGCCCTTTTTAAAGTCCGCTGAGGGAATGTTGGGAGCGTTGTTGAGACTGAACAACTGCGAGGTCGGCGCACCGAGGCCCTTCGAGAACATGGTGTGAAAGAAGTTCAGCGTCTGGAGGAGTCCAGGGCTGTCAACGACCATCTTGCCACCCGAAGTTTGAATCGTTGGCGTGCTGGAACCGGCCAACAGGTTCAGGATCCCATACCCGGCACCGTTCGGACCGGCACTCGTACCGGCGTCAACCCACAGCGGGATGATCTTGGGCTGCGTCGCCTTGATCTTCTCGGCTGCGCTGATGATGTCGGCCCACGTCTTGGGCTGCCAAGGAAGTTTGATCCCGGCCTTGGTCAGAATCGCCTTGTCGTAGTAAAGACCGACGTTGTTCTCACCCGAGCTGACGGCGTAGATCTTGCCGTTGATCAGACCTTCGTTTTGAATGACCTTCGGGAACTGCGAGAACCACGATGAGGTCTTCAAGAACTTGCTCAACGACATCAGGTAGCCCGTGGACTGGTACAGCGCAATCTCCGTTGAAGGAAACTGAGCCAGCGTCGGGGCCGTCGATGCCGAGTGATAATCCAAGGCCAACTTCGTCAAGAAGTCCGGCTCCCCACCTTGCACCGCGATGAGATTCACCTTGACGTTGGGATACAGCTTCTCGTACTGCGCCTTGACCGCCGTCCACCAGGTGAGTCCCAGTGGCGTGGTGTCGAAGGTCGTATTCGCGGCGTACGCCACCGAGATTGTGACCTTCGGCGCCGCCCCCGCTTGTGTCACGCCACCCGATGCCAGGGTCGCGGTTGACATTGCGATGATGGCCGTACCGGCGATCAGTCTCGGTAGTGCACCTTTCCAAATTGCTTTCATATCTGTCCCCCTCATTTCCTTTCCTTAACTTTTAAGAACCTTGTGTTTCCACGGCCGATTCCGGTGAACCAACCGAGATGTGCTCACGCTGCCCCTCACGCTCGAGCAAACTTTCACGCGACGTGACATCGAAGAGGTGGAGCCGCTCTTTGTTGAACGCGACTTCGATGGCTTGGCCCGGCTGGGGCATCGGAGACCTCGGCAAACGCGCGATCAACTTCGTTTCGCCCAACTCGACGGTGGCGAAGATTTCGGTTCCGGTGTGCTCACAGATGTCGATGAGAACCCGTACCGCCGGACTCTCGCCGGCCTCCCCCTTCATGTGCAAGTCGTGGGGCCGTATTCCCACCAGCACGGGTCCGTTCGTCGCCGAGGGACTTAGTCGTCCGGCGAGTTCGTGGCTCACGTCGCAGTGAACGCCCAGGCACTCGACGAAAATCTGTCCTCCCGAGACTTCGAGTTTTCCTTCGATCACGTTCATCTTGGGCGAGCCGATGAACTCACCCACGAAGACCGATCCGGGGTGTTCGTATAGGTCGTTGGCCGTATCGACCTGGAGCAAGACGCCGTCTTTCAGCACCGCCACCCGGTCGCCCATGGTGAGTGCCTCCACTTGGTCGTGCGTCACGTACACCGTGGTTGTGCTCTCCAAGCGCTGGTGCAATCGAATCAGTTCGGCGCGCATCTGCACGCGCAGCGCCGCATCGAGGTTGGAAAGCGGCTCATCCATCAAGAACACCTGCGGTTCACGAATGAGCGCTCGACCGAGGGCCACTCGCTGGCGCTGTCCGCCGGACAAGGCGGCTGGAGAGCGGTCGAGGAGGTGACGAATCCCCAGAAGGTCGGCCACTTCATGAATCCGCTGCTGGAGGGTCGACCGCGGTTCTTTGCGGACCTTCGGTCCGAAGGCGAGGTTCTTGTACACGTTCATATTGGGATACAACGCGTAACTTTGGAACACCATTGAAATATCGCGCTGTCCCGTTGGCACGTCGGTGACGTCGTGGTCGCCCATCCAGATTCGACCGTGACTAGGACGCTCTAGCCCGGCGAGCATTCTCAAAGAGGTGGTCTTGCCACAGCCCGACGGACCGACGAGCACCAGGAATTCGCCCTGGCGAATTCCCAGGTTCAGATCCGAGACCACGGCGTTTCCTTCGAACATCTTCCAGACGTGCTCGAAGCGGATCTCGTTCACGCGCGCCACCTCGAGCACGTTGACGCACTCGACTCGTGGGCCGCCATAGTCCGCTTATCCAATCCGGTGTTGCTCAGCGCCCCCACTGTCCCCCAAATCCGCTGTTTCAAGACTCACAATCGTCCACGCGCGTCAGACGCACCAGACATATCAACGTTCTCGCTTCCGGCTGTTCTGCGAGCGACCGTACCTCATATCCCTTCGCTTGTCAATAACTACTATCAAATGCGCTCACACCCGCTGGTCGCCGGTGGCCTCGCCAATGGTGACCGCGCTGACCAGCGCGTAGCGAGAAGCTCGGTAGACGTGTTGCCCAAACTCGATAGCTCGACCATTGACGTCGTAGGTCGTTCGCTCCATCGTCAAAAGGGCGGTTCCCCGGGGCTCGTCGAGCAAGGACGCTTCGCTCGTGGAGGAATTCTTCGCGGAGATTCGTTGGGTGGCGTGGTCGGGAAAGACACCGCCGGCGCGCAAGAGTTCGTAGAAACCATGTTGTTCTAGCATTTCGTTGCTCATGGTGACCAGCGAGGTGGGGATGAAATTGTGCATGAGGGCGATCGGTTCGCCATCGCCGAACCGAAGGCGTTCCAGGTAGATCACGAATTGGTCATCGGGTAGTTCCAATGCCCTCTTGACCAGGTCTGATGCTTTCACCACCTCGTTGTGAAGCACTCTCGTCGTCGGGCTCTTTCCGGCCTCGGCGAGGTCGTCGAAGAGACTGGTCAGCTTGACGGATCGACTGACTTTCCCCTTGGTCACGACCGTTCCTTGACCCCTTCGACGAAGTACCAAGCCTTTATCCACCAAATAACTGAAGGCGGCTCGGACCGTGGGTCGAGAAAGTCCGAGTTCTTCGGCGATCTTCACCTCGTTTTCCAGACGATCACCCGAAACCAGATTGCCCGAGCGGACTTCGTTCTCAATGTGCTGCGCCAACTGAAAATAGAGCGGGACGGGACTCGATCGATTGAGCACAATCGTCCCCAAGGGGTTGTATGCCAAGACTGCTTGACGAGCCATCGGAATCCTCTGCAACGTACGGTGACAAAAGTCTAGGTCGTAAATCCCCCCGTAGTGCTATTGTCCTGACATATGGTCTCTTGTGGGTCTTCTCGCGTGTTCAGGCGCGGGCGACCAACGATGCTGACGTGGGCGCCGCGTACCGGGCCGTCTAGTACCACCAGCGGCGTGCACCCGATCTTTCTCGGATCGCCTCTATGAGCGACGCGTTTGACGTCATCACCATGGGGCGCTGCGGCGTCGACTTCTATCCGACCGAGCACGGAAGTCTGGTCGACGTCAGGCACTTCGAGAAATATCTGGGTGGGAGTCCCACCAACGTCGCGGTCGCGGCGTCACGGCTTGGACAGAGGTGTGCCCTGATCAGCCGAACCGGACCCGATCCCTTTGGCGCTTATATTCACGAAGCACTGCACGGATTCGGTGTCGACGACCGTTTCGTGACTGATTGCGTGGGATTCCAAACACCGGTCACCTTTTGTGAGACCTTTCCACCCGACCACTTCCCCATCTATTTCTACCGGGAGCCCAAGGCACCGGATCTTGAGATCAATCCCGAGGAACTGGACTTCGACGCCATTACCCAAGCGCGACTCTTTTGGGCCACCCTGGGCGGCCTCTCTAGGGAACCGAGCCGTTCGGCCACAATGGCGGCGTTGCAGGCGCGCCAACACAAGCACCCCACAGTCGTGGACCTCGACTTTCGACCTTCATTCTGGACTTCCCGCGATACGGCACACGAGTGCGGGTTGGAGGCACTCCAGTGGGCCACTATCGCAGTCGGCAACCTCAACGAAGTCGAGGTCGCCGTTGGGGTCAGTGGTCCGGACCTGGCCGCCGACCGACTCCTCGAGTTGGGTTGCGTGATCGCCGTGGTGAAGCTCGGACCGGACGGCGTACTGGCCAAGACTCGATCCGAACGAATCGAAGTCGCGCCAATTCCGATTGAGGTGGTCAATGGCTTGGGCGCCGGCGACGGATTCGGTGGAGCCCTGTGCCATGGAGTGCTGTCCGGCTGGACCTTGGAAGAGACGATCCGTTACGCCAGCGCCGCCGGCGCCATCGTGGCCTCTCGACTCTCGTGCTCCGAGGCGATGCCGACGGATGACGAGGTTCGAAAACTATTGGAAGGGGAACGCCCATGAACGAGGAGAGACGTCGTCATCTTTTGGAGTCCAGATTCACCCGTCCCCAAGCAATCGACGAGGCCGCGAAGAACCGCCGTTCGCCCGAGCCCACGAACGTGGAGAGTCGTCTTCTCATTGTCGCGGCGGATCACGCCGCACGCGGTGCACTCGACGTTGGCTCAAATCCGAGCGCGATGTCCAACCGCTTCGACATGTTGGATCGACTGGTGACCGCTCTCGCCGTACCGGGCGTCAATGGGGTACTGGGAACGCCGGACGTGATCGAAGACCTGCTCCTCTTGGGTGCTCTCGAAAACAAGTACGTCTTCGGCTCGATGAATCGGGGTGGACTGCCCGGCGCGGTCTTCGAGATGGACGACCGTTTCACGTCGTACACAGCGGCATCGATCGTGCACTTCAAACTCGACGGCGGCAAGATGTTACTGCGCATCAACCTGGACGATCCGGGGACCGCCAACGCTCTGGAATCATGCGGCCACGCGGTGACCGCGCTCGCCGGCGAAAATCGAATCGCCATGATCGAGCCGTTCATGAGCAGCCGCGTCGACGGTCGAATTCAGCACGACCTCTCGACCGAAGGCGTGATGCGTTCGATGGCCATCGCCAGCGCTCTCGGTGCGACGTCCTCGCATACCTGGCTGAAGGTTCCGGTCGTCGAGGACATGGAGCGCGTGGCAGAGGCGACGACGATGCCGATCTTGTTGCTCGGTGGCCCTCGAAGTGATCGACCGAACGAGATGTTCGATCATTGGGAGAAGGCGCTTCGACTTCCGGGCGTGCGGGGTCTGGTCGTTGGTCGGAACCTCCTTTACCCGTCCGACGACGACGTCGCGACGGCCGTCAAGACCGCCGTCAGTCTTCTATGACTCAGACGCTGTATACGCCGGCGCGCGCGCCGGGACCGGACGGCTACAGCGTCGATATCTCGCCGGCGAGCGCCGGATGGCGTTATTCCTCGATGCGAGTGCTCAACGTAAATCCTGACGAGATCGTGATGTGGAACACCGGCGACTCGGAGTGGATCGTGCTTCCGCTTTCGGGCGCCTGTGTCGTCACTTGTGCCGACGCGTCGTTCGCGCTCGAAGGTCGTGCGAGCGTCTTTGAACGCGTCACGGACTTCGCCTACGTGCCACGCGACGCCAGGGTCACCATCTTCAGTGCCCTCGGTGGCCGATACGCGTTGCTCGGCGCGGTCTGCGATCACGCCTTGACCGCACGTTACGGCAGCGCCGAGGACGTTCCGGTCGAACTGCGCGGCGCCGGAGCGGCTAGTCGGCAGGCTAACAACTTTGCCTCGCCCGACGCGTTCGAAACCGAACGACTCATCGCCGTCGAGGTCCTCGTACCCGGAGGGAATTGGGCGTCGTACCCGCCGCACAAACACGATGAAGAGCGACCGGGCGAAGCGGTATTGGAGGAGATTTATTACTTCGAGATTCGCGGCGGCTCCGGTCCGGGCGATCCTGGCCCCGGTGGATACCAGCGCGTCTACAGTTCCGGACCCGATCGCCAGATCAACGTCCTGGCCGAGGTGTCGACCGGCGACACGATTTTGATTCCCTTCGGCTATCACGGGCCAACCATGGCGGCGCCCGGCTACGACCTGTACTTTTTGAACGTGCTCGCCGGACCAGCCTCCGAGCGAACGATGTCCTTTTGCGACGATCCCACGCATGACTGGGTGCGGGGATCGTGGCGAGATCAGGTCGTCGATTCGCGACTTCCGATGACTTCGTGGCGAGGGGTTCAATGAGACTCACCGTGGCTCAGGCGCTCATTCGGTTTCTCTCGGTGCAAGAGGTGGAACGTGACGACGATCGACACCGTTTCTTCGCCGGCTGTTTCGGCATCTTCGGACACGGCAACGTCGCCGGACTCGGCCAAGCGCTCCTCGAGAGCGGCGGTGACTTTCCCTACTATCTGGCGCGAAACGAACAGGCCATGGTCCACACGGCCGTGGGGTACTCGCGCATGTCAAATCGCCTACGAGCGTTCGCCTGCACGTCGTCGGTCGGTCCCGGTGCGACCAACATGGTGACCGGGGCAGCCGTGGCCACGACGAATCGAATTCCGGTGCTGTTGTTACCGGGCGACGTGTTCGCCACCCGTCGGGCGAATCCAGTTCTGCAAGAACTCGAAGACGCGACTTCACTCGACCTATCGGTGAACGACACACTTCGACCGGTGTCGAAGTACTTCGACCGAATCTGGCGACCGGAACAATTGCCCGAAGCCCTGCTGCACGCGATGCGAGTACTCACCGATCCGGCCGAGACTGGTGCGGTGACGCTGGCGCTTCCCCAAGACGTCCAGACCGAGGCGTGGGACTTCGCGGACTCTCTGTTCGAGCCACGGGTATGGAGGATTCGACGACCGCCTCCGGAAAGGCAACTCGTCGAACGCCTCGCCACGAAGCTCCGAGCGGCCAAGCGGCCACTGATCGTCGCCGGCGGTGGCATCATCTACAGCGCCGCGGCGGATTCGCTGACTGACCTGGTTACCGCCACCGGCATTCCCGTGGCCGAAACGCAGGCGGGCAAGGGATCTCTTCGATTCGATCATCCACAAAGTCTTGGTTCCATCGGCGCCACCGGGACAACGGCGGCCAACGACATCGCCCGCGACGCCGATCTCGTTATTGGCATCGGAACCCGGTGGAGCGATTTCACCACGGCGTCACATTCCGTATTTCAGAATCCGGACGTCGAAATCGTCAACGTCAACGTGACACCGGCCGACAGCGCCAAACTGTCGGCATTCGCCATCGTCGCTGACGCCCGAACGGCTATCGAGGAACTCGCCGTCGAGCTCAAGAGCTGGCGGGTGCCGAAGGTGTTTGAGCGTGAATGTCGTGGTCTCGCCCTTCGTTGGAATGAGACCGTCGAGGAGGCCTATCACCTCGACCACGGGCCGTTGCCCTCTCAATGTGAGGTCGTCGGTGCGGTTGAGGAGTCGACTCGCGATATTGACGTGGTGGTCGCCTCGGCCGGCAGCCTGCCCGGTGATCTTCACAAACTGTGGCGAACCAGAGATCCGAAGGGCTATCACGTCGAGTACGCGTTCTCGTGCATGGGCTACGAAATCGCCGCCGGCGTGGGAGTGAAGATGGCCGCCCCCGAACGTGAGGTCTACGTCATGGTCGGCGACGGTTCGTATTTGATGCTCAATTCCGAACTGGTCACCGCACTGCAAGAGGGAATCAAGATCATCGTGGTGCTTGTGGTCAATCATGGATTCCAGTCCATTGGCGCGCTTTCGGAGTCGGTGGGCGTCGAGCGCTTCGGCACCGCCTATCGATTTCGAGATTCCTCCGGTCAGTTGGCCGGCGCCACGCTTCCCGTCGATCTCGCGGCCAACGCCGCGAGCCTTGGCGCGACGGTCATTCGGACGGCCTCCATCGACGAACTTCGTGAGGCACTCAAGGTCGCCCGGGCGAACGCCGCCACGACGGTCATCCACATCGAGACGGACCCTACGGTCGCCTCGCCGGACTCGGCGTCGTGGTGGGACGTGCCTGTTGCTGAAGTGGCCACGCGCGACGCCACGCGCGACGCGCTGAAGCGCTACAACAACGAGCGGACGATTCAGCGTCAGTATTTTCGACCGCCGACGTGACCTCTCCGAGGGCGAGGTAGTCCCTTGAGTTCAGACTCTTCGAACATTCCCGTCGTCGCCTCGACGGAGGTCACTTTTCGACCGCTCGCCATTACGAGCGCGACAGTCGACCTCATTGTCTTCGGGATGATCTCGTCGCTCTTCGGACCACTGCTAGTCACTTTGGCCCATCGATTCCATCTTTCGTTGCCGGCCACCGGCGTGGTGCTGAGTGTGTATTTCATCGGCGCCTTCTGCGGCGTTCCCATTGGCTGGCTCGCGATGCGACGCTTCACCGGTGCCGCCGTACTTTCCGCCACGCTATTGATCACCGCGCTCGGCGCGTGCGGTGCCGCGCTCTCGACGCGCTGGGCCATGTTTCTCGTGTCGGTGTTCTTTCTCGGGCTGGGATTCGGCGGGGTCGACTTCTCCCTCATATCCCTGTTAGTGCGGACCAAGTCGCGTGGCCGGGGCCGGCGGTTAAGCGTCACCAATGCCGGGTACGGCTTCGGTGCGGTTATCGGACCACTTCTCGTTGTCGTCGTTCGTCCCCACAACTATCGACTGCTCTATGTGGCGATTGCCATTGCCGTCGTGGTGCTCACCCTGGGCAATCGCGGACTCATTGCTCCACCACTATCTCGCGAACAACGTCGCCACGATCTCGTAGTGAATCGCACGCAACGTCGATCAATCCTCGGTACATTCATAGCGGCCTACATCTTTTACGTGGCCACCGAGACCACGACGGCCGGTTGGATCGCCCCGCACCTACATCGGCTGGGCTACTCCGCCTCGATCGGCAGTGTGGTCACGGCCGGGTTTTGGCTCGGCCTGGCGGTCGGGCGCGTACTGGCCGGACCAGTCAATCGTCGACATTCGGACCATCGACTGGTACTCGGTGGACTCGCCGTGGCGGCCGTTCTCTGCACCACCGCGCTCGTGTCCGGCGCGGCGCCCTACGTCTATCCCCTCGTGGGACTATCGATCGCGTTGGTGTACCCGCTGGCACTCGTCTGGTACGCCACGCTCTGTCCGAACGATGATGACGGCGTCGCACTTTTGATCTTTTGCATGATGGCCGGCGGCGTCCTCGGACCGGCCGTGGAAAGCCTGATGGTGTCCACCTTCGGCATCCGCGTAGTGCCCATCGTTCTGGCGAGCTTCGCCGCGCTGACGCTCGCGATCTTCGCCAGTGCCTTGCGGTTCTCCCCTAAATAGGCCGATCAGCCACCTCTTTGAAGGCGGCCCTTCCGAACTCCCTCATAAAGAGATATTTCTAGCGAGTCGAAAACCCCTTGACAAACGTCCTATACCGATATATCGTTATAGTCAGATTTACAACAAAGGAGAAATAATGAATCACGAATTTCATGAACACAAGCACGGTGAGCGTTCCGAACGCGACCGTGGTCCTCGAGGGAGCGGTCGCAGTCGCGGTCGAAGCCCCGGCGGACACCGCGGTGGACCATTTGGTCGCGGCGGCGAGATGTTTCTCGGTGGCTTCCAGCCCCGCGGACGTCAGCGGCTTCGCCGCGGCGACGTTCGAGCGGCCGTGTTGGTCCTGCTGGAAGAGGCACCTCGCAACGGCTACCAGATCATTCAAGAGTTGAGCGAGCGTTCCAACGGAGCGTGGCGTCCGAGCCCGGGATCGGTCTATCCGATTCTTCAACAGCTAGAGGACGAAGGTCTCGTCGAGATCTCCTCGTCGCAATCGGGTAAGACCTACAACCTGACCGCCGCGGGCAAGGCCCTGGTGGAGAAGGATCGCGCCACACTCGGCAAGCCGTGGGAGACCGCGGCCGCTGACGTCAGCGACGCCACCTCCGACCTGTTCGGAACTCTGCGACAGGTCATCCTTTCCGTTCGCCAAGTGGCGATGGCCGGATCCGACGCCCAGACCGAGAAAGCGACGGCCATCCTGGCCGATGCTCGACGGTCGATCTACCGCCTGTTGGCGGAAGACGAGTCCTAAACCACTCGGCCCGCGTCCTCGAGTTCCATGCTCGAGGGCGCGGGCTTTGGCATTTCCGGGCTCTAACCGTATCGACCCGTCGGGTGCGAGAGGGTCATCCGCCATACTGATGTGGTGACCGATTCGACGTGGCACGCCGAGACGATTGCGATCGTGGCCGGCCGAGCACCAACACCCGGCGGACCGTTCAACGTGCCGCCGACCTTCGCCTCCACCTATCGCGACGGCGGCGACATCGGCTACGGCCGATGGGGCAATCCGACCTGGAGCGCCTTCGAAGAGGCGCTCGGTGAACTCGAAGGCGGGTACTGCATCTCGTTCGCCTCGGGACTGGCCGCCGTGTCGGCACTGCTCGCGTCACTGCCCCTCGCTACGACCGTCGTCTTTCCCGGCGACGGATACAACGGCACCCGAGGTCTCCTCGAACGATTGGAGAAAGAGGGCCGAATCCACACCCGCGCCGTCGACGTCATCAATACGGCCGAGGTTCTCGAAGCGATGGACGGCGCTGACCTGCTCTGGCTGGAGTCCCCGACCAACCCGATGCTCGGAGTCGCGGACCTGCCGACCATACTTCGAGCGGCGCGCGACGCTGGCGTCGTCGCCGTCGTCGACAACACCTTCGCCACGCCGATGTTGCAACAGCCGTTAGCTCTGGGCGCCAGTGCGGTCGTGCATTCGGCGACCAAGTACATCGGCGGCCACTCCGACCTGCTCATGGGAGCGGTCATCGTCGCTGACGAGAGCCGCCGCGACGAACTGGTTGAATGGCGAACGATGCAAGGCGCCATCCCGGGCGTGATGGAGGCCTACCTCGCTCTGCGCGGGCTTCGCACGCTTCCGGTGCGCTTCGCTCGCCAACAGCGCACGGCGGCCGAGCTCGCCGAACGACTCGATGACCATCGTCACGTCCTGCGAGTCCGTTACCCCGGCCTCGCCAGCGATCCGGGCTTTGAGCGGGCCAGTTCGCAGATGGGCGGATTCGGCGCGATGCTGTCCTTCGAGGTGCGCGATGCGCCAAGCGCGGACCGCGTCGTTGAATCGCTACAACTGATCGTCGGGGGCACGAGTCTCGGGGGTGTGGAATCCACGATCGACCGTCGAGGTCGTTGGAAGGGCGAAGAGAGTGTGCCCGGGGGGCTGCTCCGACTGAGTGTCGGCTTGGAGCATCCCGTGGATCTTTGGGCCGATCTCGATGACGCACTCAACGGCGTCCTCGATTCGTAGTTAATGCAAAAGTTCACGACGCCCTGGGACAGGACGTCGTGAACCTTACGATGCTGCGTTAATTAACCGACCGAAACGAGTTCCGGCTTCGCGGTGACGACGGGCGCCTCCTCGACGAGTACGGCGTTACGGCGACGCTCACGGAAACCGGCAAGGAGTCCGTCGAGGCCGATCCACGTCGACGTGCGCCACGTGGCGAGCACGATGAGCGCGCACAAGGCGTAGAAGCCGGTCACGCCGGCAGTTCCCGACATCACGTACGTCAAGAGGAGGAACAGGCTGGCGACCGCGGCGGTACGAGTCAGGAAACCGACAATGAGTCCGAGGCCGATGGCGAGTTCACCGAAGGCGACGAGAACGGCAATCCAACTGGCGTTCGGGACGACGAAGCTGTGCATGATGCTGGCCCACCAGCTGTAGGCGGCGACACCGTGTCCGGCGAAGCCGGCGACGCCGGAACCATTGTTGTGGAGAAACGACGGGTTCTCGGCTCCGAATACTTTGGACCAACCGGCTTGGAACCACATGATCCCGATCCAGACGCGAACCGCCAACCACGCAACGGAAGCGATCTTGGATTGGCGAAGCCACGTGAACACTCCGGGGGTGGTGCGTTCCGTGGGATTGCCGAAGATGGCGATGACTTTGTTCATCAGAAACCCTTCTTTCGTGTTCGGTCTTGTCCTACGACTTCGAGGCTGTGAAGACATCACACCCGAACACGCAACTGGGCACAGCAACAATCTTCGGGACACGACTTTGTAGTCTCGATGGTCGTTTGATTGACCTTCAATTTCAAACTTACGGTGATGACCAGCACATTTCCCGCAGAATTCGAGGTCGAAAGTCCCAATCTCGTATGGGTCCCACGGTGGCGATCTTCGAAGTCAGTCACTCACGATGAATGCCGAAGCGACTGAACGCACTCGGCCAGCGCGACTGATTCCGTGGCTGCGAAGAAACACGTCGGAATACCATCGGCGAAGACTTCGGCGTACGCGAGTTTCTTCGCGAGCGCGATCTCATCGGCCGAAGCGGACGTCACCTTGGCTCCGCGACGCCGACGCCATACCAGCGTCTGCGGATTGCCTTCGTCGATGATCGTCCGCCACTCCAACTCGGGATGGTGTCGATCGAGCAATACCACGACTCGCCACACGTCGCCGTGCCACGGTCGTCCTTCGAGTCCCGCAGCGTCACGTGCCCGGTACGACTCTTGTTGATCGGGGATGGCGGAATACTCGTCGCTCGGCAACGTGTCGTCAATCACGACGACCCCGCCGCGCAGGTGCGCGAAGGTGTTGATCAGGTCACGGTAGGTCTGTTCGACGGTGTGCAGACCGTCGAGGAAGGCGACGTCGAAGCGTTTTGACTTTCGAACCTGGGCGAAGAAGGCATCACTGGTCATCACGGCGAAGGATGCACCTCGGGGCAAGAGTACCGCGTCAAACTGTGGATCGGGGTCGACTCCGTAGCGACGTCGAACTTCGACATTGGCGAACGTCTCACCTTCGAGGACGCCTATTTCGAGATACGACGTCAAGTGAAGGTCGCGAACGAGCGCGTTGATGCGACGAGGTGACCAGAGTTGGTCGGGCACCGTGCCCGGACGGTACTTCAGCAAGAGCGGTAGCTCCGCCATCAAACGAAATCGGTTGATCCCATCCTCGCGCGGTTCGCGGAACTGTCCCCACCGGTCGAGGAACGGGCGAGCGAAACCATTGGCGATCTGCTTCCAGAGATGACGCTGGCGCATTCGGATGATCTCGTCGACCACACGTCGCGGCGCGTGGAGTACTCGACGCAGCGGACCGTTATGCGGAGACGACATTGAATACGAGGCTACCGTCACGCACTCGATCTCTTGTTCCACGACGCGAGACCGTCTACGAATCGATCGACCTCACTCTTCCGCGTCGTGACCGGAAGGTATAACCTGCCCAAGATGACGAGCATCCTGGCCCTCGATCCGGCATGGACCGCGACTGAACCAAGTGGCGTCGCACTGCTGCATCTGGTGAAGGATCGTTGGAAGTGCGTCGGGCTCGGTCCGAGTTACAGCCAGTTCGTGGAACTCGCGCACGGTGCGCCCATTGACTGGGCGATGGCGCCGAGCGCCGGTCGCCCCGACGTCGACGCGCTGATGGGCGCCGCTCGCGCACTTCTCGGCGGCGAAGCGGTCGATCTGGTGACCATCGATATGCCCGTGTCACGTACGGCGATTCACAAACGTCGAGAAGCCGACCGCGCGGTCTCTCAAAAATTCGGCTCCAAAGGCTGCAGCACCCACTCACCGAGTGAGGTCCGGCCCGGCGACATAGGTCGTCAGTTGACCGAGCGCTTCAAGGAGTTGGGCTACCCCGTGGCCACGATCGCAACCCCCGTGAGCAGCACTTTTGTGTTGGCCGAGGTCTATCCCCATCCCGCGCTTTTGCATCTGCTGGGCAAAGACTTCCGTTTCAAGTACAAGATTGGCCGCGCGAGCGAGTACTGGCCCGAGAAAACTCCCGCCGATCGACGGCGAAGGATCGTCAAGAACTGGCGAAAGATTCTCGACGAACTCTCCCTCACGATCAACAAGATTGATCTTCCTCTCCCCGGCAAGTCCGATCTCGAAGACCTACCGTCAACGTCGCTGAAGCGATTCGAAGACGCCCTTGACGCCCTCGTCTGTGGATGGGTCGGCATCAAGTATTTGGAGGGCGACTGCACGGCCTACGGGGACGAATCGGCGGCCATCTGGATACCGCCGAAGGCGTCGTAACTTTCGAAAGGATTTCGAATGACAGAACGACTCAAAGTCGGCGTCGTCGGCTGCGGTGTCATCGCTCAGGTGATGCACCTCCCTCACCTGGTTGAACTCCAAGACCTGTACGAAATAGTTGCACTGTGCGACATCTCTGAACCCACCGCCCGAGCCTGCGCCGAAAGGTATGGCGTAGAAAAGGTCTTCACATCGTGGCCGGATCTCGTAGACCAAAAACTGGACGTCGTCATGGTGCTCACGTCGGGCAGTCACACGCCCATCGCCGTTGCCGCCGCCAACGCCGGTTCGAATGTCTTCGTGGAGAAGCCGCTTTGCCTGTCGCTCGACGAAGGCGAAGAACTGTACAGGGCCGTTCGAAAGGCCGGCGTGCGTTTCATGGTGGGCACCATGAAACGATACGACCCCGCGTACGAGCGACTACTGGAGATCCTGCCCCTCGACGATCTTCGATTGGTGTCGCTCATCACGTTGGAATCACCGTTCCAGCCATACGTGCAGGCCTATCCCCTGACTCCAATGACACCCCCGGCGTCCGACATATTGGCGGCCCTCAAGGCTGACGACGCCGCACGACTTCTGGCCGCCTTGCCCGAGGGAGACGACGAGGCGCGTTGGTGCTATCGATGGTTGTTGCTAGACAGTCTCGTCCACGAACTCAATATGCTTCGTGGCGCGCTCGGAGAACCGGACATCGTCCACCTGGCGCGGCTCGGACGCAAGGTCTGTGAGATCAGTCTGGGCTTCGGACCTACGGAAGTTCACCTGTCCTGGGTCGACTTGCCAGGGATTGCCCATTACCAGCAGAAGGTCGCGTTCTACTCTCCCGACAAACGCGTGACGTTAACGCTTCCCTCGCCGTATCTGCGGGCCATGCCCAGTCTCTTGACGATCGAAGGCGGCGAACCCGGCTCGCCTCATTCCTGGCGTACCGACGAAACCGTTTCGTACGAAGAGGCCTTCAAGCGAGAATTGATCGAGTTCGCGTCGGCGATCCGCGACGGCCGCGATCCTCGAACCGACATCATCGACGGATTACACGATATTGCGCTCTGCCACTCCATTGCGACCTCGCACATCACTGGTCAGCCGGTGATCAAGCCCAGTGCTTTGCCCTCGTGGGCGAATTGAGCGTTTCTGTAACGTGAAGTGATGAAAACAAACTCGATAATCGTCTGCGAAGGCGACCAGACCGGTCAGGAACTACTCAACGAGGCACTACGCGTTCTCGAACCGAGCGTGTTGGGATTCGACGTCGACCTCGTTCGCTTTGACCTGTCGTTGGAAAATCGCCGCGCCACGAACAACAAGGTCATCCACGAAGCCGCCACCGCCATGCTCGAAACGGGACTGGGACTGAAGGCCGCCACGATCACTCCGACCGAGATCGGTGGCGTGGGATCGCCGAATCGAATTCTTCGCGAGGGTATCAACGGCAAGGTCATCGTGCGCACCGGTCGCCGGATTCCCGGCGTGGCACCGATCGTCTCGCTTTCTCACCCCGTGGTGGTCGTTCGAATGGCCGTCGGCGACGCCTACGGCGCCATCGAGGGACGAGAGGGCGAGCCCGGAATGCGCAGTGAGTCGGCCTGGCGCACTGAGCGCATCGACCGCGGCACCTGCCAATCGGTCGCTGAATTCGCCTTCGTAACCGCGGAGTCAATGAACGGTCTCGTTTACGGCGGCCCCAAATGGACCGTGTCGGCGATCTACGAAGGAATGCTCAAAGAAGAGATGGACCGCGCCGCGAGTCGTCATCCCGACGTGACGTACCATCCGATGCTCATCGACGCGTCCTACGCCGGTCTGATGACCGAGCAGTGGGACCAAAGCGTCGTGATTCCTACGTTGAATCGTGACGGCGACTGTATGAGCGACTTGGTGCTCGCCATGTTCGGATCAATTGCCGGCGCCGAGTCGGTGCTGTTGGCCCTCGACGACACACTGCATCCGACGACCGCGATGGCCGAAGCGCCCCACGGCACGGCTCCCTCTCTCGAAGGCAAGAACGTGGCCAATCCCATGGCGATGTTGCTCGCGTGCGCCGCGATACTCGAACACGCGGGGATCCAAGGTGACGCCCGTGCCGCGGAGGCGTCGCGAACCTTGCGCGGCGCGACACTCGCCGCGGCCATGGACGGCATTCGCTCCTTCGATCTGGGCGGCTCGGCATCGACCTCCGAGGTGGTTGACGAGGTCGTCGCTCGAATGCGCAATCGCTAGGTAGCGCCTTCTTCGTCGCGGTGCTCAACCGACCGTTCCCCCGCGAGGAGGCTCGTGAACCGGCGGATACGGTTAAGGAATAGAGAATGTTGCGATGCGCAGAGCTGGGACGAGGGTGAGCAAACACGATCCCGAGACGTCGAGGTGTCGATGTCGCTGATCCCCACTGACCCGTCGATCGACGGGCTCGCCGATAGAGCCGTCGAAAACGCACGAACGCTCATTCACGAAGCCGACCGTTTACGTGGCCACTCGGAGAAGGCCAATCGCCGACGGTTCTCACGACTGTTTCGCGACCCCCGGGCCATCGAAGTCACGATCACGTTGACCGACGAAGTGATGCGGATCCACTCGATCAAGAGCTCGATCAATATCTTTCGCCGCGCGACGGCGAAGGCCTCCGTCGAAGGTTTCGGGGCGTTCAACGCCGCCGGACTCAAGTTCCTCGCCGCCAGTTCGCGAGTGGCACCGGGTCCGGTCATACGCGCCGTCGCCCGGCAGATCCGTCACCTCTCCAAGGACCTGATCCTCCCCTTCGAAGACGCCCCGTTGCAGCGTCATCTCCAACAACGGCGACGTGACGACATTGCCCTGAACATCAACGTGCTCGGCGAAGCCGTTCTCGGAGAACGCGAGGCTGACGAACGACTCCAGCGAGTTATCGAAATGATTCGCCGCCCGCACACCAACTACGTGTCGGTGAAGTTGTCGTCGGTCGTGAGTCAGATCATCACGATCGATCGCGTGGGGTCACTCGAGCGGGTGACCGAGAAAATGCGAATCCTCTACCGAGAGGCCGAACAGTGGGGAGCGTTCGTCAACCTCGACATGGAGGACTACCGCGATCTCGAATTGACGGTCGCGGCCTTCAAGAAGGTCCTTGTTGAACCGGAGTTCTGCGGCATCGACGCGGGCATCGTGCTGCAGGCCTACTTGCCCGAGTCACACGCGGTCTTCGCCGATCTCGTCGCGTGGTCCCAAACTCGTCAACTGAAATCCGGTGGCACGATAAAAGTTCGATTGGTGAAAGGCGCGAACTTGGCCATGGAAACGACCGAGGCCGAACTCCACGGTTGGAGCGCCGCACCGTATCGGACCAAAGCCGACGTCGACGCCAGCTACGCGAGACTGATCGACGCCGCACTCCGGCCCGAGTACGCCCACGCCGTTCGTATCGGCGTGGCCAGCCACAACCTCTTCCATCTTTCCTGGGCGCTCGAAGTTGCTCGTTCGCGAGGCGTCGAGTCACAGGTCGACGTGGAGATGCTCGAAGGCATGGCCAATTCGGAATCACTCGCTATCGCTAAGACCGGTCAGCGCGTTTTGCTCTACGCCCCGGTCACTCGACGTGATGACTTCGCGTCGGCCGTCGCCTACCTCGTGCGTCGACTGGACGAGAACACGTCGGACGAGAACTACCTGAAGGCGGCGTTTGACATCGGCACTGACGTTCAGCGATTCGAGGAACAGAGCGACCGTTTCACGGCGTCCGTTCGAGAACGACACGCACTATCAACGTCATCGCTTCGCCACGCACCAACGATTCACTCGAACTCGGCCGGTTTCGCCAACGTGGCCAACTTCGATCCGACTTCCACGCGAGCCTTCGACGACATCACCACGGCCTTCGCGACGATACGGGCCACGCCGGAACCCCAGATTCCTTTGGTCATCGGTGATCGAGACATCGTCACGAGCGAATTCGAGGTCGGCCACGATCCCAGCGCGAACGCGCAGCCGTGGTACCGATACTCCGTCGCTGACGTCCAACAGGTCGACGAGGCCGTGCGAAACGCGTTGAACGCCCAAGAGAGCTGGTCGAGACTTTCGACCGAGGACCGTCGACAGATTCTCTTCGCGGGCGCTGCGGTGATGGAAGAACAGCGAATTGAGACCATCGCCGTGATGGCGCGTGACGGCGGCAAGACCGAAGAAGAAGCCGATCCCGAAGTGAGCGAAGGGATCGATTTCGCTCGTTTCTACTCGACGTCGGCCTCCGACCTCACCGACTCCACCCCACTCGGCACGGTCGTCGTCGTGCCGCCGTGGAACTTCCCGTACGCGATTCCGGCCGGGGGCGTCTGTGCCGCGCTGGCGGCCGGCAATGCCGTCATCTTGAAACCAGCGCCCGAGGCCGTGGCCACGGCGTGGCAGCTGGTGCAACAACTGTGGTCCGGTGGCGTCCCCCGCGACGTCCTGCAATTTGTGCCGACCCGAGACGACGACAACGGACGTCATCTAATAACCCACCGCGACGTGGACGCTGTGATCTTGACGGGTTCGTTCGAGACTGCCCAAATGTTCACGTCGTGGCGACCCGACATCACACTGCTTGCCGAAACCAGCGGCAAGAACGCCATACTGATCAGTGCCTGTGCCGATATCGACGTCGCGGTGAAGGACCTCGTGCAGTCGGCCTTCGGTCACGCCGGTCAGAAGTGCAGCGCCGCCAGCCTGGCCATCGTGGTCCGTGACGTCTATGACGATCCCGCCTTCCTGCGCCAGTTGGCCGACGCCGTGCGAAGCCTTCGCGTAGGGCCGAGTTGGGAACTCTCCACGTCCGTCGGACCCATCATCCGAAGGGCCGAGCCCGCGCTCGAACGCGCGCTCCACCATTTGGACCCGGGTGAGCATTGGCTCATCGAGCCGTGTCAACTCGACGAAGCCGGACTGCAGTGGCGTCCGGGAGTGAAGCTCGGCGTGCGCTCCGGCTCGTGGAGCCACCAACACGAATGGTTCGGTCCCGTGCTGGGCGTCATGGTCGCTCCGGACTTCACCACCGCGATCAAATGGCAAAACCGAACCGACTACGGCCTCACGGCCGGTCTCCAGTCCCTCGACGAGGCCGAGTGCGAACTATGGATGGAACGGATCGAGGCGGGCAACCTCTACGTCAACCGCGGCGTCACCGGGGCGATCGTCAATCGACAGCCCTTCGGTGGCTGGCGCCGCAGCAGCGTCGGGCCGACCGCCAAGGCCGGGGGCCACCACTACGTGAACTCGCTTCGTCGGTGGGGGCAACTCACGAATTCCGAGTCAGCCATCGAATTAGCGAGGACGTGGTGGCGTTCGACGGGCGCACAGTCGATTGACCACGCCGGTCTGAGCGTGGAGAAGAACTTCCAGCGGTACCGCCATCACCTCAAGTCGATTTGCCTCCGAGTGGACGACACCTTTGACGAGTCACAACGCTCGCTCATCGACATGATCGTGCGCGAAGGAGGCGTGAGCGTCTCTTTCAGCGCAAACGAACCGGTGGTTCACGCTCCGGAAGCGATCATCGAATCGCCGGCCGAACTGGTGGCACGGGTTGAGTCGATAAGTCGAGTGCGGTGGCTCTCGAAGGAGATCCCGTCGACCGTCGCTTTGTTGGAACGAGGGGTGAGCGTCGATCCCCGTGCGCTCGCCCAGCGCGGTGACGTCGAGATGGCCCGCTGGCTGCTCGAGCAGAGCGTGTCCATCACGCACCATCGCTACGGCAACGTGAACGCCGGACCCAAGCCGGCCTGCGAAGGCTTGGGGATCTCAGACTTCGAGGGCTAAGTCCTCGAGTCGACGGCGTCGAACCTTCGAGACGATCGTTGGATGTTCGCTCGTCGTCATGGCCTCGAGCAAATTCGAAATGCTGGCGGTCGCGAAATTGATGCGGTGATCGGCGACGCCGTAGGGGATGACCAAGATGTCGCCGTGGGCCATGGCCCCGCAGGTGTACACCACGTTGGGGACGTAGCCGTCCTGCTCTTCGGGAGCGGCGGTGAGGAGTGGCTCTTTGAGCGCAGCGACCATCTTGGTGGGATCATCGAGATCGAGCAAGACGGCGCTGATGCTGTACGTGCGCATCGGTCCGACGGCGTGGGTGAGCACCAGCCAACCGGCACTCGTCTCGATGGGCGATCCGCAGTTACCCAGCTGGACGACCTCCCAATCCCACTCCGGTATTTGGAAGGTCACAGCGCGTCCCCAGTGTCCCAGCGTGTCCGAGAAGCAGACCGCGTTCGTCTCGCGGTCGAAGCGCGTCAGCGCGACGTACTGGTCATTGATGCGACGGGGGAAGAGCGCCAGCCCCTTGTTGGGTGCCGCGGCGCCCACGACCGGCGAGGCGTCGAAGGAGATGAAGTCATCGGTTCGCAAGATCTGTTGGGTGATATGCACGCCGTCGAAGGCCGTGTAGGTGGCGAGGTACGTCGTGGTGCCGTCGGTGTCGGTGAAGTGGACGAACCGGGCGTCTTCCATGCCGTGCGCTTCGGCCGACATGACCGGCCAGAGCACCCGCTCCGAGATGTCGATCTCGGCATCGAAGTGGACGCCGTAGCTGCAGGCCGCGATCGATCGGTGGTGACGCGCGATGGTGTGCGCGTCTTGACGGGTGTCGTACTCCGAGATCAGGATCTCGAGGCGCGCTTCGAGTTCTTCGAGGGAGAACACCAGCGGCAACTCGTCCAGGACGTAGGCCGAACTCTCACCGTCATGACCCATCGCCTTGAGTCGGGCGTGAAAGACGTCGCGGTGGAAGATGCCGTCGCGCGCCGTACCGATCATCGGATACGGTTCGCGTTCGTCCAGGGTGATCTCGCCGTCGGACGTGACGAGACCGGTGCGAAAGCCGATGCTCGATCGATGTCCTTCGCCGACCCCGCGAAAACTCATCACGAATCGCACCGCGCCGTCGGGCACGCCGGTCTGATCGGGGTGCACGACCATACTGGGATTGCAGACCGCGGCGGCCTCGATCGAATACTCGTGGGTGAACGACGCGCCGAGCAGGAGCCAACGTTCTTCGCTGAGGTCCTCTTTCGGGTCCAACCGGTTGCTCACCCGTTCGGCGTGTTGACTGAACACCGCCACGATGTCGCGGTGCCGGCGCCCGAATCGCTGAACGATGTCTTTCAGTCGTCGGCGCACGTCGGCTTCGGGCAACGCCACGATTCGCTTCACCACGTTCGAAGCGCGCGACTCGGCTCCGCCCATCTCTTGACCGGCCACGAAGAGCAGCGCCACGACCCGTGACGAGTCGGGGACGATATGGACGTCGGTGCGTGACGCGAGGGCGTTTTCTTTCATGTAGAGATAGTTTGGTGCGCGAAGGCCTGCTGACGGGTTGATACCAGCGCCAAAGTTGATTCCGCCCCTTGATTCTGATTGGCGACCTCGGCGTGCAGACCATCGAAGCCGCCACCCGTCAAGGGATCCCACATCATGACTTTCGCGTCATTGTCGCCGTCAAACCACGCATTGGCCATGCGGATGCCCTCGAGCCACTTCGGTGCATCATCGACACTCAGGGCCCGGGCACAGGCGTCGGCCATCGTCGAAACCTCAATGGGCTGTTGATCGAAGCGAGGGCCGGCGTCGCCGGGTCCCGAACCCTCGGCGGGCGTCACCGAGAGGTGTCCGTCGCGCGTCTCTCGCGCCAGCAGCCAACCGAGGAGGTCGAGTCCCCTCGCGACGAGCTCGGGACGTTCGAGTGCGACGCCCGCCGCGATCATCGCGTCGGGCAACAACGCGTTGGCGTAGTAGAGCCGAACCTCGGGCCACGGCCACGCGGGGTCGTCGCGCGCGACCAACGACGCGTCGGCGAAGTCACTCAGCAACGAACGAGCGGCGGCGTTCGTCGGATGAGCCTCAAGAACGGCCGCGGCACCGAGCGCAGCGAAGGCCATGGCTCGCGGGTACTGGGAACGCTGTTCGGCGCCACGTTCGAAGAGCGAGAGTGCCGGTCCGGCGATCGCGAATTGCGTGCTGGCCGCGGCCGTTCCCAGTCCCCAGAGGCTTCGTCCCCAACAGTCCTCGGTCGATCCTTCGCTGGTCCACGTGCCGTCCGCCGAACGACGATTTCGACAGTCCCCGTGGGGTCCCATCGCGTCGCCGACGAACGCCAGCGAACCCTGGGCCAAGGACCGGACCGAGGCGTTGGGACTTGGTTCGCGAGCGCTGACCACCAGCACTCGCGCCACGTCATCAACGCAGTACCCGTGTTCGCGACGAGGCGTGGCGTGCTCGGCGTGTTCGAAGGTGCCGAATCGGTCCGTCAACCGGACCAAGTGGTCGAAACGTGGGTCGTCGGTCATCGATGGGCCGACAGTGGCGCTCGATTGTCGAGTAACTCTTCACCCAAGGCGGCGTAGCGAGAGGCGATGTGGGGCCACGCCAGTTCCGGAGCGAGCCGTCGGGCTTCACTAGCCATGGCACCGACCAGCCCGGGCGTCGTGAGGACCTTTCGGATGGCGTCGGCCAGCGCCTCGGGGTCGCGACGCGGCACCACGATGCCGGCACCGCTCGAGAGCAGTTCCACGGCGTGCGGAAAGGCCGTGGCGATTACCGGACGACCGGCCGCAATGGCGTCGACCAAAACGCCCGAGGTCACCTGGTCCGGCGAGTCGTAGGGCAAGATGACCATGGTCGATTCGCTGATCAACTGGGCGAGCGACGCCAACGATCGATACTCCGGGTCAAAGACCACGTCCACGTGAGCGTCCTGGGCGCGTTGCATCAGCATGTCGCGGTAGACGTCGCCCTCGTACTCGTGAACCTTGGGGTGGGTATTGCCCGCCACGACGTAGACCGGCCGGGGTCTCAGGTCGTTCAGCATCGCGAGGGCGTCGATCGCCCACTCAATACCCTTGCCCGGGCCGAGGAGTCCCCAGGTGAGAAGTCGCGGTCGCTCCTTCGAATCCTTCAGACGTACCGCACTCGACACGGCCGCGCCGTGAGGAATGACCGAGATCTTCCTCGTGTCGACGTCGAAACTCGAACAGAGACGCACCCGGCCCGCTTCGGTCATCACCACCACGGCGTCGGCCGCGCGAACGACGGCTTCGAGCACCGAGCGTTGGTGCGGCGTCGGGTGCTCGAGCACGGTGTGGGCGACGACGATGGTCGGTCGATCAATTCCCTCCAGGACCTCCACGATCGACTCGCCGTCGGGCCCGTCGTAGATCCCGTATTCGTGCTGGACGATGACCACGTCGGCCCGATTGAGGGCGTCCATGGCGTCCACGGTCTCGGCCCCGTCGTCACCGTTCAACTCGGCGATGACGATCTTGGCCGCCGGTTCACCGTCAGCGCCGACGCGCACGATGCCGACGTCGTCACCGTATTCGTACAGTCCGCCCGAAAGCGCCGCGGCGAAGGTGGCGATGCCGCATTGAGTCGGTGGGTAGGTCGAGACCATCGCGTAGGTACGCGTCAGGTGGTCGTTGACAGTCTCTTCAAACATAAGCGCTTCCTCGGAGGGAATGATTGTCAACGTCCTGTCGGTCATCCGAAAAGATTGGCAATATTCGGAATCGTGTCATTGGTCTCCTCTCATCTACGCATGCATCGCACGGTCGTCAACTCATCGACTTTGCCGGACTACCCATCGCGAGAGGCGATCAGCAGCCGCAGACGACGAATCAATTCGACGATTCGAACGACCGTCGAACCCGAGATCGGCGCCTTGATGAGCTGGCAGCCTGTTTGACTTCCGGACCCAATCTACCGGTATTGCGAAATGCTTGGTCCGAGACCCCGGCGCGTGAACACTCGGTTATCAAGGCGAGCCGTTCCGACAACGCGGTGGACATCCTGTTGAACCTCAGTCCGTGAAGGCCCCCGTCGACCGAACGGTCCAGTACGCTCCGAGTGTCACCGGGATCGGTGACTTCGTGGGGGTGAGGATGACCAAAGTTTCAGAGTTTCACACCACCGGGATCGAGGACGTGGACGAACTCGTGTATCACACTCAGTCGGACTGTCCCGTTGGCCAAGCGATCAAGAAAAAAGGAACGTCGGCTCCGGGTCAAGGCTATTTCCGTACCCTCTGCGTGAAGTGCCAGAGCATCGAAGAAGGCTGGGAAGCCAACCGACCGCTCTGACGGTGGGCGAGCCTCCGATGAACGAAAACGGATACTGACCTTCGGCTAACGGTCAGGCCCCGCGACTATTCCTCACCGGAGAATCGCTCCCACGCTGATTGTCGAGTCATTCCAAGGGACGCACCGATGATTGCCCAGGTCGCGCCAAGGTCTCTCGCCCGCTTCACGTATCGACCAAGATTGTCCTCGGCCTGCGCGCCGACGGCGGCCATTCGCGGGAGGCTCTCAAGTACGCGCTCTAGATCGAGATCCTCTTCCCACGACGTCATTCCCGCTGGCATCGATGGCGGACTACTGATTACTTGACTGCACAGGTCTACGCATTCATTACAGATACACACACCCGGCCCGGCGACCAACTTCAACACTTCGTTGTCCGGTTTCAAACAGAACGAGCACGTGACAGTTTTTCGTTCCTTGGTAGTGGACACGGATTCTCCTTGGCACCGTCAACTTCCTTGTCAGGAAGTACCTTACAGTTGAAGTGGACGCTTAGCACGCACCATTGACCCGTGGCTGGCAATGTCCTGCACGCCAAAGGGTGATCGGGTCTCGAACTCTTCGAGGGCGCGGACTGCGGGCCCTTGGGCGACCTACGCGACCTGCGCCGACTGGGGCTCCAGCGTTGGTCGCTGGTTTTCGCCGGAGATCTCTTCGAGGGATCGCCCGGACGTTTCAGGAAGGACATTGGTGAGCAAGAACCCCAGAACCGCGGCGCCTCCGGCGACGTAGAGCAGTCCACGAAGTCCTATGTGCTCGGCGAGTTGGGGAACCAGGAACACTCCAACGAACGCACCGAGCTTTCCGACACCGGCTGCGACCCCGTGTCCGGTCGTTCGCATGTTCACGGGGAACACCTCTGAGGGGAGGACGAACGTCGTCATGTTCGGTCCGAATTCCGTGAACAAATAGCTGATTCCGAAGATCGCGATGAAGGGTGCCACCGAACTCGTAAGTGACGGGACGGCACCGAGGACGACGAAGCACGCCGCCATCACACCAAAGCCGATGAATTGCAATCGGCGATGACCGATCTTGTCCATCTTCCAAACCGACAGGGCGTAACCCGGCAAAGCGAAGACGGCGAAGAGCGCCAGGGACAAGAGGAGCTTCATCTCGATGCTCGCGTTTGGCGAGACTTCCGTGAGGATGCTCGGCAGCGACAACGTGTTCCCGTAGTACGCGTAGTCAAAGAGGAACCAACATCCCGACGTCCCTACGAGCATGAGTAGCATCCGGGGGTTTGAGAGGAACTGGCGAACTCCCATGAGATGCCGGCCCTCGTCAGTGACGGTCGAAGCATCGAGCGCACCCTCGGCGAACGAATGGAGCTCCTTCGCGGCCTTATCGGCGCGGCCCTGCACCAGCGCCGTGAAACGCGGCGACTCGGGCATCTTCGACCGAAAAAAGATGACCGCCGCAGCGGGAAGTGCGCCAAGACCGAGCAGGATCCTCCAGGCCAACGGGTCACTGACTCCTGAGGACAGCAAGATGATGCCCACCAGGGGACCCACGATGAGCCCCACCGCTTGCATCGAGAAAACCAGCCCGACGAGACGCCCGCGATCAGCCCGGTTGGAGTACTCACTCATCAACACGGCCGATACCGGATAATCGCCTCCGATGCCGAGACCCAATACGAAACGAGCAATCACCAGTAGGAGAAAATTAGGTGCGAGGGCTGACGCCACGGCCCCGAAAATCATGATGGCGGCCACCATGATGTAAATCACTTTGCGACCGAAAATATCGGCGATCCGTCCAAAGATGAAGGCTCCGAGGAACGCCCCGAGGATGGCTGAGCCCGTGACCCAACTGGTCTGGGTCGTTGAGAGGTTCCACTGAACCTTGACCAGGGCCGCGACGGTTCCGATGACAAACAGGTCATAGGCGTCAGTGAAAAAACCCATACCCGAGATCAGAACCGCACGCCGATGGAATCGGCTGGTCGGTGCCTCGTCGAGCAACTGACTCACCGTGCGGATTGATGTGGTCTCGGTCAATGGGGAGCCAGTATCGCCGACAGTTTGGTCGAGGCGCGTGATCACGCCCGAAGACTCCGTGGCCTTTAAATCAGTCATTCAATCCCTCGTCGACGTCGCGCATCTCTCTAGCCATCCTTGCAAACCAGATTGAACGCGCCACCAAGCGGTGGTTACCCGAAGGTGAAGTTTCAGTGAACGTCTGGAGTGTATGTTCGGACAGTCGCCGCCCTGCCCGATGAGCTGGGCCACACCGTTTCGAGGTTCCGATGCGAGTCCCTCAAGCATTTCGCTAAGGCCATTGCCTCAGGACCGTTCGGACGATCTCGTAGTCCAACGCCTATTTATACTGAAGTCGACTCGTGGATGATCCTTGCGGAGTTCGGGTGGCCCTCCGAACCGTGGGCCCCGTCCGCGACCTAGACAGTGGAGTCTCGCCCGTGAAGTTCAGACGCACCGCACTCCTGGTGGCACCACTCAGCTTGCTGTGGCTGTCTCTCCCGGCCGCGGCGACGAACGCCGCGCCCCAGTGGCACGCCGCGAAAGTAGCCAGCCTTCCCACGGGTGCGACCGGACTGCCCAACGGGTTCCTGCCCGCCCTCTCGTGTTCTTCGGCCGGCAACTGCAGCGCCGGAGGCGCCTTCAGCGACGGCGCGGGCAACGTCGAGGGCCTCGTGTTGAATGAGACGAACGGTGTGTGGAAGGCACCGGTCAGACTCCTCCCCCCGTCGGGCGCTAACAAGGACCCTTCGCTCAGCATCAACTCGCTCTCGTGCGCCTCGGCCGGCAACTGTGCCGCCGTCGGCAGTTTCGCGGACGCCCACAGCAACGGCCAGAGCCTCGTCGCGAACGAGGTACGAGGCGTGTGGCAGCAGGCCCAAAAGGTGACGCTGCCCACGGGCGCTGCGGCGAATGTCCAGAACAGCCAGATACATTCGGTCGATTGTTGGTCACCGGGAAACTGCAGCGCCATCGGTAGCTACCTCGACGGCACGCTGCCCACGGGCTACGAGCAGGGACTCGAAGTGAACGAGGTGCGAGGGGTGTGGGGACCTGCGCGCGAGACGAGACTTCCCGCCACCGCCAACGCCGATCCGTACGCGGTAATAAACCAAGTGGCCTGTACTCACGCCGGTAACTGCGTCGCCGTGGGCTCGTACATCAGCCAGGACAACGCGACCGAGGGCCTTTTGATCACCGAACTCGATGGGGCGTGGAAGAGCGCTGCGACCGTCGTACTTCCCGGTGACGCCAGTGCCTACCCGAGCGCCGCACTCAGTGAGGTGACGTGCGCGTCGACGAACAACTGCACCGCCCTGGGCACCTACACCAACGTCGCCGGTGACATCGAGGGCCTGACGGTGAGTGAAACGCACGCCGCGTGGGCGAGGGCCGTCGCGATGGTGATGCCAAGCGGTGCCGCGACCAATCCGCGCACGTTCTTCTACGGTTACGGCGGTCTGACGTGCCCTTCCGTCGGCAATTGCAGCGCCGGGGGCCAGTACCTCGTCGGCACCAGCTCCTACGAGGGATTCTTCATCAACGAAGTCGATGGCCAATGGCAGTCGGCGACCGAGTTGGCGCTGCCCGCGGGTTCACAAATGGCCGGCAAGAACGGTGGCGTCGTCGCGGTCTCGTGTCGCTCGGCCGGCAACTGCAGCGCCGGGGCGGCGTACATCGACGGCGCGAACGCGTACCAGGCGTTGGTCGTGAACGAAGTCGCCGGCCAGTGGCGAACCGGCCAGAAGATCACGCTGCCCACCGGCAACAACACCGTTGGTGTCGACGGCGGCGTCTACGGTCTGATCTGTCACGCCTCGGGTCCGTGCACCGCCACGGGCAGTTACTTGAAGACGCTCACCAACTACGCGGGTTTCACCGTCACCACCAGTTGACTAACGGCGAAACGGCTTCGGGTTGGACGCCAATTTAGGGACGCGCATACGAGCGATCACGCTGCCCGGAGACGGGTGACAGTACTGCGCGATGCCGAGGTCTCCGGCGACCGACAGGAACATGAAGGCGTCCTCGCGCGAGAAGCCCCACTCGTCGACCAGCAACTTCGACGCCTCCTCACACGCGTGCTGCAGCGCTTCGTCCAGATCGCCGGAGGACGTGCCGTGCGTGTAAAACGCGTCGGCCGTCTCGGTAATCGGCCAGCCCGCGCGCTGGCCCTTGATCACGTCGACCTGGATGACGCCGACGCCGCCGATCTCCACTCCCGTCCCCGAGATCTCGCCGTCGCCCATCGACGCGTGCATGTCGCCGATGGCCAGCTGCGCGCCACTCTGGAAGACGGGCAGGTGAATCGTCGCGCCGATGGCGTTCACGTGATCATCCATGTTGCCGCCGTGTCGGTCGGCGTAGAACGTCGACACGTCGCCCGACTCCGGTGAGACACCGATGACGCCGAACATCGGACGAGCGGGAAACGACACGCGGTCATTCATCGTGACGGTACCGTCTTTGACTTTGAATATTCTCGTGGTCGGTGAACGAACCGTGTCGATGAGCTGTCCCCACTCCGGGATGCACATCGCCGCGCCCTGTTCGTTCGGTCGGATGTCGAGCAGCGTCACCGACAGCGTGTCGCCGGGCTCGGCGCCGCGAACACCGATCGGTCCGGTCGCGCTGTTCACGCGAGTCAGATCGAGCTTTTCTAACGTGTCCTCTTCGCTCCGCACCTGTCCCGTGAAGCAGTCCCACGTCTCGATCTCGAGGACGGTGCCGGGGTCGACGGTGATGACGGGCTCACGCTCGGCGTTAAAGGACCACACGTGCTCGTCGCGACCGATGTTCACTGAAGGGCTCTGCATTTCATCTCCGTCCGTTGTCGATTTCTAGAGTAAGTCGCGGCGCTACGAGCTAGGTCGAGAAGGTTTCATCCGATTAACACCTCGCGATAGCGCACGCTTCACCTTGCGGTAACCCAACCTACTTACGTTGAAGAAGTGGCACGTCGGCGATCTCCAAATCCCCCTTTGAAATCGAGCCGTGCCGCTACTCGCCACCGTTTCACCGCGGATCCGTCGTGGCCGTGACCGACGTCGAAAGCCGCAGCGTGATTCTGGTCGTGGAAGATGAGGAGAGTTACCAGGACGCGTTGAACATCGGCCTGACCGTCGAAGGATTCGTCGTCATCGGAGCGACGAACATCGCCCAAGCTCGTCAGCTCATGGAGTCGGCCAAGCCGGACCTGGTGCTGTTGGACATCATGTTGCCCGACGGTTCGGGGATTGACTACTGCCGCGAGCTCTACGATTCGACGCGCACGCCGGTTATTATGGTGACGGCCCGCTCCAGCGAAGTGGACGTGGTGTTGGGACTCGAGATCGGCGCCGCGGACTACGTCACCAAGCCCTTTCGTCTACGCGAACTCATCGCCCGTATTCGCGCGGTCTTGCGTCGACCGCTGACCAACACCGACGACGAGATCGTCACCTTCGGAGACCTGCGCATCGATTTCGTGCGCCGCACCGTCACCCGTCTGGGCGAAGAGATCGAACTCAGTCGCAAGGAGTTCGACCTCCTCGCGCTCTTCGCGTCGCGATTGGGTCAAGTGGTGACCCGCGAGGTATGTCTCGACACGTTGTGGTGGGGTCTCGAGCTCTCCGACACCCGTACCCTGGACACCCACGTGAAGCGTTTGCGCCAGAAGATCGAGAACGACCCCGCTAATCCTCGTCACCTCATCACGATTCGTGGAGTAGGTTTCCGACTCGACCCGTAACCTGCCTTCATGCAAAAAGGTGACGTGGCCCCCGACTTCAAACTGAACGACCAAGAGGGCAACGAGCGAACCCTTTCAACGATGTTGTTGAACGGCCCCGTGGTCCTCTTCTTCTATCCCGCCGCGATGACCAAGGGCTGCACGAAGGAGTCCTGTCACTTTCGCGACCTGGCGTCCGAGTTCACCGCGCTCGGCGCACAGCGACTCGGCGTCTCCATGGACAGCGTGGCGAAGCAGGCCGAATTCACGACCAAGAACGCCTTGGACTACCCACTGCTCGCCGATGTCAAGGGCGACGTCGCCCGGCTCTACGGCGTGAAGCGTTCCCTCGACCTCTTTAAGGTGAAGCGAACGACGTTCGTCATCGGTCAAGACCGGCGCGTCGCCGAGGTCATCAACGGTGAGTTGAGCATGAACGTCCACGCCGACAAGTCACTCGCCGTGCTGCGACGACTGAAGTCTTAGCCGGCGATGATGGCCGCGGCCGGGTCGTGCAAGAAGCGACCGATGTGCGAAAGAACCGCTGAGGCCATGGCCCCGTCGACCTGACGGTGATCGAAGGCCATCGCCAACTCGACGACCTGACGCACGACGACCTGGTCGTCGACGACCCACGGTGCCTTGGCGATCTGACCGACGGCCAGAATCGCCCCCGTGCCCGGCGGCAGGATCGGGATCGCGGCGTCGACGCCGAAGGGGCCGACGTTGGTGATGCTCAACGTCGTGCCGATCATGTCATTCGGCGTGGTCGTTCCCTCGCGCGCTTTGTCCACGAGCACTTGCAGCGCCGAGGCCATGCCCACGAGGTCGAGTTGATCGGCGCCCTTGATATTCGGCACGATCAGACCTCGCGGGGTGTTGGCGGCAATTCCAAGATTCACGTTGCGCCGGACGATGACCTCGTTGGCCGCGGCGTCGAAGCTGGAGTTGATTCCCGGAAAGTGACGGGCCGCGTCGCACACGGCGAGGGCGATAATCGTCAGCGGCGAAAGTCGAAGGTCCCCGAGGTTGGGCTGTTGTTTCAACGAGGCCACGAGTTCCATCGTTCGCGTGGCGTCCACGCGCACCCATACCGCGGCGCGGGGCTGGGTGAACGCACTCTGCACCATGGCTTCGGCCATCGAGCGAAGCACACCCTTGACGGGAATGCGCTCCTCCTTCGGACCGGACGCCCATGATTCGAGTTCGCGACCAACGAACCGTGACGTGGTGTTCGGTCCGGTGATCGGCGCACTGACGCGCGGGGCGCGGGGCGCGGTGGGCGCGCCACCTACGGCCTGCTCGACGTCGACGCGCGTGATGAGCCCGTCTCGTCCCGTGCCGGTGAGTGACGAGATGTCCACGCCGTTCTGTTTGGCGTAGAGGCGAACGGGCGGGGTCGAACGCGGCGCCACTGACGGCGAGGTCACGACCGGTTCGCTGGCCACGACCGGAGGAGCCACCGGTGCGGCGGCCGGCGTAGCGCCTTGACGACGGTGTTTGCGCGTCACGACGGCGTCTTCGTTGGCGACGCCGTAGCCGATCAGCACCGCTTCGCGACCCTCGCCCACCGAACCCTCTTGCTTGTCCGACGCTTCTTTGGCTGGAGCCGGCGCGCTCGTCGCCTCGGCCGGAGCGCCACCGGCGCCACCGACGTCGAACGTGATCAGCGGCTTGTGCACTTCTAGGACGTCGCCGACATTGCCGTGCAGGGCGACAACGGTGCCGGCGTAGGGACTGGGCAGTTCCACCGTGGCCTTGGCGGTCTCGATGTCCACCAGTGGTTGGTTCAGGGTCACCACGTCGCCGACTTGGACTTTCCAGGTCACGATCTCGGCCTCGGTCAGACCTTCGCCCACGTCGGGCAGCAGGAAGATTTCTTCGCTCAACTTTCAAATCCCATCACTCGGTCAACGGCGTCGAGGATGCGATCGACCGTGGGTCGGTAGTCCTCTTCGATTCGCGTCGGTGGATACGGCACGTGATAGCCGCTCACGCGAAGCCCCGGGGCCTTCAAGGAGTAGAAGCAGCGCTGCGTCAACTCCGAGATGATCTCCGAGCCGATCGAGGCGGTGTGCGGCGACTCCTGGACGACGACCACGCGGCCGGTCTTCTCGAGCGACTTCGCCATCACTTCGATGTCGAGCGGGGCGATGGAACGCGCGTCGATCACTTCGATCGACGTCCCTTCGACCGCCGCGGTCTCGGCCGCTCGCAGCGCGGTCTTCATCGACGCGCCGTAGCCCACCAGCGTCACGTCGGTCCCCTCTCGACGCACCAGCGCGTCGAAGAGTCCGGCCGGCGGGGTTTCGAGGTCGACCTCGCCCTTTTCCCAGTACCGGCTCTTGGGCTCACAGAAGATGACGGGGTCGTCGTGTTCGATCGACTGTTGGATCATCCAATAGGCGTCGTTCGGCGTGGAAGGGGACACGACGCGCAGTCCGGCGGTCTGCGCGAAGTAGGGCTCGGGGCTCTCCGAGTGGTGTTCGATGGCCCCGATACCGCCCTGGAACGGGATGCGGATCACCATGGCCATGACGTAGGCACCGTCGGAGCGCTTGTGCAGTTTGGCGACTTGCGAGACGATCTGGTCGAAGGCCGGGTAGACGAAGCCGTCGAACTGAATCTCGCACACCGTGCGGTAGCCGCGGATCGCCAGGCCGACCGCAGTGCCCACGATGGCCGACTCGGCCAGCGGGGAATCGACGACGCGGTCTTCGCCGAAGTCCTTCTGCAGTCCGTCGGTGATGCGAAAGACGCCCCCGAGTCGCCCGATGTCCTCGCCCATCAAGAGGACCTTGGGATTCTTGTCCATCGCGCGACGAAGTCCCTCGTTGAGGGCCTTGGCCATGGTCATCGTCGTGGTGGCCATTAGAGCTGACCCCCGGAGATGCCGAGATCGATCATCTCGCGACGACCTTCTTCAATCAGTGGGTGCGGCGCCGCGTAGGCGTCGTCGAACATGGTGATCGGATCGGGGCGGCTCATGGCCAGGACGTCCTCGCGCAACTTGAGGGCCATGGTGTCGGCCTCGGCGGCGACGGCGTCGAAGTCGGCGTTCTTCACCTTGTACTCGCGCACCAACAGCGCCTTGACTCGTTCGACCGGGTCGCGGTGCTTCCACACCTCGACCTCGGCGTCGATCCGGTAGCGGGTCGGGTCGTCCGACGTGGTGTGCGCGCCGATGCGGTAGGTGTAGGCCTCGATCAAGGTCGGACCCCCGCCAACGCGCGCGGAGTCCAAGGCCCGCTTGGAGACTTCGTAGACCGCGAGCACGTCGTTCCCGTCAACGCGCACGCCGGGAAAGCCGAATCCGTGCGCGCGATGATAGAGCGGAATCTTGGACTGCACCGTGGACGGCGTCGAGATGCCCCACTGGTTGTTCTGACAGAAGAAGACGACCGGGGCGTTGAACGAGGCGGCCCAGACGAAGGCCTCCAACACGTCACCCTGGCTGGACGCGCCATCACCGAAGAAGGCCATCGCGGCCTCTTCGGCGCCGTCGCGCTGAATGCCCATGGCGTAGCCGACGGCGTGCAGGGTCTGGCTCCCGAGCACGACGGTCGGCACCGAGTGGCGATACTTCTGCGGATCCCAGCCGCCGTTACTGACGGCCCGAAAGAGTCGCAGCATGTTCTCCGGGGGCACCCCGCGACACCACGCGATGCCGTGTTCGCGGTAGGTGGGGAACGTGAAGTCCATGGGAGCGAGCGCCCGTCCGGCGCCGATCTGCGCGGCCTCTTGGCCCTGCATCGGCGCCCACAGGGCGAGCTGACCTTGACGCTGCAACGAGGTCGATTCGTTGTCCAAACGTCGCATGATCACCATGTCGCGGTAGAAACCGAAGATCTCGTCGCCGTTGAGAGTGGACTCGTACTCGGAGTTTTCGACGCGCTCGCCTTCGGGCGTCAACAACTGAACCAGTTCTTCGTCGATCATCGACACTCCTAACGGCACTACCCCCGAAATCACACTAACCCCGTACGATGATTGGGTGCCCCGGCTGTTCGTCGACATCAGCCCGCTGCGCACCAACCGCGAGTTCCGATTGCTCTATTCCGGACAGTTGATTTCACTACTCGGCAGTAATTTGACGGTCGTCGCCGTGCCCTATCAGGTGTACGCCCAGACCCACTCCAGCCTCTGGGTCGGCCTGGCCAGTCTCATCCAGCTCCCCTTTCTGATCACCGGTGCACTCTGGGGCGGCGCCATGGGCGACCGCGTCGACAAACGCGTGCTCATGATCATCAGCGGTCTCATCTTGGGACTGACCAGCGCCGGCTTGGCCGTCAACGCGCACGTCCACGACCACCACTTGGTGGTGCTCTTGTTGCTAGCCGCGCTCTCGGCCGGCTTCGCCGGATTCTCGGGTCCCCTGCGCACCGCGGCGATCCCCAAACTCGTCCCTCCGGACGAACTCGTCGCGGCGTACTCGCTCAATCAAGTGGCGTTCAACTCGACGGTCGTGATCGGTCCGGCCGTGGCCGGCGTGTTGATCGCCAGCGTCGGCCTGTACTCCTGTTACGCCATCGACGCGATCACCTTTGGCGTGTCAACGGCTCTGACGTGGTTCCTGTCGCCCATGCCCTCGACCTTCGAGCACGCCGGCACCGCGATGTTTCGGGCCATCGGGGACGGTTTTCGTTACGTGCGCGCTCACGCCGTGGTCCAAGCCGTCTACCTCGTCGATCTCAACGCCATGGTCTTCGGACTGCCCCGGGCGCTGTTCCCGGCGGTCGCCCTCACGCTGTACCACGGCGGGCCCCGGACCCTCGGCTTGTTGTACGCGGCCCCCGGCGCCGGAGCGCTGCTCATGGCCGTGGTCACGGGATGGATCGCGCACGTGCGACGCCAAGGACGACTCGTCGCGTTGGTGGTCATCGCCTGGGGTGCGTCCATGGCGCTCTTCGGACTGGTCCACGTCGTCTTCGTAGGACTGATCTGTCTCGGCGTCGCCGGCGCGATGGACGTCATCTCAACGGTACTGCGCAACACCATCTTGCAGACCGCCATCACTGACGAATTCCGGAGTCGGATCTCGTCGATTCAGATGGCCGTCGTCACCGGAGGGCCGCGCCTGGGCGACGTGGAGTCCGGCGTCGTCGCGAACTTCACCTCGACGGAGTTCTCGATTGTTTCCGGCGGCATCGCCTGCATCGTCGGCGTGCTCGTGTTGATGCGCTGGCGCCCGACCTTCTGGCACCGAGAGGTGATCTAGCCCGAACGCACCGGGATCAACTTATGACGCGCGTTGGTGACCGCGGCGAGCTGTCCGCAGGCCGCGTCGATCGATCGACCGCGCGTATTGCGCACGGTGGCGTTTATCCCGCGCGCATTGAGACCCTCGCGAAAGTCGTGGACTCGTTGCGACGAGGAACCGCGTACCAGATAGCCCGGCGTCGGGTTCAGCGGGATCAGGTTCACGTGAGCGCGCAGCGATGACGCGTAGCGCGCCAACTCGTCGAGGTCGCTCTCGCGGTCGTTGACGCCGTCGATGAGCGCCCACTCGAAGCTGAGTCGACGACCGGTCGTGTTCATCCAGAAGCGACAGGCGTCGTGAAGGCGTTCGAGAGGATAGCGGCGATTGAGCGGCACCAAGGCACTGCGCGACTCGTTGTTCGCCGAGTGAAGGCTGACGGCCAACGTGAGCGGAAGGCCGGTCTTGGCCATGCGCTCAATCGCCGGCGCCACGCCCACGGTCGACACGGTGATGTGGCGCGCCGAGAGTCCGCGGTACTCGTGCAGCCGCTTCACGACGTCCATCGTCACCAGATAGTTGGCCAGCGGTTCGCCCATACCCATGAAGACCACGTTCGACAATCGCCGCGGCGCCGCGGCGCGCGCGGCGAACATGACCTGTTCCAGGACTTCGCCCGCGCTCAGGTGACGAGTGAAGCCGGCCTGGCCCGTAGCGCAGAACGTGCAGCCCATGGCACAGCCGGCCTGAGACGAGACGCAGACCGTGACGCGGTCCTCGTAGCCCATGAGGACGGTCTCGATCGTCGCGCCGTCGAACAAGCGAAAGACCCATTTGCGCGTCGATCCGTGATCGCTCGACACGTCGTTGACGGCTTCGAGGCTCGGTGGGAACTGCTCGGCCAGCTGGGCCCGCAGGGTCTTGGGGATGGTCGTGATTCCTTCCAGTGCCTGGCCCTCGTTCCAGAGCCCGTGCCAGACCTGATCCACGCGGTAGCGGGGTTCGCCCACCAAGAGATCGGCTAACTCATCTTTGGCGTACTCGTAGACCGACGGCATCCCTCAACGCTACGCCCCGTGCACGTATCTCCTATCGTGTCCCAGTCAATCTCGTCCATGGCGGCACCGACGAAATCTCTGCTTGACTCGTAGACGGTTGAGCCGCAGGCGCGGCATTACATCGGGAGCATCCATGGAACTCAAGAACACCTCGGCCATCGTCACCGGCGGCGCGTCCGGACTCGGTGAGGCCACGGCCCGCGCTCTCAGCGCGCGCGGCGTGAAAGTCGTACTCGCCGACCTCAATGACGAGCGCGGCGCGGCTCTCGCCAAGGAGATCGGTGGTGCGTACGTGCACTGTGACGTGACGAACACCGAGCAGGTGATCGAAGCGATCGAAGCGGCGAAGGCCATGGCCCCACTGTGGAGCGCCGTGAACTGCGCCGGCATTGGCTGGGCGACGCGCACCGTCGGCAAGGACGGCGAGTACGCCTCGGCGCACGACCTCGACCTCTATCGCAAGGTCATTGAGATCAACTTGATCGGCACGTTCAACGTCTGTCGACTCGCCGCTACCGCGATGAGTGCGAACACGCCCGACGTTGACAGCATGCGCGGCGCGATCGTCAACACCGCGTCGGTCGCCGCCGAGGATGGACAGATAGGTCAGGTGGCCTACTCCTCGTCCAAGGGTGGCGTCGTCGGACTCACGTTGCCGTTGGCCCGCGACCTAGCCGTCGTCGGCGTTCGGGCGAACTGCATTCTGCCGGGTCTCATCGACACGCCCATCTACGGGACGGGTCCCCAGTCCGACGAGTTCAAGGCTCGACTCGGCGCGGGCGTTCTCTTCCCGAAGCGACTCGGCTACGCCTCGGAGTACGCCTCGCTCGCCGTCGAGCTACTGGCCAACAGTTACATGAATGCCGAGTCGATCCGTCTCGACGCTGGCATTCGAATGCAGCCGAAATAGTTCTGGCCCAGCGAAGCGGTCGATGCGGATCCTCGCTCAATAGGAGAACTGTCACGTTAGGGTCGACAATGTCGGTGATGAACCTACCAACGGAGTTCGCGTGAGATTTCGATCGTTCTGGTCTGATCCGATTTGGAAGGGTCTGCGCATCGTCTCGTTCGTTTCCGCGAGCGCCACCTTGATAGTTCTCGCCGTCTATCTCTCCGGGGACCGGAAATGGCTTGTTCTGCTTTATACAGCGGTGATCACCAACGTCGCGATTATGGTGGCCCTCGTGATTCGTACCTTCTTGCTGCGCGCCAAGTTGCGTCATTCGCCGAAGTCGTAAACCGCTGCGTGACAGGCGCGATCCTTCTGAATTCAATCAAACGCGTTTCATGCCCAAGGCGGCGTGGCCGGACCTTCGCCCGTCGTGATCAGCCGCTGGAGGCTTCCGTTGACGAAGAATCCCTAGCCACTCGAACAGCTCTCGAAACACTCGAACTCGGGCACCAAGCCGAGATGGGAGAAGTGGACCTCCGTCCCGTCCGGCTTCGACTCGATTTCGAAGGTGATATCGGTCCCGGTCCATTCGCTGGGGTCCTCGTTTCCTTCGAGGCGGGAGTCGACGACGTGCCAAACGACCTTCTCGCCGGGTTCCAGTTCAGTGATCTTCTGCTTGGAGTAGTGGAACCCGGGGTAGCGGTATGAGAACTCGTCGCCCACTTCATTGGAATCGCCCTCGATCTCTCCCGTCCACCATCCGCGGACGTTGTTGATGGCGTCGAAGACCTCCGCCGGGGTCTGGCTGACGGTGAAGACACTGGTGAAATCTTTGCTTGGCATCATGTTCTCTCTTTCGTTGACAGTGATTCGGGTTCTCTGGGGATCGCTGCTTGGTTCCTCGATTCAGCGTGCGCCGCTTCCGCGAGGCGTTTGATCGCGTTGAGTCGCCGGTCCCACTGGGCCGCGAGGTCAGCCATAGCCCGAGTGGCTTGGTGGAGCCGATCGGGGTCGACCTGGTAGAGAACTTCTCGACCCTGTTTGCGGCGGCTCACCAACCCCGCCTCGTCCAGTACTACCAAGTGCTTGGATACGGCCTGGCGCGAGAACGGTACGTGGTCCGCCAACCGCCACGCGCTGGCCGCACCGTTGCTGACGAGCAGGTCGAGCACCCGGCGACGGGACGGGTCGGCGATGGCGGAGAACAACTCTTCATCGGATTGCAGCGTCATACTCATGGGCGCTCCGCGAGCAGGTTGGCGAGGCGGTCAAGATGCGTGGCCCACCCGCCCCGATGGTCGTCGGCGTATCGCTGCTTCTCCACGTCAGACCAGTGATGCAGTTCGTGGCCACTCTCGCTCACCCGCAGGCGGGTCCGCTCTTCTCCTTCGGGCGTCAAGGTGAACTCGACCAGCATCGAGTTGCCCGCCGTCGGTTCCTCCTCGCCGGGATGATTCCAGCGAAATGAAAAGCGAGTAGGGGGATCGACGATCTCCACGACCACCGGCCCGCCGTGTTCGCCGAAATGCATGGAGCCGTGGGCGCCAGGTTCGGCGACGAGGTCCACCCGGTCGGCGAACCACAGCACCATTTGGTCGGGCTCGGTGATGGTGCGCCACACCACCTCCGCCGGCGCCTCGATCAGAATCTCGCGTTCAACCATCAGGCTTTCCATCAGTATCCACTCCTGGTCTCAATCTGGGTCTCGATATGCAACCCACGGTAGCACGTTATAGTCGTACGTGCAACTCTATGTTGCATTTCGAGATTCCAATGATGGGACCTCGGATATCTCCCGGGTCCGGTCGTGGCGAGGAGTCCCGATCAGCTTGCCCGGCGTACGAAAGCGTTAAATCTCGCGGGCCTCGGCCACGTTCTCGAATCGAGCGAACTCACCACGCCAGGTCAAATGGGTCGTGCGGGTCGGGCCATTGCGGTTCTTTCCGACGATGATCTCGGCCTCGGCCTTCTTGTCGTTCGCGACCTCCCCGTACTGCTCGGGACGGAAGATGAAGAGCACGACGTCGGCGTCTTGCTCGAGCGACCCCGATTCGCGAAGGTCCGACATCATCGGGCGCTTGTCCGCTCGCTCTTCGAGCTTTCGCGACAACTGCGAGAGCGCGATGACCGGGCATTGGAGTTCACGAGCCAAGATCTTCAAGGACCGGCTCATCTCCGACACTTCGACCTGGCGGTTCTCCGCACGGCCGCGTGAACTCATCAGCTGCAGATAGTCGATGATCACCACGCCGAGGTCGCCGTTCTGCTGGCGGATTCGGCGCGCGCGAGCCCGAACGTCCATGACCGTAAGCGCGGGGTTGTCGTCAATGAAGACCTTGGCCGACTGCAGATAGCCGAAGGCCTCGTGGGCGCGGTTCCAGTCGGCGTCACTGAGGTCACCGGTTCGCAGTTTCGAAGAGTCGATGCGCGCCGTGGAGGCGAGGATCCTCTCGGCCAGTTCCTGACGGCTCATCTCCAAGGAGAAGAAGAGCGCCGGGCGCTTCACCACCGCGCCGACGTGGATCAGTATGCCGAGGGCGAAGGCCGTCTTACCGGTGCCCGGGCGCGCGCCGACGATGGTCATGCTGCTCGGCTGCAGTCCTTGGAGGATCTGGTCGAGCGACTTGTAGCCCGTCTCGAGACCGTTGATTCGACCTCGCGTCTCCCCACGTTCCTCGAGGATGTCGGCTTCGCTCAGCAACAGGCGCTGCAGGGGCGAGACCGTGTCGGTGCGCCCGGCGTCGCCGATGGCGTTGATCTTGCGTTCGGCCTCGTCGATCAGTCCCACCACGTCTTCGGTGGCGACGTAGGCCTCGTCGACGATCTCACCGGCCACCGCGATGAGCCGGCGCTGCTGGGCCTTCTCGCGTACCAGTTCGGCGTAGTGCTGGGCGTTCGCCGCCGACGGCGTGTTCATCTGGAGCGAAGACAGCAGCGCTAGTTCAACGGCGATCGCGCCGCGCTCTTGAAGCTTCGCCTGCACCGTCACGTAGTCGACCGGTTCGCCCGCGTTCGCCAGCGCGATGATGGAACTGAAGATCTGTCCGTGCAAGGGTCGATAGAAGTCTTCGGCTTGAACGGTTTCGTAGGCGATACTCACGGCCTCTTGCGACAGCAGCATGGCGCCGATCAGACTCTCTTCGGCTTCGATTGCACTCGGAGGTATGCGGCCGCCGTTCGGCGCCTGTCGCGTACGTGGTTCCGAATCAATCTGCGTCATAAGACCTCAATGGTCGCGTCTTTGGGTTGTTTGCAACAAGAACAACAACGTGGGGAAATGTCTGTGTACAAATCACACCAATCTGATGATTTCATCTCGGTGTGACATTCGCCTCTACGCAACACACGCCGAGACAAACGTCTCGGCGTGTGCATTTCTCGAATGGTGGACTACTTGGCGGTGATCTCCACGTTGATGGTGGCGACCACGTCGTCAAACAGTGTGGCCGAGACGGTCGTAGCGCCAACTTCCTTCATGTGCTCCGCCATATGAATGGCGTGGCGATCGAGTGAGATGCCGGTCGCCGTACGCAACGCGTTGACCACGTCGGCTTCGGTGACCGAGCCGAACAGACGACCGTTCGCACTGGCGCGAGCGGCGATCGTCAAGCTCTGCGCTTCGATGATCACGCGCTGGGCCTCGGCCGCTTCACGACTCGCGGCGTCGCGCAGGTCACGCGATCGTCGCATCGACGTCGCCTGGGACTCCGTGCTATCGCTGGCCTTCATCGCGGCGCCCGAGGGCAACAGGAAGTTGCGGGCGTAGCCGGATTTCACTTCGACGATGTCGCCGCGACGGCCGATACCGTGGATGTCACTTCGTAGGAGGACCTTCATTCGGCGACCTCCTCGACGAGCACGACGTCGTCCGCGGGCGTGGCCTCGACGTACTCAAGGACCTCTTCGGCTTCGACGTCGGGGGCTTCGACGTTCACCGCCTCGACGGTGGCGGGACGTTCACTATCCGAACGCGGTGCACGCGGCCCGCGGTCGTCGCGGTTACCGCGACCGCCGCGTCGCTCGGTCACGGTGCGCTGGGTGTAGGGCAGCAGCGCCAACTCGCGCGCGGTCTTGATGGCGTCGGTGACGTCACGCTGGTGCTGCTGGCAGTTGCCCGACACCTTGCGTCCGCGAATCTTGCCGCGGTCCGAGATGTACTTGCGCAGCTGCGCTAAGTCCTTGTAGTCGACGGTGTGGACGCCGTGCTGACAGAAGGAGCACGGCTTCTTCTTCGCGCCTCGACGGGTGTCGATCTTCGGGGCTCGCTTCGGCGGCTTGGGATTGTTAATACGGGGCATTAGAAGGGCTCCTCATCAAAGGCGTATCCGCTGGGTTCGTTCGTTCGCGGTGCTGGCGCCGGTCGGTCGCTGGACTGGAAGTTGCTGCCCTCGGCGCGCGGGGTGCGCGTGACCACGGCGGTCGCCCACTTCAGGCTCGGTCCGATCTCGTCGGCGTTGATCTCCACGATCGAGCGCTTGTCTCCGTTCTCGGTCTCCCACGAGCGCTGCTCGAGCCGGCCGCTCACGATGACGCGCGCACCTTTGGTGAGCGAGTTCGCGGCGTTCTCGGCCATGGCGCCGTAGCCCACGACTTCGAAGAAGCTGACGCGCTCTTCCCACTCCTGGGTCTGACGGTTCTGCCAGCGGCGATTGACGGCGATGGAAAGCTTCAGCGCCGCCTGTCCGCTGTTGAGGAACTTCAGTTCGGGGTCGCGGGTGACGTTCCCTACGACGGTGATTGCGTTATCGGCCATTTCTCTCTCCTTGGATTCTCAAGCGTCCGAACTTACGCCTGCGCCGTGACACGTTTGGCACTGGGACGTTCATGGCGACGAAGGATCTTGTAACGCAGGACCTCGTCCGAGAGGGTCAGGATTCGGTTGAGCTCGACGACGGTCGCCGAGTCACCACTGAACTCCACCAAGACGTAGTAGCCCTCTTTGCGCTTGTTGATCTCGTAGGCCAGGGGACGCTTGCCCCAACGGTCGATGGCGCCGGGGGTTCCCCCGTGCGTTCGTACAGTTTCCAACGCTCGGTCGAGCGCGATTTGGATCGTCTGGGCGTCGACGGCTGTGTCGAACACGATCATGGTTTCATAGGCCCTCATGGGCGGTTTCCTTTCCCTCTGGTCCGACTAGGTCGGGCTCTGCGGAAAACAGAGCAGGGTATGTGGCACTTCCCCACGCTTGTGGGAACGACAATCGTAGTCCACGGCGCCGAAAATGGCTAGTCCAGGAGCCCTTCGGGATTGGGGTAGGCCTCGTCCTCGCTGGGGAAGTCACCGTTTCGAACGTCCTCGGCGAAGTGGCGAAGCGCCTCGGTGATCACTGGTCCGAGATTTGCGTACTGTCGCACGAACTTTGCGGGCGCCCGAGCGGTCAGTCCGAGCAGGTCGTGAAAGACCAGCACTTGACCGTCGGTGTCGGGGCCGGCGCCGATACCGATGGTCGGGATATCCAGGGCCTGGGTGACGGTCGTGCCCACGACACTCGGCACGCCCTCGATCACGATGGCGTAGACACCCTCTTCTTGGAGGAGTTGGGCGTCTTCGATCAGTAGCTTGGCGCTCTCCATGGTCTTGGCCTGGACCTTGAATCCCCCGAACGCCATCACGCTCTGCGGGGTGAGTCCGAGGTGGCCCATCACCGGAATCTGCGCGTCGAGCAGCGCGCGAACGACGCCCTGGCGCACTCGTCCGCCTTCGAGCTTGACGCTGTCGGCGCCGGCGCGAATGAGTTTCGCGGCGTTACGGACGCTTTCGCCCAGATCGACGTGATAGCTCAGCCACGGCATGTCCGCGACGACGTGGGCGTCGGGTTTCGCGGCGGCGACGGCCCGGACGTGGTGGCACATCTCGTCGATCGTGAGGTGCAGCGTATTCTCCTGACCGAGCACGACGTTGGCCATCGAGTCACCCACGAGGATCAGGTCAACGCCCGCCGCCGAGGCCAAACGGGCCCCCGGTTCGTCGTAGGCGGTCACCATCACCAGGGGAATGGCGCCATTTCGGCGTTTGCGGAGTCGGATCGCCGGTGCGCTCAGGGTCACTCGCCGACCTCTTGACGCTCGACGGCGTTGACGCGGCGGGCGCGTCGTCCCCCGGCGGACCATTTGCGCACCAAGTGGTGGAACGAACATCCCACGCAGACTTCGACCGCGTAACACTGCACGGGCTCTTCGCGTCGTTCGAGTTTCAACAGTTCCGCACGTGACGTCGGGCAGGTACCGCCCGAGGGCAACCGCGAGCCGAAGACGTACGTCACTTCGACCAGTTCGACGTCACTGCAGACCGGGCAGGTCTCGCCGGTCTTGCGTCCGAGGTTCTTCGCCGCGCGAAGGAGTTCGGGGTGCGCGTCGCAGACGTCTTCGTATCGGACGATGCCCGCGGCGACCTTGGCCAACAGGGCGTGACGCACGAGTCCGAACTCGACTACTGCCCCGTTGGCGGTACTCGTGCGGAATCGCTTATCCATTAGGGGTGACCTTACACACCTTTGTTTCATTGGGAAATGACACCACTGTACGTTCGATATATCGAAGTGATACTATGTTTCGCGTGTTAGACATTGCCATCCTCGGTCTGCTCATGGACCGCGACCACCACGGTTACGAGATACGCACACAACTGCGCGAGCGCCTCGGTGTTTGGGCCAATGTTTCTTTCGGGTCGATCTACCCGGCGCTGGCTCGACTAGAACGTCAGGGCTGCGTCGAAGCCGTCACGTCGAGCGAGACTCGACTGACCTCACTCTCCACCGGTTCGCTCTCCGGCGAACGAGCATCACTTCGCTCCCTGCGAACCACGACGGGCATCGGACGACGCGGTCGCAAGGTCTATCGGATCACCGAACGGGGTCGTCGCGACTTCGTGTCGATGCTCGCCGATCCGGCCACGTTGGACGACGGCAAGAACTTCTCGTTACGCATGGCCCTCGCTCAGTACCTGACCCCGAGCGCTCGGGTCGGGTTGCTCGAGCGTCGTCGCGGAGATCTCATCGCTCGCCTGGTCGAAGTCCGGGCCGGGGCGGGCAACGAACAGCTCGATTCCTACGCGCGCGGTGTCATGGAACACGCGGCCCAGGGCGTCGAGCTGGACCTCGCGTGGATTGACGGACTGTTGTCCACCGAACGCAGTAATCAAGAGTCCTTCGCGCACGACGCGAAGTAAGAAAGGGGAGCCATGGAGAAGATTCGCGTGGCCATTGCCGGCGTTGGGAACTGCGCCAGCGCACTCATCCAAGGCGTGTCCTACTACCGAGACGCCAATCCCGCTGACGACGTGCCCGGTCTCATGCACGTGGTGCTCGGGGGCTATCACGTCAGCGACATCGAGTTCGTCGCCGCCTTCGACGTCGACGCCTCCAAAGTGGGCAGCGACCTCGGCAAGGCCATCGACGGCGGTCAGAACAACACGATCAAGTTCGCCGACGTCCCGTCGTTGGGCGTCACCGTCCAGCGCGGTCCGACTATGGACGGACTCAACAAGTACTACCGCGCCGCCATCGAAGAGTCGCTCTTCGAACCGGTCGACGTGACCCAGGTTCTTCGCGACTCGCGTGCTCAGGTCTTCGTGTCCTATCTGCCCGTCGGCTCCGAAGAGGCCCAGCGCTTTTACGCCCAGTGCGCGATCGACGCGGGCGTCGCGTTCGTGAACGCCATCCCGGTGTTCATCGCCTCGGACCCCAAGTGGGCCAAGAAGTTCGCCGACGCCAGGTTGCCGATCATCGGCGACGACATCAAGAGCCAGCTCGGCGCGACCATCGTCCACCGCGTGCTCGCGCGCCTCTTCGAGGACCGCGGACTGACCCTCGACCACACGTACCAACTGAACGTCGGTGGCAACATGGACTTCAAGAACATGCTCGAGCGCGAGCGCCTCGAGTCCAAGAAGATCTCCAAGACCCAGGCCGTCACCTCGCAACTCGAGATCTCCGCCATGGACCCTGACGACATTCACATCGGACCGAGCGACCACGTACCGTGGCTGCACGACCGCAAGTGGGCCTTCATCCGCTTGGAGGGTCGCAACTTCGGTGACGTGCCCGTCAGCGTCGAACTCAAGCTCGAGGTGTGGGACTCACCCAACTCCGCGGGTGTCATCATCGACGCCGTGCGCTGCGCGAAGGTCGCCCTGGACCGCGGCATCGGCGGCCCGATTATCGGACCGTCGGCTTACTTCATGAAGTCGCCGCCCATCCAATTCCACGACGACGTAGCGCACGACATGGTCGAAGACTTCGCCGACCGTGGCGCCGAGAACCTGGTCTGGCCTTAATCGCTTCGCCCGTTCCGACGCAGACCTCGTCGGCGTCGGATTGAATCGTCACTCCCCCGCCGAGACGGTGCCTTTGACTCGGTTGCGCCGTTGTCGACCCCTATTCTTCCTGTTCGGCCCACCATTCACGGAGTCGCACGGCGGCCTCTTGCGTGGTGATCTCGCCTTCGTCGAGACGAATCTCCATGAGGAAGTCGAGCGCGCGACCGACGGCAGGGCTCGGCGGAATGTCCAACAGTTGCATCACGGCCACGCCGTCGAGCGCCGGACGGAGGCGTTCGAGGTCTTCGCGTTCGCGCAGTTCGGCGATACGAATCTCTAGCTCGTCCATGCGTTGGGCGAGCGACGCGGCCTTTCGGGCGTTACGGGTCGTGCAGTCGCACCTCGTCAGTTCGTTCAGCTCCTCGAGCAGGGGCCCGGCGTCGCGCACGTAGCGTCGCACGGCCTTGTCGGACCAACCCAACTTGTACGTGTGGAAGCGGAGATGGAGCTCGACGAGAGTACTGACGTCGTCGATCATCTCCTGCGAGTAGCGCAGGGCCGTCATGCGCTTGCGCGTCATCTTGGCGCCCACCACTTCGTGGAATCGGAAGGTCACACCCTCGTCGGTGATCGCTCGCGTCGCCGGTTTGCCGATGTCGTGAAAGAGCGCGGCCAGCCGTAGCACCAGATCCGGTGAGGTTTTGTCGACGACGGCCCACGTGTGCGACAGGACGTCCTTGTGACGATGGATCGGATCCTGTTCGAGTTTCAGTTTCGGCAGTTCCGGAAAGAAGTGTTCGGCGAGTCCCGTTCGCACGATGAAGTCCAGCCCCACGGACGGCGCCGCGCTCGTCATGAGAAGGTCGAGTTCGCCGCGGATCCGCTCGGCCGACACCTTGGAGAGTCGCTCGGCCATCGTGATGGTCGCCGCCTCAATCGCGGGATCGATGGTGAGCGAGAAGCGAGCGGCGAATCGCGCGGCGCGCAACATTCGAAGAGGGTCGTCGCTGAAGAGGATCTCGGGGTCAATCGGCGTGCGCAGCACCCGCTCGTGGAGATCACTGAAGCCGTTATGGAAGTCAAAGAGCGTCTGTACGTCCGGCGTTTGCGCGTCGAGGGCGACGACGTCGAGGGCGACGGCGTTGATCGTGAAGTCCCGTCGACTGAGATCGGCCTCGAGCGAGTCGCCCCATTCGACCGCTGGTTTGCGCGAATGGTCGACGTACGCCTCGGAGCGAAAGGTGGTGATCTCAACCTTTATGTCGCTGCCGCGAAGCACGCCACCGATCGTCCCGAAGGCCCGGCCCTGTTCCCACAGCGACGTGCACAGCGGCCTCATCAAGGCCACGACGTCATCCGGACGCGCGTCGGTCGTGAAGTCGATCTCGAAATCGTCGTCGCGCTCTTCGTCGAGAATGGCGTCGCGAACCGAGCCACCGACGGCGTAAAGGGAGAAGCCCGCGTCGGCGAATGCGCGAGCCAAGGGACTCGACAGATGCGCGAGATCATTGAGTCGGTCGTGGACTTGATCGAAGGAAGTCACTGCGAACGAGGGTACTGGGCGTCCGAGTTCACGGTCGCACGAAGGTAACGTGTGGATGAATGTTCCACCGATTTTCGACCTGGTGGCGGGCGCTTAGCGTCGTACTCCTCTGCCTCGCAACGATGGCGTGGCCCACGGCCGCGAGCGCTGGGACGACGCCCTCCTTCACGCTCTTGCACCAAGACGCGGTGGCGAGCGTCTCGGCCAAAGGCGCGTCGCACTTCGCCTTGACGATCTCGACGTCGCCCGCGGGCGTCGCCTCGCGGGCTCGAGTCACGATCTATCCGCACGTCATCGACCGCTCCCAGCTCACCCCGATCGTCGCGGGCACCGGGACGAAGCAAAAAGCGCTGGGGACGACCAGCAGTTTTGCGTTGAAGTGCCAGGTCCACGGTCGCTACAAGTTCACGGTCAACCTCTTTTCGAGACGACCGGCTCGGCTGCGCCGAAGTTGCGCGCCCGCGCCGCGCCTCCATCTCCCGTGCCCGGCCCTGCGCTGTGACGGGGTCTATCCCATTCGCATCGAAGTGACGACCGCTGGGGCGACGTCGATTCAGTGGTCTCTGCTCGCGGTGAAGTCCACGCAGGTCGACCAGCCACTTCGCGTCGACCTGGTCGAAACGATGGATCCCTCTTCATGGCTGCACGCCAAGCGTTCGATCGCGGTACTGCGGCTCCTGGCCCATCGCCCTTCTTCGGCGATCACGCTCAGCGCCGACTACCGCACCCTCGATACCATCGCGCAGGCGGGATCGACGAACACCCTCTTTCGCACGGCCCTTCTCCGGGCCCTGGTGAGCCCGTTGCACCAGGCGCTCGCCGCGCCGCCCGCGAACATTGACTTCGGGGGACTAGCCGTCCACGGATTCGGTGATCAGGTACGCCAACAGCTTTCACTGTCGGCCACGCTGTTGCGGAGCCTCACCGATCGTGGCCTTGACGGCGCTGTCTTACTCAACGGCACGCCGTCGCTCGCGAGCCTGCGAGCACTGAAGCACGCGGGAGTCCCCGACATCGTCCTTCCGGAAAATGACCTCACCGTGCCACCGTCGACCACCCTCAACTGGGGAGCCCCGTTCCACGTGACGGGCGCGGGATCGCTCACCGCGCTCAGCTCGGACGGCCCGCTCTCGACCCTGTTCGCGGACACCTCCATCGGCGCGGGCCTGCGGTCCGCGCTCACGTTGGGCACGTTGGCGTTCTTGCACTTCGAGGCCCCCAACGCCGCGGCACCGCGCACCGTCGTCATCACCGCGCCGATTTCGAAGAGCTCCGTCGCCTTCTTGAAGGACGTCTTCAACGGCTTCGCGAGCAATCCCTTCATTACCCTCGCTACGCTCATCCCGTCATTCGACCACGCCCTCGTCGCCACCGACGGGGCACCGGCAACCCGCTCCCTGCTCGACCCTCTGTCGAGTACGCCGTGGTCGGCGCACAACGTCACCTCCCTCAGTGACCTCGTCGTCGGAGTGAACTCCTACGCGCCGGCCCTGCGATCCACCAACCTCGGTAACGACCTCACGGTCGCGATGGAGGCCTCGGAGATCACCGGTTCCCAAAGTGCGCGACAGTCCGCGATCAACGCCGCCGCGGCCGATCTGAAGGGTCAATTGGGTAACTTCTCGGTGGACCCCAGCACCATCACGCTGGCCGGGTCGGGCTCGATTCCCATCACCTTGACCAACCACGCGCCGTACACGGTGATAGCCCGGGTCCACCTCTTGACCGGCCAGATCACGTTTCCCAAGGGTGACGTCGTCCCGGTGTCCTTGGACGCGCCGACCAAGTCGGTACGCGTCGCGACGTCGGGGCACACGGGAAGCAGTCTTACCCTGCAGGTCATCGTCACCACGCCGAACAATCGTCTGGTGCTGGCGCGCGCGGCCATCCAGGTCCGGATCGCCGGCACCTCCATCGTCGGCTACTTCCTCACGATCGCGTCCTTGCTCGTGCTCGCCTACTGGTGGCTGCGCACGTATCGCAAACGTCCCAAGGGCCGTCACGCGAGATGAGTTCGACATCGACGCACACTTCGCGCGTCGCCTCTATGGCCAGCGGCACCATGGTGTCGCGTCTCACGGGCCTTTTTCGCGTGCTCGTGCTGGCGTGGGTATTGGGTTTCACCCCGATCGCCGACTCCTTCAACCTGGCCAACACCGTGCCGAACATGCTCTTCGACCTGGTGCTCGGTGGTGTGGCCGGCGCCACGTTCATTCCGGTCTTCGTGGAACGACTCGCGCTCGACGGCGAACGGCGTGCGTGGAGGTCGATCTCCACGGTGGTGACCGGCGCGATCGTCGTCCTCGCCGCCGCGTCGTTGATCGCGTGGTTCTGCGCCCCGTGGATCATTGACGGCTTCACCGCTTTTCGTCACTCGACCACTACGGAGTCGATCGCGGTCCTAAATCAACAACGCGCCGTGGCGACCGATCTGCTGCGCTGGTTCGTTCCGCAGATCTTCTTCTACGGCGTCATCGGTATCGCGACGTCGCTACTCAACATCCGTCATCGCTTTGGTGTCGCGGCGTGGGTTCCGCTCGCCAACAACGTGGTGTGCATCGTCGTGCTCGTTTGGTTCCACCTCGTCGACCCGACCCCGATGCTCTCGACCTTGAGTGGATCGCGTGATCTCATGTGGCTGGGACTCGGCACGACGCTGGGCGTGGCGGTGCAGTTCCTCTGTCTGGTTCCTTCACTCTGGCGAAGCGACCTGTGGCGACTGTCGTTCCGATTCAATCTGAAGGACCCGGCGCTGCGAGCCGTGAGCCGCCTCGGCAGCTGGACGTTGCTGGTGGTCCTCCTCAACCAGATCTCGCTCTTCGTCGTGTTGGCCTTCGCCTTCGGCATCGGTGGCGACGGGCCGGTCAGCGCCTACACCTACGGTTGGTCGTTCATGCAGATGCCCTACGCCGTCGTGGTCGTCTCGGTGATGGGCGTGCTCACTCCGCAGCTGGCCGGCCTGTCGACCGCAGCGAACTTCGAAGGACTGAGCGAACGTCTTCGCTTCGGACTCCGACAGTCGCTCGTCATCATCATCCCGTGCACGCTCGTGCTCTTGGTGCTGGCACAACCGATCGTCGCGATACTGCTCAAGCACCTGAACGCGACCCGACATTGGGACGTGGGGACCGTGCTCGCCGTGTTGGCGGCCGGACTGCCCGGTTTCACTATCTTTCAGCTTTGCGTGCGGGGTTTGCAGTCCATGCAGCGCGCGCGCGAGGTCTTCTATCTCTACGCGCTACAGAACGTGCTCACCATCGTGTTGTGTGTCGCCATAGGACGTCATTCGCTGGCCGGATTGACCGCGAGTGTCTCGATCGCCTACAGCGCCGCGGCCTTGGTCGCGCTCGCCGCGCTCAGTCGTCACCGAGTGACCATCGCGTCGGTCATCTGGTCGCGGCACGTGCGCCGAAGTTTCGGGGCGTCGCTGATGGCCGCACTGGTCATGGCCCTGGTCTACTCCGCGCCAACGTGGAATCGCGGCGCCGGATTGGTGGCGCGCCTCTCCTTCGCCCTTCTGGCCGGGCTCGGCGCCTACGCCCTCGTCGTCGTATTCCTTCAGCACCGCGTTGCGCGCGTCGGAGCGAAAGATGCAAGGCTGAACTAGTTCAGAGGGGGGCCATGGCTCGGATTCGTGTAGTAACCGACAGTGCGTGTGACATTCCCGACGAGATCGCGCGCCGCCTCAACATCGACATCGTCTCGCTCACCATCCGCTTCGGCGACGAAGAGTTCATCGACCGCATCGATCTCTCCCCCGAGGAGTTCTGGGCGAAGTGCAAAGCCAGAAAGACCCTGCCCGAGACCGCCGCGCCGTCACCCGGTGCCTTCCAGGCCGCCTACGAGCGCGCCCAGGCCGACAACAGCGACGGTGTCATCGTGCTCACGTTGTCAGCCCTGCTCTCGGCGACCAACCAGTCGGCGGTCCTCGGCGCCGAAGGGCTCCCGGCGCTCCCCGTGCGCGTGGTCGACACCAAAGCGGTATCGATGGCGCAAGGTCTCTTGGTCATCGACGTAGCCGAGCTCGCCGCCACGGGCGCCGACCTCGGCCAACTGGTCGCGCACGCCGAGTCACTGGTCACCAAGGTCGGCGTCGTGGCCATGCTCGACACGCTCGAACACCTCATCAAGGGCGGACGGATCGGCGGAGCCCGCGCCCTGCTCGGTCAGGTCCTTTCCATCAAACCGATACTGGAACTGAAAGACGGCGTGGTCGCCGAAGCCGGTCGTCAACGTACGCGGTCCAAGGCGTTGGTGGCCATCGCCCACGTGGCCAAGTCCCACGCTCCGCTGAAGCGATTGGCACTCGTCCACGGAGCGTCGAGTGAAGTGGCGAACTTGGAGACGTTGGTGGCCGACGTCGCCACCGAGAACGCGATCATCGTCACGGACATGGGACCGGTCGTGGGGGCGCACGGCGGCCCGGGGATCATTGCACTCTGTTGGATCGAGTTGTAGGAAGTCCACGCGCCTGTAAGTTGTAGGCGTGAACGAAGCGAAGCGACCCGTTGACGGCGACTTGGTCGACAAGGCGCTTTTCCAGTTCGACCACGTGTTGGACATCGTCCACGACCGGGTTCTTCGCCCAATTCTCCTGGCCGGACGGGCCATCGCCTACGGCATGATCATCCTTCTCGTGTCCTTCGTCCTCGTCGGAGCGCTGCTGATCGGACTCGTCCGATTCATGGACATCTACTTCTTCGCCGGTCGTGAGTACCTCAGTTACGTCTCGGTCGGAGCGATCTCGCTGATCGCGGGACTGATCATTTGGCGTAAGCGTCGCCCGCTCAACCTGAGGAAGTAATGCCCGAACACACTCGTGTCCTGATAATTGGCTCGGGCCCGGCCGGGCTCACGGCTGCCATCTACAGTGCTCGCGCCCAGCTCAACCCCATCGTGATCGAAGGCGAACCCTCTTCGAACTCCGATCAGCCCGGTGGTCAGCTGATGCTCACGACCGACGTGGAGAACTACCCGGGCTTCCCCGAAGCGGTCACCGGCCCCGAGTTGATGGCCCTCATGCGCGCGCAGGCCCTGCGCTTCGGCGCCGACCTTCGCGTCAACAGGGTGCAAGTACTCGACACCGCGGAACGCCCGTTTCGAGCGTGGCTCACCGACGACGACGAACCGAGCATCACCGCCGACACGGTGATCCTGGCGACCGGCGCGCGCTCGATGATGATGAACGTACCCGGCGAAGAACGACTGCTCAGTCACGGTCTCTCGACGTGCGCGACGTGTGATGGATTCTTCTTTCGCGGTCAAGACATCGCCGTCATCGGCGGCGGTGACTCGGCCATGGAAGAGGCGCTGTTTCTCACACGTTTCGCCTCCAGCGTCACCGTCGTCGTCCGACGCGACGTCCTTCGCGCCTCGAAGATCATGCAAGAACGTGCCCTCGCCCACGAGAAGGTCCGTTTCGCGTGGAACACGAGGGTCACCGAGGTCCTCGGCGAGGAAAAGGTAGCCGGTTTGGTCGTGCGCGACACCGTGACCGGCGATGACCGGGTGCTCGACGTGACCGGGGTCTTCGTGGCCATCGGACACATTCCGAACACCACCCTCGTGATGGGACAGGCCGACCTCGAAGAGAACGGCTACGTCCGCACCGGTCTGGGATCGTATACGAACATCGACGGACTCTTCGCCGCCGGCGACGTCCAGGATCACGTCTACCGCCAAGCGGTCACCTCGGCCGGATCGGGCTGTATTGCGGCCATCGACGCCGAACGTTGGCTCGAGGCACAGGGCCGCTAACAACGGAGCACCCTTCGGCGGCGATACTCCAGATTGCCGAGTGCGTTGAGACACCCGACGAGTCACACCCGGAGTTGATACTGAAACTCGTGACAGTGACTCAAAAAGCAAGGCCGATCTCCCACACCGGGCAGGAGCTGTCTCGCGCCGTTACTTTCCGGTACGCCCTCGACCCGAATTCAGCGCAACGAATACTTCTCAACAAATGCGCTGGGGCGCGACGCTTGACCGTGAATCATCATTTAGCACGAGTAAAGACCAACTTGGACGATAGGTCCGCTGAGCAAAATGCGATCGTGGACCGTGACAGCCCAAAGGAACTCATCGATACTCCCTTTCTCTCATGGTCGGGGTTCTCCTTCATCAACGAATTCAATGCTTGGAAGAATGGCGAGTCTGATGACTCTCCGATCAACGAAGACGGGGCCGATCGGTTCTTTGCAAGCTCCAAGACCTGCTCGGGTTGCTGCAAAGTGAAGAGTGACTTAAATCTGTCAATGAGAACTTATTCTTGCAACGTCTGTGGTCTGATCATCGATCGCGACCTCAACGCGGCCATAAACCTGGCTCGCTGGCGACCAAGGGACTCCATTCTGCTTCGCAAAATCCAAGGCGCCACAACCAAAAGTCCTCAGCCCGATCCTTAAAGGATCTGCACCGCGAAGAACGCGGGAAGAGCCGATCGTCACCCGTACAACCGTCAAGAAGTTGTGATGAGGGTCTTGGGTCGGAACCGATTACACGAGCGGATCTTTGTTTGGGGCGTCGGACGGTGAGCAAGTACTACTGAGTTATCTGAATCAGTTGGTCAAGGCGAACCGGTGTATCCGAATTCGGATACGCACTGTAAAGTGGTCTACTGGCGCACTTCGGCGCCACCTCTGGAGGTGCATATGTCCGAGCAGATCACGACCCTGACCGACGCCACGTTTGATGAAGTCGTGGGCGCGTCGGACAAGCCGATCCTGGTCGACTTCTGGGCCGAATGGTGCGGTCCCTGCAAGATGATCGCGCCGATCCTCGAAGAGTTGGCCGTCGAACAGTCCGACAACTTCACCATCGGCAAGCTCGACGTCGACCTCAACGTCGCCACCGCCACCAAGTTCTCGGTCATGAGCATTCCGACCCTGTTGCTGTTCAAGGACGGCGAGGTCGTGGCCCGGCTCGTGGGCGCCAAGCCCAAGGGCGCCATGCTCCAAGAGATCACCGCGAACCTGTAGTCCGCGCTGTCGAACTTCGACTCGCTCCAGCTCGGCGACACGGGTGCTCGCGTTCGCGAACTACATGAGCGACTCGCCTCTCTCGGACATCTGTCGACCAACGACGCGCAAGAGACCTTCGGTGACGGCACGGCCGCACTCGTCGAGGCGTTCCAACGCTCGCGCGGGCTTCCGATTACCGGCGCCGTGGACGACACCACTTGGGAGCGATTGATCGAGGCCGGCTGGCGTCTCGGCCATCGGCTGTTGTATCTGACGCATCCCTATATGCGCGGCGACGACGTTGCCGAACTGCAGGTGCGACTGGCGCAGTTCGGCTTCAATCCCGGTCGTATCGACGGGATCTACGGCGTTTTCACCGAAGAGGCTCTGAACGACTTCCAGCGAAACTGCGCGCTCGACGTGAGCGGCACGCTCACGCGAGCAACATTGGTCGAATTGGTGCGCATGACCTCGACGCACACGGCGCGCAGCCTGGTCACCGAGGCCCGGGACCGCGCCGGCTTTAACGAAGCGCTGGGTGGACCGTTGGTCATCTCCGGACAAAGCCCTCTCGCTCCCCTGCTCGCCCGCACGTGCTCCCGCGTCTTGAAAGTTGAGGTTCTTGGCGACGAGAGTCCCGAGGCCGTGGCGGCTTTCGCCAATGAAAACGACGCCGCCTTCGTCATCTCGCTCCAAACCCTCCAGCACGTTGACGGCGTACACCTGCACTACTGGGCGAGTTACCGTTCACACTCGCGACGCGGTGAACAACTCGCGAGTCAGATCGCCTCAGCGTTCTCCCTCGCCGCCGACCTGCCAAGGGTGGAGGTCACCGGCATGGCGTTGCCAATCTTGCGCGAAACAAGGATGATCACGCTGCATATCGAGCACGGAATTGACAAGGTCGAAACCCTCGAGGAGCTGGCGGAGGTCATTTCGGCGGTTTTGAGTGAAGTTATCCACAGGCCAGCGTAAAATGGCACCGTGAACTAGGGGAATTAGACGGTTAAATCCCTTTGTTTAAAGCAAAACCTGAGAAACCCACAACTTCATCCACAAGTTGGGGATAACTTCAACTTGAGGTTTAGATTTAGGGTTGAGGCTTACTTCGGGTTGGAGATCGAAATATAGATCCTTTCGAGGTCGTCCAGGTCCGCAAAGTCAATGATTATGCGGCCATTACGGCCTTTCAGGTCGACGTGAACCCGGGTATCGAGGTAATCCTCGAGTAGGTGCTCGAGTTCGGCAACACTGGCATCGGGCACCGGTCGAAGACGAGGTGCACCAATGCCCGGTTTGGCAGTTGGTTCAGACTCGACCGCGATCTTGGGCTCCAGGAAGGTCTTGACCGACTCTTCGGTCGCGCGCACCGACATCTCGTTCTTTATCACCCGAGCGACCATGGTGGCTTGGGCGTCGGGGTCCGTTATCGCCAAGAGTGAACGGGCGTGGCCCGCGGTGATGAGCGAGGAGGCGAGAGCCGATTGCGCCGCTTCACCCAATTGCAAAAGTCGTAACGTGTTCGTAATATTTGCTCGACTCTTCCCGACACGCTGTGCAACTTGTTCGTGGGTAAGATCAAACTCATCGATCAACTGCTGGTAGGCCGCCGCTTCTTCCAATGGATGGAGATCGACGCGGTGCAGGTTCTCGACGACGGCTTGTTCCAGTGACAAACGGTCGTTGACATCCACTTGCACTAGCACCGGCATGAATTCCAATTCGGCGAGGATTGCAGCGCGCCAGCGACGTTCACCGGCGATCAATTCGTACTGACCCACTTCCCCGTCGACCGGTCGCACAATGATTGGTTGAAGGATGCCCAGTTCCTTGACGGACGACGCGAGGGTTACGAGACTCTCGTCATTGATTGCCTTGCGAGGCTGGTAGGGGTTGGGACGAATCGAATTAACGGGCACTCGTCGAAGTGGCCCCTCGGCCGCGGCAGACGGCGTGGTGACTACTGCAGGTATTTCGTTGTCGGGGATGAGGGCGCCGAGCCCTTTACCCAACCCTGGTTTCCTAGCCATTCATAATCTCCTCTGCTAGGGCGCGATAAGCCATTGCGCCTTTTGATGTTGGGTCGAACACAGTGATTGGCTGACCAAAGGAAGGAGCCTCGGCCAATCTGACGGTTCGGGGGATTACCGTGCGACACAGTTCGTTCTCGAAGTGCCGCTTGACCTCTTTGGCGACGTCCCCGGAAAGGGTGATCCGTGAGTCGTACATCGTTAACACGACCTTGGAGATCCTCAGGGTGGGGTTGAGGTTCTTCTGGACCAAGTCGACGATTCGTTGGAGCTGAGTCAAACCTTCGAGGGCATAGAACTCGGTCTGAACGGGGACCATGATCTCTGTCGCCGCGGCGAAGGCATTAATGGTAATCAGGCCCAGTGACGGGGGACAGTCGATGAAAATGTAGTCGAAATCACCTTCGACGGAAGTTAAGGCCCTCTTTAGACGAAGTTCGCGCGAGATCACCGACGTCAATTCCTGTTCCACGCCAGCTAGATCGAGAGTTGCCGGCGCCACGAACAGGTTGTTGTAGCCAGTGGGCTCCACGATGTCGACCATTGGAACATCATTAAGGAGGACGTCGTAGACCGAGCGTTCGAATTGGCGCCCGTCAACACCCAGTCCCGTAGTGGCATTTCCTTGCGGGTCCAGGTCGACAATCAAGACCCGCTTATCCCTCTCGGCTAGTGCGGCACCCAGTGAGGTTGTTGTTGTGGTCTTGCCGACGCCGCCTTTTTGGTTGGCAACAGCAAAAATCCTCATTGTGGTGGCATCCGCCATGAGCCTCTTCCCGACCTAAGGAATCCCGACACTTCGTCGAACCCCTGCCATTCAACTCGTTTTTGTGTAATTCGTCAAGTACCGATGTTTCACGTGAAACATTGTCACCAGACTTCGCTCAATTGTTTCACGTGAAACAATCGTCAAATCGTAAACACATACGTCACAAGTGTTTCAGTCCAAATCCATTTCGAGAGATCCGAATCGGACCCGAAATGTTTCACGTGAAACATTAGAACAGAGGTCTCTTTCGTGGTGTCCCGATAGACCTAGGGTACTCGCTCGGGGTGGAGTGCGTCTTCACGAGCACTTGATAGGCGGCTCCGTGACGAATTCGACCCTCCGCTACCAATCCTAGGTCGGCTAACTTCGCCTGATTCCAACGTTGGCTCTCCGAATCGTCGGGTGGCTCCGAGACGACCATGACTCCCCCAATCTTCAAGAACTGTGCTCCGCACTCCGCTGTAACGGCCGGAGGCCCGAACGATCGTGCGGTAACCAGGTCAAAAACCTCGATTAACTCTGGATCTCTAGCAATTTCCTCGACCCTGGCGATGAGCACGGTTCCGTTCTTGGGAGCACCATCCCAGTTGAGAGCATCTTCCAGGAACTTGCCTCGTTTCACCATGGAGTCGGTGAATACCGCTCGGCAGCGCCACCGATCCAGTAGGAACAGGCCGGGAAGGCCCCCTCCGCTACCGAGGTCTATAAATGCGACGGGCGGGTTCGGCTCGCGCTCCTCCCAGCACAACGCGAACCCCAAGGAGTGGGTGAAATGCGGTTCAATCGCGTTGGGGCCTAAAAAACCCCGCGCCCTCGATTCTTCGAGGACGCGGGGCAGCCAATCGTTCTTCACTGTCTAATTATGATGGCGCCACCACCACAAAGCGGCGAGGGTCGTCCCCTTCGGATCGAGTGACGACGTCCGGATTCTCGGAGAGGGCGTCGTGTACGGCCTTGCGATCCGCAGCCGACATAGGTTCAAGTGCCCGTTCCTCGCCAGTTTCGACGACATCGAGTGCCACCTGCTGGGCGAAACGGCCCAGAGCGGCGACTCGACGTTCCCGGTACTGTGCCACGTCAACGAGAATTCGATCCGTTCGGCTAGGGCTCTTAGCCTGAACCACCGTTCGCGTCACTTCCTGAAGCGCTTGAAGAGTCGTTCCTCTTGGTCCGACAAGTACGCCGAGCTCGGTCGGGGGATTCGCATTGACCGAAAGTTCAACCGTCTCCTCGTCGAGTTCTTTGACTGTGATATCGGCTTGAATGTTCATCGACGCCAGCAGGCCCTCAAGGAACTCCTTCGCAATCGACCCTTGTTCGGCCAGTGATATTCCTTCGGCCATTGTGTCCTCCTTTAATGGACTCTTTACAGTTCGTGGGGCGGCCTTAGTGCTTCCTTCAGTTTGGCGACGGGTCCCGCTCTTTTCGCGGTCTCGTCGTGGTTCGGTTTCGCTCCTCGGCGAACGCGGGGTGTCATTTCGCGACGGACCCGTGCGCGGTCGATCCTCACGTCCACCGGAACGGCGAGAGCGCTTGGGTCGGGGGCCGCTGGGACGGACGCGAGCCCGTACCCGGGCTTCGCCTTTGATGCGGCCGAACATTCCGGCCTTGGGCTCTTCCATAACTTCGACTTCTGCGTCATCGCGATGGACACCCAGGTGGGCGAGGGCGCGGTCGGTCGCCTCTTCAATTGATTTTCCAGTGGTTTCTACCCAATCCATGGGTTAACGCGCCTTTCTTTTACGCTTCGCTTTGGAGCGAGACTGAGCTTGCGGCTTAGGGGTTGAAGGTTTGGTCACGGGCCGCTTCTGAGGTTGAGGCTTGCTCGGGTCCGGTTTATTCGGTTGAGCCTTCGGTTTGTTTCCGTTCGACGGTTGGGCGCCCGGGATCTCCTCGACGTGAGGACGGTTCGCGCCATCCTTGTGCTCTTCCTCGATTTCCTCACGGTGCGTCGTCTTCTGGACCCCGTTCTTCCGGGGGTCCGAGAGACCGGACCGGAACATGAGATACTGAGTTAATATACGGATGGATGTTGAAATAATCATATACAACACCACGGCCGCAGGGATCACCATATAGAAGTATGCGAAGATCAGCGGCAGGAACCGCTGCATGGCCTGCTGCTGGGCCGGCATCGCCTGCCCCGTCTTTCGACTCCGGCTGTTCAGCTGCGCCATCTGGAAGTACTGCAGGCCCACGGCCGCCAAGACGAACAGGAGGAAGGGGATCTGGGCCAAGAATGAACTGTGAACACTGAAAAGCTTCAAGTTGAGGTCCATACCGAAGGCTTTGATCGAACCGCCGGACGAGACCAGGTTGTGGTACATCTTCGAATGGATGGGGATGTAGCGCGGAAGCGACACCAGCTTGCCGTGCACGAGCACCTTGTTGGCGAGACCCTTGATGACCCCGTAGAGCATGATGAGAAAGGGCGTTTGGAGCAACATCGGTAGGCATCCGCCAAGGGGATTGACGCCTTCTTCCTTGTAGAGACGCATCATCTCTTCGTTGAGGAGCGCACGGTTCTCCGCCCCCTTGTACTTCTGCTGGAGCTTCTTCAGCTCCGGCTGCAGCTTTTGCATGGCGCTCATCGACTTGGTGCTCTTGATGGTGAACGGCGTCAAGACACCCATGATCACCACCGTCAACAGGGCGATCGCGACGGCGTAGTTCGGGATGATTCCGTAGAAGAAGGCCAGGATTCGTCCGAGAAGGTCATAGATTGGCTGGAAAATCTTGCCAATGTCGTGGGCAAATGACTTCATCGCTCGGTACTCCTAGCTTGCTTCGTGGGCGGGACCAGGTCCACCCCGTGGGGGCCGAAGGGGCGACAGCGTGATAGTCGCCGCAGTGCCAAAGCGCTGCCGCGCCCGGCGCCGTGAATCTCGATCGCCTCGCGCGCGTAGTCCGAGCACGACGGATAAAAGCGACAGGCTGAGACGCGGCCCACCGTTATTCGTTGATAAATCCTGATGGCACCGGAGAAAGTGCGAGCAATTATCGGCGAGAGATCAGCGGGCGCCGGCTCGTTCGAGCGATTCGCGAAGGTGACGCTGGAGTTCTTCATAGGAGAGTTTTCCTGTCTCATTGCCACACCGGATTAGGTATTGACCAGGTCGGGGTGGGGGGTCGAGTCCATTGATGAGTGCCCGTAGTCGCCGACGAATCCGATTGCGAACAACCGCATTGCCGACCTTTCGACTGATCGCGTACGCCACGGCGACGGTAGAAGCGTCAGAGTCTTCAGCGACAAAACTGATTCGAAGTGAGCCACTCTGTCCCCGTCCAGTTGGTGTGGCGAACAAGGCGAACTGCCGACGGGTACGAACCCGATCAGGCACGTTGCGCTTAGACCGTCAGTTGATGACGGCCCTTGTTGCGACGGGCTTTCAGGACGGCACGGCCCGCGCGGGTTCGCATACGCGCACGAAAACCGTGCTTTTTAGCCCTTTTGCGCTGGTTTGGCTGATAGGTACGCTTCACTAAAGTCCTCTTCTCAAACTGTCTCGATACGCTTCGCGGTACCCCCTGGGGGTCGCTGGCGCGTTACTGGGAACAATCTTACCTGACGGGACCGGGCCCCCCGGCAGGACGTTTCAAATAGGTGTATGGTGACTTTCCCGACGGGCACGACGCGAGCTCCAGGGAGCTTTGGCCTGTGGATAATGTGACGTTTGATCTGTGGAGGAAGCGCGTGCAGGGTGGCGAGGAGATCTGGGTTGCTCTTCGTGACTCCTTACGTGGCAACGCTTCTGAGGCCGTGTGGGCCGCGGGACTTAACACACTGCGCCTTGTGGATTACCACGACAATCAAATCGTGATTGGCGCGCCCAACCAGATCCAACTGCTACGCGTCCAACAGCGCTACTTACCCTTCATCACCGAACAGGCACAGTTACTCGTCGGTCCGGACGTGCAAGTTTCGCTCACCGTCACCGATCCGGCGAACGACCCCGAGGCTCTCGCGCCGCCCGACGAAGAGCCGGATTCGACGCCGAGCACGATCGCCTTCGCTCCGAGCGTTGATCGACCGGCTCGACTCGATCCCCGGATGACCTTCGACTCCTTTGTTCCGGGTTCGTCGAACCGACTCGCGTTCGCCGCCGCCCAATCCGTCGCTGAAACTCCTGGTCGTGCGTACAATCCCCTGATGATTTACGGTAACTCGGGCCTTGGCAAGACCCACCTGCTTCACGCCATTGGTAATTACGTGCAGGAGAACTATCCGGGTCGCAAGGTCCTCTACGTCTCCACGGAGACGTTTTTGAATGACTTCATTCGCGCGATTCAGACGCGGACTCAGCTCGCGCTGCACGAGCGTTACCGCGAGAACGACGTCCTCTTGATCGACGACATCCAGTTCATGGAGACGCGAGGCGAAACGTTCCACGAAGAGATCTTTCACACCTACAACGCGCTCCACGGCGAAGGCAAGCAGATCGTGCTCACCTCGGACCGCTCACCGCGCGACCTGGCGGGGCTGCAAGAGCGGTTCCGAAGTCGTCTGCTCCAAGGCCTCGTCACCGAGATCGATCAACCCGACCTCGAAACGAGGATTGCGATCCTTCGCTCGAAGTCCGAGCGCGAAGGTATCGCGCTTCCCAACGACGTAGCCGAGTGGATTGCCCATCGGGTGCGCGACAACATCCGTGAACTGGAGGGCTCGATCACGATGTTGCGCGCCTTCGCCAATCTGCGCCAGGAACCGATCTCCCTCGAGCTCGCCAAGGCCCACCTGACCAACCTCGGCCAGGAGCAGATCGTCCTCAAACCGGAGACGATTCTCTCGGTGGTCGCCGACTTCTACGGACTCTCCGTCGAAGACGTGCGCGGTTCGAAACGCCTGCGTCCGCTAGTGCACGCTCGACACATCGCCATGTACTTGATTCGAGATCTCTTGAACAACTACTCGTATCCGATGATCGCGAGAATCTTCGATGGACGAAACCACACGACGGTCATCAGCGGCGTCGAAAAGATAAAAGAGCAGATCACGGTCAATCCCGAAGTGCTCGCCCAAGTCAATCAACTCAAGCGTCGGCTCCAGGGGGAGAGTAGGGAATAGTTTGTGCGCAACCTTGGGCTCACCTTGTTGATATCAGGTTGATAACAGACCGGCCGCGCACATCACTTCAGGGTTGAGTGCGCAAGGTTGAGAGAGTTAACCACAACGCTGTGCGTAGGCCACCTGCTCGAAAACACAGTTTGACTAGGGTTGTTACGACCTCATCCACATATCCACAGACCTACTACTACTAAGACCTCTACACATATAAAAAACACACCGTAATCTCAGTAGCAACGAAAGGCAGTCAATGAAGTTCAAGTCAGAGCGCGACATCCTGGTCGATGCACTTAGTGCCGCGAGCCGCGTGGTCGCCACACGTCTCATCGGAGCTACGTCAGGTGTCCTACTCACGCTCACGGGCAATCAACTCGTGGTGACCGGCACCGACCTGGACATCACGGTTCGCACGATCGTCGACGTGATTGGAATTGAGGACGGATCATCGGTGGTTCCGGCTCGACTCATCGTCGACGCCGTGCGTTCGCTCGAGGCCGGCGCAGTCACCATCGCGAGCACCGAAGAGACGGTCGAAGTCTCACTCGCCCGCGCCAAATTCTCGCTACGCACCTTCTCGGTGGTCGACTACCCGAAGTTGCCACCGGTGAGTGGATCAGTGACGGCCATCGCCGCCTCGGATCTCATCGCCGGGTTGAACCAAGTCGTACGCGCGGCCGCCAACGACGACGCGCGACCTCTCCTCACGGGTGTGTTGTTCACGACCGACAACGGGGTGCTGCGACTTATCGCCACCGATTCGTATCGTCTGGCCGTGCGCGACGTCCCGGAGGTCGAAAGCATCGGCGGTTCGCACGACCTCTTGGTCCCGGCCCGAGCCCTGCAGGAACTGCAGCGCGCCGCCGCCGCCTTGGACGGGGACGCGACCATTGGCGTCACCCTCACCGACGCCGAAATCTGCTTCGTGGTGGGTGGCACCAGCATCGCCTCACGACTCATCGACGGCAACTACCCCTCGGTCCTGCAGCTCATTCCGGCGAGTTACCCGAACCAGCTTCGCGTCGCCAAGGACACCCTGCTCACGTCGTTGAAGCGCGCCAAGTTGCTGGCGAAGGACTCCACGTCCTCGGTGCGACTCACGATGAAGGATCACTCGGTGGAGATTCGCACACAGAGCCACGACGCCGGCGACGTCGAAGACAACGTAGATGCCGACTACGGGGGCGACGAGATGACGATTGCCTTCAACCCAAGTTTCCTGATCGACGGCATTGAAGCCGTGCCCGGTGACGAAGTGGTCCTGGAGATGTCGGACTCGGTGCGTCCCGCGATGGTGCACGGCGTTGAGGACACGCGATTCCGCTACCTTCTCATGCCGGTACGCGTTCAGTAGTCGCGGTCGAACGTCGTGGGCCTCCACGAATTGCGTCTTCGGAACTTCCGGCTCTTCGAAGAACTTTCCTTCGAACCCGACACCGAAGCGATCACCGTGCTTCTGTCGCCCAACGGAACTGGCAAGACCACCGTCCTGGAGGCCGTGTACGCGCTCGCCACGGCGTCGTCGTTTCGAACGGGCGCCGCGAGTGACTTGATCCGAGCGGGCGAGAACGCCAGCGAGGTGCACGGGGTGCTCTTCCATCGCGAACGCCGCGTGCAGGTCGACCTCACGCTCACCCGCGGGACCCGCAACACCACCAAGCGCATGCTGATCAACGGACAGCGGCCGACGTCGCGCGCCGACGTGGCCGAGGCGCTACCACTCACGATTTTCACGCCGGAGGGCGTCGACATCGTTCGCCAGGGTCCCGAGAATCGGCGGGAGTTCCTGACGAACCTCCTCACGGACGTCGACTTGACCACCGGCGACGTGGTCGAGCGGTTCAGTCGAATTCTCAGTCAACGCAACGCGCTCTTGCGACAACTGCAAGGCGAGCGGCCGACGTCACTGCAACAGGGTGAACTCGACGTGTGGACGATCGATTTCTGCCGCGTGAGTGAAGAGCTCGTGGCGTTGCGAAAGAAGTTGCTCGACGACCTCGCGCCACTCGTCGCGCACTACTACCACGAACTCGCTGAAGACGACTCCGTTGTCGCCGTGGCCTACGAGCAGTCGTGGAGCGGTGACCTCGACGAGGCACTACGCCGCTCGTTCGACGACGATCGATTTCGCGGTCACACGACGATTGGACCGCAGCGCGATGACGTCGCGTTGACGCTGGACGGACGCGACACCCGACGTCAAGCGTCACAGGGGGAGCAACGCTCGCTGGCGTTGGCCATCCGCCTCGCGGGACACGAACTGGTTCAGAACCGACGAGGCGTCGACCCGCTGCTACTGCTCGATGACGTCTTCAGCGAGCTCGATACGCACCGCAGCGATCGTCTCTTAAATCTGCTCCCAACAGGTCAAACGCTGGTCACCACGGCGTCGCCGCTGCCGGCCGGCATGAGTCCGGCCGCGGTCATCGATCTCACGGTTCTGGCGCGATGAGGTCGCGCGACGAGCAGCCGGCGAAACTCGGCGAGTTGCTCGATACGCTCGCCGGTCGACTGCGGAGAGTCGACCTTCGTGACATCGACGAGATTCGAAAGTTGTGGCCGAGCATCGTCGAACCGGTGATCGCCGAACACTGTCGACCGGAGTTCGTAAAGAACGGAGTGTTACTGGTGAGCGTGCCGTCGGGGGCCTTCGCGCAACGAGTCACGAGCGACGCACCGACGATTATCGAGGGATTTTCATCACTCGGAGCGCGGGCTCCGAAGTCGCTTCGCACGGTCCTCGCGAAGCCTTAAAAATGGGGTAATTAAGTAGGCGAATACGGCCTTCTAGGGGTCGAGAGTCACAGCTTCTCGGGTAGGATAGAACAGTCGAAAAATTGTCTTCGACCGCGCCAAAAGCGCCATGATCTGATCACCGAAAGGAAGCCTTCGTGCCCCAGAAGACCAAGGAACCTCTTCGCTACGACGCGAGAGACATCACAGTTCTTGAAGGTCTTGAACCAGTCAGGAAACGACCTGGCATGTACATCGGTTCGACGGGTCCGTCGGGGCTGCACCACCTGATTCGAGAGCTCGTCGACAACTCCGTCGATGAGGCCATGGCCGGTTTTTGCACGAGAATTGACGTCACCGTCCTGGCGAACGGGAGTTGTCGCGTGAGTGACGACGGTCGCGGCATTCCCGTGGATGAACACCCGCAGTACCCGGGCCAATCGGCCGCGGAGATCGTGCTGACAACGCTGCACGCCGGTGGAAAGTTCGGCGGCGGGGGATACAAGGTGTCCGGAGGACTTCACGGCGTCGGTGTGTCGATCGTCAATGCCCTGTCGACGGAATTGATTCTTGAGGTCGACCTCAACGGCAACCACTATCAGATGACGTTTAAGAACGGTGGCAAGCCTCAGGGGAAACTCAAGGTCACCGGTCCGGCGCCTCGCGGTCGCACCGGCACGTCGATCACGTTCACTCCCGATCCGTCGATCTTCGACGACGTCGAATTTCGCGCTCAGACGATCACCGAACGACTGCAAATCATGGCGTTCTTGAATCGCGGACTCGAGATTCGATTCATCGACGAGCGCGCCGGCCGTCAATCCAAAGAGACCTACAAGTACAACGGCGGCATCGTCGACTACGTACGTCACTTGAACAACACCAAAGAGTCGCTCTTTCGCAAGGTTGGCTTCTACGAGCAGTCCGAGACCGGTCAAGAGGTGGAGGTCGCGTTCCAATGGAACACCGGTTACTACGAGAGCATCCACTCCTTCGCCAACGGGATCGCGACCATCGAGGGCGGCATGCACGAAGAGGGATTTCGCAAGGCCATCACCAACGTCGTCAACCGCTACGCGCGCAAACGCAACCTCTTAAAGGAAAAGGACGAGAACCTGGCCGGCGAGGACATCCGCGAGGGCCTCACCGCCATCGTGTCGGTGCGCTTGGCCGAACCCCAGTTCGAGGGTCAGACCAAAGGCAAACTCGGAAACGTCTCCATTCGTTCCTTGGTGGAGCGCGCCACGAACGAGAGGCTCGCCGACTGGCTCGAAGAGAACCCGAAGGAGGGCGGTCAGATCGTCGCCAAGTCGTTGCAGGCGGCGCGAGCGCGGCAAGCGGCACGTCACGCGCGCGACCTCACGCGACGCAAGAGCGCCCTGGACGGAGCGGGCCTGCCGGGCAAACTGGTCGACTGTTCGTCAAATGAACCGCGCGAGTGCGAACTGTTCATCGTCGAAGGAAACTCAGCCGGTGGTTCGGCCAAGGACGCGCGCAATCCGCGCATCCAGGCGATCCTGCCCATTCGCGGAAAGATCTTGAACGTCGAGAAGGCGCGCTCGGACAAAATTCTGAAGAACACCGAGATCCAGGCGTTGATTTCGGCCATCGGTGCCGGCGTCGAAGCGGACTTCGACGTTACAAAGATCCGCTACGACAAGATCATCTTGTTGGCCGACGCCGACGTGGACGGGAGCCACATTCGCACGCTCCTCCTGACGTTCTTCTTCCGCCAGATGACCGAGCTGGTGAACAACGGTCACGTCTACGTGGGTCAGCCCCCGCTGTATTCGACGCTGGTCGGCAAGGAGAAGGTGTATCTGCACGACGACGCGGCCAAGGCGAAGTTCCTGGCCGAGCATCCCGATCACAAGAACGACTTCCAACGACTGAAGGGGCTCGGCGAGATGGACTTCGACGAGTTGCGCGACACGACGATGGATCCGACCAAGCGCGCGTTGCTGCAGATCACCGTGGAACAGGCCGCGCTGGCCGACGAGGTCTGCTCGATCCTCATGGGCGATGACGTCCCGCAGCGGCGCCACTTCATTCAGACCAACGCGAAAGACGTTCGCTTCCTAGATATCTAGGCGGAGAGGCATATGGCACGCACAACTGACAGTTCCGGCACGGGGACGCCGCCACCGGAGGACGAAGTCGTCGGCTACGTCGAACCGATCGAGATCAATCTCGAAATGGAGCGATCGTTCCTCGAGTACTCCATGTCGGTCATCGTGTCGCGAGCGTTGCCCGACGTGCGCGACGGCCTCAAGCCGGTGCACCGTCGAATCCTGTACTCGATGTTCGACCAGGGTCTGCGACCCGACCGCCCGCACGCCAAGTGCGCCAAGGTCGTCGGCGAGGTCATGGGCACGTACCACCCGCACGGGGACTCCGCGATTTACGACGCATTAGTGCGAATGGTCCAGGACTTCTCGATGCGCCACCCGCTGGTCAGCGGTCACGGGAACTTCGGCGGCACCGGCCCCGACGAGGGCGCCGCCGCCATGCGCTACACCGAGTGCCGACTGGCTCCGCTCGCGCTGGAACTGCTGGACTCGATCGACGAAGAGACCGTCGACTTCGAGCCGAACTACGACAACTCGACCCAACAGCCGACGGTCTTGCCGGCGCGCTTTCCGAATCTTCTCGTCAACGGCTCCCAGGGTATTGCCGTGGGCATGGCCACCAAGATTCCGCCCCACAACCTTGGCGAGGTCATTGACGCCACGCTGCACCTGCTCGCCAACCCCGACGCCACCCCCGATGACCTGATGGGATTCGTGAAGGGACCGGACTTTCCGACCGGTGCGCAGATCCTGGGCCGACAGGGAATCCTGGACGCCTATCGCAGCGGCCGCGGATCGATCAAGATGCGCGCCGTCGCCGAGATCGAAGAGACGGCCAAGGACATTCGCATCATCGTCACCGAGTTCCCCTACGAGGTCTCCGTCGAGTCCATCGAGGAGAAGATCTACGACCTGGTGAAGAACGGTGACATCGACGGTATCTCGGCGGTGCAGAACGACTCGGCGGGCCGCAAGGCGCGCCTCGTCGTGAAGCTGAAGCGCGACGCCAACGCGAACGTCGTGCTCAACAAGCTCTACAAGAACACGTCACTCCAGACCACCTTCGCCGTCAACATGCTGGCGCTGGTCGACGGCGTGCCGCGCACGCTGAATCTCGCCCAGGTGTTGACGCACTACATCGCGCACCAGGTCGAAGTCCTCACCCGACGCACGCAGTTTCGCCTCCGCAAGGCCGAGGCCCGCGCGCACATCGTCGAAGGACTGCTCAAGGCCATCGACATGCTCGACCTCGTCATCGCGGCGATTCGCGGATCCGACGACCGCGGGGCCGCGCGCCTCGCCTTGATGGCCGCTCCCTTCGATTTCTCCGAGGAACAGGCGAACCACATCCTCGACATGACCCTCGGACGCCTCACACGACTCGGTCGCAGCGAGTTGGAGGACGAGATGGCGAAGTTGCGCGCGACCATCGCCGAACTTCAGTCCATCCTCGCGAGCGACGTGAAGCTTCGGGGGGTGATCGCCTCGGAGATGACGGCCATCCGGGACAAGTTCGCCAACGACCGCCTGACCCAAATCGTGAACGACCCCGGTGAGCTCGGTATGGAAGACCTCATCGACGACGAGGACATCGTGATCACGATGACTCAAGCGGGATACGTGAAATCGGTGGCCGCCGACGCCTTCCGGGTACAGGGCCGGGGCGGACGCGGTGTCCAAGGTGCGAAGCTGCGCGACGAAGATTTCGTACAGCAGATCGTGCACACCACCACTCACGCCTACCTGCTGTTGTTCTCGAACCGGGGACGGGTCTTCCGCCTTCGCGGACACGAGATCCCGATGAAGGAGCGCACGGCCAAGGGCACCGCCATCGTCAATCTCCTCAACCTGCAGCCGAGCGAGTTGATCCAAGCGATCGTGACGACCGACGACTTCCCGGAGGACAAGTTCCTGGTCTTCGCGACCGCCAACGGCACCGTGAAGAAGACGGCCTTCAGCGAATACGACAAGTCGCGCCGCGAGGGATGGATCGCCATCAACCTTCGCAACGGCGATGAGGTGGTGCGCGTCGTCGCGACGAGCGGCGACGAAGAACTCATGGTCGTCACCTATCGAGGCATGGCGATTCGCTTCCGAGAGGCCGAAGTACGCGAAGTGGGCCGTGACTCCATGGGCGTGCGCGGTATCAAACTACGCGGCGACGACAAAGCGATCTCACTCGACGTGGTGCGCGACGACGCCGATCTCTTCGTGGTCACCGACACCGGTTTCGGCAAGCGCGTCAAGATCGAGCGATTCAACCGCCAGGGCCGAGGGGGACAGGGCGTGCGCGCGATCAAATTGACCGCGGCGCGCGGCTTTGTGGTCGCGGCTTTCATGACCCGTCTTGACGACGAGGTGATGCTCGCTTCCACGGGCGGGGTGCTCATTCGAACGCCGGTGCGCGAGGTCTCCTCCCAGGGCCGTGACGCGACGGGCGTGCGAGTGATGAATCTCGACGAGGGCCACTCGGTAGCGACCGCGGCGTTGGTGCCGGCCGAAGACGCCGACTAAGCCGCGCGGCGCTCCCAGGCCCGCCGCAACACGTCAAGTATCTGGGCCCCGCCCTGTGCGCCGTTCACCATGAACTTCGAATCCATCAAAAAGCACGGAACGCCGGTGATGCCGAGTTCTTGGGCCTCCGCCTCGTCGCCGCGCACGACGTCGGTGAAGGCGTCGCTCTCCCACAGCGTGTCCACGTCGCTCACCCCGACCTCGCCGGCGAGCTCACTCAGACGTTGGTGGTCGCTCACCAACTCGCCGTCACAGAAGTAGGCGCGAAAGAGTCGCTCGCTCGCTTCGTCGCCCCGTCCTTGGGTGGACGCCAGAGCGATAACGCGGTGCGCGTCCAAGGTGTTAGTTGGCTGCGCCCTCTCGAGCGACCAACTCATGCCCAGCGATCGCGCCTGGCCCTCGAGCCGTTCGTGCATGGTGTGCACGCTCGACACCGGCATGGCGTACTTCGCGGCCACCAACTCGGCGAGCGGTCGGTCGTAGGCGAGCTTGGCGCTCGGGTCCAATTCGAAGGCGCGGCGGCGAAGGACGACGGCGTCGCGGTGCTCGAAGTCGGCGAGCGCCTCGTCGAGTTGACGGGTGCCGAGGTAGCAAAAGGGGCACACCACGTCGCTCCAAACGTCGATCACCAAGGACTCGCCCACGACTAAATCGTGGCACAGCGGGTCCGCTCGTGCAGACTGGTGCGATGAAGGCGCGAGAAATGAGTGTCGAAGGGGCCGCGGGGCTCGTTCGATCGCGCGACGCCATCGGATTTGGCATCATCACCGGCACCCCGGTCGCGCTCTTTCGAGCGCTCGGCGCGCGCAGTGACTGGGAGGAACTCACGTTCAGTGGCGGCCTGTCGCTCGGCTCGCCCGATGTCTTCTTACACCCCAACGTGCACTACCGCGTCAACTTCTTCGGCGGGAACGAGCGTGCTCTGATCGCTCAAGGAGCCGACGTCCAGCACGTACCGTCGTTCTTTCGCCACTTCGGGATCCTGATCCAACATCTCAATCCCCGAGTGATGATGGCACCGGTGTCGATGCCCGACGAGAACGGTCGTGTCAGCCTCTCGCTTTACAACGGGGCCACTCTGGACGAATTGGTTCGCGCCGGTCGCGATCCCGATCGCCTGCTCATCGTCGAAGCCTCGCCGCACTTTCCCCGGACTCGCGCGCTGGTCGGGCGCGAAAATCACCTGGACCTAGAAGACGTGGACGTCATCGTGTACACCGACGAAGAACCGACGACGTTCGCGAACGACCCCGGTTCGCCCGAGGACCTGAAGATCGCCGAGTTCGCCGCGCGCTACATCCCCGACGGCGCGACGCTGCAGACCGGCATCGGCGCCGTGCCGAACCTGGTGGCGCGGGCCCTGGCCCGCGGGGACGGCGGTGAGTACGGCGTGCACTCCGAGATGTTCACCGACGGTCTCTTCGAACTCATGGCGGCCGGTAAGGCGACCAACGCGAAGAAGACCATCAACCGCGGAACCGCGGTGATCACCTTCGCCGCCGGGACCCGCGCGATGTACGACTTCATGGACGACAACCCGGACATCGGCGTGGCGCCGGTCTTCTACACGAACGATCCGCACGTCATCGCCCAGAATCATCGCATGGTGTCGATCAACTCGGCGCTCGAGGTCGACCTGCAGGGCCAGATCATGGCGGACTCGATCGGGGCTCGTCAGTTCTCGGGCGTCGGTGGACACATGGACTTCACCGAGGGCACGAGCCTCTCGCTCGAGCACGTGTCGCTCATCTGTCTCCAATCGACCGCCACGGTCGACGGCGTTCTGAAGAGCCGTATCATTGGAGACATGACCCCGCATTCGACAGTGACTTCGCCACGCCAATTGGCCGGAGTCATCGTTACCGAATACGGATCGGCGGACCTGCGAGGACGGACGGTGAAAGAACGTGCCGCCGCCCTCACGGAAGTCGCCCATCCGCAGTTCCGAGACGAACTCGCTGCAGCGGCTGAGTTGCTAGGGCGCTAAATGCTCATAGTTCGAGATTTAGGCATAGAGATCGGTGCTCGGCGTATCCTCAACCCCGTCTCTTTCACGGTCGGCAACGCGGAGAAGGTCGGCATCGTGGGTCGAAACGGCGCCGGTAAGTCGACGTTGATGTCAATCCTGCTCGGGGAGCACCCGGAGCACCTGCGCGTCGAGGGGTCGGTCGCGCACCAGGGGACCATGAGCCACCTGCCCCAAGAGCCCGTGCCCGGGGGGCTGGGCGTCGAACCGATCGGACTCTCCCACGTCCTCTCGGCGCGCGGACTGGATCAACTCGACGCCGACATGCAGCACGCGCGTCACGAGCTCGCCGCCGACCCGACCGAGGCGACGATCGAGCGATTCACCGCCCTCGAAGAGCAGTTCCGCGAGCGCGGGGGCTACGAGGCGGAGTCCGAAGTGTCGCGCCTCGCCGCCGGACTAGGCCTCAAAGAAGACCTTCTCCTCGAGGACCTCGACTCGCTCTCCGGTGGTCAGCGCCGTCGAGTCGATCTCATGCGCGTGCTCTACGAAGAACCCACCACGATGGTCTTGGACGAACCGACGAACCACCTGGACAAGGTGGCCAAGCGGTGGCTCTTCGAAGAACTCGACCGCTTTCCCGGCACCGTGCTGGTCATCAGTCACGACCTTCCCCTCCTGGACAAGTCCATCGACCGCGTCTTGGCGTTGCGCGAGGGCCAGTTGCGCGAGTACAAAGGCAACTACACGAAGTTCCTCCAACTCGAAGAGGAGCGGCGCTTGAGTGAAGAGAAGCTGGCGTCGCACCAAGACGAGCAGATCGACCGACTCTCGAAACTGGCCGATTCGATGCGCGGACAGACCGAGAAGCGCGCCCGGCTGGCCAAGGTGCTCGACCGCAAGGTGGAGAAGCTGCAGGACAATCGTGTGGAAGTGACGAAGAAGGAACGCAAGGTCACCTTCAAGTTGCCGGTCCCTCCGCGCAGCGGCGACGTGCCGATGACCGTCGAGCACGTGGCCGTCAGTTACGGGTCGCTCAAGGTCTTGACGGACGTGAACTTCATCACGCGCCGCGGGGACCGCATCGTCATCGTCGGGCGAAACGGGGCCGGCAAGTCCTCGATGTTGCGTTGTCTCGCGGGAACGCAGAAGGCCCAGAAGGGACTGGTGAAATTCGGCGCGAACGTGACGGTCGGTTACTTCGCTCAGGAGAATGAGCAACTGGACTTCGACAAGACGGTCCTGGGCAACTTGGAGAACGCCACCGTCGTGACCGAAGTGCAGCGACGATCACTCCTCGGCGCGTTCGGCATCAAAGGCTCGGCCGCTCACCAGATGCCGGCCACGCTCTCGGGCGGCGAGCGCGCCAAGCTTGCGCTCGCCATCCTGGCGTCCTCCGACGCGAATCTTTTGCTCTTGGACGAGCCGACGAACAACCTCGACCCGGCGAGCGTGGTGGCGCTCGGCGACATGATGCACAAGTGGAAGGGAACCATCGTCGCGGTGAGTCACGAACGGGGATTCGTGGAGACCCTCGAGCCCACGCACGCCGTTCTGTTGCCCGAGGAGTACTTCGACCTGTGGAACGACGACTACATGGACCTCATCGAGCAGCGCTAGATGCCATGTGTTGCAACGCGCCGCAACGCAGTAGATTCTGCGCCTGATGGGCGGAGCCATCGTTCGCGAGTGCAGTCGATGCGGTTATGGTGCCGTATGCCTGACGTCGTAACTACTCGAGCTCGCCGAATCGTTCGACGAGAGTACGTGAGCGACCATGTGTTTCTCGCCTGAAGGGGACTTGATCGGCGGTCTCGTGGTGACGGCGATCGGTGTGGACGCCTGCCTGCATCTTCGGGGTCGTCCGGAGTATCGACTTATCGCTCCCTTTCCGATCCTCTTGGGCCTGCATCAAATTGACGAGACCTTCGTCTGGTGGCAGTTGCAAGGTCACGTGGCGCACGCCGTCGGCGTCGTGGCCATGTGGATCTACCTCTTGTTCGCCTTCGTCGTATTGCCGACGCTGGTGCCGACGATGGTTCTGCTGCTCGAGCCGCGAAATCGACGTCGGGTCATCGCGCCGTTTCTCGCTTTGGGAGTCGTCGCCTCGGCGGTGTTGCTCGAGACCATGCTTAGTCATCATCCTCGCGCCACGCTCGGGTCGTATCACGTGGCCTACACCGTCGGTCTTCAACACGGCATGGTGGTCATCGCCCTCTACATCCTCGCGACGTGCGGATCGATGCTCGCGTCGGGACTGCGCAACGTCGTGTGGTTCGGAGCCGTCAACCTCGTCGCCGTGATCGTGCTGGCGCGACTGAGCGCCAACGGCTTCACCTCTCTATGGTGCTTTTACGCGGCACTCGCCAGCGGCGCCATCGCGCTGCACTTGCGTTTGGCCAAGACTCGCAACGTAGAGGTCGCCAACTATCCGTCGCGAAGTCGTTCTACGAGTCGGGCGCGAACGTCGGGCCACTCCGGGGGCAAGACCGAATAGATCGCGGAGTTCCGCGTCAAGCCCTCTTCGCCCTCGACTTGCGCGGCCTGCCAGTTTCGTAGGACACCTTCGAACTGACCACCGATTCGTTCGATCGCCCGGCGCGATCGTTCGTTGCGCTCGTCGGTCTTGAGATCGAGCCGGCGTACGTCCCAGACGTCGAAAGCGTGGGTCATCATCAGTAACTTCGCCTCCGTGTTCACGGCCGTGCGTTGCGCCGCGGCGGTCACGAAGGCCCCGCCGATCTCGGCGCCGTCGGGGTACTCGCGCTCGAAGTACCACCGCAAGGTGAGAAATCTCGTCATGCCGATGATCTCGGCGGTGTCGGTGCGTCGCGTCACGAACGGCACGGCGCTGCGCTGGTCGAGATCGGCCAGTTGGCGACGTACGACGACCTCCATTTCGTCCACGGTGCCCGGCACGATCGACCACCCGTAGGTCGAGCGGTCACCGGAGGCCGCGCGAACGAGTCCCGGTACGTCCTCCAGGGTGAGCGGGGTCAGCGTGACGTGGCGACCGGTGAGGGTGACCGACAACGAGGAACTCATCGTCCAACACTAAGAGTGTTGGCGGCCACCAACGCTTACTCTCTAGGATTCGGCGAAGTCGATAGTGACGATCGTCAAAGCGGAGAGGAGGCTACGTGTACGCGTTCGAGTACGTCCTGGGGCTGTTCATCGTGCTGGTGACGATCGTCAGCGTCCTCTTCATCCTGGTCCTGCCACGACAGCCTCAGGGCCTCGAGAAGCTGACGTTGATAGTGAACAAGAGCGTGCACTATTCGTTCGTCGCCCTCTCTCGTCTCGCCCGGACCTACGAGAGTAAGGACTCGGTCCTGGCGCCGACGGCTCCGGTGGCTCTGATCGCCCAGCTGCTCTTCTGGGCCGCCAGTCTGGTCCTGGGATTCGCGCTCATGATGATGAACACGACGCACTCGTTCGCGCACGGGCTGACCCAAGCCTTGACGTCGCTGTTCACCGTAGGAGCCATCCACAGCGGCGGTGTTCCCAATACGGTGCTCGACATCGCGGCCGGGGCGACGTGGGTCGTCATCGTGGCTCTGCAGATCGCCTACCTGCCCTCGCTCTATAACTCATTCAGTCGTCGCGAAGCGCTGGTCACGATGCTCGAGAGCCGCGCCGGTTCTCCGGCCTGGGGACCGGAACTGCTGGCTCGCCATCAACTGGTCGGCATCAACGACGCGCTGCCCCAGCTCTACGCCGACTGGGAGCAGTGGTCGGCCGAGGTGACCGAGAGCCACACCACGTATCCGGTACTGCTGCTCTTTCGCTCACCCGAACCGTGGCTGAACTGGATTGTCGGCCTGCTGGCCGTGCTCGACGCCGGGGCCATGCAATTAGCGCTCAATCCGGCCACGGCGCCGAGCCAGACGCGCCTGTGCCTTCGCATGGGATTCACCCTCTTCAACCGACTCGCCGGGTCACTCGGCTACCCGGTCGATCCCGATCCCGACCCGGACGGCGGGATCACGCTGCAGTACGAAGAGTTCGCCAGCGCCGTCGACAACTTGGCCGGCTACGGATTCCCCATGGAGCGAAGTGCGGAAGAGGCCTGGCCGCACTTTCGAGGTTGGCGGATTAACTACGAGAGCTCGGCCTATCGTCTCGCTGACGCCTTCACGGCGCCGCCCGCACCGTGGTCGGGCACTCGCCGACACCTCCGCGCCGGGGTCGTGGAACCGAAGCGACCGCCGCATCGTGCGCCAGCCGGCGTCGCCAAGTTGGCGAGTGAGCGACCGGAGGTGGTGAACCCACCCCGGGATCATCAAACCCGCACGTGGATGCCTTCTCGGCGTAAGCCGACCTAGAACGCGTCCCGCACCATGTGGTGCGGGACTCGTTCTAGGGCTGGCCGTTGAAGCGACTGCGTCGGCCCCACCGACGGACACGGTAGATGTGGTTAGTAGATGTTGGGTCCGCCGGGATTGATACCTCCGGATGACGAGGTGGGTACTTGGATATAGGTCGGATCGACGGCGATGGTCGACCAGGTGCCGGTGTAGGACGAACCATCGGTGTTGGTGACGACGCCCGTGTAGTTGTAGATGGGCAACATCCACACCGAACCGTCGGTCAGTTGATAGGTCTGATACGAAATCGTCTCGTTATCGAGCGTCACGTCGACGATGGGTGGTCCGGACGGCGTCGTGGTCGTGGTGTTAGTGGAGTCCGACGACGATGACGGCGGAGTGGCCGGCGAGGTGCCTGAGGACGAAGAGCTCGATCCCGCCGTCGACGATCCGGCACCGCTCGGCTGACCGGACGAAGCGTTCTGCGCGAAGTACGCCTGCTGTTGGGCTTCCAACACCTCGACGCCCGCGGCGGGGCTCTGCAGCGGGTAGTCGACCGCCGGCATCACACTAAAGGCCGGACCGTCCGCCGACACGAGATTGTTGTTCGCATCGATCGTGAAATCCAGGTACTGATCGGTCGTCTGACCGTCGACCGTCACGCCGTAGGTCGCTTGTTCTTCATTCGTCGTGACCGTCGGTTGGCCGGGGGAGCTCGTGACGTTGTTCGATGTCGAGAATTGAGGGTCGGTGACCTGGTACCCGTAACCGAGTTGGCTCAAGTAGTTCTGTACGTCGCCATTGACCGTGGACTGACTCGGCATGGGTACCGTCGTGCCGTCGGACGTCGTCGAGGAGGTCCCGGGCGCTTGCGGGATCGCCACCGAGTACGACCACTGCGGGACGGTCCCGTAGGTCTGGTACCCCACGAAGTTGCCGTTGGCGTCGGTGACCGTGAAGTCCTGTCCGTCGCTATTCGTGTCGACCGGCGTGCCCGTTACGCCGAAGATCGTGGCGAGTCGGGCGACCTCCGCCGAGGCACTGGTCGGCAGTTGCAACTGGTAGGCCGCGGCGGTGCCGGCGTTGGCGCTGAGGTCGGGACCGGCGCTGAAGTTGAACTCCTCGTAGATGCGCATCATCGTGCCCGGCAGATTGGTCGCACCGAGCTTCGTGTTGGCCGCACTGTACCCCGCGGGCGCGCTGTGCTTGGCCGCCGCCAGCGAGAAGATCGCGAACGAGGGTGCGGCCCCCTCGAGGGCGGCGATGCCCCCGACGGTCAGGGCCGCCGCGACGGCGACCGAACCGCCCATTCGCAGTTGGAAGCTGCGCAGTACGTGTCGTCGGGCGCGTGGCGCTTGGGCAATGATGCGCGAGATCATCGCGTTCGAATCGGGGTGTTCGTAGGTGATCGCCGCAGCCGGATCGGCCGCTCGTAAGCGATCCTCAAAATCACTCATGAAATCTCCTCGCCTTCATACCTAGTTCTTGTCGTCGGGCGCTCAGAACTTTCAGACCACCTGCGCCGCGGCGAAACGCTCGCGAAAACGGGCCTGGGCTCTGGTGAGCCGCACCGCCGCGGCGTTGGTCGTGATCGAGAGGGCGACGCCGAGGGCGTGCGTGTCCAGGCCGTCCCAGGCGTTCAACATCAGTACTTCGCGGTCGTCGTCGTTCAAGGACAAAAGGGCGTCGCGCACGCTGACGTCGGCGATGACCAGGTCCTCCGCCGACGGGTCGTCCGGGGCGACCGACAGCGTCGATTCGACGTTGGTCCGTCGGTACCGGCTGCGGCGGGCGTTGCGCAAGACGTTGCGCGCGACGCCGATCATCCACGGCAGCTCGGCGTCGTTCGGCACGTCGTCGATTCGGCGCCACACGACGAGGAGCGTCTCTTCCACGAGGTCGTCGAGGTCGGCCAGGGTCAAGGGATACAAGCGTCGCCGAATGTAGTTCCCGATAGCCGCACTGTGTTCGTGGACGAGACGGCGGAAACGGTCATCTTGAGGTGAACCCATTGCCCTCTTCTGTCCGGTCACGACCGAAACTTACCTTCGAGGCAACAATCCTCGCGACGCGGCAGCGACTCAGACGTTGGTTCGAACGAGCATGGACTCCTGCTCGCGCGTGAGCCACCATGACGGCGGCTCGCGGTCGTCCCACCAACTCATGACGTCGTCCACGCTCTCGCTGAGGTCTCGTAACTTCAAACCGGCCGCGAGGGCCTTGGCCGGGTCGACCGCCAGCGCTGTTTCACTCGTCGAACCTGACCAGAGTGGAAATCTCGTGTCGAGGTGATGGCTCTTGATATGTCGAGGACTGATCTCGACCAGGCGAGTATTGCTGGGCGAGATCTGCTCACTGATCGCCTCCATTACCTCGAAGAACCGGCCCGGGGGATAAGGGCCGGCAACGTGGAAGGCGCCCAGCGACGAATTCGCCGCGAGTGTGACCACGAACTCGCCGAGGTCGCGCGCGTCGATGTACTGCAGGGCATTGTCGCGAGGTCCGGGCACGGCGACGTTGCCCCCGATGCGCAGTCGATCGACCCAGTAGGGGAATCGCAGCGTGGCGTCGTGACTGCCGATGACGAAGGTCGGTCGAACGATCGTGAGTTGATCGCCGAAATGCTCTTCGGCGGCGCGTTCACAGGCCGCCTTCAACGGCCCGTAGCTTTCGGCCGTCACCTCCGCGTCGGGTGCCAGCGACGTGTCGTTCCAGAGCGTGGCCGTCTCTTCGGTGGCTCCCTCGCTCGGCGGGTCCTGGTAAGCCGAGACCGACGAGATCTGGATATGGTGGCCACCGCGTGGCCCGAGCGCCGCCGCCAGGACGTCCACGTCAATCGGCCGAAAAGCGATGGCGTCGACGGTGACGTCAAAGGTGTGCTCGGCGAGTGCGGACATATCGCCCTGGCGATCGCCAATCAGTCGAGTGACGGACTCGGGTAGATCGCTGGGCGTCTGACCGCGATTGATGACCGTGACGTCGTGACCAGCGTTCAACGCCGCCCAGGCGACCCCTCGGCCCACGAACGATGTTCCGCCGACTATGAGAATTTTCATGCGTTGTTCCTTCCAGCAATACCCGTAATGCTACGAGGAACCGTTGCAATTTCCTGGTATTGGGCGACGCCGCCCGGCTGGTGGGAACCGCTTCGATGCGGTGCGTTAGTTCAGGTGGCGTTCGCTCGCCCAATGCGACAGTTGGTAGCGACTGGACAGCTGCAGTTTGCGCAGGACCGACGAGACGTGGCTCTCGACGGTCTTGGTCGAGATGGTCAACTCCTTGGCGATGTCCTTGTAGGAGTAGCCACGCGCAATCAGTCGAAGCACCTGGCGTTCGCGCGCGGTCAACTGGTCGAGGTCCGGATCGACGGAGAGAATGGGCTGATCGTCCTGCCCCGTGCTGAAGGCGTCGAGCACGAAGCCGGCTAAGCGCGGCGAGAAGACGACGTCGCCGGCGGCGATGCGATAGATGGCGTCGACTAAGTCCGGCCCGGAGATGTTCTTGGTGACGTACCCTCGAGCTCCCGCGCGAATGACGCTGATGACGTCGACCGAGGCGTCCGAGACCGAGAGCGCAAGGAATCGTGTGGCCGTGTCGTGCTCGAGGACCGCGCGCAGGACCGCCTGGCCGCCACCGTCGGGCATGTGCACGTCCAGGAGCACCACGTCGGGGTTTCGTTCGAGAATCATCTCGATGGCGGCCCCGACTTCATCGGCTTCACCGACGATGTCCACCGAGGAAGCGATCTCGGCCCGGATTCCCGAACGGATGAGTTCGTGGTCGTCGACCAAGAACACGCGAGGTGGGACGGAATCGGTCATGCGTTCCGGGGCATTACGAGTTGGACTTCGGTGCCGTCGCCCTCGGCGGTTGAGATGAGGGCCTGGCCGCCGAGCTGGCTCATGCGTTGACGGATCGACAGCGCTATGCCCTGGCGGTCGGCCGGGATGGCGTCGAGGTCGAAGCCCACGCCGCGGTCGCGAACGAAGAATGAAATCGAGTGGGGTTCCACTTCGGTGAAGATCGAGACGCTCTGCGCCTCGGACCACTTCGCGGCGTTGATCGCGGCCTCGCGACCGGCGGCGACGAGCGTCGTCACGCGTTCGTCGGGCACGCAGTCGCCGACCGTCACCAGGTCCACTCGAACGCCGTAGTCGTTCTCGACGTCGTGTTCGATGGCGCCCACGAGGCCCACGAAGGACATGGTGCTGATAACAGGTGTGTCGGGATTGAAGAGCCACTGGCGAAGTTCGCGTTCTTGGTTGCGCGCGAGTCGTACCACGTCGCCTTCGTTGGCCGCGGCGCGCTCGATGAGCGTGAGCGTCTGAAGAACGGAGTCGTGGAGGTGAGCGACCATGGCGGCGCGCTCTTCAATGCGAACTCGTTCCCGACGTTCGCTGGTCAACTCACGCACGTTCTGTAGCCACCATGGGGCGAAGAACACGAGCACGCCGATCACCAGGACGGCGGTTCCGAAGAGCACCGAACCGGCGGAACGCCAGACGCCGCCCAGGTGGTTGAGTTGGTCGAGACCGAGGATCACCAGGCCCGCGCCGACGAAGACGCGCAGCACGACCCCTCTTCGACTCTTCGAAAAGGCGCCGCCGATGACGGGGGCCGAATCGAAGAATTCGGTGAGGTGGTTGCGCTCGTCCGTGGAGGCCCCTCGCCAAATCGCGAAGGAGGCGAAGGCGCTCAACAGCAGCGGCCAACCGAATCCGTCCGAAACCGGACCTCCGGAGGACTGCAAGGCGATGACCAAAATGAGTGTGACGATGAAGCCGACCAGCACGATCTGCGCCTCACGGCGATTCTGGAAGATCTGCTGGATGATCGAATGCTCCTCACCGGAGCGGGTGAGAACGAGCCAAAAGGTCATGTACAACAGCACGCCGAGTCCGAAGAATAACGTGAGCAGCGCGAAGATGACGCGGATGTTGCGCTCCTTGATGCCGAGCCGCGTGGCGAATCCCCCACAGACGCCCCCGAGGATGCAGTTGTCGCGACCGCGCCGCAGGGGCCGTAGGGGAGTGCCGACGACGGCGTGACTCGATGTGGTGATCGACATTCGACTCTCTCCCTTCGACGACAGTGTGGCTCCTTCAACCGTTCAAAGTCTGTCACGGCGAAAGGCCCTTGTATCTAAGGGGAAACCCTGAGCGTTCGCTCGCCGCGGTCTCCCCCCTGAGGGTTCATCCCCATAGTCCGTAACCAGCGCAGACCGTACATTTGAACCATGGATGAAGAACAAGAAAACGTCGAAAGCGGTGCGCCCGAGCCGGTCGCCCCGAAGGAGTCCGGCCTGCGCCGAAGCACCACTCGTCGCATGGTGGGGGGTGTAGCCGGCGGAATCGGTGAGCGATTCGACATCGACGCCAACATCGTTCGCGTCGTCTTCGTCGTGCTCACCGTTCTCTACGGGTTAGGCGCGGCGATCTATCTCGCCATGTGGGTGTTGATTCCGCAGTCCGGCCGTCACGCCGACGACGTCGAGGAGTCCGGTGACGCGCCCCCCGCGTCCAACCTGCGTCTCCTGCGTTACGTGCTGTTAGCCGGCGTCGTCGTCGTGGCGGTCATCGTGCTCTCGACGATCGGTGGCGTGCCGAAGTTGGGCGGTGGTTTCGGGATCCTCTGGCTGATCTTCCTTGGCGTACTGGCGGTGCTATCCCTTCGCTCCTCCGCGCGCCAACACATGCTGCGACGATTCATCGCGCTGGTCTTCTTGTCGGTCATGACCGTCTTCATCCTGCTGTCGGGAGCGTTTCTGAGCTTTCTCGCGTCGACTGGGGTTCCGATGCGCGGCGGTACCGGCATTCGGATTATTCAACCGAGCACCGTGGCGCAGGTACAACGCAACTACCGCACGGAGTTCGGAAGCATGACCGTCGACCTGCGTCAAGTCCACTTCAACGCGACGCCTACGGCGGTTACGGCGAGTGTGGCCGTCGGAGTTCTCACGGTGGATGTGCCGGCCAACGCCATTGTCTATCTGAGAACCCGGGTCGGCGTCGGGACCGTGGAGTACTGGGGAAAGTACGGCTATTCGACACAACCGTTCAACGCCATGCCGACCTCCCTGACGACCATTGCCAGTCAACGACGCGCCCCGCATCTGATCCTCAACGCCCAAGTCGGAGTGGGAAAAATCCGTCTGCGTCGCGGTTCCAGTCCGGCAAGCGAGTACGTGTTCCCTTAGTCGCTTAGGTCGCCCGACGAACTATTGCCGGACGAAGGCCATTCCCGTTTGACGCACGTTTCGCGAGACGGACGAAGAGATAATGATGGTCGGGTGAGTTCCGAGCAGGCCAGGTCCATCGACACGATCACGATTGGCGAAGCGTGGATCGCGGTGGCCCGGCTAATTATGGAGACGGGCGTCGAGAGCACGTACGACGGGCTGTCGATGCTCGAAGTTCTGATGACCACGATCGTCGTCCGCTCGCCCCAGACCACCGACGACATAGTTGACCGTTTCGCCGATGCGGAGCGCGTGGCGTGGATGCGCGCGAACTTCTCGGACTTCAGCGTTGTGCCCGAGCTCGGTGACGCCGCCAGTTACGCCACTCGGCTCCATAATTACGCCGGCGCCGGTCACGATCAGCTCCGTTGGGTGGTGGACCGGCTGCGCGCTGACCCGCTCAGTCGTTCGGCCACAATCACGACCTTCCAACCGTTGAGTGACACGGCCTACATCCCGTGCGTCAGCTTGCTGGACTTCTTTCTGCCCGACGACTCGCTGCACCTCGTGGTTTACGCCCACAGCATCGATTTCGGGGCGAAGGGATTCGCCAACCTTTTGGAACTCGCGGCGATTCAACAGCAGGTGGCGTTCGATCTCGATCGACCGATCGGCACCCTCACCATGATCGTCAAGTCCTCTCACGTCTACGACAGCGACGCCCGTTACCTGTCATCGGTTTTGGAGAACTTCGCCGGTTGACTCCTACGCCGATGGCGCAGCGCCGGCTGTCGTCGCTGAATTAGTCGGCGTCGCGGGCCGTTTTCAGGGCGTTCGACCACCACACCAATTCGTTGATCAACATTTCGAGTCGTTCGTCGAGCGATTCAAACAGCGCGGGCGTGAACTCTTCGGCCATCATCGCCGGTCGCATCACGTCCGGAAAGATGTGCACCGCCCGGCGCAGCGGCGCCATCTCGAACTCGACGCACACCAATCGAAGTTGTTCGATTGCTCGGGCGCCACCGGCGTTGCCGTAACCGACAAATGACATGGGCTTCTTATTGAATTCGGGGAACACGTAGTCCAGGGCGTTCTTCAGAGACGCGGGATAGCCGTGGTTGTACTCACTGGTGACCGTGAGATATCCGTCAGCGGAATCGAATCGACGACCGAGCGCGGCGACGGCCTCGTTGGGGTAGTCACGGAGGGTTCTCGCGGGCGACATCGGGCTGTTGAAGAGCGGGAGAGGGTGATCGCGCAGGTCCAACACGTCGACCTCGAAGTCATCGCGACCGGCCAATCGGTCAACGAGCCACGCGACCGGCTTGTCGGCAAAGCGGCCCGGGCGAGTTGAACCGATGATGATCTGGAGGCGAAGTGTCATTTCCTATATTCCCGGGAAGACGCGGCGGAGTTCAACAAGGTGCGTGGCGTCGATGCCGGCTGGAGTGTGCTCCTCGTCTAAGCGGCCGTAGGCGAGGCGTACGAACGCTTCGGCCGGGAGTTCGAGATCAAACAGTTCCACGCCTTCAACCTCGTCGAGGGTCACGCCGTCGGTGCTCTGCGTCAACGCGAGCTCGCGCTGAGGTTCGGTCGTTCGGATGTGCAACGTGTGCTCGTTCTCGGTAGCCTTGGCGCTGAAGCGAACGAGAAGATCGAGATTGTCGATCAAGAACGGCACGGCTTCGGGCTGCAACGTCGCGTTCTGGTCGAGGGCCTCCTCGATGTCCCACGTGTGCACGACGTGTTCTCCGAGACGCAGTCGGACGGCTCGATCGAAATCGAACGTCATGGGACCCATGTTCAGGGCGTAGCGCGAGCGCTCTTCGGGGGACATTTCAAGTAGCCGTGAAAGTAGTGCTTGATCCGCGTCGAGTGCGTCCGTGACCTGGGCGTGGGGTGTTTTGGCATTCCATACGTCCCACACGGACTCGTTGAACTTCGGCGGTGTCTCACGCTCGCCGAGTGCGTCGTCGACACCCCGTTTGAAGATGATGGCCGCGGAGCCGATGTGACTCATCACGTCAGCCACCGTCCACTCCGTGGGATACGCCGATGCCACGTACTGGCTCTCGCTCATTCCTTCGGTGAGGGAGCGCAAATGATTGACGGAAAGTTCCAGGGCGTCGAGGGCGTTGGACATAGGACTCTGCTTTCGTGAAGTGGGGGCGAACCCGAGGCTTACTGTTCCATCACGACTGTACGGTCGAGGTCGCGGACGTCATTCACCCCAGTCAGGCCAAGGGTGACCATCATCTCGGATTGGAAGATCCGCAGCACGTGGTCGACGCCCCGTTCGCCGCGCGCGGCGACGGCGTAGGCCCACGGTCGACCGATCAAGCAGGCCCGGGCCCCCATCGCCATGGCCTTCACCACGTCGAGGCCGCTGCGGATCCCGCCGTCCATCAACACTTCGCAGTGGTCGCCCACGGCCTCGGCGATTCTCGGCAACGATCGGATGCTCGAGGGCACGTCGTCGAGTTGACGACCACCGTGATTGGAGACGATGACGGCGTCGGCCCCGCGACCGAGCGCCTCGCGCGCGTCATCGGGATCGAGGATGCCCTTCAACGCGATCTTGCCGCGCCAGTGTTCGCGCAACCACCCGAGGTCATCCCAAGAAACGCTGGGGTCGAACTGGCCGGCCACCCAGGCTTGGAAGTCACCCGGGACGCTGGCGCCGGGCAGCGCCTTCTCGAGGTTTCCGAAGGTCAGCGGTCGACCGCCGAGGGCCACGTCACGCACCCACTTCGCGTGGGTGAAGAGATCGGCGCCTCGACGAACCCGCCTCGCGCGAGAGATCCGTCCGCTGATGCCGTTTCGCCCGTCGCGGTAGCGCTGACCGACGACGGGCAAGTCCACCGTCAGGACCAGCGTGGTGCACCCGACCGCCTGGGCGCGAACCATCAGGTCCTCGGCGTAACTGCGGTCCTTCATCACGTACAACTGGAACCAGAGCGGACGCGCGACCGACGCCGCGACCTCTTCGATGCCGCAGATCGAGAGCGTCGACTCACAGAACGGGATTCCCGCGCGTTCGGCGGCCTTCGCCGCTTGGACCTCGGCCCGTCGAGCGAACATGCCGCCGAAGCCGACCGGCGCGAGGATGAGAGGTAGCGCGATCTCTTCGCCAAGCACCGTCGTGGCGAGTGAGCGAGTGGAGACGTCGCGAAGGACTCGCTGACGAAATTGAATACGGCGTAAGTCATCTCGGTTCGCGGCCAACGTCGATTCGGCGAAGGCGCCGCCGTCGATGTAGTCGAAGATCTGTCGGGGGAGTTTGCGCCGGGCCAACTCGCGGTAGTCGTCCACCGAAGCCGGCGCCAGATTGAGGCTGTGGTCGCGTTTGTTCTGGGGCACAACTCATTATGCAGCACGCCTCGAACGACTCCGGTGGCCAGTTGACGGCGAGGGCTCTCCGCGCCATGCTTTTCGGATGTTCGAGACCGCGGATGAACTCTCCTCGCTCGACACGTTGTTGGGTGCGTCCTTCGAGCGAGCGGGGGCCCATCTCGTTGGGATCATCTCGGCCGATCGTCGACTCTCGGCGGCCGATCTAACTCGTTATCTGGTGAGCGTGCGCCATCTGGTCATCGCGACCGTCACTGCCAAGGGTGAGCCGCGGTGCTCCGCGGTCGACGGACTCTTCCTCCACGGGCGGTTCTGGTTCTCGACGAGCGCGCAGTCCCTCAAGGCGGTCCACTTGGAACATCGAACGGCGGTGAGCGGCGCGCACGTCGTTCGTGATGACGTCGGTGTCTTCGTGCACGGCCGGGCGCGTGTCGTGCGAGGCGGACCGGGCGAGGCGGACGAACTGCGCCACTACTGGACCGAGGTCTACGGCGCCTCACCGGAGGATTGGGTGACGACGCCGGTCGACGCTCGCTACGTCGAGATCGTGGCGAGCTCGATGTACTCGTACGCCTTTTCTCGCGAGCGCTTCGAAGAACTGTGCGATCGAGAGGTCCCGGAACGTTCAACCTGACGTCAACGTTGGCGGCGAGGTCGACCGAGGGGCCTTGATCGTCGCGAGGACGTCGCATCGCCAGCGGTGGCTCTGCATCCCGGCGCACCAGAGCGGGGCCCGGCGACGCTGATGGATCGAGCTCTTCTTCCAACCAAAGAGGCGTCGCCGATGGCCATTGCGTCCTCCCCGCACTGACGCTCACTCGAGAGCGCCCACGGCCCTCGCCCGGACTGGCAAGATGACCAAGCGATGCGACTCCTCCTTTGTTCCACGGGCCTAGCGGGCCATTTCAATCCACTGAAGCCCTTCGTCGAAGCGGCGCGAGAACGCGGCGACGAACTGTTCATGGTCGTTCCACCAAGTCTCGCGTCGGAGGTTAAGGAACTGGGTGTCGCGCACTATTTGAGCGACCCACCCGATCCGACCAAGTCGAAAGAACTTTGGCGGCGCGCGGCACGGTTGCCGCACGCCTTGGCGGCACGAGTGTTGGACGGCGAGTTCTTCGGACGGCTTTCGACCGAGGCCATGCTGGCGACCGTCGAATCGGCCTGCGACGCGTTCCAGCCGGATCTGGTGCTTCGTGAGCCCTGCGCGTACGCCGGCGCGGTGGCGGCGACACGGCGCTCGATCAATCACGCGCAGGTCGCGATTTCCACGGCGCGAACGGAGTGGGGCGTCATCGGACTCGTCGCTCCGATCCTTGATGACTTTGAGGTCGGGATGGAGGAGGTCCTTCGCCAGACCCGTTACCTCTCTCGACTGCCGACCAGCCTCGATCCTTCGCCGTTCCCCCGAACCGTGCGCTACCGCGAAAACGCGGCACCGGAAGTGGTTGAGCCCGGTCGATGGGCCGTGGGGAGCCGACCGTTGATTTATCTGACGTTTGGCTCGGTGGCCGGGGGTCTGGACACGGCCGAATCGGCCTTTCGGTTGGCCATTGAGGCGGTGTCGGGCCTGGACGTGCGCGTCCTGGTCACGACCGGACTGGGCTTCAATCGCCGCCTGCTGGACGCCGTCCCGTCGAACGTGGTCGTCGAATCGTGGATCCCTCAAGCGTCGGTCTTTCCTTTCGCGTCGATGGTGTTGTGTCACGGTGGCTCGGGTACGACCTACGGCGCGCTGGCGGCCGGCCTGCCGATCGTCTTCGTGCCGATGTTCGCCGACCAGCGCACGAACGCGCAATTGATCGCCGTCGCCGGCGCCGGCGTGGTCGTCGACGTCGGTTCGAAGTCGGAGCCGGGCTTTCGAGCGATCGCGGTACATGACGTTCCGCGTATCCGTGCGGCCGTGCTCGAAGTCCTCGCGGAGAGTTCCTACGCGATCGCGGCTCAGGTGATTGCTGAAGAGATCGCATCGACGGGTTCGGCGCGTGACGGTTTGGAAGAAATCTCGTCTCCCTGAAGCATCGGTCGGTCTCGGGGAGTGAAATTCCCAAAATGGTGAGTAGACCCAACAAGTGAAGAGTTTTGACTTCCCAAATAACAATTTTGAAGCCCAGAGACCTTTAATCCAGCGGAAATACTTTACGAATCTCGTTTCGGCGGGTTTTTTGGGGCCCCGAGTCCTAAAATGGTCATTCCTCCGCTGAATCATCCATGAGGTGGCCCGTTGGGCCATACCTCGGCGGTAGGTCTCGAACCGTGGACCGTGAGTCCCGAGCGGTTCTCAATGTGCCGTCGAGGGCGGTCCAGAAAATCAGGCGGAGGATTGAAAATGTTACAAGCGCGCGATCGATGGAAACGCGTCCCGGCGCATTCGCCGGTGTGGATGGGCGCCTTGGCGCTCATCGTGTCATTGAGTGCTTGGTCGACACCTTCTCCGGCGGCGACCACGAACGCGCGGCCGATTCGAGGCGTCCTCGCCGTGACCATCACGTCGTCTCCGGCTCGTCACGCCCTGACGCGAGTGCGGCCCCGTCCGGTGGTGGCCGAGCTGGCGGATTTCACGAGTGACCCGACTCCGAGCGACGGGTACGTCGTCACGCTCATTCACCAGGACTTTCCCGCCCGGGCGTGGCACGACGCCGAGGCCGTGGCGTGGTGCGAGTCCAAGTTCCGAACGACCGACATCGGCTTTGACAGCAATGGCACGCACGATCGTGGCCTGTTCCAGCTGAACGACGGAGGCACCGAGCAGTACCTCATGTCGATGATCGGCCAAAACCCGAAGAATCTGAACTTGGCCTTCAATCCTGTGCTGAACGTTCGCGCGGCGGCGCTGTTATACGCGCGTGACGGCTGGAGTCAGTGGTCCTGCGCGTCGGCGGTCTAGGACTTCCGTGCCGCGAACGTCGCAGTGCATTAGGAACGGCGTTTGAGCTTTCGTATCGCTAACGGGAGAGGCGCCGTTTCGTCGTGCAGATGGATGTAGCCGGTCGGCTGGGTGAACGGCGCCCACGCGCTCGACGTGTAGCCATCGCCTCCGGCGTAGTTATCCGACACTAGGAAAACCGTGCGATTTGACCTGTCCACGCGCGCGACGTACGCCACGTGGCCCATCCCCGGCCCGTCGTACCACGCAATGGACCCGACGACCGGGGTCTGGTTGGTATCGGCCGCCAACGTGAAGCCCCACTGATCGGCGTAGCCCCAGGCGCGACCGGGATCGGCCAGTCCGTTGTGCTCGAGCATCCATGCCGCGAAGAGCGTGCAGTTGTGCGGAGGAGAACCGATGCCGCCTTTGGTGTCGCTCCCGTAATACTGAGCGGCCCAGCTGTTGTTCATGGCCGTGGCGTTGTAGCCGTCAATGGTGCAGGCGTAGCCGCGACTCTTGCAACCCGAAGCCGCGCCGGCCGCGCTGATTTGCGTGACGGCCAACGCCATGACAAAGGTGGCGGCCAGGGCGAGACGAAACACCATCGAAGGGGATGCGACGCGGGGCGCCCGGGTGTGCCGCTGTTCGGTGATCGCCATGAGCCCCCCTCAGCGCCTCCGGTGACCGTAGCACCGGCCATTTTTCGCGTTGAAATCACCTGAAAATCGCAAGGAATTGGGGAAACGACCGCTGCTGACTCGCTGGCCGCCTGCTCCTACGTGCCCCCGCCCGTCTCTGGGCCAATCTGATCGCTCTAAGTGTGACCAATGAAGTTGCGACGCCGATCGCCCTCGCTGCTTCGTCGTCGTGCGTGTTTCGCCACACTCATTAAATGTCTAGGCAGACGTTACGCATGGCACTCGGGACGGGTCTTTTGAGCACGCGTGCGAGGTCGTGTAGCGAGCGCGTCGAAGCGTCGGACGGACTCGATACGCTGATGCATGATTCCCGCGCCAACCACAGGAGAGAACATGGACAGCGAAAACCAGTGCCCGGTCTCGGACGGATTTGACGCCACTCCGTCGGGGCGACGATCGCATCAAGATTGGTGGCCCAACCAACTGAAGTTGCGGCCGCTCGATGGGCGCTCGGCGCTGGGTAACCCGATGGATCCCTCCTTCAACTACGCCGAGGAGTTCCTGAGCCTCGACCTCGAGGCCCTTAAGAAGGACGTCATGGCGCTGATGACCTCCTCGCAGGAGTGGTGGCCGGCCGACTACGGCCACTACGGACCATTCTTTGTCCGGATGGCTTGGCACAGCGCGGGCACGTACCGAATTCACGATGGACGCGGTGGCGGCGCGTCCGGGACCCAGCGCTTCGCGCCCCTCAATAGTTGGCCCGACAATGTCAGTCTCGACAAGGCCCGTAGGCTGCTCTGGCCGATCAAGCAAAAGTACGGTCGCAAGATCTCCTGGGCCGACTTGATGATCCTCGCCGGCACCTTGGCGCTCGAGTCGATGGGTCTGAAGACCTACGGCTTCGCCGGTGGGCGCGAGGACGTCTTCGAACCCGACGAAGGTATCTACTGGGGACCCGAGGACACCTGGCTGGGCGACGAGCGCTACAGCGGCGACCGCGAACTCCAGACTCCGCTGGGTGCGGTCCAGATGGGACTCATCTACGTGAACCCCGAGGGACCGAACGGCACCCCCGATCCGCTGGCGGCCGCCGTCGACATTCGCGAGACCTTTCGTCGCATGGCCATGAACGACGAAGAGACGGTGGCCCTGATTGCCGGGGGCCACACCTTCGGAAAGACCCACGGCGCGGCCGATCCCACCGATCTGGTCGGCGCGGAACCGGAAGCGGCCGGCCTGGCCGAGCAAGGACTGGGTTGGAAGAACAGTTTTGGCACGGGCAACGCCGGCGACACCATTTCGAGTGGGTTGGAAGGCGCGTGGACGCCGAGCCCCGTCACGTGGGACAACAGCTTCTTCGACACGCTCTTCGGACACGAGTGGGAACAGTCCAAGAGCCCGGCCGGAGCGACGCAGTGGACTCCCAAGGACGGAGGTGGCGCCGGCACCGTGCCCGACGCCCACGATCCGGTAAGGACCCACGCCCCGATCATGCTGACCACGGACCTCGCACTTCGGATGGACCCGCTCTACGCACCGATCTCGAAACGCTTCCACGAGAATCCCGATCAGTTCGAACTGGCTTTCGCCAAAGCCTGGTACAAGTTGACGCACCGCGACATGGGTCCGCGTACGCGCAGTCTGGGTCCGTGGGTACCGTCCGAACCACAGTCGTGGCAGGACCCCGTCCCGGAGGCGACCCACGACCCCATCGGTGCGGAGCAGGTCGCGGAACTCAAGGAACTGATCCTCGGCTCGGGACTGTCCGTGTCCCAACTCGTCGCCACCGCGTGGGCGTCGGCCGCGACGTTCCGCGGTACCGACAAGCGCGGCGGCGCCAATGGTGCTCGCCTCCGACTCGCGCCCCAGAAGGATTGGGAAGTGAACGATTCGGCTGAAGTGACCATGGTGCTACGGACCCTCGAAGGTATCCAGCGTGACTTCAACGAATCGCACGGTGACGAGGTGTTCGTCTCGCTAGCCGACGTGATCGTGCTCGGCGGCTGCGCCGCGATCGAGCGAGCCGCGAAGAGCGCCGGGCACGACGTGTCGGTTCCCTTCACGCCCGGTCGCACGGACGCGCTCCAGGAGGACACGGACGAAGAGTCCTTCAGGGTTCTGGAGCCGACTTTCGACGGGTTCCGCAACTATCTGCGTGACGGTCACCGGCTTTCGGCTGAGGAACTGCTCATCGAACGGGCGCAGCGCTTGACGTTGAGTGCCCCGGAGATGACGGTGCTCGTGGGTGGCATGCGCGTGCTGAACACCAACTTTCGAGGATCGGACTTCGGTGTCTTCACCAAACGACCGGAAGCGCTGTCCACGGACTTCTTCGTGAACCTCCTCGACATGAGCACGAAGTGGGAGGCGACCTCGTCGGCCGAAGCGACGTTCGAAGGTCGCGACCGCCGGACGAACGAACTCAAGTGGACCGGTACGCGCGTCGACCTGGTCTTCGGTTCGAACTCCCAACTGCGCGCCCTCGCCGAGGTCTACGCCAGCGACGACGCGCAAGAGAAGTTCGTGCGCGACTTCGTCGCCGCGTGGAACAAAGTCATGAATCTCGATCGGTTCGACTTGAGCTAAGCCGCCGTCCAGGTCACTGCGCCATCAGCGCGAGGACAAATGCTTGTCGAGTCGAAGCCTCACTGGATCACCTTTCGTCCGCTTTGTCGTCACTTCGCAACGACTCGTGCACATCAATCTGATCGCGCACTCGCTCGCCGAGTTCTTTCTCCTCGGCTCGCTCAATCTGAACCAAATGATCGTCCGCCGCCGGGGACGCGCGGATGAGTTCGTCAAGCTTCAACTGCAGGGCCTTTTGCTGGCGGTCCTCCGTGTGTTTCAGCGCGAATAGCAACATGATCACGATGGCCTCCGACACCGTTGAAAATCCCATTTGCCACCTCGAAGGGAAGCCATTGAAGGCTAGTGAGACGATGAAGACAATCAAGATGACGGAGACCGCCGCCGCAGTGGCGACGTGCGACATGACTTCATCGAGTCGCTGGAAGACGCGACTCATCCGCTGGCGAAGGGCTGAGTGCATTTTCTTGGTCTCCCGGTGACAGTGTCGAGCGGACATTTGATACGTCACCTTATTCGTCGTTCGCGGATGAATGCCGACGGACGAACCTCACCACGAGGCCACAACCGTCAAAGAGTGGCGTTTCATGATGTGACTTTCGTCCTTCGATACGCGGTTCGAACGTTCGTAAAATTGATGCCGGTGGCCGAGATGCTCTCGGCGGACGAAGCGAAGGGCTTTTCGTGATCAATGTGATGGTTCATGGGTCACCACGAGGAATGTTCGATCGACGGCCGCTACTCGTTTTTTGGGAAATGACCAAAGCCTGTCAACTGGCGTGCTTCCACTGTCGAGCCAACGCGCAACTGGTGGGCGCTCCCGGTGAATTGACCACGATCGAGGGCCGTGAGCTCATCGACTCACTCGCCTCGATTGGTGCACCGCGCCCGATTCTCATTCTCACTGGCGGCGACTGCCTAATGCGCGACGACATCGTTGAGCTCGCTTCATACGCGCAATCAGTGAACGTGCCCGTGGCCATCGCTCCGTCGGTCACCCCTCGCCTCGCCGATTCGACACTCCAGTCACTACGCGACGTGGGGGTCAAGAGTGCGTCACTCAGTCTGGATGGAGCCTCGCCGTTGACCCACGACGCGGTTCGGGGAATCGACGGTCACTTCGACTCCACGATCAAGGCCATCACTCGTCTTCGTGACCTTGGATTTACGATGCAGATCAATACCACGGTTATGCCCTCCAACATTCGCGAGTTGGCCGACGTCGCCAAACTGCTGCACGATCTCAAGGTCAACGTCTGGGAGGTGTTTTTTCTTATCACGACCGGGCGGGGCTCGGAAGTCGCGGCGACGTCGGCTGCGGAGAACGAGGACGTGTGCCACTTCCTTGTGGATGCTGCACGATACGGATTCACGGTTCGCACGGTCGAGGCCCCGTTCTTTCGGCGCGTCGCGCGGGAGCGCGCAGAGCGCGCGGACACACTTCCGCTCGACGCTTCGGACTCCACCTACTCGTTCCTCCGAAGCCGATTGCTGGAACTATTGGGACCCAGTTCGGCACCGGTTCGCGCGCCGAGTGCCGCGACCCGCGACGGCAAGGGGATCATTTTCGTCGGGGCGAACGGCGACATCTTTCCCTCGGGATTCCTTCCGATCACCCTCGGCAACGTTCGAGAGCATTCGTTGATCGACGTCTACCGGGATCATGACCTGCTGCGCTCAATTCGCGCGGCCCAGTTCGAAGGCGCTTGTGGCTGTTGCGAGCATTCGGATCTGTGCGGGGGATCGCGATCGCGAGCCTTTGCGATGTATGGCGATCCACTCGCGTCGGATCCCGGCTGCGTTCGAGTCAGCGAGCCGCAGTTGGTTCCGTAGTCGCTTTTGGCCCTACGGCGCGATCTCGACCTTTCGCCCGCTCACTTCGGTCGTGCGAATGCGAAAGGCGACCGGCACCCGCCCCTCACCACGGTCGCGCGAACTCCCGGCGTCCCGGTTGGAGGTGACGCGCTCGCTGATGATTTGCAGTGCCCGCGCCGCGTCGTCGTGGCGTAGTTCCTCGAATATTCCTTGAGCGATGACGCTTCGCCATCCGCCGTCCGATCGGTACTCGTCGATCTCAAAACAGACGCGTGGATTCTCGCGCATCAGGTCGACTTTCTTGCCTTCGGTCGTGTAAACGTAGATGTACTCCGCGTCCCAGCCGTAGATGACGGGCACGACGTAGGTCTCGCCACCGAGGTGACAGCCGACGCGACCGACTTTGTGCGAGTGCACGAACTCGTCAATTTCGCTGGTGGACATCTCGAGAATCATGGTGCGCGATTAACTCGTGAAAGAAGCGACACCGTTGAGCGACGCGTCGACGCCGGCGCTCAGATGGGCGACGACGTCCCCGGCGCTGTAGCTGTCTCGCCCGACGAGCAGTTGACGAAGGTCGTTGATGTAGTCACCGCTCGTCACGATTGGCGGTTCGCGACGTCCGTCGGCGCGGAACTGACCGAGCCCGCACGTCGACATCAACCCGTTGCACAGACAGGTGGACCCGTCGGTCACGTCGAGCGAGCCCCCCTTGCGTACGTAGGCCCCGACCGGCTCCGCGGCGCATCGATAGCCCGTCGAACCGTCGGGCTGGAGGTACGCCTCGCGCAGGTAGCCCAGGTCACACTTGCGTTCACGTTCGGCGTAGACGCTCGGCTCCGATATCGTCTCGCTCACCGAGGCGACTTTGAAGGGATAGCCCGTCGACGAGGCGCGCAGCGACGTCTTCACCTCTACCGTTCCCGTCTTCAACTCGTGGAGTACCCGGCGGCGTAGTTCGGGGTCCATTCCCGATTCATCGCAGTAGGCGAAGAGCGTGCCCACTTGAACACCGCTCGCGCCAAGAGAAAACGCGGCGCGCACCTGCTCCGCCGACGTGATACCGCCGCCGATCCAAAACGGCTTGCCGAGGCTGGCGAGCGCGTCGAAGTCGACCACGTCGCGTTCTCCGTACTGCGGGTTGCCGGCGTCGTCCACACCGAAGGCGCCTCGAGGCGGAGCGTTGTGTCCCCCGGCGGTCGGTCGCTCCACGACGAATCCGTCCACCGGACCGTTGCTGCGCTTGGCCAGCGCGGCCGCGAGCACGTGCGACGAGACAATGCCCACGAAACGTGGTCGAGTGAGCGCGTAGGACCCCAGGTACGGGGTCGGATCAAAGTGGAGGGAGGCGGCCGGATGATCACTCGACGCCCCGGTCACGCTGAGCGGTAGGTCGACCGGTTCGCCGTGCGTGAGCTGCTCGAGCACTCCGGGAATGTAGGTGGGGACGCCGGCGCCCATCATGACGTAGTCGACCCCGGCGAGGATCGCGCCGCAGAGGGCGGCGGCGGTCGGGAGCTGGACCTTGGTGAGGAGATTGATGCCGACCCGGCCGTGATGGCCCGTCTTCGCGAGCTTCACTTCGATGAATGACGCCAGCACGATCGCGTCGATGGAGCGGCCGGTGCTGGCGTGGGTCAGCGCCGGGAGGCTTCGATACGGCGTCGAACCGGTTCGTCGAACGGAGCCGTACCTACCCACGATGTCGACCACCACGCGTTGCGCCGGGAAACTGTCGAGGGCCCTTTGCAACTCGTCGTCAATCCCGTGGTCTTGAAGTCGGCGCACGAAGACGTTGTCAATGGCCGTTCCGGAGACGACGCCCAACTGCCCCAGCCTCGAGACCGCCCTCGCGAGTGGCCAACCGGATATGGCAATGCCCATGCCGCCTTGTATGAGCCAGGGGATCTTGTCATTGGGAGAACGGGCTTCAGTCATGTGCCGCCTCCGTTCACGACTGGTACGACGCCAGCCTAGGTCCGCACGCGGAGAGCCAATCTCCGTGGATTCACTTTGGGAATCCATATTGGAGTTGATAGTCGTGAGGTTGGATATCCGTTCGCTACTCGCCGAGCTGCACCCGAGCGGTCGATGTGTGGGCCGCGCTGCTTCCAATTTCTTCGTTTTGGTCGTCAAGGTGACAGCACGTCTCAGGGTTTTGGGGACGGTTCGAACGCCCTAGCGTCGCAGGTCATTCCGGCTAGAAATCGGTTGATTCCCTGACTTGAGCGCCGGTAGTCATGGTGGTGGGCAAGAGAGATTACTCCCGAGTACCGTGTCCGCTATGTCAAGTCGACACCTCGAACGCGAACGGACCAGCCCTTTTGCTCGAGGGGCACTGTCGGTCCACACCAGGCTGCTTGTCAGTGCGCTCGTCGCGGCGACTACCATCGCCGTACCAATCACGTCGATTCTCACGACGGCGAGCGCTCGCGCCAACACTTTGCAGCAGTCATCGGACAATTCGTCGACCAGTTGGTATCCGAACGAACCGCTGCTTTCTCCCGCGAACGTGACCGGCGGCCACTTCGGGGAACTCTTCGACACCCAGTTAGTCGGACAGGTCTACGCCCAGCCGCTCGTCAGCCAACCCACGGTTTTGGCCGTGACCGAGAAGGACTACGCCTACGGGCTCAACGCCACGACGGGAGCGATCGAGTGGCAAAACAACTACGGTCCTGAAGCCGACCCTCTCCAAAACATCAACTGTGCGGATGTAGGAACTTCCTTGGGCATCACAGGCACCCCGGTCATCGATCCGTCTACCGGAATCGCCTACTTCGTCGCGGCCAAGGAGGGAGCGGGTAACACTACCCAGTGGTTCATGGAGGCCGTCGACGTACAGACCGGCGCGACGCCCGCGAACTGGCCAGCGAACGGGGTGCCCATTGAAGGATCGGCCGACAACTACCCCGACACCGTCTTCAACGGGACGTACCAAACTCAGCGTCCCGGTCTAGTCCTCGTCCACGGAGTCGTCTACGCGGCCTTCGGCTCACAGTGTGACTTCGGCCATTGGGATGGTTGGCTCGTGGGGGTGAGTGAATCGGGCGCGAACATCACCACGATGTGGTCTTCCGAGGAATGCTCTCCCACTGTCTGTTCGGGGGAACCGGGCGCGGGTATCTGGCAGTCCGGTTCGCCGCCGATCGTGGATAGCCAAGGCGACATCATCGTGGCGACTGGCAACGGTGACATACCAAGCGGCCCAGAGCCGGGCAGCGACGGCACGGCGGATACCTACGGTGAGGCGGTCGTCAAACTGAGTACCTCCGCGCCCATCGTCCCCCCAGACGATGGCCCCATCCTCTATCCGATCGATTTCTTCATTCCGGCCGACGCGCAGACGATCAATGTTCAAGATGGCGACCTCGGGTCCGGTGGTCCGGTCGCCTTACCCGCCAGCATGGGAACTAGCGCGGATCCCCACGTATTGCTCGAAGTCGGCAAGCAGGGCACCCTGTATGTTTTGAATCAAGACAATCTCGGTGGCTACGAGCAGGGCCCGGCCCAGTCGGACGATTCGCTCGCGCAAGTGAGCGCCACGGGGGGAGTATGGTCAAAGCCCGCGGTGTGGCCCGGGGACGGCGGATACGTCTACGTGCCAACGGCGGGAACACACGAATTCGCGAATAACGGCGGATCCCTCAATGTATTTAAGGAAACGACTACCAACAATGACGTGTCGTTCGCGCTCTTGCCCCTGGCGGGGAACACGGTAAATAACTACGGGTTCGGCTCCGGCACGCCCATCGTGACGTCGAATGGAACGACGTCGGGAACGGCACTGGTGTGGATCATTCATGCAACCGGTTCGAACGGACATAACTCCCAGTTGGAGGCGTTCAATCCGGTCCCCGTCAACAACTCTCTGGAAGAAGTGTGGAGTTCATCGCCCTTCACCTCCACCGTGTTCTCTGAGCCGAGTGTGGACAACGGAATTGTCTACGTCGGCACGAAAGATGACACGCTGTTAGGTTTCGGCGCACTGGCGTCATCGACGCCCGCGCTGAGCGGCACAAACGTGAACTTTGCCTCGACTACCGTCTCGCAATCGTCCGTTCCTTCGGACGCCACCTTCACGGCCTCTTCGACTACGACGGTGAAATCGTTCACCGAGTCCGGCTCGGCGTACACGATGGGACTACCGAATATGACATTGCCGGCGACCCTGTCCGCTGGCCAGACCATTTCAGTGCCCGTCACCTTTACGCCCAACGCCCTGGGCGCGAATCCCGGCACGCTCACGGCGAACGTCACGGGTGCGACGTCCGAGATCACGTTGAGCGGACAGGGTGACACCGCGACGGCGTCCTTCACCATCTCGCCCACCGCCGCAGACTTCACGCCCGTCGTGATCGGCGCCAGCGACGTCACGATCCCCATCACCTTCACCAACGTCTCTTCGAGTGCCATCAATGTGACCGGGTTCGAATCGCCCACGTTGCCGTTCACCGTTGCGAATCCGCCGGGCGCGACCACGATTCAGCCGAACGGCACCGTCACCTTCACCGTAAAATTCGCGCCGCCGGGCTCTTCGGGAAATTTTGTTCACCTCTTTCAGAGTGTGGCGACGCTCGACACCTCCGTGGGCAATTTCGGGGTGGCCATTTCGGGATCAGCTGATCCGCCCGCACAGCTCAGCACCGCGCCGGACGTTCTCAACTTCGGCGGCGTGGCCGTGGGCTCGAGTGCGACACTCAGTTTCAATCTCGGTGATCAAGGTGGGAGCCCACTGCTGATAACTCTGTCAACTCCACCGTCGACGAATGGATTTAGCGCGCTGACGAATCCGTTCACGCAGTTAGCCAGCACGAACCCAGCGGACACCTTGGCCCCGAATAGCTCGATACCAGAGACGGTGCAGTTCACCCCCACGGGCGATGGATTGGTCTCGTCCACGTGGCTGCTCGAAGGCAATGATGGCAGTGGAGTTCAAACGGTGACGCTCACGGGCACGGGGACCACCTCTTCACCACCCCCGCCACCGCCCCCACTCACCTCGCCGACGTCGACCACCACCACGACCACTACCACCACCACCACGTCCACGTTGCCGGTTATCCCAGCGCCAGTGTTGACCGTCGCTTCAATGACGGGCCATGAGGGATCGTCACTCACTCTGGTAGTGAGAGGCGATCCACACGGGGGCACACTGAGCTTTCGAGTGAAGAACGGCACAGCGAAGGGTTGCGCGATCAAGGGTGATGCGCTAACGGCCAAGAGCGTGGGAACGTGCATCGTCACGGCGACACGATTGGCCAACGGTTCGACACCCAAGGTCTCTTCGAAGCCCGCCATCATTCGATTCGCTAAGCGTGCACCTCGTACCAACTCGCTCACCATTAGCTTTGGCGCCGGCGTCAGCTCGCTCAGCAGTCTGTCGGTGATTGCTATCGCGACCTTCGCGAAGTCCTTGACGAAAAACGAAACGGTCGTCTCTACCGGGTACGCGAAGGGCGACCGTGCCTTGGCGGCGCGCCGCGCCGCGTCGGTGGCTCGGTACCTGACCGGTCTCGTAACGGTGCACGTGACGTTACGGTCGGTCACCAGCGGCGCGGATGATAAGGCGATCCTCACGACGTAAGCATCGTGCGTAGCCGGGATCTCGATGGTGGGCGAGGGGGGACTTGAACCCCCACATCCTTTCGAATACAGGCACCTGAAGCCTGCGCGTCTGCCAATTTCGCCACTCGCCCGAGA